>WNGB01003166.1_pt1 | contig 26099 bp, 11 predicted proteins | sample 5400681 | NCBI WGS metagenome assembly WNGB01 (sample SAMN13153367, study PRJNA577476) | soil metagenome | isolation source: 115 cm soil or saprolite under grassland replicate 2 | place: USA:California | collected 2016-06-15
GTGGCGGAAGACCGTCGCGGTCGGCGCGCTGGCGGTTGAGGGCTTACATGTCGCAAGGTGGCGCGCGGTTTCCCCGGAGGCTCAGCACTGGATCCAGCGGCGGCCCAGGCTCGGTGCGCAGGTTCGTGTCCCCGGCAGGGAACGCAGAACATCCCACCTGCAAAACGACCCGCACAGACTCTCTCGCGTGATGATCGAGCACCGCGTGGCGCTGGCCACCAGGTAGTGACCTGGGCGAGCCGGGACGGCGGGCCGAAGCTCGCCTGGGGTTGTCAGGGGCACCGGTTACCCTGATCTGGCCATGCCGAACAACATCACGAAACTAACCCTGACCACGCTGCGGCAGCGAGCACAACTCGGCGACCGAGGGCGGGCCACCCTCGCATTGGCTGGGCCAATCTTGACTTCCCTCCTGATGTCGATCAACCATGAGCGCGCTGACGACGCGAAGAACGGCCGCAGCGGCATCTTGCTCTGCCAACTCGCATACTTCCTGAAGACCGACGATGACGGCGCACTCGGCGATGCATTCGAGTACGCCGTACACCAGTCGATCCGCGCGTGCGACCGTGGAGTCGTCGATCCACTCTTCGAGGTCCTCACGGTCAACGAGGTACCCGATGACACGATCGACTCGATCTTCTTCGCCCGCGACAAGCAGGGCGACGTGGTCCTGATCGATCCCGATCCGCACCTTGTCGGCGAGAAGACACTGATCATCCCGGGCCAGAACCAGGACCCGCTGTTCGTACATGACCACCTGCCGACGATCGACAAGGCGCTCAAGAGCGCCAAGCACCGGCGCGAACTGCCGGCCAGCATCGCTGGCTTCTGGAAGGCCGACCTACTCATCGGCAACTGCAAGGAGGACGTGTGGCTGGGCGCCACAGTCAAGAGCAACCGCACCAAGCTGGAGAAAGCCCCGGGCCTGACTGTCGGCATCATCCCTAGCAGGCCAGGCACGATCGTGGTTCCGCAATGGAATCCGCAACTGGAGATGTGGGTCGTGGAGGTGCCCTACGATAACGCCTTCATGGAGCTGTTCTCATGTTCCTGGCGACTGGTGACCGAGTTCCTCAAGGCTGACGCGAAGGTACCCAAAGTCCGTGACCTACCGGATTCCGAAGATCGGCGGAACGCCGCCATCCTGGCTGGCCTGCGCCGACTCACAGTACTCGACGCAGTCGGCGTGCTCGCGGGACAGGCGCAGGCAGATCTGGTCGAAGTGAGCAGCGCCACGGTTACCGCGATCGTCATGGAGGGTCAGGACAACGGCGCCATCGTTGACGGGGTTCCCCGCCTCGCCGCATTTCCCAGGACGCTCCCGGCCGAGGCGATCGCGCAGTAGTCGCCGGAAGCGTGCCAACTCGCCGTTCCGGGCACATGGGCGTCTGACCATGCTGGCCGAGCCAGTCGCTCTCGGATGGCCTCAAGGTCACGTTCGCGTAGGCGGCGCAGGTGGCCGCGCTGGTCACTGACTAGGTCGTTTGGCTTGATCACAACGAGCCGTATGCCATGGGCCGGGATCTCCTTGTCGCGGCGCGCGTCGTAGAGAGCCCGCTGCTGGCCGCGGTGAACACCGCTGATCGTCAGGCGATGTGGCTTGTCGAAGTGTGCAACCGGCCGGTCATGCTGAACTTCGCGGTACTCCACGACGAGACGGTGGCCGGGCCAGTAGCCGTCGACTGGCAGCTGGACCCGTCGGCCTGACTGCCCTGGGTCCCCCATCAGCCATTCGAATCGATGCTGCCGGATGCCGAGTTCCCCAAGCACCTCGTCGCAGAGACTCAGGACGTACCCCTCGTCGCTATTTGCGCGTCCCACGGTCGCGACTCTGCCACGACTTCCGGGGCGCTGCCGAGAAGATTCGGTGTCCAGATGGACTCGATCAGCGACGCGCCGCCGCCCCCGTTTTAGGCGACCGTGTCGCCTCCGCTCTGGTCCATCGGTATGGTGTCGATCCGCTTGCGAGACCAGGCGCTTGGAACGGGCAGGTTGGTGTTGATGATGAGCACGCCGACGAGCGACGGATACCGTGGATCGTGGAGTCCATGCAGCTTCGGTTTAAGCCAGCCGACGTAGTTCTCGATAACGCCGGGTGGGATGTGCTTCGGTGAGTGGTCGAGCACGACAAGGACGGAGAGTTGGCTGCCGCGGTCGATGCCGTACTGGGTGGGCTGGCCGAGGTAGGTCGCGCAGTCGTTGATGGTGATCGCCTTGCTCCGGGCGACCTTGAGCTCCGCGATCACCTCGTCGTGCAGCAGGTCGTCGAAGCCCCCGGCGACGGCGTCGCGGCGGGTCAACCGGCCGCCCAGTTCCGGGTCGGTCTTCAGCCGCGCTTCGAGTTCCTTGTGGAACATCGTCTCGGACACCCGCGTGCCGCGTCGGAACACCTTGTCGAACATGATCGACTGTGCGGCGCGGACGCAGGCGCCGAACAGCCGGCAGAAAGCGCGTACGTCCTCGGTATCGAAGCCGGGATCGGCCAGGGTGTCGAACATGGCGAGCAGCCGGGCGTCGGTCTGTTCGTGCTCGGTGAGTTTGTCCTTGCTGGGGTCGAAGGGACGCAGGCGTAGGCGGCGGTAGCCCGCTACGGTGATCCGCTCTTCCCGCTCGTCGCCGGTGAAGCGCACCACGAGGGGGCAGTCGATGGCGGGCGAGCGGATCGGCTGCTCCACGGCGCAGTGCAGTGGCTGTGCGGTGGACAGCAGTATTCCGGCGTCGTCTGTGGTGGCGTCGGATGCGTGGAAGACGAATACCGGCAGTGAGAGGGCGCTGCGGCTGAGGGTGGTGACGGGCTCCACGTAGCAGCGCTGCGCCCAGTCGGGCCACGTAGGCAGCCGTACGGTCATCTCGATGGTGTATAGCTCGTTCGGGCGCACGACGAGTACGTCGGTGATTGGTGCGCCGGCGAGGCTCGCGACGCACACAGCCAGGGAGGACTTCTCCCCCTCGGCGTCGTCTGCTGCGACGTCTGGCAGGTGACGAGCGCCGTCCGGCAGGTCGATGAGCGCGGTCGGGGCGGCGACACGGACGAGGTCCGCGTTCGCCGCCGATATTCCTGAGGCCGACGCGAGTCGCTCCACCGCGGCGCAGAACTGGGCCAGCGCTGCCGGTACGGGAATCTCGGGAGCCGCGTTGATCTCGGCGGTGAGTATCTGCGCCTGCCGCCGCGCGGCGCGCAGGAACCGCGAGGAGTTGGCGTCGGCCGCGCGGACGGCGCTGTCGTACCGGTGCAGCGCCGCCGCGACGCGCCACGCGGCGGCGACTCGTCGCCGCTGGGCGGCCGGCGCCCCTGGCCCACCGGGCGCGGACTCCAGTCGCTGCGCCGCCGCGTCGAGAACGGCCGCCGTTGCGATCGGATCGGCGGTTGCCGGGGCGAGCAGGGCCAGCGCCGCATCGACGCGGGCGGTGACGGCATCGATGAATCTGCGTCCTCGCCGGTCGGGCTTGTCGTCGCTCAGCTGCCACGGCTCGGCCAGCGCGGCCGCGGCGTCCTGCACCGCCCGTGCGGCGCCGGTCAGGGCGGCGGTGTCGATCGGCCGGTCGTCGGTCAGGTGCTCGTCCAGCCGCGTCACGGCTTCGACGAACTGCGCGAGAGCGCGATGATCTGCGCCCTCGGCGCCGGGCGGTGCCGCCGCGACCACCCGCTCGGCGAGCGTATGGGCTTCCGCCCACCGGCCGACGGTCTGCAGCAGCTCCACCGGCTCCAGCGCCCGCCATGGGTGCGCCGGCAGGTGAACTTCGGTGACGGCGGCCACCTCGTCGAGCGGCGCCTCGGCGAGCGGTGCCGGCTGATCAAGCAACGCTTCCAGCAGCGGATCGTTACGGACGTTGAAGTAGTCCGCCAGTTCCCGGCTGGCCAGCGCGCCGAGCGCCGCGCGACTCCAGGCCGGATGCGCCCGCAGCGGCGGCGGCCAGGACGAGGTGAGCATCCATTCGCGATGGTGCGGGCGGAGCCGGTGAACGAGCGACAGTGCGTGCGAGTGCCACCCGAGTGCCTGTCGCTGGTCGTCGAGCTTGTCGGCGAGGCACCGCAGGGCCCACAGCGCGTCCTCCAGCACGTCGGGGTCGTCGATGTATGCGTGCGCCCAGGTGGCCACGATGGGAAGAAGCCGTGGTGCGAGCCGGGCGGGCAACCGCAGTTGGGGCAGGTGGTCGAGCATGGCCCGGTGCACGATGACGTAGCGGTCGGTGAGCAGGGCCTCGGCCAGCTCGGCGAGCTCGTCCGGGATTGCGTCCTCGGCTACCCGAACGCAGGCGGCCCACAGTCGGACGGCGGCGGCACGCACCACCTGGTCGGCGCCGAGCAGCGCGGAGTACGCCACCGGCAACAGATCGCGCAGCAGGCGCCCGGTCGCCGCCTGCTCAAGGACCGTCAGCAGCGCGACCCGTACCTCGCGGTCCCGAACCTGATCGCCGCTGTCGGTCTCGAACAGCGCAAGGACCCGCGGGAGGACATCGGCGGAGGCGGCCCCAACAAGCTGCCCCACCGTGCGGGCGATCTTGTACCGGCGAGCGTTGCGGGAGACCGCCGTGTTCATCCGGTCGAGCGCGGCGAGTTCGGCCGGCACCCCTGGCCGCGTGGGCACGGTGAGTGGACTGGGCTCTGGCGCGGCGGACAGCACAAGGAGCTCGCCGAGCAGGGCATCGACATACCGCAATGTACGCGTGGGCGCGTCGCGGGCCAGGCGCTCCAGCTCGTCGGCGGCGCGGTCGGCGGCTCTGGAACCCCAGCCGCCGCCCAGCCGCCGCACGCAGAAGGCGACCGCGGCGTCCGCGGCGGCGTCGGTCAGGTCGAACGGCTCGCGCCACCGCTTCAGGAACCACACGGTGCGGACCAGCTCGGGACGGGCCTCGGCCGGCAAACTGGCCGCCCCGGATTCGATGATCGAAACGGTGGTGTCGGGTTCGCCGCGCCACGCTTCGGCGAGCGCTCGGGTGGCCGACGTCGAGGGGCTGGGGTCGCCCAGGTAGTGGGTGTCCTCGCCGCGGATGCTGGCCACCAGCGCGGGCCCGAGCACGATGATCCGGTTCGGTTCGTCGGTGAGTAGGACCGTGCAGGCGTCGGCGGCGTCGGCGCGGGTCCACTCGTCGTCGCTGCCCAGCCGTGTGATCAGATGCGCCGTCACCGCGGTCAAGTCGATGGCCGCGGCGGCGCGCAGTCCGTCGGGCTGCGGCGGCAGTCGTCGCCAAGGGTTGTCTCGTCTCGCGGCGAGCTCCACAAGCCGGTCGAGTACCGGGGGGAGGTCCTCGGCGCGCAACTGGTCTCGGAAGACGGACAGGATCCGGGCCGCCTCCGGTACCCGATGCCCGGGCAGGACCGCGAGAGTGGCCTCCACCGCAGCTCGGGAGTCGCAGCGGTCGGCTCGGACGAGGTCGATGACGGCGGTGAACGCGTGGGGCTCGGCCGTGTCGACGGCGAGGTCGAGTAGCGACGTGACCAGCTGCGGGCTGAACAGTTGCGGCGCGTGCCGGGCCGCTTCGATGAGCTGGCGGGCGGCTTCGCGCTCGGCGGCGTCAAGCGGTCGGTCACGCGGGGCATCGGCGTCGAGCCGGTCCAGCCAGCCGGCGAGGTCGCGTACGACGTATCCCTCGCCGGCAACCGATTGCCGGCGGCGTTGCCGTCGCTGCTCGTGGCGGCGCGCCAACTCTTGTGCGGTTCGCTGCGCAGTCTGCCGCTTCAGCTCCTCGGCCTGGTCGCGTTCGGCGACGATCGTTGCCAGGTTCGGCAGCTCGCCGGTGCCGAGCCGGTGTGGGCAGCCGATGCAGTTGTCGCGGTAGAACTCGGCCGCCAGGTCGAGGGCCCTGTGGCCGGACGTGCGTGGCGGCGGCGCGTACTCGCACCGGACTTCGAGTCGGCCCATCGGTATGCCGCACATGCTGCCGACCATGCTGTTCCCGTCGGGCATCTCCACGCGCGCGTGCCGGCAGTGACGACGTACGAACTCGATCGCCTCGGCGTTGTCTCGGCCGCGCCGCACGGCCTCGGCGTACTCGTCCTCGCGCACCTGCACCTCCGACGGCCAGCCCATCAACCAGGTACGACAACGCCAGCGACCACGGGTTGGCCGCGCCCGACGGTCGCACCGCTGCGGCGACCACGGTTTGCGTGGTCGAGCGGCAGCGGGGGCACGGGCACCGTGGCCGACGCGCGGGAACCCGTCGTGGTCGTGAGCATCGTCGTGCTCGCGCTCTTCGCGACGCTCAACATCGGGTTCTTGACGAAGATGACCACCGTGCGGCGGCGTACTGTGCTATGTTTGTCGCGCGGACCCGCCCCACACATGTGGATCAGCGGGTCTAGCTTTTTGTGTCGCATGTCCTGTTTCACAGCGCCACCGGGCCGCCGTTGACGTCTCGGGCGAGCAGGTGCCGGTCATACCACCGCCACGCGAAGCGCTTGCCCTGATGGCGCAGCAGGCTCTGGTACGCCGTCCAGGCAACCAGGTCGGCCATCTGCACCCAGGCCGAGCGGTGCGCCGGCGCGAACAGCGGATCCTCGATGATGTTGCGGTGGGCGAGCTTCAGCGCACGGTGTGCGCTGTAGTACCCGGCTGCGGTGCCGTCACCATCCATGAAGATCATGCCGTACTCGCCCGCGGCGCCCAGGCGGGTGTCGAGGTGGGCGACCAGCGCGTCGTACACCAGCTCGCGTTGGGCCTGGTACGCCGCGCCGCGCGCCGTCGTACGGCGGTACACCGTCCCGATGCCCAGCTCGGAGCTGCTGCCGATGATGGTCAGCGCCTCGCGCATCACCAGGGACCGGTTCTGCTTGCGCCGGTTCCACCCGGCGTTCGTGGATGGGTTGCCGACGCCGCGGATGAACTTGGTCGCGTGCAGCTCGTACGCCGGCGGGATGCCGTGCCGGGCGTACAGGTCCTTGCGCAGGTCGAGCCAGCCGCGCAGACCGAGCCGCCAGTCGCCGATGCCGCACTCGATCCAGGAGAAGACGACGACGCCGGTGTCCTCGGCGCCGGAGTCGTCCACGTAGAACAGCCGGACGGGCGGTGTGATCATGACGGTCCTCCTCGGGGCGGGTGTGGACCGCCGACCCGAGCGTACCACATGATCGTACACATCCGCTGTGTGCCACCCACCGGATGTGTACGATATCCCCATGGATCTACGGTCGTTCGGGCGAATGCTCCGGGTGGAGCGCGAGAAGCGCGGGTGGGACCAGGCCGAGCTGGCGCGCCACATCGATGTCCGCCAGCAGACCGTCAGCCGGTGGGAGGCCGGCACCTCACGCCCGAAACGCAGCATGGTGACGACGCTCGCCGCGCTCTTCGGCGCCGAGGACATACAGCAGTGGCTCGACGCGGCCGGCTACCCTGATCCGACCGCCGATACCCCCGATGAGCCGAATCGTCCCGTACGTCCACTTCTGACTGTATTGCCCTTGGATCGGCTCTCGCCAGAGGCATTCGAGCAGTTCTGCCGGGATCTTGTTACGGACGTGTACCCCGGAAGTGTCGTCCATCGGTTCGGCGGCCCAGGCCACAAGCAGGACGGCATCGATCTCTATGCCGAACTACCCGACGGCGAGATCTATACGTACCAGTGCAAGCGGCATCAGCGGTTCGGACCGGAGATGGTCCACCAGGCCGTCGCCGACTCTGGCGTCGCCGGCAACCGGCATCATCTCCTGCTGAGCCGCGTAGCCACCCCCGCCGCCCGGAAGGCGATCGCGGACTACCCGAACTGGCGGCTGTGGGACGTCGAGGACATCAGCCGGACGCTCCGCCGGGATCTGGAGCCGGGCGCCGCGCGCCAGCTCGTCGAGACGTACTTCCCAGGCTTCAGCGGCGACTTCCTCGGCCTCCCCGAACCGGGACCGTGGGTGACCGCCGACAACTTCTTCCGACCATACGACAGCCGCGGCCGTACCTTTAGCCACGCATGGACCCTGGTGGGGCGGTCCCGGGACCTGCGGTCGTTGCTGGAGTTCATTTCCGCCCGTGACCGCCAGGTGGCGATCCTTTCTGGCCGCGGAGGTAGCGGAAAGAGCCGGCTACTCAAAGAGCTGGCCGCCGAGCTGGCACGCCGATCACCGACCACGGCCATCCGATTTCTGCTGCCCGGGGTACCCATCAAGCTATCGGACGTCGAACAGCTCCCGCGTACCGCGCAGCTTCTGGTCGTCGTCGACGACGCCCACGACACCGATGATCTACCCGTCCTGCTCAGCGGCATGTCATACCACCGACCGAACGCCAAGATCTTGCTGGCCACCCGCCCCTACGGCGCCGCGCTGATTCAGGCCACCGTTGCGCGCGTCGGTCTCACCGAGCCTGTCCTCCACACCCTGCAAGACCTGACACGCGAGGATGCAGAGGAACTCGCCACCGAGATCCTGGCCGCCGAAGACCGCGATCCGACGCTCGCCAGCCGAATCGCCGACGTTACCTGGGACTCGCCTCTGATGACCGTGGTCGGCGCCAGCCTCGTGGCGAAAGACGCGCTGGACCCACGTCTGCTCGCCAGCCACCAAGACTTCCGCCAGCAGCTCCTCGCCCGCTTCCATGACATCGTCGTCGGCGGTTGGGCCGAACCCGCAGAACGCATGCTCCTGCGCACCGTCCTGCAGCTCGTAGCACTCCTCCAGCCGGTCCGTGACGTCGACGAGGATTTTCGAACCTCCGCCGCGGCGATCATCAGCGCCCCGTTCGACACGATCAGCCGACAGCTCCGTGCGCTTGAAGACGCCGGCGTCCTCCTCGGACGAGGAGGAAGGCTACGCGTCGTGCCGGACCTACTCGCCGACTACATCGTCGCCGACGCATGCTTCGCCGAATCCTCCCGCCAGCCCACCGGCTACGCCGACCGGGTCTTCCATGAGGTTCACGGTGAGTCCGCCAGGCACCTGCTGATCAATCTCAGCAAGCTTGACTGGCGCATGGCCACCGACAGCGGCTTGCGGACATCATTGCTCGATCGTGTCTGGGCCATCATTACCGAGCGTTTCCGATCAGCCGGCATCTTCCGCCGTGCGGATATTCTGAAGGAAATTGCACCGGTTGCCTTCTATCAGCCCAGGCGCGCCCTGGATCTCGCACACCTCGCTCTAGAGGAACCCACCGACGACATCGACGAGCCATACGACCGCCTCTTCCCCGAAACGCGAACTACGTACGCGGAGGTCGAACGGGAACTCGGCCCGGTGCTACGCAACGTGGCTTACAACTTCGAGCACCTATTCGAGGCATGCGACCTATTGTGGAGACTTGCTCAACGCGACGAATCCCACAGCAAGACCTCCTTCGACAGCCCAATTAAGGTGCTCCAAGAACTGGCAAGCCTCGATCGACGAAAGCCACTCGCCTACAGCGAGCGGGTTGTCGACTGCGCATTGCAATGGCTCAGCCAGCGTCAACCAGAGAACCAAATCGTTTCGCCATTCGACATTCTCGACCAAGCGCTTGCCACCGAGGGAACAGAGTCCACGACCAAGGAATTCACAGTTACGCTAACGCCGTACTACGTCAAGGCGGAGGCGGTACGCGCTCTACGGCAGAGAGTCATCGACGCTGCATTCGATGCGCTAACTGGCGGTGATCTTTCGGAGGCGCTGCGAGCCGCAGCAACTATAGAAACCGCACTACGCTACCCCATCGGGAGAAACACCACGGACGACCTCCGCGACCAATGGGCGACAGAATTCCTTCCCGTCCTAAAACGACTCCGCCTCACCGTCGCGGCCAGCCCCCTAGACCCCGTCCTCCTGCACCAGATACGGAAGGCCGTTCGGTGGCACGCTACACGCGCCAAAGGCCCGACAGGACCGCACGCTCAAGCGGTGCTTGACGCCATCCCTGACACAGTCGAGAACCGGCTGACCCGTGTTCTCATTGACCCATGGGAGTGGTCGTCTAACCGCAGCGCCGATATTGAAGAATTCACGCGCCGAAGCATGAAGTGGCAGGACAAAATCTGTACCGAGCTTACTACCCGATACAGCACTCACGATTTAGCCCTCCTTGTGGAGGAGCGACTAAAGGTGTTGACCACCGTTCGCCGCTACCGCGACTCCTCTCCTGGAATCTTCACTCGCGCATTGGTCACCGCCTCGAAAGATCTCGGCGTCACGATGATCGACAGGATCATCGCGCGACCCGACAGCCCGCTTCGGGAAATCCTCGATGCCGCGCTCGCGGCCACGGCCTCGGTGGACGCCGAGGATGCAATCCGACTCGCCCGACGACTGCTCAGCTTCAACGACGTCGACCTCCACCGCCGGATCGCCTTTGCTTATGGACGCGGGCTCGGTCACCGAACCAACCTCAGCACGAGCGAAATCGAACTCATCAAGGAACTGGCAGCCCACCAAGACGCTCAAGTACGGAAGCAAATTGTTTACGCGATCGACAACCTGGCCGCGACCGACCCTGATGGCGCATTGAAGATCCTTGTCGGCATCGACTTCGGCACTTCTACCCGCCTGGCCGATGAAACCCTAAGCATGTTCTCACCGCACCATGTATTCGACGTCCAGAACTTGACGTCACCTCAGCTGAATCCAATCCTGGGCCGCCTGCGTACGCTGCCCTCACTCGACGGCCATTGGATTGGCGAGTTCCTCGGAGCACTCTCGCCTGTAGCACCGCAGCAAGTCCTTGCCCTGCTCACCGACCGCATAACTCTGGCCGGTGACCAGAGCCTGTCCGACTACCACCCGATACCACATGGGTGGGACGAAAGATCGCCACTACGGTTCCGTGAGACGGACGCCTTCGAAGTGGTTCTCCGCAACATCCGAAACTGGGCCGCCGACGCAGCCAACGCCCCAGAGCGACACTACTGGTCGCCCATTCTTTTCGCCGCTGCCGCCAACGGCTTCGACGGCCCCGTCCTAGACGTGCTAAATGAATGGATTACATCTCCACGCCGGGAAGAAGTTGAGACCATTAGCAACCTAGTTCGCGAGGCGCCCTCCGAATTCATCGTTGATCAGTCCGACTTCACAATCCGCCTACTTGACACAGCATGGCGTCACGGAAGAAAGACCTACGAACGAGTCGCCCGAACCCTTTACAACACCGCAAACTCGGGCATGCGCGTCGGAACCATCGGCGAGCCATTTCCACAAGACGTTAAGCAGCGAGATAATGCTCGCACTCTGGCCAATAGGCTTCCCACCGGATCCCCAGCTCACCAATTCTTTAGAGATCTCACCCGGTCCGCGGAACAACGGATACGGCAGGAAATGGAACTAGACGAAGACATACGCTAAACCCAGAGGCCGGCTACGTCCCGTCACTCCCGAAGCGCCTGCAACCGCAACGGTGCGCAAGTCGCCACGATGATCGACCGCTAGGCGAACGCCGCCTGCACATACGTAGCCAACGACCCGATTGAGGCCGACCACGGCCAGTTCAAGCGCCGGCTACGACCGATGCGCCAGATACGAAATAAAGCGAATAGCGAAGGTCGTCATCGTCCAGAACATCCGCGCGTCCACTACGAACTCGGCGTCGACGCACCACCCGGGCTCCGCCTCCCAGCGGCGCTCACCGAACTGGCCGCTGCGGTCTGACCCGGGCACAACGGCCGCATCAGTCCGCCGCTGATCCAGTAACGCAAGCAACACCCCCCGTCGCAGTCGGGCAGATCGACGAGAGAAGCGCTGATCGCCTCCGCCTGGAGCTGTTGTCCAAGCGCGGACGGTCCACTCTTCGATTGGGTGCCAGCCGTAGCATGGCCCCGGGGACCTGGGGGGAGGAGGGCTGCCGGAGCGTTCGGGTAGGAGGGAACCGTCATTGGCCGACGTTAGCCAGGTAGACCGCTACGTCCTTCCGGTCGGGAAGTCGCCGCCGCTTGATCGGGACGGATTCCTCTCCTTATCAACCGACGACAGTTGGACGCAGCCTGAGACGCTGCCCTGCCCAGCCGCCGATCTTATTGGGTGCCAGACGAGCTTTGTGCTGTTGGCTGCGGGAGGTGTCGGGAAGACAACCGTCCTCGGCTGGCTTCGGAGCCGCGAGGCCAACTCGCGTGAAGTGAATCTTCTGGGGCTCGGCAAGAGCGCGATAAGGGAGTCTCTCCACGAGGCGGTCGCTGCCGGCGGCGCTGCCTATGTTGACGCGCTCGATCAAGTGGCACTCGCCGAACCCACCGTCTTCGACATTGTCGAGCAGGTTCTGACCCAGGAGAACGCCCGGCGTGTCGCTTGGCGGCTCAGCTGCCGCCCATCGGCGTGGAGCCCAAGGCTCGGGAGTGCACTTAGACGCCTGGGTTTCGACGAGTTGCGGGTTCTGCCGCTGACGCGCTCGGCTGCACGCGAGGTTGTCACGGGCGACGTGACGGACGCAGACCGGTTCCTCGATGCGGTAGTTCGGGCAAACCTCGGGCGGCTGAGCGCTTCGCCGATGCAGCTGGGCGCCGCCGCCCGGCAGTGGCAGGAAACTGGTCGCTTGCCCGAAAGTCACGCCCGATCAATCAGGTTTGAAATCGTTCGTCTGCTGTCCGAGGCCAATCCGGCGCTTCTGCCGCCGGATCTCGCTGCAGACCGGCAGTATCGGCTGGCGGGCAGGCTGGGGGCAACCTCGGTGTTCTGTGGCGTGACAGCCTTCGCCAGGACTACCAGTCCCGTGCACGGCGCCATGCCGGTCGCCGAGCTCCCGTCCATACCAGAGCCCGACGAGCCGGGGACCCCGATAAGACCGGCTGATTTCGCGGTGGTGCTTAACTCGGCGCTGTTCGAGGCGGCCCCGCACGCCACGGTGGCGTTCCGGCACCAGCAATACGCGGAGTACTTGGCGGCTGACTACATCAGCCAGCGCAGGATCACCCGCGCCCAGCTACCTGCGTTGCTCGGAACCGTCGACGGTGTTCTTCCAGGACCCCTGGTCGGCGTGGCCGCGTGGCTGGCCGCGCTCCGCCCCGACCTTACGCAAGATCTGGTCGGTGCCAACGCCCTGGCTTTCGCCAGATCCGGTGTGGAACTCGCTGAACCAGCGCGTGTGACCGTGATCGAAGGGCTGCTCGCCTCGGCTGCTGTTGGGGATATCGATCCAGAGTGGGGCATGGATCTGTCCAGTCTGGCCCATCCGGGACTCGACGAGCAGCTCGCTGGCCATCTGAAGGAGGTCCGGCATCCAGCACAGGTGTGGTGGTTGTCGCGGCTCGCGCACGCAGGTAGGTGCGCCGGTCTGGTCAAGATGGTGCTGCGGCTGGCCCTCGACCCGACGTGGCAAGCGTGGGCACGCCGGGCCGCCATCGCGGCGATCAAAGCTCTGGGCGACGATGACGACCGGCGCGCCTTGAAGGCTCTCCTCCGACTGGACGAGGCCGTGGATCCGGACGACGAGGTACTCGCCGGAGCCATCGAGGCGCTGTACCCCGGGCTGATGAGCACCGCCGACCTGGTGGACGTGCTGCGGCCACGGCGAAACGACCACCTGGTCGGCAGCTACCTCGTCCTACTCGGCAATCTCACGGAACGTGTTCCAGCACAGGATCTGCCGACTGTTCTGGCATGGGCGGCAGAGCAAAGTCACAACCGCGACTCCGAACGAGACTATGGACGTCTGATCGGCGAACTCATTGAACGCGGATGGACGGAGGCGAATAGCCCGGCCGTGCGCGACTGTCTTGCCGCTCTTCTCGCAGCGCTCGCTGGGCCGCCGAGATGGGGACTCGGGGCGCCTCCCAATGGTCTTCCATGGGTCGAGGACATCGACGTCGAGCGCCGACGGCAGCTGGCCGTCGGTGTCGCAGAGCGACTCCGTGACGAAACGTGGGATCAGCTGCTCCAGCTGGGGCTGCTGACGGCGGCCGACGCCGACTGGCTCGTCGACGAGCTGCCCAGGTTCCCCAGGACTGCGCAGCAGGCTCTGGCCAACTGCGTCTCCCCCCTGCTCGACCAGCCGACCGCAGCTCAGGCGGACCGGGTCCTTTCCCTGCCGCCGTCGCATCCCGCCTACGAGCCAACCAGGTGGTGGTGCGATCCCATCCCCGTCGAATCCGAGACAGCGGACCGACTACGCAGATGGAACCGCCGCGGACGGCGGGATCATGCAGAGCAAGCGGTTACCGAGACTCGGCAGGCGGAACACCTATCGAACGCGCTCGCGGCGGCTAAGACCGACGTCTCTGCCTGGTGGCGCGTCGCATACTGGCTGGCCGGCGGAGACACACCTGGCGAAGCGCTATTCAGCCACGACTTGACAACACGTTCCGGGTGGGCCCTGCTCAGCGAGGACGAACAACTACTCGTCTTCGACCTTGGATGGCGGTACCTCCACGAACATGTGCTTCAGCCCTCCCAATGGCAGGGCAAGGAGACCATCACCACGAACAACGTCCTACCCGACTGGTCCGCCGTCTATCTCATGACGACACTCGTCCGCTACCACGCCGCTCGGATACGCAGCTTGGAGCCCGCATTCTGGGAGACCTGGGCTCCCGCCATCGTCGGCGCGTGGAACTACGACGCTGCGGACGATGCCCGACTGCGCTGCGACCTCGTCGACCTCGCACCCGCACCCGGCCGTGCTCGCATCATCGCCGCGGCCCTCGATCACCTCGATGCACTGGCCGCCAACGACCGACACCTCACGCCCCACCCCCTCTTTGATCACTTGTGTATCGAGCTTGCGCCGCAGGTAGCTGATCGCATCGCTGGCAAACAGTACAGGGACCAGCTCACCAGGTCATTGCTCGACCTCATGACCAAGCACTCCCCGATAACTGCCATCGCGACCTGTCGAAAGTTGTGCGAGGACCCGGCCTCATCGTTATCCGCATTGGCACATCAAAAGCTGGCCGAACTCGACCCGGCTGGCACGGTTGCCAGTCTGATCTCAAATGATGCGGCGCCCGACGAAATCGTGGCCGTCGTGCCTCGCATCAGGTTTACCAACCTCGGTGACGCAGACCTAGAGGCGCTCTGCCGACTTCTCCTCGACCGGTTCCCTCCAGCCGACGATCCGCCCATGGAGCCGGCCGCGTTCGGCAGCGACGTGTACGAGACCCGCCATGTCCGCAGCAGGACGCTGCAGCTCCTCGGCGAACGCGGCCAGGTACGCAGCCTGGAGAGACTCGCCGAAGGGCGTTCGGCGATCGACCGCTTGATGATCGGCTACTACCGACGCGCCGCGCGGACCAGGGCCGCCGACCTTGCATATGCCCATCCACAGCCGTACGAGCTGCTGGCCCTCCTTGGCCGAGCGGACGCGCGCCTTGTCCGCCATAGCAGCGGCCTGCTGTCCGTGATCGTCGAGCAGCTACACGAGATACAGCATTACGTGAGGCATGGCGGCTTTCGCGATCTGTGGAACTTGATCGAAGGTCACGAAGCGCTTCCAAAGTCCGAGGACGACATCAGTGACTGGATATGCCACCAACTGCAGTCCCGCCTCAACAACGGCAGCGTTGTCGACCGCGAGGTCCAGGTCGAACGCCCGAAGTCCCGAGGCGTCGGCACCCGAATCGATCTGACAGCGACATCACCAACCGTCACCCATCCAGTGGGTATCGCCCGAGTGATCGCCGAAGCGAAACTTATCAACAACAGATCGCTGCATACAGCGCTGCCCGATCAACTGGTCCGGCAATACCTCCAACCAGCTGCTCTACACCATGGCATCTACCTCGTGTACTGGGTGAACCCCGAACAGCGACCCACGACCTGGACCGTCAAGGGCCCCGCCGACCAGACGGAGCTAATGGGCGAGCTACACCGGCAGGCCGACTCGCTCAACGATCTAGAGATCGTGCCCCTCCTCCTCGACATCAGTAGACCGTCTACCTGACATCACGCCTGCCGAGCGGCATTTGCCGCCAGTCGTATGAGGTACGTACGGGCGAGTTCACGGCAATCGCGGTCACTTTGCTAGGTCGCCGAGGCGTCATTGGCCTGTTTGACTGCCTCGTTGAGTTGGCGGCGTATGTAGGCGGCTTCGTCGGCGCGTCCGAGTCCGGCGAGGACTTCGGCGAGGGTGTAGTACATCGACGACAGATCGCGCCCGAACCTTTGCGGCACTTGCTGGGCCAGTGGCTGGTAGATGTCGATCGCCTCGTGGATGGCGGTCAATGCCGCAGGGAGGTCGCGGCAAGCGGCAGCACGTACCCAGGCGTGCCCCCAGAGGCTACGTGCGAGGTCTGGCAGGTGGGCGACAGGGTTTGCCTCTGCAAGTCGCCGGCGGATCTTCACCGCCTCGTCGGTGGTGGCTAGAGCTTCGTCCGGCCGCCCCAGCTCCGACAGCCGGTTGCCGAGGTTGGTTAGCGCCGCAGCGAGGTCTGGCAAGTGGGCGGCCGGGTTGGTTTCGGCGAGCCGCCGGCGGATCTTCACCGCATCCTCGGCGGAACCTAGGGCTTCCTCCGGTCGCGCCAGCTCGGACAGCCGGACACCGAGGTTGTTCAGCGAGCCCGCAAGATCTGGCAGGTGGGCGACCGGGTCGGTCTCCGAGAGCCGTCGCCGGATGTTTACCGCTTCCTCGGCGGCGGCTAGGGCTTCCTCCGGTCGCGCCAGCTCGGACAGCCGGATACCGAGGTTGTTCAGCGACATCGCGAGGTCGAGAAGGTAGGCGACCGGGTTGGTGGCGGCCAGTCGCCGGTACAGGTCGGTTGCCTCCTGGTTGGCAGCCAGAGCATCCTCCCGCCGCCCCAGGCCCGACAGGTGGTTGCCGAGGTTGTTCAGCGAGCCGGCAAGATCGGGCAGGTAAGCGGTGGGGTTGGTCGTCACCAGCCGCCTGTACAGGTTGGTTGCTTCCTGACTGGCGGTCAGGGCTTCCTCCGGCCGTCCTAGGTGCGACAGTCGGGCGCCGAGGTTGTTCAGCGCCGTTGCGAGGTCGGGAAGGTGAGCGGCGGGGTTGGCCTTGGCAAGCCTGCGGCGGATCTCCACGGCTTCCTGCGTTGGTTCCAGGGCTTCCTCCCGCTGCCCCAGGCTCGACAGATGGTTGCCGAGGTTGTTCAGCGTCGCCGCGAGGTTGGGCAGGTATGCGTCGGGATGGGTCGCGGCCAGTCGGCGGTACAGGTTGATGGCTTCCTGGGTGGGGGCCACGGCGTCCTCCCGCCCCAACTCCAGGAGCAGGGCGCCGAGGTTGGTAAGCGCTGCCGCGAGGTCGGGCAGGTACGCGGCGGGGTTGGCCGCGGCCAGTCGGCGGTACAGGTCGGTGGCTTCCTGGGCGGGGGCCAGAGCCGCCGCCCGCCGCCCGAGCCCAGACAGGAACGCGCCAAGGTTGCTCAGCGATCTCGCGAGGTCGGGCAGGTGGGCGGCCGGTTTGGACGCGGCGAGCCGGCGGTAAGTTGTGACGGCTTCCTCACCGGGAGCCAGGGCCTCCTCCCGTCGCCCGAGCCCAAACAGGAACGCGCTGAAGTTGGTCAGCGACAACGCTAGGTCCGGCAGATATGCGGCAGGGTTGGCCGCGACCAGCCGCCGGTACAGGTCGGTGGCTTCCTGACTGGCGGTCGCGGCCTCCTCTCGCCGTCCTAGCTCCGATAGATGCTTGCCGAGGTTGGTCAGCGACATCGCGAGGTCGGGCAGGCGGCCGGCGGGATCTGCCTCGGCCAATCGCCGATAGCTCGCCACGGCCTCCTCGGTAAGGGCTAGGGCTTCCTCCCGCCGCCCGAGCCGCGACAGTAGGGCGCCGAGGTTCGTCAGCGCCGCCGCGAGGCCGGGCAGGTGGGTGGTGCGGTCGACTTCGACCGACCGGCGGTACAGGTCCGTGGCCTCCTCGGCAGGGGTCAGGGCTTCCTCCCGCTGCCCCAGCGCCGACAGCAGGGCGCCGAGGTTGGTCAGCGACAACGCCAGGTCCGGCACGTGGGCGGGGTTGGCCACAGCGAGCTGGCGGTAGGTCGCCACGGCTTCCTGGCTGGGGGCCAGGGCTTCCTCCCGCCGCCCCAGCTCGGACAGCCGGTTGCCGAGGTTGGTCAGCGACATCGCGAGATCCGGACGGTAGGCGGGGTCGGTTTCGGCCAGCCGCCGGTACAGGTCGGCGGCCTCCCGGCTGGCGGTCAGGGCCTCGTCGCGACGGCCGGCGTTGGACAGGCGCCAGGCGAGGATCGCGTGCAGGCGGGCTCGGTCGGCGGGATCGGTGGCGGTGGTGAGGCGGTGGTTGGTGAGAATGGTGGTGACGGCCGCGGTGGCAATGTCCCACTCGACGTGGCGGTCGGTGGGCAGCAGCGTCTCGATGGCCTCTAGCACGGCTAGATCGATGTCCGGGAGGTCGGCGAGGCGGGTCAGCGTGGCGTCGCCGGCGGCGATGGCCAAATGCGGTCTTTCACGTAGCAAGGGGAACAGCACCGCTGTGGAAATGTGGGGCCAGAGGCGGGCGGTTTCGACCAAGACCGTGAGCGCGGCTGTTGTCCACGGCGGTGGTTCACCGCTGTCTTGGTCGGCGAGTAGGAGGCGGGGAGCGGTGGCGGCCCAGTCGTCGCGCAGCCAGCCACCATCGTTGTCGTAGGGGTGTCCGGGCGTGGTCAGGGCGAGGAAGTCTTCACCGAGCCGGTTGGGGTGCAATGGTTCGAGGACCGTGGTGGGGTTCTCGGGCGGGTAGCAGGCTCGATGGTTGTCGATGATCTGATCGGCGGCCTCCGGGGTGGACGCCAGTCGGGTGAGGGCGAGCGCGGCCTGGCCGTGGTGGCGGGGCAAGGCTCCGGCAAGGGTGGCCACGTACACGGCGCGACGCATCACCGGTGGAGTGGTGACCACGTGGTCCTCGGCGCGGGTGTGCAGCGCCTGCCAGTAGGTGTATTCGCGGCGCAGCAGGTATGCCGATAACCCGTGCGGGTCGGTGGGAGCGGTGGTGTGGTGGCGGTGGGCGTCTACGGCGGCCAAGGCGGCCATGTGTACGGCGAGAACCTGCGAATAGCCGGGCCGGTCCAGCCCGGCCGGGGGTGTCAGTTCATCGGTGTCCGCGATGTCGAGCCGGTCGGCAAACCGTTGCCGGGCGGCGGTGAACAGGGTGGCCCGGTCGACCTCGTCACCCAGCGGCGGCAATGGCTGAGCGGTGGCATCGATGCCGAACTCGCTGTCCAGCCGGTCGGCGAGGGCAGGCCACCAGAACGCGGCCGAGCGGGCTAGCAGCAGCGCACGCACCACGACACCCGTCCGGGTGGCTAGGTGTTGCAGGTGCCCCAGCACGGCGAGCAGGTGCGTCACCGGCCATCGGTCGGCGTAGTCCACCACGACCAGGACGCCACCGCCGGTGGGCAGGTCCACTTGGGTCCCGCCGGCCGTGGCGGTGCTGTGGTTGACCCGCCACACCACCCACCCGGTGGCGGCGCAGCCGGCCGCGATCTGGGCGGCCAGCCGGGTCTTACCCTGGCCACCGGCGGCGTGGACCAGCCGCACCGACACCAGTTCAGCGTCGTCGAACAGCCACTCCGACAGGTGGCGCACGTCGTTCTCGCGACCGACGAACGGCACCACCGCGTGGCGGGCCAGCAGCAACCGACTCGGCTGCGCCTGCGCCGCCGCTCTTGGCAGCCCGGCCGCCGCGGTAGAGAACGGCTCCACCCGGTACGGTGGGCGCTCGGTGCTGATGGTTACGTCGCCCGTAACGTCCTGGATCTGGATGAGGTCGCCGAAAACGACGCTTCCCGCCACCGACTGCCCGGAAGCAGTGCCCGCGACACCGGCGGTCTTCTCCGGCGGGCTCACCGGTCGAGGTCGGCGTCACCGCCGATGTCGTCAACCTGTCGCACCGGCCCCGCGACCTGCGACCCGGTCACCGACTGGCTCCCCGGCGCCGGGGCCGGCGCAGAAGGCGGGGGTGGTGCGGAGCCGGCCTGCGGTGGCGCTGGGCTGGCCGTCGCCGGGCCGGTCCGCAGGTTGCCTCGCACACCGCGGACCTGCAGCACATCACCACCGACCGAGGACCCGGCTACCACCTGCCCGGCGCGTCCGATGGGTTGCCCCAATCCGCGCCGGGTGAGCAACACCCCGTACGCCGCCAACGCCAGCCCGGCCAACCCGGCGAACATCCCGATCACGCTGGCGACCTTGTCGGCCCGGTCCAGGCCGATCACCACCAGGTACACACCCAGCCCGACCAGGGCCAACCCGGCCGCGACCGCCCCGATCCATCCCATCGCCCGCTTCCATCCGGTCATGACGACATCATCGACCGTCACGGCGTCAGGAGAACCACCGCAACGGCTACCGAGTCGAAACGAAAGATCACTGCACCCACGGCCTCGCAGCCCGCCTACACGCGCACTGATTGCCCCACACCCGGACGCCTCGGGCAGGAGCGGGCCCGCTGCATTCCGATCTTGGCTAGACAACTGTCTCCCAGACACCGCCTTCGCTCGACTGGGTCGGTTCGTCCTAGCCCTTGCGCATTGCCATAGCGCCCTCGGCTCTTCCAGTCGGGCGTCGCCACAGTGCCGCAGCGCGAGCCTCAGTAACTCCGCGTCGAACCTGCGGCGTGGGCGAACGTGCGCAGCTCCGATGATATGGTGATCAAGAGGAATCCTGGTAAGTGCAGTGAACGGAGTCGCGTGCAGTGTTGTCCCTCGTGCCTCCGTCGCAACTCGATTGATCGCCGCCAGAAGTGACGCGCGAACCCGGCACGGCCTTCCGGAGCACCGTTGTTTCGACGCGTGTTACAGAATTGCGCTGCGCAGGAGCGAGCCGAAGATCTAGGCTGTGGCGCCAGCCGTCCAGTTGGCCTCGTGGCGGATCGCCGTGCCGCGGCTACCACGTGGCGGCACTTCGTGCCGTCGTGGCTGGCTCAGGCGACGGTCGTCGACCCTCGGTGGCAGTCGCGTGTCGTCTGGCCGGAGAGACGCCGAGCGCTTGCCGGCGTCGGATACGAGGTGAGGAACGGCTACTGCGATGACCCGTTCGGCGATATCCGGGCCGACCCTTTCGGCTGCCAGTCGTCGTCTTGATCGGCGCCAGCTGGAGATCGAGCGTCTGCTGCGGTTGATGGGTGGAATGCTCGGCGACGCCTATGTCGACGCCTGTGCCATCCTGACCGAGCGGCCGCGTCTGGCCACCGCGTCACACCTCGTGGGGCACCTGGCCAGAGAGATCGACTCCGGGCTCCGCGAGCTGCTCATGGCTATGCTCCCGCCCGACAGACAGAAGCACCTGGAATCCTTGCGTGAGGAAGGGTCGTGTGACGCGCCGCGAAGGCAGGTCATCGCCGAAATCTGCGATTTTCTTGGCGTGCCGGCCGAGGACGAGGTGCGTGCCGCTTGGGTCTCGCTGTTATGGCATGGCCGCGCCCACCGCGGCCCGCTGCGCCAGCCACGAGTGCTCGACGATGAGTTTTTGCACGCGTGGAGCCAGTTCGACTATGTGCTGCTCGAAATCGCGAGGCGGTTCGAGGCTTCGTTCCTGACGGCGCTACCGTTGGTCGATGTCCTGGCGGCAGTCGCGTCTCCGACCAAAGACGATCTCGCCAAGCTGAGGAATCAGGTACCGCAGAGCGTCGTGGCGATGCAGCGCTTCTACGCCGCCGCCGGGCCGGGCTGGTTTCCGCTCCTGCGGAAGGGCGGGTTCCTTCGAACGCCCCCGAGACTGCGGCCGAACGACGACGGCATGGTCACCTACGTGCCTTGGCCGGCGGGACCGTACCTGGTGCGCCTGGCGGCCGAGCCGAGGTATGCGGCCGATGTGGTCGCCGTCTTCGCGGAGCTGGACACCGATAATCCTCAGGCGGGTGAGTCAGCCGCCGACGCCGCCCTTATCGTTTCTCCCAGGCTTGCAGCCCGGCTCGCTCCGAAGCTCGCCGAGTTTCTCGGGCCCTTTGCGCAGTGGGCATTGCCGTCGAAGGCCAGTGAGGTGGTGGTACGGCTGGCCGCCGAAGGCGAGCAGGAGGCCGCACTGACGATCGTAAAGGCGTTGATACCCGTTCCTGACCGGAGCGCGGCCCGGCATCGGTTCTTTCCCGCCGAGCAGATCGCGCCAGCGTACGCCGACTTGGGCGTGGCGATCGTCATACTCCTGGCCGACCGGCTCCATGCGGCGAATGCCGACCCTGACAACGGCGTCACGCTGGCGTACTCGTCGATCTGGCGGCCGGCGATCGAGCGCGGCCGGTATCGCGACGGCCGCGACGAAGTGCTGTCCGCGCTCCGCGATGCGGCGACCGCGGTCGCTGGCGCGGTTGGCGCCCCGGCGGTCGTCGAGGTTCTGGACGGCTACGAGCCGGCCGTGTTCGCGCGGGTCAGCCTTCACGTCCTGACTCAGGTGCCGGACCCTGAGCTCGTGTCGGCCAGGTTGACCTCCAGCGACCTATTCGCCGACTCGGAGGTTGCCCGCGAGTACACGGCCCTATTGCGCGTCGGCTACCCGCTCCTGCGGCCCGAGGACAAGGCCACGATCGCCGGATTCGTCGAGGCGGCCCCCCCATGGGAGGCATCCCCCAAGGACGTCGAGCAGTGGAAACTCGGCCAGCTGGCGCGGTTCGGCGACCAGCTCCCCGACGAGCTGCGCGCAACGTACGACGCCCTCGTCGCACAGTACGGCCAGCCCACCAACGACGACGATCCGTTCGAGTTCACTGAGTGGCCCGGCACCTACTCCCCGGTCGACGCCGCCGCGATCGCCGACATGTCGGACGACGACCTGCTCACGCTGCTCCGCACGTGGCAAGCACCGGGTGGTTGGCGGGCGCCGACGGTTGACGGCCTCCGCAACCAGCTGCAGGAGGCGGTGGCTGCCAACCCCGTCCGATTCGCTGCGCTCTCACCACGACTCATCGATCTGGCACCGGACTACGGCGCGGCCGTGCTGTTGGCGCTTACCCGCGTGCTCTCCGCCGATCTCCCCGGCCCGCCGGGCGGCGACGCACCCGACAAGGAAGACGCCTCGTCCACGCATGCAGAGCCGTTCGCGTGGGACGAGGTGCTGGACTTCGCCCGCACGGCAATCAACAGATCACGCTCGGAAGACGGCCAGCCGCCGCAGGCCGAGGCGGAAGACGGCCAGCCGCCGCAGGCCGAGGCGTACGGGCCTACCTGGCATGGATGCCGCCGGCACGTAGCCGAGCTGCTGACCGAGGCCATGCGGCGACAACAGATCGCTCCCAGCCGGGCCGAACAGGTCGTCGCGCTCATCTTGGACCTTGCGCAAGACCCGGAACCCCGGCCTGGCCAACGCAAGTTCATCAATGGTCACGATCCCGTCGCCGAAGCACTGAACACCGTGCGAGGATCGGCGTTCATCGCGGCCATGCAGCTCCTCGTGTGGATGTCAGGCGACCACGACGCCGCAGCAACACCGACCCCATCCCTCAGGAAGATCGTTGATCTGTTCGAGGCCCACCTGGACCCCACCGTGGATGACAGCCACGCCGTGCGCAGCGTCTACGGCATGTACTTCGGCGTGCTCGCTACCCGTCTCGGCGAGTGGGCGCGCACCCGCCACAAAATGATCTTCGGCGATGGCGGTGACGCTGAACTGGGCGCGGTCGCCTGGCAGTCGTTCCTGCGGTGCAACCGCGCGTCTGCGATCACATTCGAGATCCTTGGTATTCAGTACCGCAGAGCGGTCGGTTCGCTGGCGCGGCAACCCGCAGAGGGCGACGACTATGCAAACCGCGCCGAGAACGAAGCTACGGCCAGCCTCCTTGGCCATCTCGCGATCTTCTATGGGCGGGGTCTGATCAACCTGGACAGCGACATCATGGTCGCGCTGTTCGCCGACGATGTGCCCGTGGAGCATCGAGCCCGCATGCTGGAGATCTGCGGGCAGATGCTCTCCAACACCGCCGACACGCCGCCCGCCGTCGTCGAACGTCTTCAAGCACTGTGGGACTGGCGAGCGGAGGAGCTGAACGCCGGCCGCACGCAAATACAGGAGCTGGCCTCCTTCGGATGGTGGGTATCGTCAGGGAACTTCCCGGCAAGCTGGGCATTGACGAAGCTGCACGCTCTGCTCGCCGCCGGAGGATGCCCGGAACCCAGTCATCTGGTAGCGGCGCGCCTGGCCGGACTCCGGCAGGACTTCTTGGCGGAAACGGTGCGATGCACCGCGCTGCTCATCGATGCCCCCGCCGATCCCTGGTTCGTCGATGCGTCTCGCAACGAGATCTCCGCAGTCCTCGCCGATGGCGTAAAGGCAGACGACCCGCAAGTTCGCCAGGTCGCATCCGAGGCGGTCAACCGGCTGGTTGCCCGCGGAAGAACATCGTTCGCGCAGCTCGTCAGCTGAGGGCGCTTCGCGGCGCTCGGAGGCTTGCCCGAGGGACCGGCAACCCCGCCGGCACCGGCGATCGGCCCACATCACGCCAGCCCTTGCCGGCCGTAGCGGTGGGACCGTAACTCCGCTGTCAGACGACGTACTGGATGACTACTAGGCTGCCGGTCATGGCGAGCCTGCCGAAAATCCAGCCGTTGAAATGGACGAACGTGCGCGATGTGCTTCCCAACGAGGCCCTTCACTTCACGCCATGGCTGGCATCTAATCTCGACCTGCTGGCCGGGGTACTTGGACTTGACGAGCTTGAGCTGGTCGGGACCGACTCGTCGGTCGACCTGTTCCGGCTGGATATCAGAGCGACAGGGACTGACGGCTCGGGCGAGTCGATCGCTGTGATCATCGAGAACCAGTACAACAAGACCGACCACGATCATCTCGGCAAGCTCGTCACCTACGCCGCGCGCGCTGACACCGAGGCCGAGCGGGTACTGGCGGTGTGGATGGTTGAGCAGCCGTTGCCGGCGCACCTGGCCGCGATCGAGTTCCTTAACAGGATCAGCGCCGCCCACGTGGGCTGGGTGCTGCTCTCTCCACGGTTCGTGCCGTCGCCGGACGGCTTCTACGTCCATTTCGAGAAGCATGCCGAGCCCAACGCGTTCCTGCAGACGGCGAAGGAGGCCCTGACCCTCGTATCTCCCGAGCGTACGAGCTACATGGCCGAACTGTTCACTCTGATCGATCAACCGCTGCGCAAGGCCGGCTTCCACCACGTCTGGTCACACCCCGCCGGCCACATGATCAGGGCGTGCCTCCCGAAGAACTGGCCGGCAGCAAGCTGGGCCGAGGTCCGGTGCTCGCTGCCCGCAACCGGCTGCGAGCCGTGCTGTTCGTCCGCGCCGGGCAGGTACCGGCCGAGTACAACATCGAGGTGTTGGAGGGCATCCGCCAGCGGCACGGCGAGGCGATCCAGCAGGCGGTTCCAGACCTGCCGATCGAGTGGCACGCCCGCGGCGACAACGACCGCTCCGACTACGCCCGGATCACCGCAGAGGGTCACGGCTACCTGGACGGCAAGCCGCAGGAGGCGGCGGAGCTGGCGATCAGGTTCGCCACGGCCTGTCTCACAGCGCTTCAGCAGGACGACGAGACCGACCTCCCCGATCCCGACCAGATCGAAAGCGCCACCGGCCGAGCGGACACCGCTACGATCAGCGCCATCGCGGCGTGCATTAACCCCGGCGAGTGGGCGACCTACGGAGACGTGTCCACGGTGGCGACCGGAACAAGCAGTGCCGCGATGGCCGTCGGCACGATCGCCGCCAGGACACCAGACTTCCCAAACCCCCACCGCATCCTGGCCAGCAAGGGCACGATTCCCCGAACCTGGGCATCCCCCGACGGCGGTGGTCCGCAGACCTGCCGTCAACGGCTGGAGGACGAAGGCGTGTCTTTCCTTCCCGACGGCCGCGCTGCGCCCGAGCACCGAGTCAGCGTCGAGGCCCTGCGAGCACGGTGGCGCCCACCCACGACCAGCGGCGAGGACTCATGAACCGCGTCGACAAAAGACCCCGCCGCGGCTGCGGTTCGCGCCCCGGTTGAGCATCCTCCTGCTGCTCAACCGGACCGCCCAGCACCGCGGGTACAAGTTGGGCCACGGTTGGGGCTTCAGTCAGCTCGGTCCTCCGCGGTTACCTCAAGACCAGCCCGCCTACGACGAGGCCACCGCCCGGGTCAACCTCCAACCCGACTCTTCACGCGCCCGCACCAGCCGGCACAAACGACGCGATCACCGACTTTTCTGCGATGGCGGAGCAGACGCGGCAGACGTACGCCAACGAGGAAGTGCTGAGCCGCTTCGACGCGTCACTCGACAACGACGCCCTCGCGCCACAACCCCTACTGATCAGCGTGGTAAGACACCGAGGTCTGGTGCGACTAACACTGGTGAACCGAAAATGCCGCGTAGGCGAGGACTGATACGGGGAGGTGCCGGATAAAG
>WNGB01003168.1_pt1 | contig 26088 bp, 19 predicted proteins | sample 5400681 | NCBI WGS metagenome assembly WNGB01 (sample SAMN13153367, study PRJNA577476) | soil metagenome | isolation source: 115 cm soil or saprolite under grassland replicate 2 | place: USA:California | collected 2016-06-15
GGGTGGAGGCCTCACCGTCGATGCCCACGTCGAGCCCCAGGTAGAGGGGACGCTGATGCCGATCGAGGGCGGACATCAGTATCGCTTCGAGCTGCCGGTTCCGGGTGCACTGCACGACCGAGAGATGGAACGCGCTGTTCTTCCGCAGGTAGCCGAGATAGCTCTCGCGGTCTCCCGGCGTGTATCGGGTCTCCGCCGTCTCCACCATCCGCCGGGCGTCCTCGGGAGTGGCCATCTCCGCGGCCCGCGCCGCGGTGCCGCCCTCCACGATGCGCCGCAGCTCGCACAGCTCCCGGTACCCCTGCACGGTGACGGGAGCGACGGCGTACCCGCGATACGGAGAAAGGACGATCAGGCCCTCGAGGGAGAGCCGGTTGAATGCCTCCCGTAAGGGAGTCCGGGAGACCTGCATTTCCTTGCAGAGATCCTTCTCCACGATCCGCTCGCCGGGCCGCATCGAGCAGGTCAGGATCCGGTGCTTCAAGGTCGCGTAGATCCGATCCGGGAGCGCGGTCGGCGGGGAGATCGCCGGATTCAGCTCGATGACGGAGGGCGTCCGTCCGGTCATCGGGATCATCTTCAAATCCTAGTTCTTGGCCTGCTTCACGATTCCGATAATATTGTATATCATACCGTCCGCCAATCGAGGGAGGTCGTTCATGCCCCTCAGTACGAAAGACTTGAGCACACCAGACGCGACCGCGGTCACCTATGAGGATGTCGCCGCCGCGGCGCAGCGCCTTCGCGGGATCGCGCATCGAACGCCCGTCCACACCTCGGCCACGGTCGACGAGCGCGCGGGCGCCCGCGTCTTCTTCAAATGCGAGAACCTCCAGCGGATGGGCGCCTTCAAGTTCCGCGGCGCCTACAACGCGCTCGCGCGTCTCTCGGCCGAGCAGCGCGCGCGGGGCGTCCTCACGTACTCGTCGGGAAACCACGGGCAGGCGGTGGCCCTGGCCGGCCGCCTCCTCGGCGCGCCCGTGACCGTGGTGATGCCCGCGGACGCGCCGGTCGTGAAGATTGCCGCCACGCGCGGCTATGGCGGCGACGTCGTGCTGTACGACCGTCGGGGCGGTCCGACGCGCGAAGAGATCGGCGCGCGTCTGGCCGCCGAGCGCGGGCTCATCGTGATTCCGCCCTTCGATCACCCGGACGTGGTGGCGGGGCAGGGGACGGCCGCGGCGGAGCTCTTCGAGGAGGTCGGGCCGCTCGACCTGCTCCTCGCGCCCTGCGGCGGGGGCGGCCTGCTCTCCGGATCCGGCATCGCCGCGCGCGCTCTCTCCCCTTCCTGCCGGGTGGTCGGGGTCGAGCCCGCAAGCGCGGACGACGCGACACGGTCGTTCCGCACCCGCGTGCTCCAGACCGTGAGCAATCCGGACACCATCGCGGACGGCGTGCGCACGCCCTCGCTCGGCCGGATCACCTTCCCGCTCGTCCTGCAGTACGTCGACGACATGGTGACGGTGTCCGAGGAAGCGATCGTCTCCACGACGTTGTTCCTCTGGAACCGCCTGAAGCTCGTCGTGGAGCCGACGGGAGCGGTGGCGGCGGCGGCGCTGCTCGACGGGGTCGTACCCGCGCGCGGCCAGCGCGTCGGCGTCATTCTCAGTGGCGGCAACGTGGACTTCGAATCCGTCCTCGCGCACGCCCGCCCTCTCCGCTCAGCCGCCGCGGCCTTGATCCCCTGACCGGGCGGGGATAGCCTCGGGCCGGTTGCGGGAGGGAGAGCGCTGATGAAGATGAATCGCCGGAGCTGGGTGAAGGGCGCCGGCCTGCTGGGCACAGGTCTGCTGTCGCGGATCGACAAGGTGGCCGCGGCCCAGAAGGCGCCCGTGCTCCGCGACATCCTGCGCGCGGAGGCCACCGGGGCCAGCGAGAATCTCTTCGTGAAGCCGACGCCGGGTGAAGAGGGCCCGCCCGCTCCCGCGACGGTCGACCGTCTCTCGCTGGACTGGAACAAGGCGACGGTGAAGCGGTTCAAGGACACGCTGGCCACGCGCGACATCCAGGCCTTCCTGGTGCGCGAGCCCCTCAACATCATGTACCTCACCGGGTACTGGCACACCACCACCGAGCGGCCCCAGGCCACGTTCATGAACAAGGACGACGCCGATCCCTGGTTCATGTATCCCGGCCTCGACCGCGACAGCGTCACCACCTGGTGGTTCGGGGGCGGACGGATGTACTTCGACTTCCGCCATGGCGAAGGCGCCTTCCCGCACGAGGGCAAGGTCCAGCAGGGCGAGACGGTCGACCTCTTCCGCTTCCTGCTCGAGGGCATCAAGGAGCACAAGGTCCAGGGCGCGCGGATCGGCATCGACGGCGAGCTGTATCCCTCCGAGCTGGCCAGGGCGAAGGAGGTCCTGCCGGGTGTCGAATGGGTGAACGTCTCCGACACCTTGATGAAGATGCGCTGGGTGAAGACGCCGGAGGAGCTGGCCCTCTGGCGGCGGGCCTACCTGTATTTCGACCGTGCCCACGGCTTTGCCCGCGACTACATCCTCACCCACGGCACCGACGTCACGGACTACGAGGTGGGCCAGGCCACCACGACCTGGATCAACGACATCCTGTATTCGGAGCTCAAGCTCGAGAACGGCGCCATCCACCATGGGGTGGCCAGCGCCGTCGGCGTGGGCTGCCGGGTGGGGCCGCTCACCGCGTTCCCGCATCCGAACCAGCCGCTGTTCAATCGCATCGGCAAGAACATGGCCCTCCAGGTCGAGGGTGGGGCCTCCATCGGCGGCTACGGCGGCGAGAACTACCGCGCGTACATCATCGCGGACGCGCGCGGCAGCTTCGACCCGCACATGCAGAAGCTCTGGGAGGTCAGCCAGCACACCTGCGACATGCAGGTGGAGCTCTCCGTCGACGGCCGCACCTGCTCGGACGTCGCCTACGAGATCCACAAGTACCAGGTCGCGCAGGGCGTGCAGAAGTACGTCTACCACCGGCCCGGCCATGGCGAGGGCGTGGAGGGCCATCAGTCGCCCTACATCTCGCTGGGCGACCACACCATGCTGAAGAAGGGCATGTGCTTCTCCGAGGAGCCCGGTCTCTACGACCCCGAGCACGGATGCGGCTTCAACTGGAGCGACACCGTCGTCGTGGGATCGAAGTCGGGCTATCGCATGAGCCGCGTCCCCTACACCAAGGAATGGTGCTGGCTGAAGGTGTAGGCATGGAGCGCGACGATCCGTAGGTCGCGCGCGCGTCGTCGTCGTGTAAAATGGCATCCCGGCCCGACACCCGGGTCGCCATGTCTCGTCAAGCTCCCGCCCAACCCGCCCCGCCCGTGAGCAGCCGCGGCCACCGAGCCATCCTGGCTCTCGAGGACGGCGTCGTCTTCGAAGGACGGTCCTTCGGCCGCGCGGGCGAGACCACGGGCGAGGTCGTCTTCAACACCGCGCTCGCCGGCTATCAGGAGGTCCTCACCGATCCGAGCTACGCAGGACAGATCGTGACCATGACCTACCCGCACATCGGGAACTACGGCGTGAACCGGGAAGACGTGGAATCCGTGAAACCGCAGGTGGCGGGGTTCATCGTGCGCGAGGCCTCGACGCGAGCGTCCTCCTGGCGCGCGTCCGGTGAGCTGCACCAGTACCTCGACGACAGCGGCATCGTCGGCATCAGCGAGATCGACACGCGCATGCTCACCCGCCACCTCCGCACGCATGGCGCGAAGCGCGGCGTGATCTCGACCGCGAGCGCGGACCGTGACGCCCTGGTCGGCCGGGCGCGCGGATCACGCTCCATGATCGGTCTCGACCTCGCGCGCGAGGTGACCTGCGACAAGCCCTACCGCGTCGAGGAGCCGATCGCATCCGTGCTCCAGGGCGCCATCCCGGAGGGCGGGCACTACAAGGTCGTGGCCTACGACTTCGGCATGAAGCGCAACATCGTGCGCATGCTGGCCGCGTCGGGCTGTGACGTGACGGTGGTGCCGGCCACGACCTCGGGTGAAGAAACGCTGGCCCTGAAGCCGGACGGCGTGTTCCTCTCGAACGGCCCCGGCGACCCCGAGCCGTGCACCTACGCCATCGAGTCGTCCAAACGGATCATGGACGCCCGCGTGCCCGTCTTCGGCATCTGCCTCGGCCACCAGATCCTGGGCCTGGCCTGCGGGGCGAAGACCTTCAAGCTCAAGTTCGGCCATCGCGGGGCGAACCATCCGGTGAAGAACCTGAAGACGGGGCACGTGGAGGTCACGTCGCAGAATCACGGCTTCTCCGTCGATCCCGAGGCGTTCGCGCGGCGGCCGGAGCTGATCCTGACCCACACCAACCTCAACGACGGGACGGTCGAGGGCTTCCGCCACCGCGACCTGCCCGTCGTCTCCGTGCAGTACCACCCCGAAGCGAGCCCCGGCCCCCACGACAGCCATTACCTCTTCGGCGAGTTCGTCGAGATGATGGCGGTGCGCCGGAAGGCGCGGCGCTAATGCCGAAAGACCCTTCCATCCGCTCCGTCCTCGTCATCGGATCCGGGCCCATCGTGATCGGCCAGGCCTGCGAGTTCGACTACTCCGGCACCCAGGCCATCAAGGTCCTCCGCAAGGAGGGCATCCGCGTGTCGCTCGTGAACTCGAACCCGGCCACGATCATGACGGACGCGGAGTACGCGGACCGCACGTACATCGAGCCGCTGACGCCGGAGATCCTCGAGCTGATCCTGGAGCGCGAGCGGCCGGATGCGGTGCTGCCGACGGTGGGCGGCCAGACCGCCCTGAACCTCGCGGTGGAGCTCTCGCGCCGCGGCGTGCTCGACCGCCTGGGCATCCGCCTCATCGGGGCCAGCCGCCGCGCGGTCGAAGTGGGCGAGAACCGGCAGCTCTTCAAGGAGGCCATGGGCCGCATCGGCCTCGAGGTGCCCAAGAGCGGGTTCGCCCACACGCTGGCAGAGGCGCGCGCGGTCACCAAGCTGACCGGCCTGCCCGCGGTCATCCGTCCCTCCTTCACCCTCGGCGGCACCGGCGGCGGCATCGCCTACAACATGGAGGAGTTCGAGGAAGTCGTGGAGCGCGGCCTGGACCTCAGCCCCACCCACCAGATCCTCATCGAGGAGTCGGTCATCGGGTGGAAGGAGTACGAGCTGGAGGTGATGCGCGACAACGCGGACAACTTCGTCGTCATCTGCTCCATCGAGAACTTCGACCCCATGGGCATCCACACCGGCGACAGCGTCACCGTCGCCCCCGCCCAGACCCTGACCGACCGCGAATACCAGACGATGCGCAACGCCGCGCGCGCGATCATCCGCGAGGTCGGGGTGGAGACGGGCGGATCGAACATCCAGTTCGCGGTCGACCCCAAGAGCGGGCGCATGACCGTCATCGAGATGAACCCGCGCGTGTCGCGCTCGTCCGCCCTGGCCAGCAAGGCCACCGGGTTTCCGATCGCCAAGATCGCGGCCCTGCTCGCCATCGGCTATCGGCTGGACGAGATCCAGAACGACATCACGCGCGTGACCCCCGCCTGCTTCGAGCCCGTCCTCGACTACGTGGTGGTCAAGATCCCGCGCTGGGCCTTCGAGAAGTTCCGCGACGCGAGCCCGGTGCTGGGCACGCAGATGAAGTCGGTGGGCGAGGTGATGGCCATCGGCCGCACCTTCAAGGAAGCGCTGCAGAAGGGCCTGCGGGGCCTGGAGATCGGATCCAGCGGCTTCGCGCGCAAGGACCTCGACGACCGGCGCATCAAAGCCAAGCTCCTGGCCGCCGACCCCGATCGCATCTTCTACGTGCACCGCGCGCTGGAGCTGGGCTGGGACCACAAGAAGATCTTCCGGATGACGGGCATCGATCCCTGGTTCCTCGACCAGATGCAGCAGATCGTGGACATGGAGACGCGGATCGTCAACGAAAAGGGGTCAGACACGACGCTGGGCGCGGCTGCGCCGCCGCGCCCAGCCGGAAGTAGCAGCGCCGCTGCGCCGCCGCCGCCAGCCGGAATGAATGACGAGACGCTACGGCATGCGAAGAGGATGGGGTTCTCGGATGCGCGCATCGCGCAGATCGTCGGCGGTGGCGCGCGAGAGTCGGACATCCGCGCGCGTCGAATCGCGGTCGGAATCACGCCCGTGTACAAACGTGTCGATACATGCGCCGGCGAGTTCGAATCCCACACGCCGTACATGTACTCCACGTACGAGACGGAGTGCGAGGCGAAGCCCACCGACCGCCGGAAGGTGATGATCCTGGGCAGCGGGCCCAACCGCATCGGCCAGGGCATCGAGTTCGACTACTGCTGCTGCCACGCCGCCTTCGCGTTCAAGGAGGAGGGGTGGGAGACCATCATGGTCAACTGCAACCCGGAGACGGTGTCCACGGACTACGACACCTCCGACCGGTTGTACTTCGAGCCCCTCACCTTCGAAGACGTGATGAACATCGTCGAGCTGGAGAAGCCGGAAGGGGTGGTCATCCAGTTCGGCGGGCAGACGCCGCTGCGCCTGGCCCTGCCCCTCTTCCGCGCGGGCGTGAAGATCCTGGGCACCTCGCCGGACGCGGTGGACCTCGCCGAAGACCGCAAGCGCTTCAGCGCCCTGCTCACCGAGCTGGACATCCCGCAGCCGGAGAGCGGGACGGCCACTTCGCTGGACGAGGCCAAGGTCGTGGCCGCGCGCATCGGCTATCCGGTGCTGGTGCGGCCCAGCTACGTGCTGGGCGGGCGGGCCATGTCCATCGCCTACGACGAGGCCCACCTGGAAGGTTACGTGCGCGAGGCCGTGCTGGCCTCGCCCGAGCACCCCATCCTCGTCGACCGGTTCCTGGAGGACGCCTACGAGGTCGACGTGGACGCCGTCGCCGACGGCGAGCGCGTGGTCATCGGCGGCATCCTGCAGCACATCGAGGAGGCGGGCGTCCACAGCGGCGACAGCGCGATGGTGCTGCCGACCTACAAGATCACGGCCGAGCACCTCGACACCATCCGCCGCTACACGCGCCAGCTCGGGAAGTCCCTGCAGGTGAAGGGCCTCATGAACGTGCAGTACGCGATCAAGGACGACGTCGTCTACGTCCTCGAGGTGAACCCGCGCGCGTCGCGCACGACCCCTTTCGTCAGCAAGGCGACGGGCGTGCCCCTGGCCAAGGTCGCGGCGCGGGTGATGGCCGGCCGCTCGCTGGCCGCGCAGGGCATCACGGAGGACCTCACCGTCCCCCGCATCTTCGTCAAGGAATCCGTGTTCCCGTTCCTCAAACTGCAGGGCAGCGACATCCTGCTCGGGCCGGAGATGAAGTCGACGGGCGAGGTCATGGGGATCTCCGAGGACTTCGGCATCGCCTTCGCGAAGTCGCAGTCCGCGGCCGGGTACACCATCCCCACCAGCGGGTCCGTGTTCGTCAGCGTCAACGACAACGACAAGAAGGGCGTGCTGCCCATGGCGCGCGAGCTGAAGGAGATGGGCTTCCAGATCCTGGCCACCCGGGGCACGGCGGAGTTCCTCTCCGCGCAGGGCGTAGCCGCGGAGATGGTCTACAAGGTGAACGAAGCGCGCCCCAACTGCGTGGACCTCATCAAGAGCGGCAAGATCGACATCATCTTCAACACGCCCCTCGGCCGCGAGTCGTTCTACGACGACACCGCCATCCGGAAGAGCGCGACCCTGCACGGGGTCCTGGTCGTCACCACCCTGACCGCGGCCGCGGCCACCGTGAAGGCGATCCACGCCCTGCGCGAGCGCGCCATCGACATCGTCAGCCTGCAGGAGATCCACGCTCCCGCGGGCGCCGTCGTGCGATGAGCCCGGCGGAGCCCATCGCTTCCGTGGACAAGAAGGCGGGTCCCGGCCTCTACGTCGCGCTCAGCGGCGGCGGAGCGCACGCGGCCGCGCACGCGGGCGTGCTCCTGGGCCTGGAGCGGGCGGGCGTGCCCGTGGCCGGCATCGCCGGGGTCAGCGGCGGAGCCATCGTGGCCGCGGCCTGGGCGGGGGGAGCGGACCTCGAGAAGCTCGTCGACCAGGCCTCGCGCCTCCACCCCTGGATGTGGGTGCGCGGATGGGGGGGAGGCCTCCTGTCGGGCAGCAAGCTGGGCGCGCTCATCGACGAGTACCTGCCCATCGCGGACTTCGCGGGCCTGCGCGTCCCCGTGCGCGTGCTCGCCACCGACGTGGACACCGCGGAGCCCGTCGTCTTCAAGGAAGGCGACGTGCGCGAGGCCGTCCGCGCGTCCTGCAGTTTCCCGGGCGTGTTCCCGCCGATGGTCATCGGCGGGCGCCGCCTCTACGACGGGGGGGTGTCGGAGGTGATCCCGGTGAGCCTGGCCCGCGACATGGCGGGCGAGGCGGGAGTGGTGGCCGCGGTGGACTGCAACAGCGGCACGCGCTGGCCGGCGGCCGATTCGTTCGTGGCCGTCGCCCTGCGCGCCGGCCTCACCCTGCTGCGCGGCCGCTCCCGCAGCGAGCTCGCGGGCGCCGACCTCGTCATCGCGCCGTCGATGGGCGAGTCGGGGTGGATGCGCCCGGTCAAGATCCCTTCCTTCTTCACCGCCGGCCTGGAGGCGCTCGAAGAGGCGCTGCCCGAGGTCCGCCGCCTGCTCGCCGGCGCCGCCGCGGCCAAAGCGAAGTCGGCCTGACCCGCGGGCGGCGGCTCGCCTCCGGGGCCGTCGTCCTCGTCGCGGCCGCGCTCGTCTTCGTCCTCTGGCCGGTCCCGGCCGCGGATGGCATCGGCACCTGGATGGTCGCCGCCGGCGTCCCTCCGCGTTACGAGACCGTGGACGGGCTGCGGATCCGTTACGTCCGCAAAGGCCATGGCCCGCCCCTCGTCCTCCTCCACGGCCTCGGCTCGTCCATCTACACCTGGAAGGACGTCTGGCCCACCCTGGCCGCGCATCACGACGTGATCGCCATGGACCTGCCCGGCTTCGGCGATTCCGGCGTGCCCGAGCATCCGACGGGGGAGACGGCGATGCGCAGCGTCGTGGGGCTCATGGATCGCCTCGCCGTCGCGCGCGCCTCGATCGTGGGCAACAGCCTGGGCGGCGCCATCGCGGTGGCCATCGACGCCCGCGCGCCCGCGCGCGTCGACCGGCTGGTCCTCGTCGACGCCGCCGGCTACAACTTCAAGCTCGCCGATCGGCCGTGGATCCTGCGCGTCGCGGCCGCCGTACCCCCGGCCGTCGTGGCGGCCCTGCCCGTACGTCCCATGATGACCCTGGCCCTGCGCCAGGTCTTCCACGACGACGGGCTGGTCACGCCCGCGCGCGTCGCGGCCTACGTGGAGCCGTTGCGTCGTCCGGGCGCGGCCGCGGCGCTGAACCGGCTGCTCATGGCCCCCGATGCCCTGGGCTTCCCGGAGGTGATCCGCCGCGTCCAGGCGCCGACGCTGATCATTTGGGGACGGTACGACGAGTGGATTCCCCTGCGCGACGCCACCCGCTTCGCCGCCGACATTCCCGGCGCTCGGGTGGCCTTCGTCGAGGCCGGGCACATGCCGCAGGAGGAGCGGCCGGCGGAGACGGCGGCGTTGATCGAGGATTTCCTGAGCGCCGCAATCAGTGCCCCAGGGCCACCAGCGTCTCCCGCGCCTTCTGGGCCACCGAGCTCGCCGGGTACTGGTTGAGGACGCGGTTGAGGGTGACGCGCGCCTCCGCCGTCTTGTTCCAGGCCGCGTAGACGCGCCCGAGCACGTAGAGCATCTTCGGATCGAACTCGGTGGCGGGCTCGAGGGCCAGCCCCTCCTTCAGCACCGCCTCCGCCCGCTGGTACTTCGCGTCGTAGCGGTCGATGATCCCGATCAGCATCCGTGCCTGCTTGCGCTCGGCCACCGGCCGCCGCATGTCCACTTCCGCCGCCCGCCGCAGCAGGTCCCGGCTCTCTTCGTACGACTCCTGCTCGAACATGTGCATGCCGAGCTGGAACAGCGCGGCCGCATCCTGCGAATCCTTGTCGAGCGCGGTCTCCCATCCGATGACCTTGGTCGCCTTCGCCTTCACCGTCTCCAGCGTGCCCGGGAAGGGGCCCGGGCCCTGGAAGCCGCTGATACGATCGATGGGCCGGCCGCTGGGCGAGATGAAAGCGATGGTGGGCAGGGACTGCACGCCGTACCTGGTCGCGATCTCCGCGGAGCGCTGGCCCGCTTCCGTGTCGATCTTGACCGCGATGAAGTCGGCCGTGACCCTCTTGGTGACCTCGGGATCGACGTAGGTGGTTTGATCGAGGCGATGGCACCAGCCGCACCACTCCGCCCAGAAATCGATCATCACCGGCTTGCCCGAGCTCTTGGCCTTCTTGAGCGCGTCCTCCAGGCGATGTTCCCAGCGGATGGTGCCCGGCTTGGCCGGACCGCCGCCGAGAGCGAACACGACCAGGAGGGCGAGCGTCATCGCGGGTGCCCGTCCACCGCCCGCACCAGGGCCTCGAAGAGCGAGCCGAACCCCGGCGGATGGTCCCAGAACGACTCGGGATGCCACTGGACACCGACGACGAAACGCCTGGTCGCGCGCCGCACCTCGATCCCTTCCACCACGCCGTCGGGGCTTCGTGCGGAGAGGACGAGATCGCCCCCCAGGCCCTTGACCGACTGATGGTGGAAGCTGTTCACCGCGACTCTCTCCGTTCCCAGGATCTCCCGAAGCCGCGTCCCCGGCAAGATCTCCACCTCGTGGCAGGTCTCCCACCGCTCGACATCGGGATCGTGCGCACCCGCACCCGGTAGTTGAGACGGGATGTCCTGCACCAGTGTTCCGCCCATCGCAACGTTTAACACCTGATGGCCCCGGCAGATAGCGAGGAGAGGCAGGTCCCGGCGCAGGGCCTCGCGGCACAGCGCCAGCTCGAAGGCATCCCGCTCCTCGAAGGTCGGTCCCAGCTTGGGGTGCGGCGTCTCGCCGTAGTACTTGGGATCCAGGTCGGCGCCCCCGGTCAAGAGCAGGGCGTCCACCCGGCCGAGCACCTCCGCCGCGTCCTCGGGCCGGCCCGGGGCCAGGACGAGGGGCAGGCCGCCCGCCGCTTCCACCGACCGCACGTAGTCCTGCCGGAGGCGGAAGACCTCTGGTTCCTGGCGAGGGTTCTCGATGGTGACGCCGATGGCGGGCCGCGTCACATCCGCTCCGGAATGGGGATGCCGAGCACGCGGGTGAGGACCTCCATGTGCCGCACGAACGCGTCCACCACCAGCGTGCGCAGCGCGCGCAGCTCCTCCGTCTCGGCGTGGAGCACCGAGTAGCGCGGCTTCTGGTAGTACGAATGGAAGGCCTGGGCGACGGCGAAGGCGTGCTTGGCCAGGAGCGCGACCTCCTCCGCGCGCACCGCCTGCTCCGCGACCTCGTCGCTGCGCGCCATCAACATGAAGAGGCTCCAGACCTCGTCCCCCTCTTCCCCCGCCAGCCAGGCCCCGAGATCGAGAGCCCGGGCGCGGGCCACCAGGTCCGCGACCCGATGTCCCTCGTCCTCCAGCTTGGCCCGGATGTTCCGCGCGCGCACCACGCCGTTCTGGATGTAGGGCCCCGTCTCGCCGGTGAAGGCGAGGGCTTCCTCCATGTCGAAGGTGATGATCTTCGTGCGGCCGAACTTGAGGAGGAAGTAGCGCAGGGCGCCGATCGAGATCTCGCGCGCGGCGCGCCCGCGCTCGTCGGCGGCACGGCGCTCGCCTTCGCGCGCGTCCTCACGGACGTCGATCTCCGCGCGCGCCTTCGTGACCAGGGCGTCCACGAGGTCGTCCGCCTTCACGCCGAGCCCCTTGCGCCCGGACACCTTCACCGCCGTCTCCTCCTCGGAGACGGCGTACCCCATCGCGCGCGCGGTGGCGGGGGAGAGCACGACCTTCTCGTAGGCCAGGTGATGCGATCCGGCCGCGGCCTCCTCGTGGCCGAGCGCGGCCACGCCCGCCTTGACCACGCGCTGCGGGTAGGACTGGCCGACGTCGATCACGTTGTAGACCTCGCGGGCATGGCCGAAGGGCGGAGACCCGTCCTCTCCCTCGCCGCTGGTCGTGGTCCAGAGGACGTGTCCGTCGTCGTAGCGCTTCTGGCGCCGATAACGGAAGTCGCGATCGAGGTGGCCCATCTTCCAGAGCTGGTACGCAATGTCCTTGCCCGTGTAGGTGACGGTCCCGTTGGACCGGACGATGATCTTGTCTTCGTCACTGGAGCGGCGCCCTTCGGGCGCCGACGGAGCCTCCTCGCTCGACATCGCCAACACCCAGCAGCCCGCGTTCTTGCCTTCCGTCTCCAGCCGGATGGCCTGGGCCTTCTCGAGCAGCTCGAACGCCCGATCCCAGAAGTGCAGCCGGAGGATGTCCCGCTCGTGCGCGAGCAGGTCGTAGCGGATGCCGAGGCGCTCCATGGTGGCCAGGTGGCACTCGACGATGCGGGCGGCCACCAGCTCGGCCAGGCGCGCCGTCTCGTTGCCGCCTTCCTCGATCGCGTGCAGCGTCTCCGCCTGCAGCTTCTTGCGCGCGGGATCGGCGGCGTAGAAGTCCCCGACCTGGGCGTAGAGGTCCCAGCAGTAGTAGTCGAACCGCGCGCCGGCCGCGAGCTCCGCCACCTGGTCGTAGGTCTTCCCGTCCACGTGGCGAAACCCCACCACGACGTCCGCGACCTGCACGCCCGTGTCGTCGATGTAGTTCTGCACGCCCACGTCACGTCCCCGGTGCCGGAGGATGCTCACGAAGGTGTCGCCCAGGATCGCGTTGCGCAGGTGCCCGATGTGCGCCGCCTTGTTCGGGTTGATGCTGGTGTGCTCGACGATGACGTGACCCGGCCGGGGAGCAGCCGGCATCGGATCGGCCACCCAGTCGTACACGTCGCGCGCGAACGGGGCCCGGTCCAGGAAGACGTTGACGTATCCACCGCCCGCCACCTCCGCCTTGCGCACCCCCAGCGCCCGCGAGAGCTCCGCGGCCAGGCGCTCCGCGATCTCGCGTGGCTTGCGGCGCAGCGTCTTGGCCAGGTCGAAGGGCGCGGTGAGGGCGAGGTCGCCCAGCTCCGCGCGGGGCGGGTACTGGAACGACACCGTGGCCAGTTCGGCGTCGAAGGCGGCGCGAGCCGCCGCGCGCACCGCCTCGCCGAGCTGGGAATGGACGTGGAGGATCATTGGAAGACGCGATCTGGAGAGGAACGCGCCAACCCGGATTATAGCGTTCCAGCCGTGGACCGAGCGCGGCGATTGGCCCGGCGACTGTCAGGAGTTGTGAACACGGGCCACGCCCACCGCCGCTCTGCTACCATCGCCACATGGTCTCGTTCGCCCTCGCTCTTGCTCTCGCGGGTGCCGGCTCCGCCGGCGCCGAGGTGCCTTCGTCCATGGAGGCGGGTTCGTCGCCGCACTTCGCGATCACCGCGCAGTTCCGCCCCGGCAAGACGGCGGGGGCGGGAGAGGTCGCGGTGACGTTCGCGCCGAAGAATCCCGACGTGAAGATCAACGTCATGCCTCCGCCGCGCTTGAAGCTCGACGAGGGTCAGAAGCTGCTGGCCGAGAAGGCCGCGCCCAAGCGTGCGGGCGCGCCGGACGACAAGTATCTCGACCTGACGTTCCCGGTCGTGTTCCCCGTCTCCGTGCTCGGCTCCGTTCCGGCCGAGCAGACCGTGAAGGGCTCGCTGACTTACTACTACTGCTCCCATCGCGAAGGCTGGTGCCGCAAGGGAACGGCGGACCTGGAGATCCCGGTCAAGGCGCACTGATCCCGGGCCATTCGCGCCAGACGTCGGTCAGGCTCTCCCACTTCAGTCGGTCGTGGCCCTTCCGCTTCAGCCGGAAGTAGACGGCGTAACGGACGTGAGGCGACGTGTTCGGGCCGGCGGCATGTGCGAGCTGGTAGTGGCTCAGGATCACGTCCCCTGCGCGCGCGAGCACGGGCTCGGGCCGCCCCAGGTCGACGTTGGGCATTCCCGCGAGCAGCGACTTCGGTCCCTGCGCGCGGAAGTAGCGCTCGAGGACCAGGTGGCTTCCCGGCCAGACCACCAGGTTGCCCGCGTCGTTTGTCTCCACGTCGCTGAGCACGATCCCCGCGAGCATGGTGAAGCTCAGCACGGACCCGGCGGGCACGCGGTTGTCCCGGGTGTACAACCCGTCGAGGTGCGGATGCGGCCGCGCCGCCGCGTCGCTGTCGCTGGGAAAGGACAGGGCGATCTGCGCAGTGGTGACGCGCTCGAGCCCCTCCTTCCCGACCAGGGACGCGGCGACGGCTGAGGCGGCCGTCTCGCGGAAGAGGTCGAGGATGACGTCGGCCTTCTGCAGCTCCGGGCAGAACGACTGCGCGCGCATCCGCAGGACGTCCTCCCGGGGCAATCCCCGGCCGAGCGAGGCGTTGATGGCGCGGAGGGCAGCCTCGTGGCGCTCTCGTGGCACCAGGCCGGGCAACACCACGTAACCGCGCTCCCGGAGCGCGTCCTTCTGCACACCCGTAAGCGTCTCCACGACCGTGGTTTCGATGCAAGATCCCGGCCGGGGGTGCTGATGGGCCACGGCGTTGACAGCCAGCGCGGGTGCGCGCAGGCTCTTCATAGGGACACCGCAAACGCGCGGCTCGGGCCGTCCGCGCGCAAAGGAGGAGACAGGATGGCGAAGAAGGCAGCCGCGGACGAGGCCCCGATCGAGAAGGAGGTGCGCAAGCTCCGGAAGTTCATCAAGAGCACGCGCATCGCGATGTTCACCACCGTCGCCACCGACGGCCGCCTCCGCAGCCGGCCCATGGCCAATCTCAAGGGCGGCTTCGACGGCGACCTGTGGTTCGTCACGCGCTCCACGGCACCCAAGGCGGAAGAGATCAAGGACAACCAGCACGTCAACGTCTCCTACGCCGACCCGGAAGCCGAGCGATTCGTTTCCATCAGCGGCCTGGCCAGCGTGGTTCGGGAACCGGCGAGGCTCGAGGATCTCTGGAGCCGCCGCCTGCGGGCCTGGTTTCCGGCCGGCAAGAAGGACCCGGAGCTGGCCCTCATCCGCGTGCGCATCGACCGCGCGGAGGTCTGGGACTCCAAGACGTCGACCATGGTGCATCTCGAAGGCCTGGGCGCGGTCCTGGCCAAGCGCCGCGCTCCCCGCGTAGAGGAGCGCTCGGTGGGCCCGGTCCCGGGCGGCGGCGTCGGCGCGGGCGCCTGAGCGTCGGCGTCTCGCCCGCACTCGCGTAACGAGCAGTAGCGCGAACGAGCGCCGAGGGCGCGCCTCGTCACGGGCTCGGCCGTCCTGCATTGGACGTGCTCCTTAGGGCGCTCGAGCTCGACCGCGCGCATCTCCTCGAACTTCAGGACGCACTGCGTGAGATGGGCGATGGGCTGCAGCGCCGGTCGCTCCGGAATCTCACGGTGTGGCCAGTCGCTCAATGAGCGACTTCAAGTCCAAGGTTCCCTCCCCAGGAAAATGACTGTACTCAGATCGCGTACAATTGTCGTCCTCGTCAGGGCCTCGCACCAAGACCCCGTACCGCCGCCGAAATCGCACGCTGGGGCCTCATCAGGCGCCTTGATGCCTCGGGGATGGTCTCGCTCGTCCCGCGCTTCTTCACGGGGCCAACCAGCGTACGCAAATCAAGTACAGTGAATTCCTCGTGGGACCGTTCCGTCAGCGCCAGAGCGGAAACGGATCGATGGGCCGGCCGCGCCAGGGCCGCTTCGCGTCCGCCACCTCGTAGATCGCGAAGTGCAGGTGGGGCGCGTTCGGCGGTGCGTTGCCGGTGGTCCCCACGAACCCGAGCACGTCGCCGCGCATGACCTTCTGGCCTTCCGCCAGCCCGTCCGCGTACCGGTCGAGGTGGGCGTAGTAGTAGCCGTACCGTCCGGCCGCGTCGAGCTGGTACACCGTGATCCCACCGGCGCCGCCGTTATGCAGGCGGACGAGACGGCCGTCCTCCACCGCCAGCACCGGCGTCCCGCGCGTAGCCATGATGTCGAGCGCATGGTGCACGCGCAGGCCCCCCGCGCGCGCGTCGTTGAAGTTGTCAGTCAGGGAGGCGGGGGCCACGCCCTGGACGGGGATGAGCAGGCTCCGCTCGCGCAGATCCGGCTGCGGCTCGCCGGCGGTGGAGCTGGCCTCGGGCTCGTCGGGCATCACCTCGATCGCGCCGCGGGCCAGAAGCACGAGCCGCCATCCGATCACGGCCACCGCCAGCAGCGCCCCCGCGACGAGGCCGCAGGCGATGAGTCCGGGCACGGTGTGAAGGGAGAACGTGCGGCGCGCCACGGTCAGGGATCATCCCGGCGCGCGGCGGAGTATTCGTACGGGTCGTTGAGGTTCCGGAAGAGCCGTGCGCCGGGGCCGAAGCGCGCCAGATCCGCGTCGGTCAGGACCCGGACGCGCACGCGCGGCCAGAACGACGTCATCTTGCGCTCTCCCGACGCGAGGGCCTCCTGCACGGGCGCGGAGCAGGCGGCCGCGTAGGCGGCGCAGAGAGGCTCCGCTCCCTCGGCGACCGCGGGGACGGCCGCGTCCCAGCCGGCCAGCGCGTCGCGCACGTGCGCCAGCAGCGTGTCCGTCACGAAGGGCATGTCGACCCCGAGGAGCAGGACGGAGCGGGGCGCGGCGACGGACAGTGCGGTGCCAAGCCCCGCCAGCGGTCCCCCGTCCGCGAGGGCATCCACATGGACAGGCCGCCCGCGGTCCGCGTAGCGGAGCTCCTGTCCGCTGAGCACGCGTACCTCGCGGCACACCGCGCCCAGGCGGGTGATCGCGTGGTCGAGGAGCGTTCCCCCGTCCCAGGGCAGGAGCGCCTTGTCCCGCCCCATCCGCCGGCTGTGCCCGCCCGCGACGACGAACCCGACCACCGCATCCGACGGGGTCACGACCGGCGCTTGAACGACCAGCTCACGCGGAACTCCGCGGCCGGCGCCCCGTCGGGACCGCGTCCCACCGAGCGCCCGGTGTAGCTCTTGCTCTCGCCGCTGGCCGCGGCGCGCGCGATCGCCGCCTGCATCCCGGCCACGTCGTCGAAGGTGAAGAGCGACGGGCCCTGGATCCGCTTGGTGAAGACGGCCTCGATGCCGCGCAGGATCATCGCGATCGACGCCGGCGCCGCCTGCACCAGGATCAGGGCCGGCGCGCCCGTGGACATCTCCGCGGCCATGGCCTGGGCGGCGAAGTAGGTCGAGCGGAACGGGTTCTGCGTCCGCCATCCGCCGGGAAGACCCACCGTGCACCCGCTCTCGTCGAGCTGCCGGAGGCTCAGGCCCGCGCAGGCGGCGAGGGGCAGCTTGCGCCAGAGGTAGGCCCTGAAGTTCCACGGCTTCAGGAGCCGAAGCCGCAGGGCGTCCGCGCGCTCGTCGAAGATCACGGTCCGGCCTTCTCGGGCATGCGTGTCCAGCCCTTCTTGAGCTCGACGTAGGTGTAGACGACGCGCTGGATCGCGGTCAGGTTCGCGAGGACGGCGATGATCCACAGCACCGCGGCCATGCGGTTGAAGACGGCGCCGATCAAGACGAGGACGATCCGCTCCGGGCGCTCCAGGAATCCGACCGTGCAGCGCGGGATCAGGCTCTCGGCGCGCGCCCGCGCGTACGAGGTCATGAAGCTGCCGAAGGCGGCGGCCCAGACGAGCACCATGAAGCCCGTCCGGTGGAGGCGCGCGTAGAGAAGCAGCAGCCCCATGTAGAGGAGCATGTCCGAATAGCGGTCCATGGTCGAGTCCAGGAAGGCGCCGAACTTGGTCTCGCGGCCGCGCCGCCGCGCCACCCGCCCGTCGAGCATGTCGAAGACGCTCGCCACCAGCGCCACCAGCCCGCCCGTGCGGAGCAGCTCCGGCATGACGTAGTCCCGGCCGCCCGAGAAGGCGAAGAAGGCGCAGGCGACGCCGTTGAGGGCGAGGCCGGTGATGGTGAGGACGTCGGGGCTGACGTGGGCGAACGCGCGGACGAGGCGCTCCACCGGGCGGGTGAAGGCCTCACCGATGCGTTCGGTCAGCATGTGCGACGGATCGTATAATCATCTGTTGCGCGCGCGGAGCGGGGACGCACCGGCATGGGCCTGACCGAGAAGCTCGAGACACTGCCGGTCCGTCCCGGCGTGTACATGTTCAAGGACGGGGAGGGGCACGTCCTCTACGTCGGCAAGGCCCGTGTGCTGCGCGACCGCGTGCGCTCGTACTTCCAGGCCGGCCGCCCCGTCGACCTCCAGCGTGGCGACATGGTCTCGCAGATCTCCGATCTCGACCTCGTGATCACGGACACGGAGATGGAAGCGCTCGCCCTCGAGAACAACTTCATCAAGCGCCACCAGCCGCGCTTCAACATCCTCCTCCGCGACGACAAGAACCATCCCTACCTGAAGCTGACCCTGGACGAGGAATACCCGCGGATCTACGTCGTCCGGCGCGTGGCTGAGGACGGCAGCGCCTATGGGGGGCCGTACATTCCCGCCAAGCTGGGGCGGCGCACGGCCTCCATGGTGCACCGCATCTTCGGCATCCGCTCGTGCAAGGAGACGCTCAACGGACGGCGCCCGCGGCCCTGCCTGCAGTACCAGATCAAGCGCTGCCTCGCCCCCTGCGTGGCCGAGATCTGCTCCCTGGACCGCTATCACCAGGCGGCCCAGGACGCGCGTCTCTTCCTGGAAGGGCGCACGGACGAGGTCGTGAAGAGCCTGCGCGCGCAGATGGAGGAGGCGGCCCAGGACTCGCGCTTCGAGGAGGCGGCGACGCTGCGCGACCACATCCGCGCCCTGGACCGGCTGGAGGCGCCGCAGAAGATCACCACCACCGACATCGACGAGCGCGACCTCTTCGGGGCCCACGTGGAATGGGACCGCGCCGCCCTCCAGGTCTTCTCCGTACGCGACGGCAAGGTGGTGGGACGCGAGGGCTACCTCGTCCACCGCGTGGCGGAGCCGGAGCGGTTCCTCTCGTCCGCGATCCAGCAGTACTACGCGGACGGTCAGCGCTACGTGCCCCGCGAGCTGCTGGTGCCGGTCGAGATCCCCGACCGCGGGCTGCTCGAGGAGTGGCTGAGCGGCCGCCGGGGAAGTCAGGTGCGCATCCGCGTCCCGCAGCGCGGCGAGAAGGTGCGCCTGCTCGAGCTGGTCCTGCGCAACGCCCGCCTCGCCTTCGACCTCGAGTGGCGGCATCCGCGGACGCAGTCGCAGGAAATCCTGCGCGGGCTGCAGGACCTGCTGCAGCTCGAAGTCGAGCCGCGGCGCATCGAGTGCTTCGACATCTCGAACATCCAGGGCTCGGACGTGGTCGCCTCGATGGTCGTGTTCGAGGACGGGCAGGCCCGGAAATCGGACTACCGGAAGTTCCGCGTGCGCGGCATCGGCGACGTGCCCGACGATTTCGCCTCCATGCGCGAGGTGGTGGGGCGCCGGTACCGCAGGCTGCTCGAGGAAGGCAAGGAGCTGCCCGACCTCGTCCTGATCGACGGTGGCAAGGGCCAGCTCTCCGCAGCCACGGAGGCCCTGGCCGAGCTGGGCCTCGGAGATCAGCCCGTGGCCAGCCTGGCCAAGCGCGAGGAGCTGATCTTCGTGCCCGGCCGGGACGAGCCCGTGGCCCTTCCGCGGTCGTCTCCCGTCCTCCAGTTCGTCCAGCGCGTGCGCGACGAGGCCCACCGGTTCGCGATCGGCTTCCATCGCCAGACCCGCTCCAAGCGCACCCTGCGCTCGGAGCTGGACGACATCCCCGGGATCGGGCCGATCAAGCGGCGGAAGCTCCTCTCGCGCTTTGGATCCCTGCGCGGGGTGCGCGGCGCGAGCGTCGAGGAGCTGACGAGCGCCGTCGGCCGGACGACGGCCGAGCGCATCCGCGCCTGGCTGGAGCGCAGCGGCTTTTCGCCTTCATGACACTGAATTCTTTATTCAATGGGCTTGACCATTGAGTACCCCTGCGCCATCATCCGAAAAATCTGATCCTCATACCGTTCCCGGCCTTTTGACATAGGGGAAAACCCGCGAAACGCGCTGTTTCGCGCCTTTTCCCCATGGTGTTCAGGCGGTGTCGATGCGGCGGCCCTCGGAGCCGAGGGTTGCCACTCACGGAATTGGACGGGAGGAGTGTAATGAGGCACAGGTTTTTCAGTCTCGCCCTGACGTGCGTTCTCGCCGCCATGGGCAGCACTCTAGCCTACGGTCAAGGCGGAAGCACGAGTGCTCCGCTTACGGGAACGGTCGTCGACGCCTCTGGCGCCCCCGTCCCCGGGGCCAGTGTCGTCGTCAAGAACGAAGGCACGGGCGCGACCTACCAGGCCGTCAGCGGTGACAAGGGAGCCTTTGCCGTCCCCGCCCTCCAAGCGGGCACCTACACGATCACCGTCTCGCTCTCGGGGTTCAAGCAGTCGGTCACCAAGGGCTTCAAGATCCTCTCCGCCACTCCGGCGGCGCTGCGGGCCACGCTCGAAGTCGGCGGCGTGGAGGAGACGGTCACCGTGGAGGCCACCGGCGCCCCGCTCGTGCAGACCCAGTCCACGGCGATATCGACCACGGTCGAGGTCGGGCAGATCAACAACCTGCCCGTCCAGTCGCGCAACGCGCTCGACTTCCTCACCGGTATGCCCGGCGTTTCAACGCCGGGAGGGGCGCGCGACTCCATTATCAGCGGCCTGGATCAGAGCGCCATCAACATCACGATCGACGGCATGAGCGTGCAGGACAACTACCTGAAGACGACGGACGGCTACTTCGCACGCCTGAGCCCGCGGCTGGACGCGATCGAAGAGGTCACGATGACGACGGCGGGCGGGGGGGCCGAGACGTCCGGCCAGGGCGCGATACAGATCCGTTTCGTCAGCCGGCAGGGCACCAACGACTACCACGCCAGCGTCTACGAATACTTCCGGCGCGACTCCCTGAACGCCAACACGTGGTTCAACAACCGCGACCTCCCGCCCGACCCGGCGACGGGCAAGGCGCCGCGGGCCAAGCTCAAGTTCGACAACTATGGCGTCCGCTTCGGCGGCCCCATCCGGATCCCCGGCCTCTTCGACGGGCGCGACAAGGCGTTCTTCTTCGTGAACTACGAGGAGTCGCGGCAGCCCGCGGACGTGAGCCGGCAGCGGACCATCCTGAGCCCATCGGCCCAGCAGGGTCTCTTCCGATACAACACGGCGGGCGGAGTGCGCGAGGTCAACCTGCTGCAGCTCGCGGCCGCGAACGGGCAGACCTCGACGATCGATCCGACCATCGCGAAGCTGCTCGCCGACATCCGCAGCGCGACCGGGGGCGGCGGCGTGGCCGACCTGACGGATCCGCTTGTCCAGCGGTTCTCGTACCAGAGCCAGTTCAGCAACATCACGCGCTATCCGCACGTCCGTCTGGACATGCAGGTGACGCCCAAGCACCGGATCACCGCCACCTACACGATGAACAAGCTCCTCTCGGATCCGGACACGCTGAACACCCGCGACGCCGCCTTCCCGGGATTCCCCATCCACGGCGTCCAGGACTCGAAGCGCTTCGCCTACCAGGGCTCGCTGCGCTCCACCCTGACCGCGAACCTCGTGAACGACCTCCGTTTCTTCGGCGCCACCGGCGGCGCCACCCTGTTCTCGACGGAGATCAACCCCTCGCTGTTCAGTGGCTCCGTTGCCGACCAGGGCGGCCGCCACCTCAACATCAACGGCGCCTGCTGCGGCAGCGGGCAGCAGATCACGAACCCGTCCGGGGGGACGGCGACCGCGGGGGGCCTGGCGGGGAATCCGCAGAACATCAGCTCCCGCGAGGCCTCGACCAAGGTGGCCCACGACAGCCTCACCTGGATCAAGGGGTCGCACAACCTCAACTTCGGCGTCGAGTTCACCCAGGCCGACGTATGGCTCCAGAACCAGAGCCTGGTGCCGCGCATCGACTTCGGCCTCAACAACAGCGACCCCGCGGACGCCCTCTTCAACCCGACCAACTTCCCGGGAGCCTCCGCCGCCGTCCTCGCCAATGCGCGAGGCCTGTACGCGATCCTGACCGGCCGCGTCACGGCCATACAGGGCAACGCGCGGCTCAACGACAGCGGCGAGTACGAGTACCTGGGCTCCTCGACCGCACGCGGCCGCATGCGCGAGTTCGATTTCTTCGCGCAGGATTCCTGGCGCGCCGCCTCCAACCTGACGCTGAACTACGGCCTGCGTTACGTCCTCCAGCTTCCGCTCTATCCGACGAACGGCAACTATTCGACGGCAACGCTCGACGACGTCTGGGGCGTTTCGGGAGTGGGCAACATTTTCAAGCCGGGTGTCCTCAACGGCCGGAGTCCCCAGTTCAACCAGTACCAGGCCGGCGGGCGTGCCTACAAGACCGACTGGAACAACTTCGCGCCGAACCTCGGCGTCACCTGGCGGCCGACGATCGAGAGAGGCGTCCTTCAGAAGGTCTTCGGCAGCGAGCCGGTCTTCCGGGCCGGGTTCGCGATGGCCTACAGTCGGAACGGCATGTCCGACTTCACCGACGTCTTCGGCTCCAACCCCGGCATCCAGATCGATGCCAGCCGAAGCTTCGAGCTCGGGAACCTGGGAGCGGCGCCCGTGCTGCTCCGGGACCAGGGTCGCCTCACCGCCCCCTCCGTGGTTTCGCGGCCCCAGTACCCGCTGTCGGACGTGATCAACCAGGACATCTCGATCTTCGATCCCGACTTGAAGATCCCGTACTCCCAGACGTGGAGCGCCGGGTTCCAGCGCCAGATCGGTCAGACGATGGCCTTCGAGGCGCGCTACATCGGCTCGCGTGGCCGGGACCTGTGGACCGACTACAACGTCAACGAGGTGAACGTCCTCGAGAATGGTTTCCTGGACGAGTTCCGCCTCGCGCAGCAGAACCTGTTCGCGAACATAGCGGCCGGGCGGGGCAACACGTTCCGATACTTCGGGCCGGGCACGGGCACCTCGCCCCTGCCGATCTACCTGGGCTACTTCAACGCGATCCCCGCCGGACGCGCGGGCGATCCGTCGCTGTACACGTCGCCGCTCTTCGGCAACCAGAACTTCACGAACCCACTCGCGCGGTTCAACCCGCAGCCGTACGTGCCCGCCGGCTTCAACCCGAACACGGGGCTGGACGGAGACGCGGGGCGGCGGGCCAACGCGCGCGCGGCCGGCCTCCCCGTCAACCTCTTCCGCGCGAACCCGGATCTCAACGGCGGCGCGTACATCAAGGGCAACGGATTGGGCACGGACTACCACGCGTTGGAGGTCGAGCTGCGCCGCAACATGTCCCATGGCCTCTTCTTCCGCACGAGCTACACGCTGGGTCGGGCCTACGAGTGGCAGCGGTTCGGATTCCGTAGTCCCGATGAGAAGCGGATCAACGTCGGCGCCGAAGGGGGCGTGACCCATGCGCTCAAGCTGTACGCGATCTGGGAGCTGCCCATCGGCAAGAACAGGAAGCTGCTCGGCAACGCCAATCGTCTGGTCGACGGCATCCTCGGCGGCTGGCAGCTCGCGACGATCAGCCGCGTCCAGAGCGGCCGGCTGCTGGACTTCGGGAACGTGCGGCTCGTCGGGATGTCGCGAAAGGAGTTCCAGAAGTCCTTCAAGCTGCGCTTCGACGACGCGGGCAAGGCCGTCTACATGCTGCCCCAGGACATCATCGACAACACGAACCGGGCCTTCGGCGTGCAGGCGACATCGCCCACCGGCTACGGGTCCCTCGGCGCGCCGTCCGGCCGTTACCTGGCCCCGGCCAATGGACCGGATTGCGTCGAGATGGTGGACCCGACCACCTTCATCCAGGGCTCGACGACGACCCAGCAGTTCGGCTTCAACTACGGCCCGGGCAAATGCGGCGAAGGCAGCCTGGCCGTGACCGGGCCGACGTACTGGACCACGGACTTCAGCCTGGTGAAGAGGTTCAAGGTGAAGGGCGGCTCCTACATCGACATCCGCGCCGAGTTGCTCAACGCTTTCAACCACGCCAACTTCGCGCCGGTCACTGGGGCGGGGAATCTGGTGGGATTCCCCAATGGCACGGGCACGGCGGCGACGGCGTACACGAACCCGAGCTCGTTCCTGCTGGTCAACCAGACGGATGCGGCCTACGCGCCCCGCATTGCCCAGTTGGTGGCGCGGTTCTCGTTTTAGCGTCGATCTCAGGGAGGGCACTCGCGCCCGCTGGGCGTGAGTGCCCCCCCTTGAAACCCTTACCTTCCCTTCGCGTCCTCCTACTGTCGGCCGCCCTCGTCGCCGCCGGCGCGTTCGTGTATGCGCCTGTGCGGCACCACGAGTTCGTGAACTTCGACGACGCGCAGTACGTCAGCCAGAACCCCGCAGTGACCGGCGGGCTGAATGGACGATCCATATCCTGGGCCCTGACGACGGGATACGCGGGGAATTGGCATCCGCTGACCTGGCTCTCGCACATGCTCGACGTCGAGCTCTACGGCCTGGACCCGGGCCCGCACCATCTGACGAGCGCGGTGCTTCACGTCGTCAACGCGCTCCTCCTCTTCGGCCTGCTCCTTCGGATGACGGGCACGCTCTTCCGGAGCGCATTCGTGGCCGCGCTGTTCGAGCTCCATCCCCTGCACGTCGAATCGGTGGCCTGGATCGCGGAGCGCAAGGACGTCCTGAGCGGGCTCTTCTTCTTCCTGACCCTCTGGGCCTATCTGTCCTACGTGCGCCGGCCCCGCCGGAGCCGTTACGCGCTGGTCCTCGTGCTCTTCGTGCTGGGGCTCATGGCCAAGCCGATCCTGGTCACCCTGCCCTTCGTCCTGCTCCTCCTCGACGTCTGGCCGCTCGGCCGCACGGAGGAGCCCTTCGCCCGGCGCCGGCTGATCGTCGAAAAGCTGCCCCTGCTGGGACTGGCGATCGCGTCCAGCGTGGTCACCGTGCTCGTCCAACAGCGCGCGGGCGCGGTCAAGGGGCTCGGCGTCCTTCCTTTCGATCGCCGCGTCGCCACCGCCGTCCTGGCCTACGTGACCTACGCGGCCAAGGTGGTCTGGCCCTCGGGCCTGGCCGCGATCTATCCCTATCCCGCGCCCCCGCCGTCGTGGCCGATCCTCGGCGCCATGGCTGTCCTGGCCGCCGCCTCTGCCCTGGCCCTGCGCGCGGCGCCTCGCCATCCCTACCTGCCCGTCGGCTGGCTCTGGTACCTCGGTACGTTGGTACCAGTCATGGGCCTTGTCCAGGTGGGGAGCCAGCCCTGGGCGGACCGCTATACCTACATCCCCGCCATCGGGCTGTTCATCATCGTGGCCTGGGGGACGGTGGACCTCCTCGCCGGCCGGTCCCGTCGCAACGTCCTCCTCGCGGCGGGGGCGGCCGTGGTCCTCGCGTGCGCGATCACGGCGCGGATGCAGGTGGGGTACTGGCGCAACAGCGTCGCCCTCTGGGAGCATGCGCTGGAGGTGACGGCGGCGAACCATCGCGCGGAGAGCAACCTCGCCCATGCCCTGGCCCGGCAAGGGAGGCTCGACGAGGCCGTCGCGCACTACGTCGCGGCCCTGCGCATCAAGCCCGACTTCGCGGAGGCGCACAACAACCTCGGCCTCGTCCTGGCCGACCAGGGTAAGGTGGGGGAGGCGATGAGCCACTACTCCGAGGCGCTGCGCGTGCTCCCCGACTACCTGGAGGCCCACAACAACCTCGGGGTGGCGCTCATGGGCGAGGGCAGGGACACGGAGGCCATCGGCCATTTCTCGGAAGCGGTGCGGATCGACCCCACCGTCGCCGTATCCCACAACAACCTCGGCGCGGCCTACGCCCACGCCGGGAGGCTCGACGCCGCGGCGCGTGAGTTCGCGGAGGCCCTTCGCCTCGAGCCGGGCCACGCGGAGGCCCGGACGAACCTGGCCGTCGCCCACAACGGCCTCGGGGCCGCTCTCGGCGATCAAGGCAAGGCCGACGAGGCCATCGACCACTACGTCCAGGCCTTGCGGCTGCGGCCCGACCTCGCGGATGCCCACGCCAACCTGGCCCGCGCCCTGGCCGGAAAGGGCAGGTCCGAGGAGGCCACTCGCGAGATCCTCGAGGCGGTCCGGCTCCAGCCCGGCGACGCGGACCTTCACTACGACGCGGCCGTACTGCTCGCTCGAGCCGGCCACGCCGCGGAGGCCGTCCCCCATCTCCGGATCGCGCTCACGCTGGCCCCGACGCATGCGGAGGCGCGGCGCGCACTGGACGGGCTGACCGCCACGCATGACTGAGCGCGTTCCGGGCGTCTCGTCCGGCGCCTCTACGCTCCTCTGCGTCGATTCCGGCACGACGAACACCCGGGCCTGGCTCGTCGCCGGCGACCGGATCCTGGCCCGCGGCG
>WNGB01003545.1_pt1 | contig 26085 bp, 27 predicted proteins | sample 5400681 | NCBI WGS metagenome assembly WNGB01 (sample SAMN13153367, study PRJNA577476) | soil metagenome | isolation source: 115 cm soil or saprolite under grassland replicate 2 | place: USA:California | collected 2016-06-15
CTCTCTTGTTCCAGCCCATGCCTCGTTGCGACAGTCCTCTCGGAGGTGAACCACTAACCGGAGAGCCGGATGCGGGAGAACCGCCAGTCCGGTTCGGAGGGAGGGGGAGCGAAACCAATCGTCTCTCCCTACCCCTATCTAAGAGTTTTCACACAACCTCGGTAAGCGCCGGGTCGATCTCAACTCCCAGGAGGCGAGTGGCTCAGATCGACCCGGCGCTACCGCGATCGCTTCTGTCACTTGCTTGACTATGCAGCCGTGGCGCCGGCCCCGATCAGTTCATCAATAGCTCTGTAAGGCAGTGCCTGGGAAATGGCCACGGCTTCGTAGGTACAGTGGCCATCGTAAGTGTTGACTCCCGCTTTCAACCCCGAATCGCTACGAATCGCTTCGAAGAACCCTCTGTTGGCAAGCCTCAGTGCGTACGGCAGAGTGGCGTTGGTTAGTGCAAAAGTAGAGGTGCGGGGTACTGCGCCAGGCATGTTGGCGACACAGTAGTGAAGGACACCTTCGACATAGTAAGTGGGATCAGAGTGTGTCGTGGGGTGCGTGGTCTCGATGCAACCGCCCTGGTCAACAGCTACGTCAACGATCACGCCACCGTTAGGTACGTCTTTCAGCATGTTGCGAGTTACCAGACGGGGAGCAGACGCACCTGGTACTAAGACTGCGCCAATAATCAGATCTGCTTGCGAAATTGCATCGCTAATCATGTACGCACTGGATGCCAACGTCGAAATCTTCGAGAGAAAGATGTCGTCAAGTTCGCGCAAGCGATCAAGATTGTTATCAATTATGGTGACGTGTGAGCCCATCCCGACGGCAATTTTTGCTGCGTTAGTTCCCACCACTCCGCCACCAATAATCACCACGCGAGCCGCAGGCACTCCGGGCACACCGCCAAGCAGAATCCCTCGCCCACCGCTCATTTTTTCCAGATAGTGGGCCCCGACCTGAATCGCCATTCGGCCTGCAACTTCTGACATGGGAGTCAACAGTGGAAGTCCACCCCGTCGATCCGTGATTGTTTCGTAGGCGATACCGGTAACCTTGCGCTGCAACAGCTCATTGGTAAGCTTTTTATCGGGAGCCAGATGCAAATATGTGAAGAGCAATTGGCCGGACCGCATTCGAGGATACTCGGGTTCAATTGGCTCCTTGACCTTAACGATCATGTCAGCCTGTGCCCAAATATCATCCGCGGCTTCGATAAGTTGGCCGCCAGCACGCTCATAGAGACTGTCTTCAAATCCCGAACCGGCACCCGCCTCCTGCTCCACTATTACTCGATGCCCGGCCTCAGTTAAGGCTCGGACTCCAGCTGGTGTTAGACCTACCCGGTACTCGTTATCTTTTATCTCTTTCGGCAGACCAATAATCACTCGGGAGTTCCTCCGCCGTTTTAGATAGACTTTGCTGTAGGAATGGTTAGCTGAGTCCGATGTTAACCGAATATCAATAGAACGCGTAAATGCCTTAGTTCAAAACTCAGAATCCGATTAATACCACAGGACAGAGACCCTCTGACAACTCAGGAATCCCACCCACGGGAGTGGGTGGATTATTCAGATCCAGCCTACAAACAGATGCTTTCGAAATTTGAGAATCCCACCAACGGGAGTTGGTGGATTGTTTAGATCCGACCTTTCAACTGCAGATAATGACTGCAAAATAACGCGAGCATAGGCTGGATCTGAACTATCCACCCACTTCCGTGGGTGGGATTCTCCGAGGGTCGCGCCCGCATCTGGTAGGTTGGAACTGAAACATCCACCCACTCCCGTGGGTGGGATTTCTGCATTTTCACGATCTGCTCCTGATGTAGTTTTTCAGCAGCCTGCTAAATCTCCACCTCGTCTATCTGTGCGCGTTGCAGCTTGCCGCTATAATCCACGTAAACGGACTTCCATTCTGAGAAAATGTCCAACACTTGCGTTCCGGCTTCCCGATGACCATTGCCGGTCGCCTTGGTTCCTCCGAAAGGAAGGTGAACCTCTGCGCCGATGGTGGAAGCATTCACGTAGAAAATTCCAGTGTACATTTCATTCATCGCCTGGAAGGCGCGATTAATGTCCTGGGTATAAATTGCTGCCGACAATCCGTAGCGAACTCCGTTGACGATTTCGATTGCATCTTCGAGCGAACCTGCTGGTATCACAGCAGTGACTGGTCCAAAGATCTCCTCCTGGGCAATACGCATGTCCGGAAGCACATCTGTGAAGACCGTTGGCTCAATATAGTAGCCGTACGCGTAATCACCTCTGCTGAGTCGCCGGCCGCCGCATGCGAGAGTGGCGTCGTCTTCCTTCTGTCCGATCTTAATGTAATTCATGACCTTATCGACAGCATCCGCATTGATCACTGGTCCGACCTCCGTCCGCGGATCGGCGCCATTCCCGATACGAAGTGCTTCAGCCCGGTCAACCAGCTTCCGAGAGAACTGCTTGTAGACCTTCTTATGGACCACCAAACGAGAAGAGGCAGTACAGCGCTGGCCCGAGGTGCCAAAAGCGCCCCAGACGGCGCCTTCCACCGCTAAGTCGATGTCGGCATCGTCCATAACGATGATTGCGTTTTTGCCGCCCATTTCCAATGAGCAGATGGCGTTGCGTTCGGCGCAGGCTGAAGCCACCAATCGCCCTGTCTTTGTAGAACCGGTGAATGAGATCAGCCGCAGTGCGGGATGTGTGGTCATTGAACCGCCCACTGTCTCGCCATAACCAGTAACCAGGTTTACGACGCCCGGCGGAATTCCCGCTTCCTCGCAGGCCTTTACCAGGTTGTAAGTCGAGAGGGGCGTATCCTCGGCGGGTTTTATAACGACCGTATTACCACAAACCAATGCCGGAATCAGTTTCCAGGAGGGGATCGCCATAGGGAAATTCCAGGGGGTGATCAGTCCGCACACTCCCACCGGTTGCCGAACACACATGGCGAACTTCTCGGGCATCTCCGCAGGAGTCGTAAACCCATGCAGCCTCCTGCCTTCGCCGGCCGTATAATATGTGCAGTCAATCGCCTCCTGCACATCGCCGCCACTTTCCTTCAGAACCTTCCCCATCTCGCGCGTCATATCCGCTGAAAAGCGACTCTTGTTCCTAATGAGAATTTCACCCAGACGGAACAATAGCTCTGCCCTTTTTGGCGCGGGAGTTTTGCGCCAACGGTCAAATGCCTGTTGAGCGGCATTTACGGCGGCATTTACGTCTTCGCTGGTCGAAAGCGAAAACCTGCCAATTACGTCGCGAGTATCAGCAGGATTAACGTTTTCAAACACTTCTCCCGAGGCACTGGGCTGCCATTTGCCGCCAATGAAGTTGTAGAAGCTCTTAACAGTGGGACGGGTCGCGATCTTTAATTGGTTCTTACCATTTTTCGCGACCGCTTTTCTTGCTTGAGCCATTGGTGTGGTTGCTGAGTTGGTGTATTCAGGTGTCGCTGTCAGGTACCAGCGCTGACAAGCGAAATCCACTCACCGGCTTATTGGTAAGTGAATTGAACAATCCGCTGTGCCACACGATCGGCGTCTCGTGAATAACGCGAGACCTGTAACACAATTGGATCACCTGGTTTCAATCCGCTGATTACACGCTGGAATTCCGCCAGTGCGGAGACGGGAACGCGATTGATTCTCGTAATCACGTCGCCTTCACTCAGAGCTTGTTGGCCGGTTTGGGAAACGCGTACTTCAGCGGCGAGCCCGTTGGGATCAACTTCCCTTACGTAAAGTCCGCGCAGACCCGTCAGGTGTTTTTCGCTTATGAGTTGCGTAGTCAATTCCGCCAGTGTGATGCCAAGGTGCAGACCATTACCCTTGGGATCAGAGTCTTTCATTTTTGGGGACGTTGGAGAATCACTCTCCTTCACGGTTGGTGCCGGCGGTCGTTCACCGAGCACTACGTTGACAGTATGCTTCTCCAGCTTGCCATCAGCTTCGCGCAGGAAGGTCAGCGTGACGGATTGGCCCACCGGGCTGCCGGCAACCTTCTGGATTAGGTCCTGAGCATTCTTGACCGGCTGACTGTTGAATTCGGTGATGATGTCATTGGAAAGAATCCCAGCCTTGGCGGCAGGCGTCAATTCTCCGTCTTTCGATTGCGTGACGTCCATCACGATTGCGCCCTTAGCGTCTGGAAGTCCGTAAACCTTGGCAAATTCGTCCTTTACGGAGTCGAGATTAATTCCCAGATAACCCCGCCGGACCTTTCCTTGCGCAAGAATTTGCCGGTAAACAAAATTTGCCTCACTCGCAGGCAGGGCAAACCCGATACCGTTGTAATCACCTGTTGAGGTAGCAATTTGCGAATTGATACCGATTACTTCACCGCGCATATTAACCAGCGGGCCACCGCTGTTACCGCGGTTGATGGCAGCGTCTGTTTGTAAAAAGCGCTGGAAAGTAGAGAAGTAAGGGGTTTCTCGTTCTTTCTTGGAAATGATTCCGGCGGTTACTGTCTGGTCTAATCCAAAAGGCGAGCCAACGGCCAGCACCCAGTCGCCAACCTGGGCTGCGTTTGAGTCGCCTAAAGTAACAGTCGGTAGATTCTGCGGGCTCTCGATCTTGATCACAGCGACGTCGGTTTCATCATCGATGCCGATTAACTTGCCGCGATACTTCTCACCTGACTGTAATCCCACAATGAGGCGTGTGGCGCCCTCGATTACGTGTTCGTTGGTCAGGATGTAACCCTTAGGATCGACTATGAAGCCGCTTCCGACACCCCGAGATGGACGCCGGCTCTGATGGCGAAACATATCCAGCAACGGATTGGTCGACGACTGATCTTCTTTATCATCACCGTCTTTGTCGGCAATTTCGGGAGCAGCCGTTAGCGTTTCGATGTTCACCACCGCAGGTTCAACCCGTCGGGCGATCTCGGAAAATGAAGCCGAGAGTGCTTCAGGGGCGTGGGCAATCTGCAGATCGTTTTGCGCGACAGTTGGTCTACCGGAGAGCATCGCGCCTACTCCAATTCCGGTAAGCAAACAGGCCACAGCAAGCGCCACAATCCACACGCGCAGCTTTCGCAATACTAATCGTTCATTAACTTTGGTTTGATCATCGGGAAGTTCGAACATAACCACCGCCTTTAAGGAAAACCGCAAGCCACGCACGCTCGAAGAGTGCCCACTAAGAACCTCGGAGCACAGAGGAAAGACTTAAGTATATCTAAACGCCTCGCAAGGGGCAAAAGACAGGAGGCGAAACGGGAAAAGCAGACGGAAAAAAGGGGACAGGGGAACGGGGAAAAGGGGAACAGGGGAAAGGTCGTTGCGAAGGCTGTCGTGGTCTTTTCACTCTTCCCCTTTTGCCCCGTTCCCCCGTTCCCCGGTTTCCGCTAAGGCCTGAGCAACACCTTTAGAACTCCTCTTTTCGCAGCACGCTGCATCGCCAGTACTCCATCGTCTAATGGGTATTCCTCGCTGATCAGGTTATCGACATCAACAGCACCTTTTCTCAGGAGATCCAGCGCCGGAGCGAACCGTCCACAACGAGAGCCAACAATACTGATCTCATCGACTACGATCCGGGCACAATCGATTTCTGTCTTACCATGAAATGTGGATTTAAGAATGAGTGTGCCGCGAGGCTGTAGCAGCTCGAGTGCCATCTCAAAACCTCTGGCTGCACCTGAAGCTTCGATGACGGTATCGAACTCTCGTTTATGTCTGGCATAGGCTTTTGCAGTTGAGGTCTCAATACCCCGCCGCTCGGCAATACGCAATTTTTCTGCGTGCTTGCCAATCAATAATACGCTGGCTCCCGTTAAAGCCAGAACCTGGGCGCACAGTAAACCGAGTTTGCCATCTCCGATCACGGCGAGGCGGTTCGCCGAACTCACTGCGACTCTTTCTGCAATACCACAGGCTGCAGCCAAAGGCTCAGTAAATACGGCCTGCTCGTCAGGGATTTTTTCCGGAACGGGCAGCAGGTTTGTCACCGGCAGGCGCAGGAATTCAGCGTGAGCTCCATCGCGTCCTACGATGCCAAGAACGGTGCGTGTGGAACAATGGCGCGGGTCGCCTCCCCGACAGAGTTCACATTTTCCGCACCCAGCGTTGATTTCACCTACCACTCTCTTTCCGACGAGCGAACCGTCGGGAGACTGCTCCACCACTCCGACAAACTCGTGTCCAATTGTGCCCTTAAAACCAGCATACCCTCGAGCGATTTCCAGATCCGTGTTGCAGATCCCGGAAAGCACCACGCGCACCAGTACTTCTCCGGCTAGCTCCGGCCGTTCGATATCTCGAAGCGCAATGCCCTTCTTCTCAACTCTGAGGGCTTTCATCACGTTTGGGCGTCTAGAAGCTTTTTGTTCGCGTATAGGCGTTTTGGGTAGTCAATTGAACAGTCTGATTCTGTCCGGAAACCGTGATCGGCAGGCGCCATTCCAAATCTTCATCACCGGTGAGCACTGCATGGACCCACCAGTCCCCGCGAGTAATAACGACCGACGCCTGCCCCTGCTTATCGAGCTGCGTAGAAATCTTTGGCCTACCGTTCATGCGTTCATTCAGAAAGTCGTAATAGCGTTTGCCCGGTCGCCGTTCCGTAAAGTATTCCTGTCGTACTGCCACCACATCGACTGGATAGATCTCGACAGGAATGTTGAGAGCCACACCCCGCATTTCAGATGATTGTTCAAGGACAATCTGCAGAGTAGTTTCGGCGGTACTATTTGCTGGAGCACTTCCGGGATGGTGTGGTAGCTTGACATAGACGAACCAGCCTGCGAAAAACAGAGCGAGTACAAGGCCCGCCTGTAGCACCAGCGTCAGACTCCGAACGATTATGTTTTCAGTTTTCACTATTCAAATCCCTAGGAAGAGTTTGCTTAATCAGGAAAACGTCCGAGCGGCCGGGACGTTCATTTATTTCTTAAGACTGCGGACGTATGTTACCAGCGAGTTAACCTGTTCATCTGATAATTTCTTTCCAAAGGCAGGCATTTTTCCTTTTCCGTTGGAAATTGAGTTAAAGATTCGCTCATCGCTTACATTGCCCTGCCATTCAGAATCCGCAAGATTCCGTGCGTGATTAAACTTCGCTTTGAATGTTTTCGCCCGCCCATCTTTGCCATGGCAGGAAGAACAGCTCTTGTCAAAGATTTCGGCTGCAGTTTTTTTATTGTCAGGATTACGCCGGACACCATTCCCTATCACGGGCAGCAATGCAAGAGTCGTCAAGACCATCATGGCAAGCGTGCGGGCACCGTTCATTTTTGATTTCCCCTTTTTCCAGGATGCAGGTTCCGATGGGCGCTTGTGCGTCGCTATCCCACATATTGGCCCACATATTGGCCTGCTATTGTGGATATCTTAGCTGATGATACTCTGAGCTAAACGGTTTTGGGTACCGATGAGACTTGCAATTTTAAATATCTGAGACTTGCAATTTTAAATATCTTAGACACTAAAGCTGCGCTTACAACCCTAAATGGTTGAAAGGTTTTGCAATGAGAAGTAATCTCATCGTGTTGGACAAATCGGTGGAATGAGTACGAGGAAAAAGTGACTGAACTAGTACGGGACAAGTTTCGAGATGAGTGTGGAGTTTTCGGAATCTATGGACACGCTGAAGCGGCGCGGCTGAACTATCTCGGATTGTATGCTTTGCAACATCGCGGCCAGGAATCATGTGGCATCGTCTCTTCAAACGGATTGGATTTGCGTTCAGAAAGAGCGATGGGTCACGTTGCTGAAGCATTTGATCAGTCGCGACTGGATCGTTTACCGGGATCAAGCGCCATTGGTCACGTTCGCTATTCCACGGCTGGTGATGTTTCCATCCGGGAGGCGCAACCTTTTTTGGTTACCTGTCAGCATGGCCAGATTGCTATCTGCCACAATGGAAATCTGCCGTTTGCGCGTGAGGAGCGGCTGAAATTGGAGCGTGAGGGCGCAATTTTCTCGGCTACGTCCGATACTGAAGTGGTTCTGCATGGCGTGGCGCGATCGCGGGCAGCTTCTGTTCGGGAAGCCATTCCCGAGGTTCTGCGTGCTACAGAAGGAGCTTTCTCCATGCTGTTTCTCACGCCTTCCGAACTGATTGCTATTCGAGACCCGCGCGGCTTTCGTCCATTGGCCCTGGGCCGACTGGGAGATGCCTGGGTGATAGCTTCGGAAACCTGCGCGTTCGATCTTATTGACGCCAGGTATATACGCGATGTGGAACCGGGAGAGATGATCGTTATCAGTGAAGAAGGTTTGCGGTCTTCGCATCCGCTGCCACAACAGAAGCACTCGATGTGTTTGTTTGAGCACGTTTATTTTGCTCGTCCTGATTCGCTGATTTATGGTCGCTCCGTCAACGAATCACGTCACAAAATGGGAAAGCGATTGGCTGTGGAGCAGCCCGCTGATGCCGACATCGTTGTTCCGGTCCCGGATTCGGGTAATACAGCAGCAATTGGTTATTCGGCCCAAAGCGGAATAAGTTTTCGGCTGGGGCTGGTCCGTAACCATTATGTCGGCCGCACCTTTATCGAGCCACGGCAGTCAATCCGATCGTTTGGTGTGCGCATAAAGTTGAATCCAGTGCGGCACTTAATTGAGGGTAGGCGAGTGGTTTTGATCGATGATTCGATTGTGCGAGGTACTACGTCAAAAAAAATTGTGCGAATGATTCGCGAAGCGGGAGCCACAGAGATCCACGTGCGTATCAGTTGTCCTCCCACGATCAGTCCGTGTTACTACGGAATCGATACTCCGAACAAATCGGACTTGATTGCAGCGCAAATGTCCGTGGAAGAGATTCGTAACTTTATTGAAGCCGACTCTCTCGGTTACCTTTCTCTGGAAGGAATGATTGCCGCTACAGGCATTGGTTCTGATTCTGCCTGCGCTGCCTGCTGGAACGAAAAATATCCTACACGTATCACGCCGCGAGCAGAAACGATGTGGGAGCGCGAGCACGAGCCCGTTGTAACCGAACGATGATCGTGCAATTTTTTCCCCAATAATTCTTCGGCGGTGTAGAGTGAATCGAGCTACAAGAGGCTGCGGATGCGCGGTAGCAGTGTTGACGATTGTCATCGCGACCGCCGGCTATTTGAGTTACAGATATGTCTATCCCTGGTGGAAGACAAAGCCGCCGCCTCCTTCAGGTGGAGAACTTCAGGTCCATATTCTCGATGTTGGACCAGCGAACGGAGATTCCATTCTCATAATCGTGCCGGGTGGCAAAACAGTCTTGATCGATGCGGGGGATACGGGCAAAGGCAAGATCGTTGTCGATGCTCTTAAGCGTTATAACGTTCAGCAGATTGACTATCTCATCGCGACGCATCCTCACCCGGATCACATCGGAGGCGCAGATGAAGTTATCAAAGCATCTAAGGTTGCAAACGTTATAGACAATGGCTTGGGACCCTCGATACCGGCGGATCTTATACCGGCAGCCAAACCACCCGGCACTCCTCCCGCTAACAAAAAACCGGTGATTAGCAAGAAGCCCGACAAGACGTCATCCATCACTAAGTTTTATGACGAATACAAAGCGGCAATTGCGCAGAGTGGCGGTCATTACGAAAAGGCCGAGCCGGGGAAAAAATATGATCTGGGCGCTGGTGCGCTGCTTACGGTCCTCGGTCCCACCGAGCCTTTTATTACGAAAGAGCAGTTGAAGACCGGAGGCAATGAACCCAATGCCAACTCGGTTATAGTACGCGTCGATTACGGTGATTTTTCAATGCTTTTACCAGGAGATGCTGAAGAGCAAACGGAACAGCGAATGCTGTCGAAAGACCTGAACCTGACTGCAAAGATTCTGAAGGTAGCCCATCATGGATCCCGATATGCCGCGTCAGAAGTCTTTCTCAAGCGAGTGAGGCCGGAGGTGGCAGTTATTTCATGTGGTGAGTGGAATCGTTATGGGCATCCAGCGCAAGCTGTCTTGGATCGATTGAAAGCTTTGAACGTCAAGGTTTTCCGCACCGATCTACAAGGGGAGATCACAATTACCAGTACCGGAAAATTAAAAGGCGATAAGATCTACGAGGTAAAGACCGCGAAAGAAGCAAAAACAGATATTTGGAGCGGACGGATCGCCCAGAAGGATGACTCCTCACGAGCGGGCTTTATCTCTTACGGAGACTTTGGACCACCGCCGAAAGTGAAGGCGCCTAAATAAGAGAAAGATGGTCTTAGGTCTTGGAGCTTTGGTCTTTGAACTTTGTACTTTGCGGTTAGTGCGATCTCTTTACGAGCCAAACTTCAGAGTATCGGGTGCAGGTACAAGGTACAAAGCTCAAAGTTTCAACGCACAAAGCACAAAGACCTAAGACCAAAGACCCAATCCCAAGTTATGACCAAACAGGTTAACTACCACGACGCAGGCGTGGACATTGACGGTGCCAATCAAGCCACAGTCCGGATAAAGGAACTTGCCCGGCGAACCTTCAACGAACGAACCCTTTCGGAAATTGGAGGTTTTGGGGGCATGTTCGATGGCGCATTTGCCGAGTTGCATCAGCCCGTGCTCGTGGCGTCAGCCGACGGAGTGGGCACAAAGCTCAAAATTGCTTTTCTAACCGGCATACACAACACTATCGGTCGCGACCTCGTAAACCACTGTGTTAACGACATTCTGGTACAGGGAGCGCGGCCTCTTTTCTTCCTCGACTACATTGCTACTGGCAGACTCTCTGTCGAGACTGTGGCCAGCATAGTCGAAGGCGTAGCTAATGGTTGTCGGGAAAACGGCTGCGTGCTGCTCGGTGGTGAGACGGCAGAGATGCCCGGCTTTTACTCCGACGATGAATACGACGTAGCCGGTTTCATCGTCGGAGTGGTAGCTCGCAACAAGGTGATCGATGGAAGCAAAATCACTCCGGGTGACGTCCTGCTTGCGCTCCCCTCTGTCGGTCTGCACACCAATGGTTACTCCCTTGCCCGTAAACTCTTGCTCGATGTTGCAGGTTATACAGTGGATACGATGCTCGATACGATTAAATTAACCGTTGGTGAAGCATTGTTGCAGCCGCACGTCAGTTATCTGCCCAGCCTAACCAGCTTACTCGATGCGGGACTAATTAGGGGACTGGCGCACATCACTGGTGGAGGCTTGACGGACAACATCCCGCGCATATTGCCCCGAGGAACGGCGGTTGAAATCAGGAAAGGTAGTTGGCCGATATTACCAATTTTCGCTCTACTCCAAGGTGTTGGAAATGTGCCGGAAGCAGAGATGTACCGCACCTTCAACATGGGAGTGGGTATGGTCATAGCTTGTGCAGCGCTGGACCAGAATAAGATCATGGAGCACCTGCAACACCGTGGTGACTTGTGTTACGAGATAGGAAAAGTGGTTCCCGGCGAGCGAGAAGTGTTGTTCAGTCAATAGTCGATCTTGACGGTTTCTGCTTGCTGGTCCCCGATTCTCTACCGAGTCTTAACTACCACCGTGTCCACAGAAAAAAAGGCACAAATTGGAATCCTGTTTTCCGGTCGGGGCTCAAACATGCTTGCGCTCAACCAAGCGATGGACCAGGGCCGCATTCCCGACGCCGAGATCACGATTGCGATCAGCGATCAACAGGCCGCCGCGGGGTTGGCGAAGGCGCAAAGAGCCGGGTTAAAAACCGCGGTGATACAACGTTCTGGCCGCAGCCGCGAGGAACACGATCAGGCAATCGTGGCAACCCTGAGAGAACATCAGACAGAATTCGTCTGTTTAGCCGGTTACATGCGCTTGCTCTCGCGTTACTTTATCGACGCCTATCGCGAGCACATTCTTAATATTCATCCTAGCCTGCTGCCGGCATTTCCCGGTCTTGATGCGCAGAAACAGGCTTTGGAGCACGGTGTGAAGTGGACGGGTTGCACGGTCCATTTTGTTGACGAAACACTGGACGGTGGTCCAATCATCGCGCAAAAAATTGTGCCCGTTTTGGATGGTGACACAGAGGCGACTTTGTCAGCCCGAATTCTTAGGGAAGAGCACGAACTCTACGCAGAGGCGCTTGCACTCGTGGTCAGTGGAAAATATGAAATTATTGGGCGGCGAGTTATTAACCTGCGCTAAGGTCACAAAAATCTCGAAAATTTGGTCCGTACTTCTCGCCAGGATCTCAGCTCTCTTCTCGTTTTCCGCCCAATGCCACTGCCCGTTGATAGGCTGCCCAGACCGCCTTCGAGAGAACTGTGCGCAATCCGCCCTTCTCCATCTGATAGATCGCCTCGGCTGAGGTGCCGCCGGGTGAAGTAACCATATTGCGCAGTTCTGCAGGATGTTTACGTGAATCTTGAGCAAACAGAACAGAGCCCAGCATCGTTTGCAGGACTAGTTCCTCAGCCAAGTGTCTGGAGAAGCCCAGGTGCACTCCGGCATCGACCAGAGCTTCCATCACCAAGAATATGTAGGTTGGCCCGGTCGCACTCAAGGCCGTTGCCATATCTATCATTCTTTCGTTCTCTACGCGCATTGCTTTGCCCAATGCTTGAAAAATTGCGCTGACCTCAGCAGCCTGCGAATCGCTGACCTCTGCGGTGCCGGTCCAGGCTGTCATGCCTTCTCCAATCTGGGCAGGCGTATTGGGCATTGCGCGAACCACGGCCGGATGCAGCAGTTCATTGGCAATGATCTCGGTTTTTGCTCCGGCTACGATAGAGATTACAAGTTGGTCCTGATGCAAAGCGCCTTTTAGCTCGCTTAGCACCTTACTGAGCCGCTGTGGCTTAATCGCGAGAATTATTGTTGAGCCGGCCTGGCCGATGCCATTTTCAGCCGGGTGAGCAAGCAGCACCGCTTCGCGATTGCTTTCGACCATGGGGACGCCATATTTTGTATACAGTTCCTCGCGCCGCGCCTGTCGCGGATGGCTGCCAACGATCTGGTCAGGAGCCACCAATGCCTTTCGTAGTAACCCCGCAATAATAGCTTCAGCCATGACGCCAACACCCACAAAAGAAAGAAAAGCGCCCGCCAACGGGTTCGCGTCACCGTTGCTCTTTTTGTCTTGTTCAATAGAACCGCTCATTTGTTAGTAGACGAGGACCGTTGTTAGTGCAGGGGACCGCCGGGTGTTAGTCAAACCGCAACTGGGACCGAGCATAGCGCACGCTGAACAGATGCGCTACTCTATTTTGTCTGGGTTTTTCTGAGAGTTTGCGCGGAGAATACCGTATTAGGATCATAGAGCCTGGGATCTCACAATGACAATCGAGGAACAATTTGCGTATTTGAAAAAGGGCACAACCGAAGTAGTTCGTGAAGAGGATTTGCGCACGAAGCTTGAGAGGGCTGCCAGATCAGGAAAACCGTTACGGGTAAAGTTTGGCGCCGATCCCACAGCTCCGGACATTCACCTGGGCCACACGGTAGTAATTCGCAAACTGCGCGCCTTTCAGGAGTTGGGCCATATCGCGATTTTTTTGATTGGCGATTTTACCGGCATGATTGGTGATCCCTCCGGTAAGACCAGCACTCGGCCGCAGCTTTCTCGAGAAGAGATAAATGCCAACGCAGAAACCTACAAACAACAGATCTTCAAGTTGCTTGATCCGGAAAAGACCGTAATCGATTTCAACTCCCGCTGGATGGACCAGATGGGCTCCGTGGGGATTCTGGAACTTGCCTCACACGTCACCGTAAGACAAATTCTGGAACGTGACGATTTCCATAAGCGTCTCGAAGAGAACCGTCCCCTGGCTTTACATGAGGTCTTGTATCCTCTAGTGATGGCTTACGACTCAGTCGCGCTTGAGGCAGACGTAGAGTTGGGCGGGACAGACCAAAAGTTCAATCTGCTTATGGGACGGGGTTTACAGAGGGAGTATGGGCAGGAATCTCAGGTGGCCGTGATTACACCCTTGCTTGAAGGCACTGATGGTGTGCAGAAGATGTCCAAAAGTCTGGGTAACTATATCGGCATCAACGAGCAGCCGTCGGAGATCTTTGGCAAAGTGATGTCGATTTCCGATGATTTGATGTGGCGTTACTATGAATTGTGCACTGACCTGACGGTTCCTGAAATCACTGCGCTGCGGGCCGCGGCTGAGACTGGCGAAAGAAATCCGCGCGACCTGAAAGCCGAGCTTGCCAAGTCAATCGTTAAGGATTTTCATTCTCGCGAAGATGCTGCGCGGGCCGAAAGTGAGTTTAACCGGATTTTCCGCAACCGGCAGGCGCCGGAAGAAGTAGCTGAACATAGGATAGCGTCTGGCGCATGGAAACTGCCTCGTCTATTGGTGGAAGTTGGACTTTCACCTTCTATGGCAGAAGCCCGCCGATTGATAGAACAAGGCGGAGTTTCAGTAGATGGAGAGCGACTTTCTAACGTGGGCTTTGAACTGACTCCTAGCTCCGACCATTCGATTCTGATCCAGGTTGGCAAGCGCAGGTTTGTTCGCGTGCGCAGTGTTTGAGAAAGGGGTGGAGAAAATTTGCAGGTTCGGGCGGCATACTGGGTCTTTGTGTGAATTTGAATGATGTCCTCAGCAACAGCGACCGAAGATACTTTAGTTATTGAAACCCCGGAACGGGTTTCGCTCCACTTTGCTCTGGCATCTATCGGCAACCGGTTTCTCGCCTGTGCAATTGATCACGCCTTACAGGGCCTCACGATTGCTTTGATGGTTCTCGCTTTCATGCTTGTGGCAAATTATTCCAGGTTGAGTCATCAACTCGCTAATGCGCCAAAATGGGTGTATGCAATTCTGATCCTGGTTCTATTTCTGATTTTCTCGAGCTATTTTGCGTTCTTTGAATGGATCTGGAATGGCCAAACTCCGGGTAAACGCTGGCTCAAGCTCAGGGTCATCCGCGAAGACGGCCGGCCGATTACCTTCTGGGAGGCAACAGTAAGAAATCTTCTCCGAAGCTTTGACATGATGCCGGCGCCGTTCTATTCGATTGGCCTGATTTCCGTATTCATTAGTACTACGGATCAGCGAGTGGGAGACCTGGTTGGTGGCACAGTCGTGGTCCGAGAACGCGAAGCCGAGGCACCAGCCTTTGCCCAAATCTTCACTGCACCGATTAGTGACCCTGCGTTGCGGCGCTCCTTTCGACCGGTAGATTTCCAGGCTTCCGTGGATGGGTTAAAGGAATCGGAGATCGCAGTTGTGGAGACATTTCTTCGCCGGCGCTGGGATCTCGCAGATATACCTCGTCAATGGATGGCCTGGCGTGTCGCTCTTCCAATAATGTATAAAATCCGTCCCATCTATGATCTCGCCACCTTCACTTATGAAGGGTTTTTGGAAGAACTGCTCCATCGCTATCGAGAAACGCATCGATTTGCTGAATGATCTGCTTGCCTGCTTGTTGTTTATTCACAAAAAACTGAAGTCTGCGAGCACTACAGAACCGCGCACGATAGCGCCGGGTCAATTTCATCAACTTGGCTCCTGAGAGCTGGCATCCCGGAGCTACCGAGGATGTGTGAAAACTGCTGCTGGATGCCCCCGGCTTGTCCGGGGGGAGATTCACGCTCGCCGCTAAAACGTGGAGCACTCAACTTTTGCGGATGCCACCGCCTTGCGCGGTGGAGGCTCACGTTCCTGGCTATCTGCTTCGGTAGCAGCAAACGTGACCTCCACGGGGCGAGCCCGTGGCATCCAAGGCTGCTTCGTCAGCTCGGTAGTAGCAGCCAACGTGAGACTCCCCCGGACAAGCCGCGGGCGTCCAGCAGAAGTTTTCTTAGGATCTGTATCATTGGATTCTGTAGTGATCGCAGGAGTCGCGTTGCCGAGATCGACCCGGCGCTACCGAGGTTGAGTGAAAACTGCTGTGGATGCCCCCGGCTTGTCCGGGGGAGATTCACGCTCGCCGCTAGAATGTCGAACGTCAACCTTTATGGATGCCACCGCCTTGCGCGGTGGAGGCTCACGTTCTTTGCTATCTGCTTCGGGTGTTAGCAGCAAGCGTGAACCTCCACGGGGCGAGCCTGTGCTTAACACACGTTGTTAGAAGCAGACGCTAAGGACATCATTAAACGAGTGCCGCATTCAGGGGCAGCTCCTCCGCAGATAACTTAGGATGATTTGATAAGTGCCTTAAGAGAAGAGGTTTAGAGGCGTTGGTTGAGAGGGAGCAAATTCGCGTTTGTGAGCTGCTTATTTTTAGCTTGCATATCTGTCATAGATATTTCGAAGATGGCTCGTATGCTTTTTTTGGATTTGCTTTTTATCTGCTTGATTCGTCAGCTTGAATGCTTGTTTCATTGCGTCCCGGCAGCTGAGCCCCAGCGTTAGGCGCTATTGAGTTGATCTGGAAGTAAAACTGTTATGGGAATCGGACTTCGAGTTTTCTTTGTACTAAGCGACGGTGATCGCTTACAAAGAATTTCTTTGAAGCGATTTGAAGGCTTATGGCGCGATAGCAAGGAACATTTTGCAGAACACGCCGGAAAGAATGTGCGTTATGCGTTGGTCATACTAGAAACTCAGAACCGAAAACCCAATGCTATCAAGAGTATTGACTGCGGGATTCTCAAGTTTGATTCCAAGGGGCAGCTTGATGGAAATGAGTGGCAGAGGCAGGGGAGATTAGCGATTGAGATGATACCCTCATTAATCGCAGAACCAAGATCAGGCTCCGTGATAAATGCGCGCAGCCATTTCTCTAAGAAGCAATACGAGCACGAGTTCCAATGGCAGCCTAACCTGCAAGTACGGAAAGCTATCGAAGAAGCGATCCTTGGCAGCAAAAAAAAGCCGCTAAGAGTGGTTTAGCGAGAAGGGCTAGGTACCCCGCGCCTAACAAAGCGCTTGCAGCTGACCGGAATGAGCTTGCCTTTCATTCGCCAGCCTGGATGCTGTTTAGGTGCTTCCCGGCAGCTGAGCCCCAGCGTTGGATGGCTGTTGAGTCCTTTGGCAGGTATAATCGGTTTGGGTACTGACAAATGAAATACAAGGTTCTGCTACACGCATCAGAAGAGGGCTTCAGCGTCTCATGTCCGGGCTTGCCAGGCTGCTGGTCCCAAGGCCAAACAGAAGAGGAAGCGCTTCGTAACATACAAGACGCCATTCAGGAGTATCTTGGCGCCGTGGACGATCTAGTTAAGGGTGAAGACGTGCGCGAAGTGCAGGTGCCCGTGTAGTCGTGCCGAAGATTCCCGGCGTCAACATCTGGATGCTGTTAGAGCCCTTGAGAAGGCTGGCTTTCGAATTCTGCGTCAGGGAAAGCATGTCGTTATGTCTGATGGTGTCCGGATCCTCACGATTCCCCGTCATAATCCAGTGAACGCCTTTACGATGGGTGGTATCACCCGTGATGCAGGTCTCAAGGTCGAGGAGTTTAAGAAACTCCTCTGAACTCGTACCCCATCCAACAAGCTGTTCCACCTGACGCCTCGATAGCATGGCTCTCAAGTAACTTCGTTGCTTCGGTGCTTGAATGGCTTACGCTCGGTGCAGGTGAACAGCAGCGTTATGCCGCTTCGCTTGAGAAGGTTTCGCGGTGGTGATATAAACCGCGAACCGCGCTACTCCCGGGCAGTAGCTGAGCGTGCCAGTTGTAATAACAATCTTTCTAAACTTGGGAGGAGAGAATGCTAAAGACCATTGTGGCTGCGACGTTAATGGCCATGTGTCTGGTCGGGTGTCAGAACTCGGGGGCGGACAAGGCGGCGGGGCTCACCGTGCTGAACGTCAACGACCTGAACGACCAGCACAAGAAAGATAAGGAGGCCTTGCGCGCCAAGTACGACGGCAAGGAGGTGACCGTCTTGGGCCGGGCCACAGAGGATTTCGACCCCAACCACGTTTACTTCGATATCGGGGATAAGCAGTTGAGCTTCAGCCTGCAGGCGGACAGGAGTAAGGAGACCTGGGTCGGCGTGGACTGCAAGGTGGACGCGGCGAACAAGGATAAGTTTGCGGGGATCAAGAAGGACGACGTCTTCGCGGTCAAAGGCGTATTCCACATCACCCAGGGCGCCATGGAGGTATCCCCTTGCACCCGCGAGGTCCGCGAGTCGAAGTGATGCGGGGAGGCATTAGCGGGGCGGGTGTCTTTGGGGCTCGCCCCTGAGATTTAGGGTTACGCCACGCGCGCCACGCTGGCGCTGGCTGCACGATTCAACCGCGAGACGGCGCATACACGGACTCATTTCTGGATTCTGAAGAAGGACTTCGAGCAAGCTTTCGTGGGAGCAGGCAGTTCAACGCGGCACAACAACACGGGCATGGAGCCGACGGTGCAAAAGACGCGCCGCGGCTCATGCCTAGGCCGTTAGCCCGTCCAAACAGCAGTCGTGTTTAGGACCAACACCATTAGGAGGATGACGATGAAATACGTGATCAGCTGGTTCGAACGCCCACAAGGCTCGCCCATGGAGTACGAGAATGCCCAGAAGCGAATCCTTGAGGTGTTCGGTCAATGGAAGGCGCCCGCCAATTTCAAGATTGAATTCTTCGTAATACGAGTCGGCGAGTGGGGTGGGCATATGCTGATGGAATGTGACGATCCGGTGACCATTCACAAATTCTGTTCGATGCTTCCGGCTTTCGTATTCGAGGTGCATCCCGTCATTACGGTCGAGGAAGCCGTCCGCGGCGAACTCGAGGTAATTGCCTGGCGAGATGGACTGAAACACAAGTGATAGTGGCCCACCGCCTTCGGCTAGACGGGCGGGCTAACAAAGCACTAAATCTGGAATGTCTTCCTCAGGTGAGGAATTGTTCAATCGTAAGCCAGTGCGTTCACGGGGTCGAGATTTGAGGCTCGCACAGCCGGATACAGAGCTCCCAACGCTCCACCGAGAACGCCGATTACCGCAGCCGTAAGACTCCAGGTCCAACTAAACTCGAAGAAGAGTCCATAAATGCGGTGAATGAGAAAGCCGGCAATAAAGGACAAGGCAAAACCAACCACCAGCCCAATAACGCTGATAATCAACGCTTCCTTCTCGATGATGGCCAGGATATAGCCGCGCGACGCGCCGAGAGCTTTCAGAATACCGATTTCGCGGGTCCGTTCGGTAATCGTGGTATACATGGCCAACATTACCACTAACGCACTGACGACGGCCGCCAACAGAACAAGCACGCGCAGGAAAACTCCAAGATAGGGAATAGTCTTCTCAATACTCGTAAAAACGTCTCGGGTGAATTGGATCTTATTCCCCGGCAGTTTCGCGTTGATCCGTTGGGCCACCTCAACTTCCTGGCTCGGATTCTGGACCTTTACCAGGATATAGGTACACTTTCCCGGCGACTCGAGGGCTTCCTGCATGGCGGACAACGTCATCTTTATGCGGGCGCCTGATTCCGGAGAATAGATGCCCACGACGCTGTACCGCTTGTCACCAAAGAGCTTCAATGTGTCGCCCACTCCCAATTTACTGTTACGCGCCTTTGTTTCGTCAATTATGATTTCGCCGGCAGCTTGAGGTGCATGTCCGCTATCAAGATGTAATCCATTTACTGCAGCAAACGAATCCCATTCAACGCCTTCTATTTGCTCAAAACCTAAGCCACGGCTACCCTGATAAACATAACGAATAACTGGAAGGACCGCGTCGATGCCTTCAATTGCCTTCAGAATATCAACGTATTTAAGGCTAAGGTTCGCAGTTGAGCTTGTTAGTTGCATCGAACCCGGGCGAGTAAAGATGATCTCAGTGCGTAAATTTGATGCTCGGCGCTGAAGATCATCGGACATGCCGCGGGAAAGCCCGGTAAAGAGCATCACCAGACAAACCCCCAGTGCCACGCCTGCTACACTAACCAGTGTCCGAATTGGTCGCTGGCGAATATTCGAAGCGATTAAACTATCCATATGGCTGATGATTGCTGCACCAGGAACACTGTTGTCGTTAAGCTGGGCCGAACGGAAAGTAAAGATTAAGGCAATTGTTGGAAAACTACCAACAATAAAATGGTCTTAGGTCTTTAAGTTCAAAGTTCAAAGTTCAAAGACCCAAGACCAAAAAGCAAAGGACCAGATGGTTCACACAAATCGACAGATTAAGCCATTTCTCGCCATCTTACTGGCAACGCTTGTCTTCATTCCATTATTGCTTGGAGCTCGCAGCAGAGCTGCTAATCGCGTCCAAATAACCATTCTGGGAACGACGGACTTGCACGGAAACATCTACGGCATTGATTACTATACGAACCATGCTGACAATCGCGGTCTCGCAAAAATTGCCGCCATTGTGAAACGAATCCGCAACGAAAATCCCGAAGCATTACTTATCGACTCAGGCGATACAATTCAGGGAACGCCACTCGAGTATTATCACAATATAAAGAACAACCAGCCTCCCGATCCAATGATGCTGGCAATGAACTTCCTGCATTATGACGCGATGACGGTCGGAAATCATGAATACAACTTCGGTCTAAGAGTGCTCGAGAAAGCACGTCGCGAAGCCCGGTTTCCGTGGCTGTCAGCCAATACTTACGATACGGGTACAGAAAACACCCACTTTCAGCCGTACATCATCAAAGAAATTGGGAGCGTGCGTGTGGCGATTCTCGGGCTAACAACTCCGGGCATTCCGAACTGGGAAAATGCGCCAAATTATGTTGGCCTGGATTTTCGCGATCCACTGAGCGAAGCACAAAAGTGGGTTTCTTTGTTGCGAGAAAAGGAGCGTGCAGATCTCGTGGTAGTGGCTATGCACATGGGTTTGGGAGAGGACCTGCGAACAGGGGAAGTCAATCCGGGCCAGGTGCCTAATGAGAATGAGGCAGTGACTATAGCGCGACAGGTGCCCGGGATTGATCTCATTCTTATGGGCCACACGCACCGCGAGATACCGTCGCTCTCAATCAACGGTGTCCTCTTGACTCAGGCAAATTGTTGGGGGAGACATCTTTCTCGCGCTGACCTATATCTGCAAAAAGATGATGGCAGATGGCAGGTGTATGCCAAATCCGCCCGCACGATTGCGGTCGACGAGAGGCTGGCTGCAGATGAGGAAATGTTAAAGCTCGCCTCCAGTTACGATCATGAGACCCAGGCATGGCTCTCAAGGCCAATCGGCCAGTCTGCAGCAGACCTGAACGCCAGGGAAGCGCGGTTTCATGATACGGCGATTTTGGATCTGGTCCAAAGAGTACAGCTGGAGGCCGGACAGGCCGATGTTTCGATGGTGGCCAGTTTCAATCCGGAAGCTCGGATCGCCAAAGGACCAGTGACAGTGCGCGACATAGCCGGTCTTTACATTTATGAAAATACGTTGGTGGTGCTTGAACTGACCGGTGAGCAATTAAAGGCGGCATTGGAGCATTCAGCTCGTTATTTTCGCGCCTACGAACCAGGCAAGGCTCCGGCTGATTTGGTGGACGAGAAAATTCCCGCCTACAACTTTGATGTGGCTGAGGGAGTGAACTATGACTTGGACATTTCCCAACCACCCGGCAAGCGAATTCAGAACCTGCGTTTTCACGGGAACCCAGTGTTACCAGGCCAAAAGTTTCGGTTGGCGACGAATAACTATCGTGTAAACGGAGGTGGCGGCTACACCATGTACAAACACGCCCCAGTCGTCTATCGCTCAAGCGAGGAAATACGCGAACTGATTATTGACTGGGTCGAGAGTCACCATTCCATTCCTACCGAGCCTTCGAACAACTGGCGCATCGTGCCTTAGGACAACAATTATTTGCTGGTTCAGAGCGAGGACCAGGCCGGCCACCCCGAGGGCGTTGGGGCGACCGGCCTGGTCCTACAGCCAGGACGTGAGTTTACACTGATTCGAACTCACCTCCTGTTGCGCGGGGTAGCTCAGTTAGTTAACCATCGCTACGATTTCGACCACTTCGTAGGTGTTCTTGGCCAGGTTCTTCCCGGATGTCATGGTCGCGAGTTCGCGCTCGATGGCTCGTTCCTCGCGCGACTTTTGCAGCGACCGACCGGTATTATCTCCACCACGCCAGATCTCCGCGAGGAAATAGCGCTGCCCATAGCGATGAAAGACAAGTCTTGCTTCTGTGTTGTTCTTCTTCGGCTCAATCGAGTTAGTTAAACGAACAGCTGTGTTTCTGCAATCGGCACTTCTGATTGACAGTGCGTCACCTTCGGTGTTTATGGAGGCAACATCGTATTTGCCTGCGGGAAGGGTTTTGTCGCCCACAATGAACTGAAAGGGAACATCCGCACGTACTAGTCGAGTCGAATGAGCATCTGCTGGCGCGATCGCCGACACGACCGTGGGAACAACTACGAACATCAACATCGCCACTCCTTTAAGAATTTGGTATTTCATGTTTTCTTCTCCTGCCCTTTTGACAATGGTCATGGCGGCTCGACCTCATTCGTTGCCCGAGGCCAGGTTTTCGATTGAGCGGGCGTCTTGCCGTTGTCGGCCCAACCTGGCCTCATTTTGCTGGACCCGCGAAGCTGTCGCTGTCCATTGCTAGTTACATGCCAGAGAAAGGTTTGCGGAAATCGGAGCAACGCACAAGGGCGATAAACTCTCAGATTGAAGGACTTGCGGGGCTAATCTCGCCGCGCGGAGTGACAGAGCTAAATAGCGTCCCACGCTGCTGTTCCTATCCGAGTAGATAGAACATCCTATCCGAGCAGATAGACCAAGTTATCTGTTCTGATAGGTACTCAGTTGAGATCATTAGACTCACTTTCTGGAAGCCTCTAGAAGATCTCCTTCAAAGGATGAAAACTGGGGTTCGTCCCGCTCATGACCCATATTGCCCCACGCCATGCAGACGCGTAAACTGGACAAACAAAATCCCCCTGAATCTTCTATTCGCATGAACCCGCGTCTCGCTACCATCGCCGGAAAACTAAAGGGGACCGTCTTCTCGCTCGTCGAGGACGAGGTTGTACTAGGTCGTGAAACAGCTGCCGCTATCTCGATTCCGGACCCCTCAGTCTCGCGGCGGCATTCCTCAATTACCAGACAAGCGGAAACCTTTATCATCACTGATCTCGAAAGTATGAATGGCACTTTCGTTAATGATGTCCCGGTTAAACGCCGCGAACTCCAACATGGCGATCGAGTGCGGCTAGGTGATTCGCAATTTCTCTTCCTTTTGCATGATGGTGATGTGTCATCCAAATCGAGTGGAGTTCAGTTTGATGACCGGGTACTCAGTGGCGCAACCGTGCAGCTAAAATTTAATGACGAGTTGTTTTTGATGGCGCGCGATTTGAGCGCGTTGATGAAAGTCAGTACGACCATCAATGCCATACGCGGGCTGGAGGATTTACAGAAGACTTTGCTCGAGCAGCTTTTCGAAGTTGTGCCTGCACAGCGCGGGGCAATTCTTCTCCAGGATGGAGGCGAGAACGAAGAATTCGGTTCGCTGTTTGGCCTGGATCGATTTCAAGGTCCTGATAAAACGGTAAAAGTCAGCCGCACTGTTGCAAAGAAAGTTCTAACCGAGGGCGCGGCGCTGCTGCTCAACTACTCTGACCAAGACAGTCTCGTCAAAGCTGAAAGCTTAATTGAGGCGGGATCGGGTTCGCTGCTGTGCGTGCCGCTTATGATGCTTGAGGAAACGCTCGGCATAATTTACCTCGATACCAACGACCCCCAGGTGAACTTTGATAAAAATCACCTGCAATTGGTGTCTGCAATTGCCAGCATCACGGCCGTGGCGGTGGAAAATGCGCGTCATTTCGAATGGCTTGAGAGCGAAAATCAGCGCTTGCTGGCCGATGTCAATATTGAACACAACATGGTCGGCGAGAGTCCGTCGATGCGGCAGGTTTACCAACTCATTTCGCGAGTCGCACCGACTGATTCCACGGTGCTAATTTCCGGAGAGAGTGGCACCGGAAAAGAGCTGGCTGCTCGTGCCATTCATCAGAACAGCAAGCGTGCTGCCAAAGCCTTCATGGCGGTGAACTGCGCCGCGCTCACCGAGTCTTTGCTCGAGAGTGAACTCTTCGGACACGAAAGGGGTGCTTTCACAGGCGCAGTCACCCAGAAAAAAGGACGGTTGGAAATCGCCGATGGGGGTACGGTCTTCCTCGATGAAATCGGTGAACTCTCGCTTCCGCTACAGGTCAAACTACTGCGCGTTTTGCAGGAGCGTGAATTTGAGCGGGTTGGCGGTACCCGAACGATCAAAGTGGACATCCGGCTGATCACGGCAACCAATAGAGATTTGGAAGAGGCGATTGCCCAAGGAAGGTTTCGACAGGATCTCTACTATCGTCTAAACGTCGTCCAGCTGGAGATGCCTTGTCTGCGAGCGCGTCAGGAGGACATCCGGCTATTGGCAAATTACTTTGCGGCCAAATATGCCGAGAGGTGCAATCGCAGGATAACTGGAATCTCTGCCGAAGCCCAAAGGAGGCTGGCTGATTACGACTGGCCTGGCAATGTGCGAGAGTTGGAGAATGCGATCGAGAGAGCCGTAGTTCTTGGCACCACTGAGCAAATACTTCCTGAAGACCTGCCTGAGGCTATTCTCGAATCGGGAGTGGCTGTCCCCACTTCAACAACGAAATACCACGAGGCTGTGGCCCAGACGAAAAAGCAGATCATTCTACACGCTATGGAGCAGGCAAAAGGAAGTTATACCGAAGCCGCGAAGCTGCTGGACGTTCACCCGAATTACCTGCATCGACTGATACGGAACTTGAATCTGAGGACACAGGTAAAGAAGCAGTAAGATGAAGGATGAAGATGGAAGGATGAAGGATGAAGGATGAAGATGGAAGGATGAAGGATGAAGGATGAAGGATGAAGGATCATCCTTCATCCTTCATACTTCATCCTTCGCCCTTCATCGCCTGGTCCATCAGCCGCGCCTTCTCCAATTTTTCATAAACTGGGTAGAGCCATTTCGTCGCAGCTTCACGTACTGCCCGAGTGGCCTTTTTCTGCTTCTGACTGGCGTCCTCTTCAAAGGCAACCAGAGGATTCTTTGCGTCGCGATCAGCTGCGGCTCGTAGGCATTCAACTTCAGGTTGGGCAAGAGTAAGCCCAAAGAAGTCAGCTAGGGAGGTCCACACAACGTCTGGAAGTTCGCTGTAGTTGATTAATTTTCCACCATGTCGATACTCATGAATTGCACCCTCACAAACAGCGGCTAATACTCGTGCGCAGTACTCTTCCGGAGCAATTGTAGTGGCGGTACTCAGGTCCATCCCAAAGAGCCTGGGGTCAATTACGCCCGGCACCATGTGGGCGCCGCGATGGCCCAACTGTGAGACCAGGACTTCAATCGGATCGCGATATAGAAATATCCAGGGCACCTGCGGATATGCGAATCGAATCAGATCAAGGTCCAGAACATTCCAAGCGTCGAACTTCACAAATAGATAGCGTTCCAATCCGATCCGAGGCCGAGCCAAGGCGGTCAGAATCCATTGCAACCATTGGCTCTGCAGTTCCTTGCTCAGGCTTGATTGCTTAGCTTTAGCGCGGATAATGGAATCAACAGGCGACGCTTCCGAAATAATCGTTCATGTCCACCTATTTCGCGCAGTTGGGTTTGCAGGCCCAGGTTTTGAAGAACAAATTCGCGGAATTGGGCAAGCGCTGCCGGTGACGACACTGAATCATGGTGGCCCCTTATCTCGGGAAAATCTTGAACCACCTCTAAAGGCAAAAAACTTCTCAGCCATTCATTCACGCCACAATCCATTACCAGATGGACCCGACTGGAATTGCGTCCTGGGCACGCTTACCTGCACGCGAAGCGATGTCTTGGTGGCTGGGAGTAGTTATGCCACCATCACTCTAACCGTAGATGTCTCCGGGAGTGCAGCCGCGAGTGTAACTAATACAGCGACCGTTTCTGGCGGGGGCGATGTAACACCTGGGAACAATACCGCGACTGACCCTACGACTGTCCTTCAGCCGACCAGGGTTTGGACAACGGAGGGCTCAAACGGAACGATTGATGAAGACAGCACCGCGATTGTCACTTTGAATGACTTCGCGGCGGGTTTGCAACCGGGACAAACCGGCGTGGGAAGGCCGAGATACAACATCATGGCCGCCAGAGGGATCTCGCGATTCTGTCCGGCAACCTCTTCCGGTATCTCGATCCGGCTTCGAGATAGCGATGCTAGCCCGCATTATTCATGAAGGGCCAAGCAGAGAGCAAGAGACGAGGTAGTTTGAGTTGGAAAGAGCTGCGCAGCGGTGAAGCAGAGCGCTTTATCAGAGTTGGGGTGGTCTGATTCAGTTGGGGAGAGGGTGGAGC
>WNGB01003172.1_pt1 | contig 26074 bp, 25 predicted proteins | sample 5400681 | NCBI WGS metagenome assembly WNGB01 (sample SAMN13153367, study PRJNA577476) | soil metagenome | isolation source: 115 cm soil or saprolite under grassland replicate 2 | place: USA:California | collected 2016-06-15
ACGTGGGAACCGTCCGGCGTCGCCCTCGCCTCACGCGACCGGCGTGGGGAAGGGCAGGCGCGTCGTCTGCTGATGGCGTCGGGCGGGGCGGAGGCTTCGTAGTAGTCCGAGGTCGGGGTGCGACACGAGGTCGCACGAGTTGAGTGAGCTCATTGAGGAGGTCGGCCATGGGGCCGTAGATGCAGCTTCGGATCAGTGTCCGTGGATCTGTCCCCGGCCTGGCGTGCGCCGCTGGTAACGGCGGGGTGCGAAGCCCAGGTGACCAGACCCAAGGGCTCCCGCTCCATCCGGGAGTTACAGGTCACGGGGAAGACCGGACGGGTGAACGCGAGTGAACCCCTGATGATGCCTCGTCATCGGAACCTCCGCGGATGGGATGCAGGAGCGGGGGCAAGGACTGGCCGCTGGGAAGCGGCAGGCGCCGATCGGAAGACTCGAAGCCGGTCGGAAGGACACCGCCGTCCTCGGGGTATAGGGGGCACCCATCCCGGTCGGATCTCGCTCGTGCGGAACGTGACAACCCCGTTGGGGTCCGAGAACAGCGATGTGCTCGGCAAGCCGACCGCAAGGAAGGCCCGATTCCCCAGCGGGCGCAGGATGGCCCAAGAAGCCAACGCCGGCGGCCGAAAGGTGTGCTTCCCCCGCTTTGCCGGAGACTTCCGAACCTGGTCTGGTCTTGCAGACCGAGAAGGGAAGTCTTTGTGGCAGCACCGAAGAAGTACCCCGACGAGCTGCGTGAGCGTGCGGTGCGGCTGTACCGGGAGTCGGACCCCAAGCCGGTGATCCGGCGGCTGGCCGAGCAGTTGAACGTGCACCCTGAGGCGTTGCGGAACTGGATCCGCCAGGCCGAGGCGGATCGGGGCGAGCGGCACGATCGGCCGAGCACCGACATGTTGGAGGAGAACCGCAGGCTCAAGCGGGAGAACGCCGAGCTCAAGCGGGTCAATGACGTGTTGCGGGCCGCCAGCGCTTATTTCGCGGCGGAGATCGGCCCGACCCGGAGGTGGTCATGAGGTTCATCGACGAACACCTGTGCCACCCGGTCGATCTCGTGTTGCGGGTCCTGTCCATCCCGCCGTCCACCTACTACGGGTGGCGGGCCCGCGCCGCCGCGCCGTCCCGCCGGCAGTTGGAGGACGCCGAGCTGCTGGATCAGATCGACAAGATCCGCTCGGCGAACGAGTTTGCCGCCGCCTACGGCTCCCCGCGCGTGTGGCTGCAGCTGCGCCGCCAGGGCGTGCGCGTCGGGAAGAAGCGGGTGGAGCGGATCATGCGGCAGAACGGCCTGGCCGGCGCGTTCCTGCGCAAGGGGTGGAAGGGCGGCTCGACCAGGCAGAACCCCAAGCACACGGCCGCTCCGGACCTGGTGGATCGGGACTTCAGCGCGAGCGCGCCGAACCGGCTGTGGGTGGCCGATCTGACGCGGATCCCCACCGGCGAGGGGGTGTTGTGGCTGGCCAGCGTGCGCGACGCGTTCTCCAACCGGGTGGTCGGCTGGAAAACCGCCGCCCGCGCCGACACCGACCTGGTGCTCACCGCGCTGGAGTACGCCCTGTGGTCCCGCGACGTGCGCGCCGGGCAGCTCGTGCACCATTCGGATAAGGGCTGCCAGTACACCGCGATCCGGTTCACCCAGCGGCTCGCCGACGCCGGCGTCGCCCCCTCCACCGGCAGCGTCGGGGACTCCTATGACAACGCCCTCGCCGAGAACCTGTGGTCGACGCTCAAGGTCGAACTCGTGTACTGGCCCGGTGCTGTCTTCGCCACCCGCGCCGAGGCCGAGGCGGCGATCTTCCGCTACGTCGATGGCTGGTACAACCCGCGGCGCATCCAGGAGGGCCTGGGCGGCCTGTCACCCGACGAGTACGAGGAGGCCTACTACACCCAACAACAAGATCAACCCGCCCCGGCTACCATCCAACCCGACCCAGCCGGAGCCAGATAACCAAGTCTCCGGGAAAGCGGGGGAACCTCAGAGTGGACTCGCCGGGGTGACAGGGGGAAGGCAAGGATGCCCGGACGTGTGGGGTTTCGTTGGTTCGGGTCCAGGCGATGGACGTCGCCTCCCTTCTCGGTGAGGTGTTGTCACGCGGGGCCGTTGCGCGAGGTGTGGTGCGTGGCGCCCAGCCTTACCTTGGTGCTCGGACCGGGTGATGCTGGCCCGGCGACATGATGATCGATGGGGTGTCCCCGCGTGGGGTGCGGCCGCTTCGTTCTTTCAAGGTCGCCCACTCGCGCAAGGCGACAGGCTCACGGCGGGAAGCCGGCCGCGGTCGCATCAGGTGTCGGTGGGCGTGACCATCGCATCCTCTCCTCGTGCGGGCGCAGGCCGTCGCGTAGGCTTGGTCGCCGAGTTCGCGCAGAATGTGATGCGAGCGGCGGGCGATCTTGCAGGCGACGGAGATGGCGGCGCGTTTGTGGTCGATGCGGTCCTTGACGCCGGCGTAGAAGTCGTGGTCCGGCGCCCGGGTGTGGGCGGCCAGGCAGGCCGCCTCGTACAGCGCCCAGCGCAGCAGCGGTGGACCCTGCTTGGCCAGGTGCCCGGGGGCGCGTTTGCCGTCGGAGCTGTACACGGTGACGTCCAGGCCGGTGTGGCGCATCGCCTGGCGGGAGGCCAAGAAGCGGCGGGTGTCGCCCATCATCGCCCCGATCGCCGTGGCGGTGATCGGCCCGACCCCGTACTGGGTCCGCAACGCGGGTGCAGCCGCTCTGCCGGTTGGCGAACGTACGGATCTGGCGGTGCAGCCCGCCCAGCTCGACGTCGAGGGCGTCCATCACCCGCAACGCCACCATGACGGCCTGCCGGCCGACCGGTGACAGGCCCTCGCCGGCTTGCAGCCGGGCCCGCCCCGCCGCGGTGGTGACACCGCGGGTGCCCAGTTGGGGCACCCCGTGGTGAAACAGGGTCGCGTGGATACGCTGCACCCACGCGGTGTGCTCATCGCGGAGATCCTTGTACAGCTCCAGCATCGCCCGCATCTCCCGCACCTATTGCGGTGGGATCCACGAGGTCGGCAACCGCCCACCGGCCAGCTCGCAGCAGGTGCCTTCCATCCACGAGGAGGACAGGTCGAACATGGCCATGCCGCCCTGGCAAAGGTGCCGTCGGGCCAGCTCCGCTTCGATGGCGTCCTGGCGGGCGCGCAGCCAGTCCATCGCCGAGTACACCTCGGCCGGGCTGGCGTCGGCCACCCCCAGGTCCACGCCGAGGGTCACATCGCCCCACCACGACAAAGTGGATAGTTTCGGCTTCGGCCGGACCACCCGCGACACGATCAACGCCAGGGCCAGGTCCCGTTCCCGCCCGGCCGGGCCGAGAAGCGCCGCGAACCCGAGCTGGCGGGCCATCGCGTGTACCGCGGCCACGTGCCCGTGCGGCAGGCTGCGGGTGATCTCGAACGCCTCGGCCACGTCGACGAGCGTCTTGCCGGCCAGCACCGCCCTGATCGCCGCGATCGCGTCGCCCGGCAATGCCGACAGGTTCGCCAGCGTCTCCTTGCCCGGCTTGCCCTGCGCGTTGCGAAACGAGCGGCGCAGCAGGTGCCGCTCGTAGACCACCTCGGTGGGGTCCTTCCTCACGTGAGGTCTACGCGAGGACTCCACATGCATCGCACCAGACGCTTTGACCACACCGCATTGCACATCCGACGATCGAGGTCAACAAAATTAGTGTCTACACTTCTCGTGTCGAAATCAGTGAACCCCCTGCTCGACAGGGGGTTCACGCACTAAAGATCAATCAACTTCGGCTTAAAAGAGGACGACGCCACGCGTGAGCGAGTAATGCTTCTGATCGGACCGCAGGTAGTCGTTGGCCAGCGCGAACCGGCACGCGGCCGGACCGGTCAGCACCCAGCCGCCGCCGTGTTCGTCGACTCGTAAATCGGCCTCGTCTGTCATGGGACATGTCTCGCACCGAACCGGTCCTCGGCGCGCAAGGAAGCACACCACCGTGGGCGTGTCGCCGTCCTCCCACCCGCCCGATTAGCCGGTTAAGAGGGACACGACATCGACGTACTTCGAACTCGACGAGGCCGACGAACCGGTCGACCGCGACGAATGCGGCGGGCCCACCGAGTTTCAGGGTGTCCACCAGGAAGGGCGAACCTCATCGGATTTGCCGGTATGTTGCCGGGCTTCTTTCCTGGACGACCTGCCGCTGGTGATCGATACTTGGCTTGCGGTCGCCATGGATTGGTACGACATGGCAGCCGATTACGAACGGTGCACCGTTCAGAGACCGGCAAGACGCATGGAGGCAAAGGGACCCGCCACACAAATCTTCGGCGACGCCCTGGTTTCTCTATACCGGGCGAGCACATACCGCTCACGTCGAGGAGTGGATCACCTGGCCGGACGGGGCCGTCAGGCCGGTTACCAGCACAGATACAACCGGGACTTGGGATCCACCGCAAGGCAGTGGGCTAGCCGTAGAGCTTATCTTCCGGAGACATGAATGGGCAAAGGAGGAGGCCACAAGTTTCAGGCTGGCGCTGGAACAAATCGCCGCAGGAGGAGTAACGGCCGATGCGCTCCCGCGGCATGGCACTCTCGTCACCCGCTGCGTCCGGATAACCAGCAATAATTTCCCGGTGAGCGATCAATCTAGGAGGTATTGAACGTGAGGCTCAAACCAGTAGCACAGCTGGCGACCGCTCTCATCATTGGAGTTGTGTCCGTAATTGCCGCGACCCCGCCCGCATCGGCAGCGGGCAACGTCTACAACTGCGTCAATGGAAACTCCAACCCGAACAACACGGACGTGTGCTATATATATTACCTTGCCTATAATGACCAGTGGGTCAGCGAGCTTGAGAATGGGGAGGACTGCACTTCGACCGGGCTCGCGAAAATTCGTGTTCGCCTAGATGGAGACTACCAGAACACCCTCGACGGGAACAAGTTCCACTTGCGCAAGTTCTCCTTGCGCTACCTCGATGGCGCGTATCCGTGGCTGTATGTCCAGATTCAGGTCGTTGACGGCAACAAAAACGCTGTCAACCGCGATTGGAACAATAATGGCGGCTGGATCCATTGGGACGGCGCGGGGCGAGACGTCGACAACACAATTAACCTCTACCCGCCCGCCAGCTATGCCCCGGTATTCGGCGCCCAACAACAGATGTACTTCACGATACGCGGCATGGAGAATACTGTCCCCATCTTTGGGGACCCTGAGAAAATGTGTCGCACCGGACCTTGGAACCTGCTCCTGAAACCGAGGTATGCCTGATGGTGAAACCAGCGTAAGGAGAGGCCCTCGACGGCCCACTGCCCACTGGCGGCGGCTCCACACAGCGGGCCGCCGCCATATCGGAGTGTAGCCGACCGCGATGCCACGTTCGCCGAACCCGAAGACGCAGACCAGGACGCGATCGACCAGGCGCACCGAGGGCAGGTACGCGCGGTCGGTCCGCCAGCACGTGCTCCTTCCCGGCCATCGATATCTGACCCTGGACATTCGTGCGCCAAGCAGGCTCGGAGGTGAACTGGTGTAGTTGACCTTGGTCGTAAGCTTGTGACGCACATGAAGATCAATCAACTTCGGGTTAATGGTGGTGCGCCGGCAGGTCGCCCGACCGCGGTACACGCCGCAGGACCGGCTGGTGCTTGCGGTGTTGGGGCGGCTGCTGCCCCATGACCGCGTTGGGAAAGCGTCTGGTCAAGCGGTCGATCGCGGCCTGGCCGCGGTGGGAGGAGCCGTTGTCGACGATCAGAACACTCTTTTCGCGGAGGCGTAGGGCTGTTGCGTCATGACGTGTTCGGCCAGGGTCATGAACGGCACGATCCCGGTCGTGGCCGAGCAGCGGGAGAACACGCGTGCCCGGTCGACGTCGTAGGCGGCCAGGTAGGCAGCGTGCCGCCGCGATCGTATTCGTGGTTGACCCGCATCGTGCGGGCCGCGCCGGGTGCCAGGGTGGGGTGGCAGCGGCAGCGGGCCTGGATGCTGGTCTTCTCGTCGCTGGAGATGACGTACTCCTCGGCGCCGAGGGCGATGCCGTTGTAGGTACGCGCGTACAGGTCCAGCACGCGGGTGGCCTTGGCGGTGAAGTTCGGGTCGTGGATGAAGATCCAGGACTGGTACTGCCAGGGCTTGAGCGCATCGGCGGCCAGGATCCGGCGGATGGTGGAGGCCGATACCGCGGGCGCGATACCGCGGTCGACGACCTCGCCGGCTAGGTCCGGGCAACTCCACCGGGACAGCGCCACCCCGGTCTCGGCCGGGAGTTGGCAGGCCAGCGCCTTGACCTCGGCCACCTGAACGGGAGTGAACCGGGGCGGCCGCCCGGATCGTCGCCGGTCGGCCAGCCCGGCCAGGCCCTCGTCGGCGTATCGGCCGCGCCAGCAACACACGGTGTCGATGGTCACGCCCTGACGGCAGGCGATCTTCGCGTTGGCGTAGCCGTGCGCGGCGTCGCGCACGATCCGGACGCGGATGACCTGCTGGTAGGCGGCGGTATGGGAGTAGGCCAGGGCTTTGAGCCGGCGTCGTTCGGCGGCGGTCAGCATGATCTGGCGTGCGCGGGGGCGGGCACGGCGGGCCTTCGCTCGGGGATCATGTTCAAGGGCCCGCCGAGAATGCCGTGATCCGTGCCGCTGACCGACGGGGGACACGCCGGACGGCAAAATGTGACCCATGCCCGCCATTCCCGAGTCCACCAAGACCTCACTGGCCCAGCGGCTCCGCGCGCACGCCAAGCAGAACTGGCCTCAGCTGGCCGCCGTTCACGTGCGCTATCACGGCCAGTTCGCCTACGTCGACGGTGAGCTCAGCGATGGCGAACGGCTACCGCTGATGCGGCTGCGCTACGGCGGATCCGCCCACCCACTGGGGCACGGCCATCTACGTGGCCAGCACGGACAAGTACGAAGACCAGATCTGGTTCAGCGCAAGCACCGAAGAAGCCTTCGACCTGGTCTGCGATCTCCACGTGAGACCCATCACCCCTGAACACCAACAGCACGCGAGCCCTGAACCATCAATCCCCGAAGGACTTACGGCGCAGACCACTTAGCCTACTTCCCTTCCAGCGACGTACGACGCCGACCAAAAGTTGCCGGAAAGTTGCCGATGTTTCTGCCTGGTGTCGAGGACCCGCCGCTGCTGTGCTGAGTACGTTCCGATCCCTCGGGAAGCTCTGACATGTTGAGACGATCGCTCTCGTCCCTGACCCTGTTGACCGTAACAGTCGCGGGCTCACCGTCGTCGACGCGGCTCCGGCTCTCGCCGGGTTGAGCCCGACTCGCCGCGCACGACCGTCGAGACCGGGGACCCCCACCGCATGCTCTCGATCTGCTCGCACTTCTGGGTCAGCGATTCCGACCGGATTTCCCCGGATAACCGCACCGGAAGACGCGTTCCAGAACGCGATGGAGTGGGACAGGCTCATCAGTATGGCGGTGTTGTGGAGGAGCACCGACGTGCACGAGTGTGACGCCCCAACCAGGGCTCGCCATACAAGGAAGGGGTCACCGTGACCCAGCTCCACCGGAGGCTGCCGGCGCTCTTCGTAGCCACCGTCGCCGCCCTATTCCTGTTCGTCCCGGGCGAGTTCGCCCCAGACGAGGCCAGCGCTGTCGGCACCTGCATCAGTAACGTCGGCACGCACCGGGACTACTACTTCTCGTACGATGGGTACGTGTCGTACGACCGGCTCGCCAGCAGCGCCGTCCGGGTAGGGGTGGAGGTCAGGGAGGCGAGCGACTGCACATCCGGCGGTCTGCTCTGGATCGACGCGACGGCATGCATGGAGAAGCTCCATGCGCTGCTGAACGCCTCCGACCTCCAGTCGGTTGCGCTCTACGGCACGTCGGGGACGCTGCTGGCCGCCAACAACACCGGCGTATACGAGAACTACCGGGACGGCTTGGGGCCGACCAAGATCTGCGCCAATACCCCGGACGTTAGGGTCGGCCTGGGTAGCAACGCCGTGTACGCGGCGGTGCGAGGGGCGTATAACGCCACCAACCCCTGCTCCGGCTGCGGCGAGTACACCTGGTCCTTCCGGAACATCTCGTACAACTCGCCAGCGCGGTACCGGCGGATCTGATCGCACGTCATGATCGAGTTTGATCAGTGCCACCGGGGCTCCCACCCTTCGAGTCCCGGTGGCGCCCGGGAGGAATCGTCAAGAGTTGTGGACGGCGTGTCCTACATGATCACGCGGCGACCTTCTCGTGAACCGTGCTCGGTGCCTTCTTCGGTGCTGTCTTGCGGGTCTTCTTGGTCAGGTCGGTGGGACGCTCGACGAGCTGTCCCTTGTGGAACGTCGCGCCGGCCCGGACGAGCGCGACCAGGTGTGGTCCGTTCACTGCCCGCCACCCGTCCTGGGCAGCTTGCAGCAGCTTGAAGGCCATCGCCAGGCCGGCGCGCGCGCAAGGAGGTGGTAATAACACGAACATCGGACAAGTGACCGTCACTCGAAAGTGGGAGAAGGGCGGTCTACCGTTGGTCACCACCTACGCAGACGGCGTGGCGCTTCGTGTCGGATGCTGGACGGACCCGCCTTCCACGGCTCGCTCCCCGCCGTCGGGTCGAATGCGGCCGGACGCGTGCCAGCGTGGTGGAGGTCCATGACCAGATTCCTGGCCAGTTGCGTCGTCCAGGTCGCGGTGGGGTGCTGTCAACGGCGCCCGAAAACTGGTTCTGACCCACTTTTCGTGATCGACATGGCCCGCATGGCCAGTCCGTCCATTGTGGAACGATCTTGTAGTGCGATCTTGAAGGTGTCGCGGGTGTGCTGCCCCACCTGGCCGACGTTGTGATCGAGCGGGTGGAGCAGGCTGCGGGCGGTGTGCGTGTCTGGACTCGGCCGAGGGCCGAGTCAGCGGCCTGCCGGGCTTGCGGTGGGACCTCGGCGAAGGTCCATAGCCGTTACGAACGCCGGCTCGCCGACGCGGCGATCGGCGGCCGTCCGGTGCAGATCCGGCTGCGGGTGCGCCGGTTCTTCTGCCTTTCCGAGGGCTGCCAGGCGGTCACCTTCGCCGAGCAGGTCGAGGGCCTGACCTCGCCGTATGCGCGGCGCACCCCGCTGCTGCGGGCGATGCTGGAGCCGCCCGATGCCGAACCCCAGCGCGGCCAGTCACCATCCGATGTAGACCTCACGCAGGTCGCCGCAGACGTCGCCGCCCAGCAGGCCGAGGAACGCTCCCTGGTGATCCGCACCCGAGAGCGCTACGCGGCGGTCCACGCCCTTCGCGAGCAAGGCAAGGGCATCAAGACGATCATGCGCGAGCTGGGTCTGGCGAAGGAGACGGTGCGCCGGTTCGCCCGCGCGGGCAGCGTCGAGGAACTGCTGGCGAAGCCTCTCGCCGGACGCCCGAGCGTCCTGGACGCGCACAAGCCCTACCTGCACCAACGCTGGAACGAGGGCTGTCACTCGGCGTCACAGCTGTTCCGGGAGATCCGCGAACACGGCTACGCCGGCAGCCGCGCCACCGTCGCCGACTACGTGCGCCCGTTCCGTCCCCTCGGCGCCGCACCGCCCGCAGCGCCGCCACCACCGAAGGTTCGGCACATCGTCGGCTGGCTGCTACGCCACCCCGACAGCCTCGACGCCGAGGAGCGTGTCGCGCTCAAAGACGTCCGCGCCCGATGCCCCCACCTTGACGCCCTCGCCGGGCACGTCACCGCGTTCGCCGAGATGCTCACCGGCCGACACGGCCACCGGCTCGACGCCTGGATCGCCGCGGCAAAAGCCGACGACCTGCCCGACCTGCACCGGTTCACGACCGGGCTGAAACGAGACCACACGGCGGTGCGAAACGGGCTCACTCTGCCCCACAGCTCCGGCCCGGTCGAAGGCACCGTCAACAAAATCAAGACGATCAAAAGGCAGATGTACGGACGAGCGAACCTCGACCTACTTCGCAAACGGGTGCTCCTCGCCGCGTGAAGGGGCCATGTCGATCACGAAAAGTGGGTCAGAACCCGAAAACTGACCCCCTTTCGACGGGGCTGAAAACTGACCCCCTACTCGGTATGGCTGTTGCTGGCTGTGGCCGGCTCGTGCTGGTATTCGGCCTGCTGTAGCGGTCGCCGAGGTGGTGGCCGGCGGTTCGGCTGGGAGGGTTGATCGTCGATGGCTGGGGATGAGTTCGTTGGCCTGGGCTTGGTTCGGCGGCGGCTGCTGCGGCAGGCCGCCCGTGTCCTGGTGCTGGTCTTGGACGAGCATCGCGAGCTGCCGGTGTTGACGTGGACGGTCACTCCGGACGTGCTGCAAGCTCACGCCGACGTGTGCGACCTGGACGCTGGCCGCGATCGGCGGGTCTTCACCGTGTGGGCCGACGCCCTGCCGGCCAGCGAGGGCTGTGACCCTGCGCCGGTCCTCGACGAGGGGGGCGTGACACGCCTGCGCGCGGTTCGTCGCGTCAGCGGGGTGCCGGTGGTGCTGACCGTCGCCGTGCACCCGTTCTGAGGATTGGCTGTCATCGCATCAGGTGTCGGTCTTGGCGGCGGGGACGCGGCCCAGGTCGCGGTTGCGGAGTCGATAGCTGTCGCCCTTGAGGGTCATGGGCGGAACGCAAAGCTTGCGTTGAGCGTCACGCTGGCTGAGCTTGGGCCGGTGGCGGGATTGTATTTGCATCCTGACCATCGGCGCCGCCCCCGGCGGTTCGACTCCTTCGGCGGCCAGGATGTCTAGCATTTACCGCCGCACTGTCCAGCCGCGTGTGCCGCAGGTATGCCTGATTCCATGCATGCATACGGTTGAGATTGCTGTCTGGCCACACGTCGGGCGAGCGGTGGCGACACGCGCGGCGCGAAATACTCGACAGATGTGGGTGTTGCCCAACCAAAATCGGTCCGATCGCGAAAGCCGCGCTCGTGCTCACCCAATTCGAGCACGGCTACCTATCTTGCTGAGATCACCTCTCTGTGCCCATGATGGGCAAGACGCCGGGCGATCGAAGCACCGATTCCCCGTCCGGCCCCCGTGACCACCGCAGTTCTGGGTGTACCATGATCCACTAAATTCTCCTGTCCTGATCGCAGCAGCATGCCACGCTCGCGAACGCTACTTGAGCGGCCGGTCGGCCCGTGGATTCAACGCCAGCGGCGGCGCCAAATTCCATCATCGCCGTGCCCGCCATGGTCGACGCCCCTGCGCAATTTTCAGCCACCGCTCGCATCCGCCGGACGCGTCGAGGTGAGGGCGAGATCGCCAATGTGCGGCGTCGGCAATGCGTCCCATCTTCGAGGCCGCCGAGCCGTAGGTACTCGCGCGGCTCGCCGGCCGATGCCTCAGGCGTGGCCATCCTGCCCAAATCCCTCGTAGCCGCCCAGCCGACGCACTCCGAGCGACCGCTGTCACCCGTCTCCAGTTGCGCGGACGCCCCGCCCTCGCCTGGTGAGCCGAAGGACCGATAGGTCCCGCAGCCCGGGCGCTCATCAGCGACGCACGCAGCGTCCTGGCAGACCCAATCGCCGACCGACGCCTAACAGGCGAGCCGGAGGAGAGCGCTGGTAACCACAGAGCAGACGGCTCCAACCCACGGTGATCCACCAACGCCAGACCATGGCCCGGGGCATGGGCCTCCTTCGTCATTGCGTTTCGCGTTATGTTGGGTTCGAACGTCGCGAACCCTCCATGTCGCCTCCGTCACGAGCTCGGCGTCGAGAGGGTCGTGATCTGGGATAGGGCTCGGTACACGTAGAGGGGAAGCAGCTCTGCCAGGTATTCGGCTGAGCCGAATGCGTCGCCGACAAATCCGATTCCGTCGTTCGCCGCGGTCGCTGCACCCTCGATGGCTTCAGGGGTCAGACGGGAGCCGACGAGGCGGTGCTCCGTTGAGACCGCCCGAGTAACGGTGGCACCCGCACCGGTGATGGCGATGCGGCAACCGCGGCAGGTGTCATCGGCGGCGAAGGTGGCCATGACCGCCACGCCGAGCATGGCGTATCCGGAGGCGGGGTGCATGCGCTTGAGGTAGGTGGAGCGGGTCCTGGCGTCGACGGCGGGCACGGTGACGCCGGTCAGCAGCTCACCTGGCCGCAACGCGGTGCGTCTCCCTTCAGGAACGGTCCCGTTCGGGCTGAAGAAGTCCTGAGCCGGCAGCGTTCTCTCACCGTCGAGGCCGCGCAGGTGCATGGTCGCGTCTGCGGCGAGCGCGATCGGTGGCCAGTCGCCGTGCGGGTCGGCGGTGGCGATGGAACCGCCCAGCGTGGCGCGGTTGCGGATGAGCGGATCGCTGATCACGGCGGCGGCCGCTGAGAGCAGCGGCGCGGCGCGAGCGATGTCGGGTGAGTGCTCGATTTCGGCCGAGGTCGTCATGGCACCGATATGCACCATCAAGCCCGTTCCGCCGCTGTCCGGTGGCCGCGGCGAACCGGCGTCTTCGCGAACGTCGATGCCGCGTAGCTCCGCGATGCGACCCAGGTCGATGAGGGCGGAGGGACGCGTGTGTCGGAGTTTGGCCTCCGGCAGGACCGCGTGACCGCCCGCGAGGAATGTGGGGCCTTCTTGGCGGCTCACCATTTCCAGGGCCTCGCCGATACTTGTGGGCCGCAGGTAGTCGAACGCTGCCGGGATCATGGCGAACCGTCCATCACGTTCCTGTCGATGGCGGCTTGGCGGATGGCGGTGAGAACCTGCTCGGGCTGCAGTGGCATGTCCAGATGCTTCACTCCGAGCGGAGCCAACGCATCGAGGACGGCGTTGACGATGGCTGGCGGCGCCCCGATGGCTCCTGCCTCGCCGACTCCTTTGACGCCGAGTGGGTTCCACGGTGACGGGGTGACGGTGTGCGCTGTTTCGAGGCGAGGTAAGTGCTGGGCGCGCGGCATGGCGTAGGTCGTCCAGTTGCGTGAGACCAAGCGACCCTCGTCGTCGTAGCGGGCGCCCTCGAGCAGCGCCTGGCCGAGCCCCTGCGCGATGCCGCCGTGTATCTGCCCCCGGGCCAGCATGGGGTTGATGAGCGGCCCGCAGTCGTCGACCGCGAGGAACCGGTCGACGGTGATGTCGCCTGTCCCGGTGTCGACATCGACGACGGCGATGTACGTGCCGAACGGGAACGAGAGTCCCTTGGGCTCGTAGAAGACCCGCTCGTCCAGGCCGGGCTCGAGTCCAGGCGGCATGTCCGGGACGAAATGGGCCAGCCTGGCGACTTCGTCCCACGTCACAGTGTCCCGGCGGCGGTTGTCCGTGCTGTTGGCGGCGGTGAACACCGCAGCCTCGTAACACACGTCCTCCACGGCAACCCCGAGGGCATGGGCGGCGATGCGGCGGGCCTTGGCGACGATCTTCTGGCCGCATTGGTGTACGGCGCTTCCTCCGACCGGCATGGAACGAGAGTTAAACGTGCCGAGGCCAAACTCGACCCTCGTAGTGTCTCCCTCGACGATGTCGATGTCGTCCGGCCGGAGGCCGAGCGCGTCGGCGGCGATCTGCGCATAGCTGGTCGCGTGCCCCTGGCCCTGATCTGCGGAGCCGACGTGCACACTTACCCTACCGGTGGGATGGACCAGGACCCGCGCGTATTCCCAGCCGCCGAAGGCGAATCCCACCAGGGCGAGCGTCGCACCGGAACCTATGCCGGTGAACTCGGTGTAGGTGGCCAGCCCGATGCCCCGGCAGCGACCCCGGCGACGAAGCTCCGCCTGCTCTCGACGTAACTCGTCATAGCCGACGATGCCCAGGGCGGTGTCGAGATTGTGCTCGTAGTTGCCGCTGTCGAAGACGAAGATCTGGGTGGGCTGTCGGTACGGAAACGCGTCGGCGGGGATGAAGTTGCGCCGGCGGATCTCCGCCGGATCGATGCTCAGTTCCCGCGCGAGCTGGTCGACCATGCGCTCGATGAGGTACGTCGCCTCAGGCCTGCCTGCTCCTCGGTAGGTGTCGACACGCGAGGTGTTGGTCAGCACGCCGAGCGTGTCGACGTGAATGTTGGGGACCTGGTAGACGCCGGTCAGCATGAACGAGCAGTTCGCCGTCGGAATGCCCGCGGCCATGTCTGACAGGTAGGCCCCGAGGTTGGCGTAGAGGGTGGCCTTGACCCCGGTGATGACCCCGTCGGCGGTGGCAGACAGTTCCACGTCCTGGACGTGGTCGCGGCCGTGGTTGGTGGCCTGGAAGTCCTCGCTCCGCGTGGCCGTCCATTTCACCGCACGCCGCAGTCGGATCGCCAGCGCGGTCACCAGGACCTCTTCGGGATACAGGTGCAGCTTCGCTCCAAAGCCACCCCCAACGTCGGGTGCGACGACGCGCAGCCGCTCCTCGGGGAACGACAGGACGTCGGCGAGCATCCGCTTGATGAGGTGGGGAGACTGGGTGCTGCTGTAGACGGTCACCGTGCCGGTGCGCTCGTCGTAGTCGGCCAGAACAGACCGAGGCTCCAACGCGCCGGGAACCAGGTTCTGATTCCGAAGCCGCTGGCGAATGACGACATCGGCCTGTTCCCGACTCGCTGCGTAGTCCCCAGCGTAGGTCGGGAACCGGAACACGATGTTGCCATCCTCCGCAGCGCCGCCCAGTCCCGGGTGCACCAGAGGGGCATCGGGTTGTGCAGCCTGCCACGGGTCTGTCACCGCGGGCAGCGGCTCGTAACGGACGTCAATGGACTCCACCGCGTCCGCGGCCGCGCCGGCGTCGACGGCCACCACCACGGCGATTCCCTCACCATGGAACCGAACCACCCCGTCAGCGAGCACACGGTGAACGGGCACCCGCATGCCGGGCAGGATCCAGTTCGCCGGCAACGGGGACACCGAGTCAAGCAGGTCCGCGCCGGTGACGACGGCCACCACGCCCGGCATCTCGACCGCCCTCTCCACCGAGACGGACCGAATGCGGGCATGAGCGTGCGGACTGCGCAGAAGCACGGCGTGCAGCGTGCCGGCCGCATCCGTCGACCTCACGTCGTCGGTGAAATATCCATGCCCCCTGAGGTGACGGTCGTCCTCTCGCCGTTGTACCGGCCGACCGAAGAATCGGGAACCTTGTGCGGCGTGGGTCGGAGATGCTTCGGCGGCGGCGTTACCCGTTGCGCTCCCATCCGTCGACTTGTCAGGCGATGACGGCGGCGACGTGACCTCCTTGGCCTCGGCGCGAGCGACTGACCTTTCGCCAGCGGCGGCACGGATCGCATCGACGATGTGCTGATAGCCGGTGCACCTGCAGAAATTGCCCTTGAGCCAGGCGCGAACGCGTTCCTCGCTCGGACGTGGCTCTCGCTGAAGCAACTCCAGCGAACTCATAATCATACCTGGCGTGCAGAAGCCGCATTGCAGCGCGTGCTGCTCACGAAACGCCGCCAGCAGCGGATGCTCGCCACCACCGGCCTTGCTCAGGCTCTCCACCGTGTCAACCGCTGCCCCGTCCACCTGGACGGCCAAGATCGTGCACGACTTCACCGCGCGACCGTCTAGGTGAACGGTGCACGCGCCGCATTGAGTGGTGTCGCATCCGACATGCACACTCGTGACGCCGAGGTCATCCCGCAGAAAGTGAACGAGCAGCTTCCGAGCCTCTACCCCGGCCCGCCGTTTCTCACCGTTCAAGGTGATGGTGACGTCATGACGTGACATTTCTGATCCATTTCAGGAGCGTAGGCATCCGCGAAGAACCCCGCGGACAGAGCGCGCGATGCGTAATGCGCTAGAGGTGCGTAACGATCCGCCCATCGGCTGCGGCTTCTAGGCGCCGGATCAGGTGGCTGATCGTGGTCTGGATGATCCGACGTCACGGGCGGCGCCGGATGAACCGTTCCACGTGACCCATGCAACTTCAGAAGGCATCGGCACCTCCAGACGTCTTGATCGTCACACAGCCGCCCGTAGCCGGTCGACAAGAACTCTCTTTGAGAGGTAAAGAAAATCGGATTGGATGCCGGGGTGAACCGGTGAGGTGCGACTCGGCGGGAGCTGCGGCCGAGGTGGGCGACGAGCCGGTCGCTGGAGCTGGCCAGCGGCGACCGCCTGTGGACAAGCCGTAAGCAGCTCGGGCTCCGTGCGGGCGGAATCGGCGGGGCCCCGCCCGCATGCACCGAGGAACTGAGCGGCTGCGGGCCGCTCCCCAAACGCGACCTCCGTCCACGCGGTGGGCCTGCAGGACCGGTCACTCGCCGTTGCTCCGTCCGCGGCGAGGGCGTAGCCGGCTTAGCTTGCCGTTTAACCCGCGTGCTTCTGCTGGGCGTGGAGCGTGAGTTCCCTTTTTGTGGTTTTTCCGACGTCGTAGTGGGCGGCGGGTCTGCGGTTGCAGGCCCTGGGCGGCCGCCCGGGACCGGGCTTGCCGGGTTTCGGTGCACCGGCTGGTCTTGCCGTTTAACCTTCGCCCGCGGCCGGTTCTGTGTGCCGGCCGTGGGTTTCGTCGTTCGCTGGACAGCGGGACGGCCCTTGCGTGATCGTGTTTTCTCTCCAAAGTCGACAGTCGATCAGCGTAAAGGCCGTGATGCACAGTCTCACCAACGAGCCCGTTCGTGTCGAGGGTCTGGCCGGGTTGTCCCGTTTCCGTCACGAGTTCTACGACTGTTTGACGGCTCGCAGCGACGCGCTGTTCGAGGTGGTCGAGGCGTTGCTGTGTACCGACGGGCCGGTCAGGACGCTGGTCGATCTGGCGTTGGCGCCAGAACACCGCCGTGGCCACGGCGCACTCTACGACGGCCTGAACTGCGGCCGAATCGACATCAAGCGGCTGCGGACGACGCTGGCCGGCCTGCCGCTGCCACGGGCTGCGGATGGGCGGATCGTGTTGGCCGTGGATGTCAGTCCGTGGTTGCGGCCGGACGCGCCGACCTCGGCTGTGCGGCTGTTCTGTCACGTCCATGGGCGCGCGAAGAACCAGTCACAGCTCATCCCGGGCTGGCCGTACTCGGTCGTCGCCGCGCTGGAGACCGGCCGCACCTCGTGGACCGCGGTGCTGGACGCGGTCCGCCTCGGCCCCACTGATGACGCCACCGCGGTCACCGCCGCCCAGCTCCGCGACGTCATCGACCGGCTCCGCTCCTGCGGGCAATGGCAGCACGGCGACCCGAACGTCCTCGTCGTCACCGACGCCGGCTACAACGTCACCCGGCTGGCGTTCTTGCTGGCCGACCTGCCCGTGGAGGTCCTCGGCCGGATCCGCTCCGACCGGGTCCTCCACCTGAGGCCACCCCCACGGCGGCCCGGTACCTTCGGTCGCCCGCCCAAGCACGGCCGCGAGTTCGCCCTGGCCAAACCCGCTACCTGGCCCGAGCCGCAGATCACGACCAGCACCGACACCACCCGCTACGGCACCGCCATCGCCACCGCGTGGGACCGGCTCCACCCCCGGCTCACCCACCGCGCCGCCTGGCTCGACCACCACGGCGAACTCCCCATCATCGACGGGACGCTGATCCGGTTGCAGGTCGAGCACTTACCCGGCGACCGCGATCCGAAGCCGGTCTGGCTGTGGTCGTCACGCACCGACATCCACGGCGCCGACGTCGACCGGCTCTGGCAGGCCTACCTGCGCAGATTCGACCTCGAACACACCTTCCGCCTGTTCAAGCAGACCCTGGGCTGGACCGCCCCGAAGATCCGCATGCCAGAGGCCGCCGACCGCTGGACCTGGCTGGTCATCGCCGCCCACACCCAACTCCGGCTCGCCCGCAACCTCACCACCGACCTGCGCCGACCCTGGGAACGACCCGCCCCACCCGGGCGACTCACCCCGACCCGAGTCCGGCGCGGATTTCGGAACCTCCGCGCCAAGGCCGCCCTACCAGCCGGTGCACCGAAACCCGGCAAGCCCGGTCCCGGGTGGCCGCCGGGGCCTGCAACCGCAGACCCGCCGCCCACTACGACGTCGGAAAAACCACAAAAAGGGAACTCACGCTCCACGCCCAGCAGAAGCACGCGGGTTAAACGGCAAGCTTAGGGGTGTCGATGAACTTCACGAGCGTAGCTGTGGCCGGTCGAGCTCGGCCGCGAATCGACGGTTGAGGACGGGAACCCGATCAGCTAAGCGACCGGGCGTTGCCGGCTGACGCCGCAGCGAACGCGGTCGCCCTGACATCGCGCTCTTCCAACGTCGCGGCAGGAAGAGCCCGAACCTCAGGGCCGGGATGGTCGCCGGCGCGGACTCGACAGACGCTCGTCCGGCTCGCCGAGCGGGCGCCGTTGCTGCCCGGCGCCGACGAGGTGGTCTTCGTGGATCTGGACTCCACCCACCGTCAGGTGTACGGCTACGCCAAGCAGGGCGCCGCGGTCGGGCGGTTGAAGGGCACCAAGACGCTGCACCCGCTGATCGCGACCGCGTCGACTCCGATCGCGCGGCCGGTCGTGGTCGCGATCCGGCTGCGCAGGGGGAAGGCCGCCGACGTGCGCGGGGCGCCCGATTCCTGGCCGAAGCGTTGACCACGGTGCGGGCCATCGCTCCGACGGCGCGGATCGTGGTGCGCGCGGATGCGAAGTTCTACTGCGCCGACGTCGTGGCGACCGCGGCCCGCTACGACGCGGCCGTGTCGCTGACCACCGGGGCCAACCCCTCGGTGAATGCTGCGATCGCCGCGATCAGCGGCACCGCGTGGACGGCGATCCACTACCCGGAGGCGTTCGTGGACACCGAGACCGGGGAGTTGGTCTCCGACGCCGAGGTCGCTGAGATCCCGTACATCGCGTTCACGTCCCGGCCGAGGAAGCAGCAGGTGACCGGACGGTTGATCGTGCGTCGGGTCAAGCGACTCAACCCGAAGACCGCGCTCGGGCAGGACGGACTGTTCGACGTCTGGCGTCACCACGCGGTGTTCGTCACCAGCCGGTTCCAGATGCTGCATGCCGAAGGGCAGCACCGTGGTCACGCCATCGTCGAGCAGGTCATCGCCGACGCCGCCGGCAGCGCCATGGCGCCCCTACCGTCCGGGTCCTTCCAGGCCAACGCCGCGTGGACCGTGCTGTGGGTGATCGCGCACAACCTCACCCGCGCCGCCGGCGTACTGGCCGGGGTCTTCCACGCCCGCGCGACCACCGCCACCATCCGCACCCACCTGATCAACGTCCCCGCCCGGCTGGCTCGCTCTGCCCGCCGCCTGACCCTGCACCTGCCCGAACACTGGCCCTGGCAACCGGCCTGGCAGAGCCTGCACGCGGCGATCCACGGCCCACCATGGCAACGCACCAACTGACCAGACCGCCGGCACCGGGCCCCGACCGGAGAACACCGTGGAAGAGCCGGACAGACCGGCGGGCCTTCTCACGCCTACACACGGCACATCGAAAACCGAAGATCCACAATCCACCGAGAACGACCACTCAATCCCGGTCGGTGAATCCGGGCTCAGATGCCACCGCGCCACCAACAGATAACCGCCAGCGGGAAACCGGGACTGGGCGAACGGCCGACGATGACGGACGGCAGGGCGCAGACGGCGCACGGATCTCACGCTGCGGAGTTTGCCCGACAGATGGGACTTTCGCCGAGCGCAACTGGCCCTCCCAGCGACTGCTTCCGGCCCGCGAATCCAGGGTGCGCCTAGCCGACCGGCTCGGCGGAGTGATCCGCGAACGTGCCCTGGTTGCGTTCTGCGGGGCAGCATTGACACCCAGGGTCCTTGGGATGGGCGAGTCAAGCGTTGCGTTTCTGGCGTTTGGCATGCATGCTTGCGGCGTGACAGTGCGAGACGGTGAGCTGCTTACGACCGGAGAGGCGGCCGCGCTGCTCGGGTCGTCACGCCAGCATGTGGTCGATATGTGTGAGCAAGGACGACTGCCACACGTCAAAGCAGGCACCCATAGACGATTGCGACGCGCCGATGTTGAGGCGGTGCTGCATCCAGAGCTGACCCGTGACCAGCTCAAGTCGTTGTGGCTACACCAAGCGGTGGCGGGTCGACTCGTTGCCGATCCCGGCAGTGTGTTGTCCAAGGCCCGGGTCAACCTCGATCGGCTGCGCCAGGTCCACCCGGACGGTATGGCCGCGATCTGGCTGGACCGATGGCGGGCCACGCTTGAGGTCGGGGTTGAGGCAGTTCTGGACGCGCTGACCTCCCGAGCGCCCTACGCGGTGGAGCTGCGTCAGAACTCTCCGTTCGCTGGCGTACTGCCTGAAACGGAGCGTCGCGCGGTGCTGGCAGCTTTCGCCAGTCGCTGGCGGGAACGCCACGTCGCATGAGGCGTGAGCAGTTGGAGCACGTGCTGCGGGCAGCGTCGCAGATCGCGGAGGACCGTGACGTGCTTGTCATCGGTCATCGGTAGCCAGTCGATCCTCGGTGCGATCCCCGAGGACAAACTCCCTTTGGCCGCAACCGCTTCGATCGAGGTTGATATCGCGTTCTTAGACGACCCAGACGAGCGCAAAGCTGACCAGGTCGATGGTGCTATCGGTGAACTGTCGCCGTTTCATGAGACGTTCGGCTATTACGCTCAGGGCGTCAGCGTATCGACTGCTGTCCTGCCCGACGGCTGGCGCGACCGTTTGATCGTGGTGGAAAATGCGAGTACTGCGCCAGGCCGTGGCTACCTCCTCGAGCCCACGACTGCGTAACATCGAAACTGGTCGCTGGCCGCGACAAAGACTATGTCTTTGCCGCAGCTCTCATCCAGAGCCGGCTGATTGCACCTGCAGTAATCGCCGAGCGAGTCGAGACCGTTGACGTGTCGCCGGCAGTGCGACAGAGGCTTCGCAACTGGATAGCCCGCAAGATGTAGAGATGTCGTTGCAGCGCTCGGCCCAGAAATTGACGATGCCGATCGCGCTAGACAGACCCTGAACCGCGGAGATCGGTAGCACGGTCCGGTGCCCGTACCGGTCGCCGAACCAGCCGCCGGTGAAGTTCCCGGCGATCGCGCCGGCGCCAGCGATACCGCTGACCAGGCCCGCCTCGCTGAGGCTCAGCCCACGCGGGTCAACCAGGTAGACGAAGAGGTAGACGAACACGAACGAGCCGGCGGCGTTGATGAACTGCCCGACCGTGAGGAACCACAACGGTTTCGGTAGCGCCCGCAGCTGAGCCGTGGTCATGACACCCCCATGTCAGCCGCCCGTGGGCCCGCTACGCCACGGCGCATCCTGTGCCGCCGTGCCCGCGGGCCAGGTCCACGATCGCGGCGATCAGCACGGCGGACCATGACGATCCGGCCCCGAAATGCCGTACCACCAGGCCTGGGCGGCCCAGGCGGTGCCGCCGAACACGCCCGGGTACTCCCGGCGGACCGCGGTGACGTGACGGTCCTTGCTGACCTCAGCCCAGCGCTGGCGGTCGTAGTCGGTGAACGGGGGCTCGAGATCGTCGAGCGCGTCAACGCTCGACCGTAGCGCCGCCCGCCACCGCGGATCGCGCCGGGCCAGCGCCGACAGCAGGCCCTCGATCAGGCCGATCAGCTGCGCCTGTGGGCGTAGAGGTGTTCGCCGCCTGGGTAACGCGCACCCAGATCAGGGCTGAGGCGGTCGGCGTTTGCGCTCGTCCCAGTCGGTGTGTGCACGCGGGAGTCGGTTTCCCGATGACCCGGTGCCTCGCTGGTGAGTGGATGAGCACGGCTGCGATCATGGCCGGATGGCGCACCTCGGACTGGTCACCGTCGTCGTCCGCGACTACGACGAGGCGATCGCCTTCTATGTGGACGCCGTCGGATTCGAACTCGTTGAGGACTCGCCCCGCGACGACGGGAGCCGCTGGGTCGTCGTCGCCCCGCGCGGCGCCCGCGAGACCGCGCTGCTGCTGGCTCGGGCGGCCACGCCCCGGCAGGAGAAGCGGGTCGGCGATCAGACCGGCGGGCGAGTCGGCCTCTTCCTAAATACTGACGACTTCGACTGCGACCACGAACGCATGACCGCCGCTGGTGTCACCTTCCTGGAGGAGCCGCGCCGCGAGCCGTACGGCACCGTCGCGGTATTCGAGGATCTTTACGGCAACCGCTGGGACCTCATTCAGCCCCTGTCGGCGGGGTAGGCGCAGTGGTCGGGGAAGGCAGCCAGGGCGGCTAAGGCAGGACTTGCGTGCCAGGTCGAGCGCTCGTGGCGCAGCCGAGGGAGCGTTCGGCCAGCACCCGCGTAGACCGTGACGCCGGCTGCGCCGAGCCGGACGGAGACCACAGCCATCGCTTCGGGTGCCGCCCGCGACCAGCGCCACCCGACCCTGAAGTCCGCGTCCTGGGGTCCGTCAAGTGTCGGCACAGTCCGTCACCTGTGCCAACGCTGGCCCGTGGTCACCCGCGAACGGTCGCGTACCAGCTCACGGACCTGCTTGTCCACCGGCGGCCCGGCCCGTCCGCGCATGCTAGTACGTCCGCCGTGAAACCAGTTCACGGTGCCACCGGAACGGGGTACTGGGGTAACGAAGAACGCCGCCCAACGCGGACGCGGCGGCAGCCGCGACAACACCGCCAGCAGCGCCCGGTCGGCCAGTTCAAGATCGAGGCCAGTGAGCCTTCCCCGTAACCCGTGGTGACGTTGGGTAGCTGGCGGGGTGGGAGTAGGGGTAGGGGTGGCGCCCTGAGGCGCCTACCCTATTCAGCTGGCTGTATCGGCACGCGAGCCTGGCGGACGCTCGGTTTTACGCTGTGGCACCACCGTCGATGAGCAGGTCGGTTCCGACGACGAATCCGGCCTCGGGTGAGGCGAGGTACAGGACTGCCGCGGCGATCTCGTCGAGGTTGCCGACGCGGCCGGCTGGTAGCTGCTGCCGCATCCGGGCGTCGCGGTCGGCCTGGGTTTCTCCTGGGCGGTAGGACATTGGTGTGTCTGCTGGGCCGGGGCTGACGGCGTTGATCCGGATGCCCTCGTGGATGTGGTCCAGCGCGGCGTTGCGGGTGAGCGCGCTGACCGCAGCCTTCGTCGCGACGTATGCGCCCAGGCCGGTGAGCCGCATGTGAGCGCCGAGGGTCGAGGCGATGTTGATGATGACGCCGCCGCCGTTGCGGCGCATCTGGGCGATTTCGTGTTTCATCGACAGCAGGATGCCGGTGAGATTGACAGACACCAGCGTGGACCACTGGTCTTCGTCGATGTCGCCGACCGGGCCGAAGGCGGTGAGCGTGCCGGCGTTGTTCACCGCGATGTCGAGGCTGCCGTGGGTGGCCGCAGTCTGCGTGACGAGGGCGGCGAGGTCCTCGGACCGGGTGACGTCCGCGGTGATTGCCGCGGCACGGCCGCCGTCGGCCTCGATGAGCTTGACGGTCTGGTCCAGCGGGTCGGCGGATCGCCCGGTCACGACCACCGCCGCGCCCTCCCGGGCGAACGTCAGGGCAACCGTCCGGCCGATGCCGGTGCCCCCGCCGGTGACGAGAACGGTCTTGCCGGTGAAGCGAGCTGTCATCGTGGCGACTCCTTGTGCGTGAGGGACGGTCAAGATGCAGGTGGTGCGTCGGTCGCGGGCATGACACGCCCTTGCGCCGAGGTCAGGCGGGCGGCCGGGTAAGGCCGGACGGTGACCGGTACTCGGCCTGCTGGGGCCGGATGTCGACAGCGATCAGCACGGCCAGCAGGACGAAGGCGAGCCCGGCCGTGCCGAGCGCCCAGGCGTACCCGCTCGTGATGGCAGCCTGCGCGTCGCCGTCCATTGCGGTGAGGTGCGCGGTTCGGGCAGCTGCCACCGCGGCCAGGAGCGCCAAACCTACGGTGGGGCCGACGCCGCGCCACCGCGCTGGTCGTCATCGCCCTCTCTGCGGCAGCAGCGTATGTCGTGTGCGGGTCCAGCCGGGCCAGCAGGGTCAGGCCGCCGCAGCTCGACCACGGCGAAGGCCGCCAGCAACGCCAGTCCGCAGACGGCCGGGACTGTGACCGTCGCCGACGACCAACCGCGGTCGCCGGTCATGACCATGCCGTAGCTGAGCAGCGTGACCCCGGCCGTGGCGAGCACCGCCCCGGAAGGTCGAGCGCGACCCGCAGGCCCGGTGCCCCTGCGGGCAGCAGCCAGCGCGTCAGCAGCAACGCGACCGCCGCCACGAGCAACGGGATGGCGAACATCCACCGCCAGGAAACCAACGCGGCGACCAGGCCGGACCGCACGATCCCGGCTGTCGCGCCCAGGACCGACAACCCGCCCCACGTCGCCATCGCGTGGGCGTACCTGCTCGGCTGCGGGAAGACCGCGCGGAGTACGACCATGGCGGCCGGCGCGACGAGGGCCGCCCCGACGCCCTGGCCGAAACGGGCCGCGGCGAGCACGGCGAACCCCGAAGGCGCCGGCGCGGCGGCCGAGGCCACCGCGAAGACCACCAGCCCGGTGAAGAACATCCGACGTCCGCCGCAACGGTCGGCAAGCCGGCCACCGAACAACAGCAACCCGCTGAACGACAGCCCGTACGCCGCGCTGACAATCACCAGCTCGGAACCGTCGAGGCTGAGTTGTCGCCCGATCACCGGAAGGGGTACCGCAACCACGGTGATCGTGAAGATCAATGTGACCTGCACCGTGCCGAGCAGCGCGAAGGCCCGGCCGGAGCGGCCCGGCACGGGTGACGCGGGTTGCGTCGGTGTGCCTGTGTTGGCACGGGCCGTTGACTGCGCGTCAGGTGCCTCGGTCGCCACCGCTCGCCTCCCAGGCGTCAAGGAAGTTAATTCGGATCGATCGTTCTTGTTTTGCGTGGATATCAGCGCCCTCGAGCGTGTGGTGGAGATGGGCTTGTCGTCGCGGCGCTGTCAGTCCAGCAGCACCAGTGCCTGTGCGGCGGCGTCGCGCAGGCGCTGCGGCTCCGTCGCTGCTTTGCCGATCACCCGTAGCCCCTGCATCAGCACCAGCAGGCAGCGTGCCAACGCCTGCGGATCCTTGCCCTCGGCCAGTTCACCCTGGGCCTGCGCCCGGATCAGCGCCGAGGTCAGCGCCGCCTCCAGGTAGTCCCAGCTCGCCTGCACGCGGCGGGCCGCGGGCGGGTCGTGCGGGGCCAGTTCCACTGCCGTGTTGACCACGAAGCAGCCGCGACGCCCGCCCTCACTAGCCGACTCGCAGGCGAACCGTTCGACCAACGCCCGCACGGCCGGCAGTGCGGGACCCGGCTGGGACAGCCCCGTCAGCAGTGTGGGATGGATCAGCTCGCCGTACCGGTCGAGCGCCTTCAGGTACAGCTCGTGCTTGCCGCCGAACGTGGCGTAGATGCTCGCCCGGGCGACCCCCAGGTGCTCAACGAGATCCGCCATCGACGTCGCCTCGTAGCCCCGCTCCCAGAACAGCGCCAGCGCCGCCCGAAGCGCCACGTCCGGATCGAACTCCTTGGTCCTGGCCACGCCGAGACGGTACTCCTATCGGGAACGATCGGTCAAGAAAATGAGCTGCCACGGCCGGGTCATTTCGAAATTACCAGCGTGCAACGCTCCGTAGCGATCGGCCCGACGCTCACGGGAACCAATCTCCCAGAACAGCACGAAGCTCCCTGGTACGACCGCCTCGCTGAAGATCGTCGATACGGCCGGGAGCCTCGTGTGACCACCACGTATTCTGCCATCCTCGACATTCCCCGCGACACCGTCGCCTACCTCGCCAACCTACTGCTGCAACGCCGCCAGGTGCTGAGCACCCGGACCGGGCGGCGAGCGCTCAGCGTCGGCAAGCAAGCCCTCCTGATCCTGCGCTGGTTCCTGGACAACACCCGGCTAAGCCAACTGCGCCGCGACAACGCCGTCGGCAAGTCCACCGCCTACAGCTACCTGCACGAAGGCATCAACGTGCTGGCCACCCAAGCCCCAGACCTGCACACCGCGCTGGAGGCGGCCAAACAGGCCGGGCACACCCACCTCAACATCGACGGCACCCTGATCTACACCGACCGCTCGTCCACTCCCGGCCCCACTCCCGGTGTCGACCTTTGGTGGTCCGGAAATTGCGCCACGAGGCGCTGTCATTTCGGATGGAGGTGAAAGACCGTCCATCTCTTCGTCGTCGTAGCGGCGAAATGAAGCTGGAGGCAGCCTGAGCCGGGGATCGCCGGGGAGGGTGGGAGCAGCCTCGACAAAGTCGCGTCGGTTCAGCACTATCGGATGGGCCGGGCGCGGTGAGCGAGACGGGAAGGTATACGCGAGAAACCGGTGTTGTTACGCCTCTTGAACCACCGCCAGCTCTAACCCGGTGGATGTGGGCTGGTTAGCGGTGCGCACTCGCTCTTCATGATGAGCGGGGAACTCCAGGCTGGGTCTTTGCCGTCTGGGTCTGGAGGCCTCGGTGAAGGACTACGGCGTAGCCGTTG
>WNGB01003808.1_pt1 | contig 26065 bp, 20 predicted proteins | sample 5400681 | NCBI WGS metagenome assembly WNGB01 (sample SAMN13153367, study PRJNA577476) | soil metagenome | isolation source: 115 cm soil or saprolite under grassland replicate 2 | place: USA:California | collected 2016-06-15
GTCGCGGATCGCAGGACCCCGACTCCTCAGCTCGCCTGGGTCATCCGCCGGATCCCCTCGCGGACGCCGACGCGTGGGGTCCAGCCGAGCAGCTCCTGGGCGCGGCTGCTCTCGTAGTGGAGCCGGGCCAGCGCCGAACGCAGCCGGTAGAGGGCTACCGGTGACTGCCGGCCGAGCGCGCCGAGCGGGTACTCGCTCAGCTTGCCGAGGGCGAACACGAGGGGGCGCGGGACCTTGATGACCTTGCTCTTGCCGTTGCCGCTGACCGCCGCGAGGACGTCCTCCTGGGTCAGGTGCTCGCCGTCGATCACCTGGATGATCTGACCCTGCACCAGCTTCCGCGCCACCGCGGCCAGGATGGCGTCGACCACGTCGTCGATGTAGACGAGCGGCAGCTCGAGCTTGCCGTCGCCCAGGATCAGCCAGCGCCCGCCCGCGCGGCGGGCCACGGCGCCGTTCACGAGCGGGATGCCGCCACCGAAGATCTGGCCGGGGCGCAGGATCACGCAGGGCAGGCCGCGCGCGGCGGCATCGCAGACGAGCTTCTCGGCCTCGAGCTTGGCGCGGGTGTAGGCGCCGCGCTCGTCGGCGCGCGGCTCGAGCGGGGTCTGCTCCGAGACCGCGCCCTTGCCGGCCGAGCCGCACCAGTCGACCACCGCCATCGAGGAGATGTGAACGAGCTGGCGGACAGCGTGCTTGCGCACGGCGTCGATGACGTTCTGCGTGCCGATGACGGTGGCGCCCTGGTGCTCGGGCCAGCCGCCCTTCATCGCGGCACCGACGTGGATGACGATGTCGGCGCCGGCCACGGCCCGGTCGACCGCGTCCGGATCGCCGAGGTTGCCGAACGCGTACTCGACCCCGGGCACGGGGCCGGCCGGCACCCGGCGCACCAGCGCGCGCACCTTCTTGCCGGCCGCGACCAGCCGCTGGACCACCGCGCCGCCGAGCGACCCGGACGCGCCGGTGACCAGGTAGTCGACCCGCGGCGAGAGGGAGAACCGGGCCAGCCGCGCGACATGGTCGTCATCGGCGGCGCGCGCCACCTTCTCGACCCAGCGGACGACCTGCCCCGCGTCCTCGACCGAGACCGGCGGCGGCTCACCGGCGGCCAGCCGCCGGTAGAAATCGCCGACCAGGTCGCGCAGGCCCTGGTAGGCCTGGACCTCCTTGCGGACGAACTTCCACACGCCGACCGGCACGTCGATGAGCGGCTGGATCGAATCCGCGAACGCGTTGACCAGGCGCTCGGCCGCCTTGGGCAAGGGCGTGGCGCTGCGCTTGCCGTGGAACATGGCGAACAGATCCACGCGCAGGACGCCGCGCGTGCCGTGGATGATGATCTGGCTCTGCATCGGCCGCACGTTGTAGGACAGCTGGAACTGGCCGAGGCCGCGCTTGCACTTGACCAGCGCGCGCCACTCGTCGAACGCGAGGTTGGGATCGCCGCCGAGGCTCTCCCACTCGGCTTCCACGTCCTCGATCGGGCCGAGCAGCTCCTGGATGAGGTAGAGGCAGTGGACGCCGAGGTCGCGGAACGGATAGCCGGCCTGCCGGTACCAGGGGGGCAAGGGACCCCCCTCGTAGGGCGGATACTCCGAGCCGCGCAGGATGTCGACAGAGACGATCTGGCCAAGCCCGCCGGCGCGCACCAGCTCGAAGGCGCGCCTGACCTGTGGATCGTACAAGAGCGAGTGGTTGACGGTGGCCACCAGGCCCTTGCGCCTGGCCATTGCCTCGATCTTCTCGGCGTCCTCGACGCTCTCCGCGACCGGCTTCTCGACGAGGACGTGGCAGCCTCGCTCGAGCGCGGCCAGCGCCACCTGGGCGTGCGCCGACGGCGGAGTCAGGACATGGATGACGTTGGCGCCGGCGTCGACCAGCGCGTCCAGGGTCGGGAACGCGGTCGTGCCCCAGCGCTCGGCCGCCGCCTGGGCCTTCTGCTGATCGAGGTCGGTGACGCCGACCAGCTCGACGCCGGGCGCCGCCTTCACCGCCGCGATGTGGAACTCGCTGATCTGTCCTGCGCCGACCATGCCGGCGCGAAAGCGGGCCTCTGTCATCTTGCCTGTCTCCTTCTGTCCTGCCTCTTCGCCGCGACCTCGTCGACGATGCGGGCGACCTCGGCGACGCGCGCCTCCCAGGTCTCGCCCTCCATGATGCGCGACCGCTCTTCCCGCCTCTGGGGCGAGTCGCCGGCCAGCGCCTCCTCGATCGCGCGCACGAACTCGTCGCGGTCGCCGGCGATGGCGCACCAGCGCTCGTAGCGGCGGACCTCGGGCACCGCGGTCGACACCACCGGCACGCCGGCCGACAGGTACTCGCGCAGCTTGATCGGGTTGACGTAGGTCATCCGCTCGTCGATGCGATACGGGATGAGGCCGACGTCGAAGCCCTTGCAGTAGGCGGGCAGCTCCTCGTGCCGGCGGCGCCCCAGGAGATGCACGTTGGGCAGGCCGGCGACCGCAGCGGTGTCGGCCAGGGCCTGCCCGATCAGCACGACGCTCCAGTCCGGCCGGCGTCTGGCCACGTGCGCGACCAGCTCGAGATCGACCCAGTCTTGCAGCGTGCCGTAGAAGCCGACGATGGGGCGGGGCAGGCGGGCGAGGTCGTCCGGCACGCGCGTGGCGGCGTCGAAGGCGCTCGCGAAGAGAGCGTGGTCGACGCCGTGCGGCGACAGGTGGGTCTCCGGGTTCAGGGCCCGCTTGCTCTCGGCCAGGGCGTGGTTGATGGCGAACACGCAGTCGACTCGATCCAGCAGCGTGCGCTCGGCGGCCACCGTGCGGTCGCGGTCGATGTACGAGAACAGCGACCACTCGTCGACGCAGTAATAGACCGCCAGCGACTCCCCCAGAGTGCCGACATAGTCTGCGACATTGGGCAGGAAGGTCCAGAGGTGAAAGTCGCGCATCCCGAGGCGCAGCCGGACCAGGCGCAAGGTCGTGCGCAGGATCTGCTGGTTGACCCGTCGCGCCGCCGGGCTGTGCGGGAGGGGGAGCACGAGCGGCGTGAACACCCAGAGGTCGTTCTCCACGTTGACCGGTCCGCGTGCGAACTCGCCCAGCTTGCGGACGATCTTGCGGAGGTCGCGCCCGGACGACAGCCTCGGCGTGCGGGTCGCGACCGAGTTCAGCCACAGGACCCGGCGCGTCCTGGCGAGCTCGCGCAAGACGTGATGGTTCGAGGTCGGATCCTCGTTCCAGTCCTTGGCGAAGGCGACGATCCCCGCTGGCCCGGCTGGCATCGCGCAGGAAGCTAGCGACGCGGTGAGGTGAATGCAACGCGACCCGGCATCGTCGTCTCCTCTAGGCCGGGCGAAGGAGCTCGGACACCGATGCGGTGCCGATCTGGTTGCGCTCGAGAACCCGGATGATCTCCTGTACATCGGATGTGCAGACCGGGTTGTCGTCGTGCAGAAGGACGATGTCACCCGCCTCGATCCGCTCGAACGAGTCGTGGCCATCGGCGGCGATCTTCCCGTCGTGGCGCATCGAATCGCGGCTGTCGACCGACCACATGACGACCGACATGCGGTGGCGCAGCATCCACAGGCCGGTCGTGGCCGGGAGGATCCCGTGGGGCGGCCGGAACAGCGTCGTGGTCACGCCGAAGCGCGCCGCGATGTCGAGCGTGCGCAGCGTCTGCTCGCCGAGATTGTCGTTGGTGTGCGTGTACCCGTGGATACCGATCTCGTGGCCCGCGTCGACGATGTCCTGGAAGACGTCCGGGTTTCGTTCGATCGAGACGCCGAGGACGAAGAAGGTCGCGCGGACCGCATGCCGCTCGAGGACGTCGAGCACGGACCGCGTGTGCGACGCGTGCGGTCCATCGTCGAAAGTGAGCGCGACCTTTCCGTGGTGGCGAGGCGCTCGCCAGCAGATGACGCGATTGAGCGGAGGATGGCTGCAGACCTCCTTCACCGCGCGCTTGGCCAGCCGCTTGAACTTCCGCGGCAGGCCCCTGGCAGCGTGAATGTCACGACTCGGCACCCGGCCCATCACACTGTCCACGTTCCAGTTCTCCAGTTCTCGGATCTCGAACCCGGTCGGGCACGGCGCCCCTGGCGACCGTGCGCACCGAATGCTAAAGTGCCGCCCCGTTGGCGTCGAGGCGAAAGCGCGCGATCCGGTCGCGGTTCGGGCTCGTGATGGTCGTCCTGCTCGCCGGTGGGTGCGACCGCGGCAGGCCTTCCAAGGCGGCGCCCGAGGCGGAGATCCCGGGCCCCGATCCCGGGTGGGGGACCGGGACCATCGCGCAGGACGGCACCTATCTCATGATCCCGCCCGGCCGTCTGGCCGCGATCCGGGCCGCGGCGAAGAAGGGAGCCCCGGAATGGAAGGAGCTCAAGGCCCGTGTCGAGGCCAACCTCGACAAGGAGAACTTCGGTGACGCCGGCTTCATGAACGTGGCGGTCGCTTACCTCGCCACGAGCGACCGCAAGTACTGCGACCGGCTCGCCGCCGATGGCCGGCGGCTCATGGAGACCGGCGAGGTCCGCGGCGACTCTTACTACGGCTACGCCGGCTACATGCAGACGGTGGCCACGACGCTCAACTACTGCGGCCCGCTGCTCGACGCAAAGCTTCGCGCCGACATGGCCGACTACCTCGAGAAGTGGACCGACGAGCTCTGGTTCGACAACAAGGGGTCCGGCTGGGGCCTGAAGGACCCGGGCAACAACTACCACATCTCGTTCCTGCTCGGCACGGCGTGGGCGGGCCTCGCCCTCCAGGCGGTCGGTCACCCGAAGGCGCGGAAGTACCTCGACATGGTCGCCCGGGGAGTCCAGGTCGTGCTCGCGTACGTGGCCGACCGCTGCCAGGGAGGCGGCTGGGTCGAGGGCACCAACTACGGCGAGGGCTCGAAGGGGCGCCTGGCCGATCTCTTCTCGCTCATCGCCGCCGCCGGGATCAAGAACGTCTTCCAGGCGAGCGATTACTTCTCGGCGGTCGTCCTCTACGCCCACTACCAGCTCCAGCCGGGCAACGCATTCATGTATCCGGCCGGCGACATGGCGCGCGAGTCGAACATGACCGCCAACCCGCTCGACCGTCAGTCCCTCCAGCAGATCGTCTACTGGCTCGCCGACTCCGATGCCCGCGCAGTCGGGCAGTGGTATCTCGAGCACGTCGTGCCGAACTTCCAGTCGGGCGGCTTCCGCCTGCCGGCGTCGCTGTGGCGCGACCTGGTCTACAAGCTCGACCTCCCGGCCAGGCCGCAGAGCGAGCTGCCGCTCTCCTACTGGGCCAGGGGGGACGGGTTCGTCTCGATGCGCAGCGGCTGGGACGAGCACGCGACCGCGCTCATGGTGTCCGGCGCGTCGCGCATCGACCAGTCGCACGCTCACCTCGACACCGGAGGATTCACGCTCTGGCACGAGGGCTGGCAGGTGGTGGACGCGGTGACCTACAGCCACTCCGGGCTGCTCCAGGACCCCGCCGCGCACAGCACCATCAATGTGGCCGGAGCCAAGAAGGTGAACGCGACGCCGAAGGGCCTCGTCCGCTTCGCCGACGACCCGCGCGCGAGCTACCTCCAGATCGACGGCACCGGCCTGTACTCGAGCGGGAAGGGTGGCGAGAGTGACCTCCTGCTCCGGGAGTTCACGCGCGAGATGGTCTATCTCAAGCCGGACACGGTCGTCATCTACGACCGGGTGCAGCCGGCCGGCAGCGCGGCGTTCGACTGGCGCCTGCACTTCCCGGCCCAGCCGACCACCTCCGGGACGACCATCCAGGCCAAGAACGGCGGCGGCGGCGTCACGGTCGCGCTCCTCGTCGGCGACCCGCCGAAGGTCCTGCCCGACAGCGACCTCGCCCCCGACGGCAGCAACGCGTGGCGGGCCCAGGCCACGTCGCGGAGCGGCCGCTTCCTGGCGGCGATCCGCGTGGCGTCTCGCGCGCCGCCCCCCGTCGCGGCGACCCTGGTGACCACGACCGGCGACATGGAAGGCGTGGCCATCGGCGGCGACGTCGTCCTGTTCAGCAAGCTTCCCTTCGGACGACAGCCGGAGCTCGGCTTCAAGTACACCTTGCCCACGAATCCCAGGCGGGTTCACACCCTGCTCAACATGACCGGAAGCGCCGGCGTCGCGATCGCCCAGGACGGGCCGAACACGGTCGTCACGATCTCCAAGGGGGCCGAGCGGAAGGCGAGTGCCGAGGGCATCATCCGCTTCACCGAGGAGTCTCCGCGCTGAGGCAGCGCGGAGTCCGCTCTCCTTTCGCGGCTCACACCTCGGCAGGCGTGCCGAAATGCTCGTACTGCTCGATGCGCAGAGCATCGGCCAGACGGTTGGGCGGCAGCTCGACGTCGTCGTAGGTGATGACTGCATCCTTCGGGATGTCGCGCTTGAGCTTGCAGCCTTCGACCAGGCCTTCGGGCAGGTACTTCTCGCGGCGCATCTCCGACGAGTTCACCGCCTCACCGTATGTCATGTAGTGCCCGTACTCGTCGAGAACCTCGCCGGCCTTGAGGTCCCGCTTCGCGCAGGCGCAGACCTCCACCCGGGGCCCGGCCAAGGGGACGTCCGCGTCTCCGAAGAGGACCACGCGCGCCACCGTGTTCGGCACCTCGAAGTGGCAGAGATGCCAGGGCGTGTAGAGGCTGTACAGCGGACCCTCGCCGAGCTTGTAGAGGTTGAGGTAGTGGCGCTGCTTCGGATCGGTGTGCTCGGCGATGCAGTAGACGCCTGGATTCGGCTGCGCTCCGACCACGTAGTCGATGATCCCTCCGAGCTCGCGCAGCTCGTCCGGGTCGTAGTACTTGGTGAGCGTGTCGACGTGCGCGTGGTGCTCGTGACCCCTCGACATCCCCCGCGTCTTGACCTGGAGGCCGCAGGCGTTGGCCACGATGGCCTGCTCGAAGCTGACCTTCGACCCGTCCGCGAATGACGTCACCATGGAAGGGTTCTGCCCCCATTTCTCGGCGAAGCCCTTCTGCGTCGTCGGGTTCCGATACCGGTCTTGCAGTCCCTTGATGTTGCCCATCACGCGCGGGATGAGCCCCAGCCCTCTGACGTAGCGCCAGAGGTTGATCTCGACGCCCGGCTGGTCACCATCGCACGCGGAGAGGATCGCGCCGTACTTGCGCGCATACACCTGCAGGATGGGACCTATCGTGGCATCCAGCTCCGCGTTCATCAGCACCACGTGCTTTCGGTGCTTGAAAGCCTCCATCACCACGTGCACGCCGAACTCGACCGCGCCGGTCACGTCGACCAGGCAATCGATCTGCTCCGACCGGCACAGGAGGAACGGATCTTCGGTCACGACCGGCTTGTGCGAGCCGATCGCGTCCTCGAGCTGGCTCTGCGTCGTGGCCACGACCGGCTCCAGCCCCGCGTACCGGTACGCGTCGATCGCCTTCTCGAGGTGGCGGTTGAAGATCGCCACCATGCGCTCACCCGGTACCGAGTGCACGATCTGGTTGACCAGTCCGCGACCCATGAAACCCGAACCGATCATCCCGACGCGGATCGGCTTGCCCTGCGCTTCTCTCGCCTTGAGTGCATTGTCGACGATGATCATCGTGTCACCTCCCCCTCGCCGTCATGGAATGGTCATCTCGCGCTTCAGCCGCGCCTCCCAGGTCTCGAGCAGGGGCGCGACCTTGTCCTTGTCCGAGATCACCGAGACCGGAAGCGGCCAGGTGAGCCCCAGCATCGGATCGTCGTAGCGCAGCGCGCGCTCGTTGGGCGGGCTGTAGAACTCGCCCACCTGATAGCTCGTCTCGGTCTTGTCGACGAGCACCTGGTAGCCGTGGGCAAAGCGCTCGGGGACGTACAGCGCACGATGATTGTCCTCGTCGAGCTCTACCTCGATGTGTCGAAGATAGGTGGGCGACTCGGGGCGCAGGTCCACGATGATGTCCAGGATGGCGCCCCGTGTGCACCGAACCAGCTTGGTCTCGGCGGCCGGGGGAATCTGGAAGTGCATCCCGCGTACCGTGCCCTTGAGTTTATTGTAGGCGAGGTTGGCCTGGGCGATCACCGGTTTGAGACCGTGGGCCTCGAACTCGTGCTGGCAGAAGGACCGGGCGAAGAACCCCCGGGAGTCCTCGCGAGGCTCGAGGTCGATGAGATGGGCGCCCCTGAGCTCGGTTTCGGTGAAGATCATCGGCTGCCTCCGGCGGTCTCGCCATACCAGTTCCACGACGTGAAGTAGCCCGACAAGACCATGAGGAACGTTGCACTCGATGCCACGCAAAGGCAAGACGGGCAGCGCAGCGCGCGGGTCGCGCTGGTCTCCTCGACCTTGTCTCGAGATCGCATCGATCGCCCTCCCAGCACCCGAGCGCCGCAGTCTGTGCGCGATGGCCGACGCGGGTCGCGGCTTGTCACCTGCTCGCCGATGGGCTAGCCTGAGCGCATGGCCCAACCGAGGTGTCGCGTCTGCGGCGCCGCTCGTCTGCAGACCAAGTGCGACCTCGGGGTGCTCCACCGCGCCGGCCAGGCCCTGGGCATGGTCGTCTCGTGATCCGACTCTCTCCACCGCGGGACCGGCCGCTCTGCGTCCTTGCTCTCGGCGCGCATGCCGACGATATCGAGATCGGCTGCGGCGGTGCGCTCCTTCGCCTGGAGCCTATCGAGCTCCACTACGTCGTCTTCGCGGCCGCTCCCGAGCGCGCCGCCGAGGCCCGCGCCAGCGCCGTCGCCCTGCACGCGGCCAGCGTCGAGGTCCACAACTTCCGCGAGAGTTACTTCCCCTGGGTCGGGGCCGAGCTCAAGGACGTCTTCGAGGCGCTCAAGGCGCGCGTCGTCCCCGACGTCATCTTCACCCACCACCGCGCCGACCTGCACCAGGATCACGCGCAGATCGCGCGCCTGACGTGGAACACGTGGCGGGACCACCTGATCCTCGAGTACGAGATCCCGAAATACGAAGGCGAGCTTGCGCCGCCGAACGTCTATGTGGCGCTCACCGACCCGCTCGCGCACCGGAAGGTCGAGCACGTTCTGGCCGCGTTTCCGAGCCAATCGGCGCGTCCATGGTTTCGCGCGTCGACGTTCGAGGCGGTGCTCCGGTTGCGCGGCGTCGAGTGCAACGCGCCCTGGGCCGAGGCGTTCACCGCCCGCAAGGTCGTCTGGTAGGAGGAGGAGGCTGAGATGCGGGTACTGGTCACGGGTCACCGCGGTTACATCGGCGTCGAGATGGTTCCATTCCTGCGCCGGGCCGGGCACGAGATCGTCGGCCTGGACATCGGCCTGTTCGAAGGCTGCGACTTCGGCGGGCCGCCCGATCCCTGCGAGACAATCGATGTCGACCTGCGCGACGTCACGGCGGAGCATCTGCGCGGCTTCGACGCTGTCATCCATCTGGCCGCGCTCTCCAACGACCCGCTCAGTGACCTGAATCCGAGCATCACCTACGACATCAACCACCATGCCTCGGTGCGGCTCGCGCGCTCGGCCAAGGAGGCGCGGGTCAAGCGCTACCTCTTCTCCTCGTCGTGCAGCCTCTACGGCGCGGGCGGCGACGGCCACCTCGACGAGAACGCAGCCTTCAACCCGGTCACGGCATATGGCGAGTCGAAGGTGCGGAGCGAGCACGAGATCGCCCCGCTCGCCGACGCCAGCTTCGCTCCGGTCTACCTGCGCAACGCGACTGCGTACGGCGTGTCGCGCCGGCTGCGCGCGGACATCGTGGTCACGAACCTGGTCGGGTATGCGTTCACGACCGGCAAGGTCCTGCTCACGAGCGATGGCTCGCCCTGGCGGCCGCTCGTCCACATCGAGGACATCAGCCGCGCCTTCCTGGCCGCGCTCGAGGCGCCGGTCGACTCCATCCGCAACCAGGCGTTCAACGTGGGGCGCACCGCCGAGAACTTCCGCATTCGCGAGGTGGCAGAGCTGGTCGCAGAGGTCGTGCCCAACTGCGAGGTCGGATTCGCCGCCGGCGCGTCGCCCGACCTGCGCAATTACCGCGTCGACTTCCGCAAGGCCGAGGAGCGGCTGCCGGGCTACGCACCGCGCTGGACCCTGCGCGAGGGCATCGAGCAGACCTACCAGGCGTTCGTGCGGCACGGTCTCACGAAGGAAGAATTCCTGGGGCCGCGCTTCTACCGGCTGAGGACGATCAAGGGTCTCAACGAGCGAGGCCGGCTCGACGCGGACATGAGGTGGACTTAGCCGGCGTTCCCCTGTAGCCCCACCCGGGGGGCGTCGAGGCCGGTGCGTGTGATACGTTCGGGGACCTCGCGGCACATTTCATGGAGGATCCTTGAAGGTCGTCATCTTCTGCGGTGGGCTGGGCATGCGGCTCCGCGAGTACTCGGAGAACGTGCCCAAGCCGATGGTTCCCGTCGGCTCCCGCCCCATCCTCTGGCACGTGATGCGCTACTACGCGCATTTCGGGCACAAGGACTTCATCCTGTGCCTCGGCTACAAGGGAGACAGCATCAAGAAGTACTTCCTGGAGTACGAGGAGACGGTGTCGAACGACTTCGTGTTGAGCGACGGGGGCAGGAAGGTCGACCTTCTGTCGAGCGACATTCACGACTGGAAGATCACGTTCGTCGATACCGGGATGAGCTCGAACATCGGCATGCGCTTGAGCGCCGTGCAACCGCACCTGGTCGGCGAGGACATGTTCCTGGCGAACTACAGCGACGGTCTGTCCGACCTCCCCCTCCCGCAGATGATCGAGGTCATGACTCGACAGCCACAGGCGGTGGCCTGCTTCGCAGGCGTGGCTCCCTATGCGAGCTACCACCTCGCGGCCGTCGGGAGCGACGGAATGGTGAAGAGCATCCGGCACGTCAAGGACTGGGGGATGCGCATCAACGGTGGTTACTTCGTGCTCCGGCCGGAGATCTTCGACTGGATGAAGCCAGGCGAGGAACTGGTCCAGGAGCCATTCCAGCGGCTGTGCGAGGCGGGCAAGCTCATGTCGCTTCCGTACGACGGTTTCTGGGCATGCATGGACACCTTCAAGGACAAGCAGCTTCTCGAGGACCTGTACTCGCGCGGTCAGGTGCCCTGGGAAGTGTGGAAGAAGTCGGTGCAGTGATGCATCTCGCTCGCTCATCTCCCGCGCTCGCCGCGCTGCTGCTCGTCGCCGCCTGTAGCGGGACGGTATCCGGGACCGGCGCCGACGGCGGCGGCAGCGGCGGCAACGGCATCACGGTGGCCGTCTCTCCGCAGACGGCGACGGTGGATGCCAGGGCCACCCAGAGGTTCAAGGCGACGGTGAGCGGCACCGCGGACAAGGCGGTGGTGTGGAGCGTCGAGGAATCGCCCGCCGGCACCATCTCGAACGATGGCCTGTTCACGGCGGGCACCACGGGCGGCGATTACCACGTCCGCGCCACGTCGCACGCCGACTCGTCGAAATGGGGCACGGCCAGCGTGACGGTCCGCCCGCCGCCTGGCTCGCCCACCATCGCGAGCTTCGCCGCCTCGCCCATGGTGATCGACGAGGGGGTCTCGACCACGTTGAACTGGTCGGTCGACGGGGCGACGAGCCTCTCGATCGACAATGACGTGGGGGACGTGACCGGGCTGACCAGCAAGGAGGTGTCGCCGGCCGCCACCACGACCTACACGTTGACCGCCTCCAACGACAAGGGAGCCTCGACCGCCATGACGACGGTCGTCGTGGGCACGGCCTTCGGTGGCTTCCCGCTCGCCCAGTCGTCGAACAAGCGGTACCTCCAGGACAAGAACGGAGCGCCGTTTCCGATCCTGGGGCGGGCGGCCTGGGCGGTGACGTCGCTGAGCGTGGCCGACTACACGACGTTTCTCGACGACTGCGTGGCCAAGGGGTTCACCGCGGTCGAGATCCGCGGCATCACGCACCTGGAGGAGGAGAACATCGCTCCCTACGCCGGCAACGGCGAGCTGCCCTTCATCACGCAGCTCGACGGCAACGCGTGGGACGGCAACCTCAACGCCGGCAGCGGGTCACCCGACTTCACGACCCCCAACCCGGCCTACTGGGCCTACGTGGACGCCTTCTTCGCTGCCTGCGAGGCGCGCGGCCTGCTCGTCCTCTTCTTCCCCGCCTACGTCGGCTACAACGCGGCCGAGGGGGTGATGGCGGAGATGGTCGCGAACGGCGAGACCAACATGCAGGCCTACGGCGTGTACATGGCGACGCGCTACAAGGACCAGAAGAACCTGGTCTGGATGATCGGCGGCGACAAGGGGACCGGGGGCAATCAGTTCTCGCCGGACGAGGTCGCCGTCGAGCAGGCGTTCATCACCGGCCTCAAGAGCGTGTCGGGCCAGCAGTCGACCGAATACTCGGCGGAGTGGGGGACCCCGACCACGGGACGCGACCAGAGCGATTTCGGCGACGAGGTCACGCTCGCGGGTGTCTACAACAACAACAACGACGGCGGACAGGCGAGCTTCGGACGCGACGCTTACGCGGCCTCGCCGACCAAGCCGGCGTTCCTGCTCGAGGACCCCTACGACCAGGAGGGGGCGGACGGGACCAACCGCAACCCGGTCGCCACGCAGCCGGTGCGCCGTTTCCAGTGGTGGGGATGGCTCTCCAGCATCGCAGGTCACACGGGAGGCAACGGTTACATCTGGCGCTTCAACCCCGGCTGGGAGACCTCCCTCAGCAGCCCGGGCCAGCAGGACCTGGCGCGCGAGCATGCGTTCATCCGGTCGATCGCGTGGTGGGAGCTGGTCCCGAGCGGGCTGGCCGGGATGAAGGACCTCGTCACCTCCGGCGGCAACTCGCCCGGCGGGACCGACTACGTCGCGGCGGCGGCCAACCCGGCGGGCACCCTCCTGGTGGCGTACATCCCACCCGACCACAGCGGCTCCATCACGATCGACATGACCGCCCTGTCGGGGAACTCGCGGGCCCGGTGGTTCGACCCGACCACAGCGAACTACACGCAAGTCGGGAGCTTCGCCAACAGCGGCACCCAGACCTTCGCGCCCCCGGCCGACGACCTTAGCGACTGGGTCCTCCTGATCGACGTCCCGTGAGGCGGCCGTGCGGGTCCGGCACTGCGCTGCGGCGCAAGTGTCGCCGATCGACTACCATGTTATAGATTCGACGGTGGGGGCAACGTGGACGGAGGGAGGGCGATGTCGAACGCGCGCGTGTGGCTGATCATGACCTTTGTATGCGCCATCGGGTCGGGGGGATGCGTCTTCTACCTCAACCCCTTGTGCTACGACGACATAGCGAACGGCGAGGAATCCGACATCGACTGCGGCGGTGGGGAATGCACGCCGTGCATCATCGGACGCGAGTGCGGTGCGGACGCGGACTGCGAGAACAGCAACTGCGTGGGCGGGACGTGCACGCCGCTCCCCTGCGAGAACGGCGAGCTGGACGGGGACGAGACGGCCATCGATTGCGGCGGGTCGTGCCGGCCTTGCTCCGGCGGAAAGGCTTGCGAGGTCGACGCCGACTGCTTCAGCTCCTGCGCGGGCGGCACCTGTTCCGCGCTCTCGTCGGTCGCCTTCGCCGAGGCGGTCGTGTACCCGGCCGGTTTCAAGCCGTACATCCTCCTGTCCGGCGACCTCGACAATGACGATGTTCTCGACCTCGTGAGCGTCAACGAGACGGAAAACTCGCTGTCCGTGTTCCTCGGCCAGGGCGATGGAACCTTCACGGTCGAGCCCCGCCGCCTCTTCCCCGAGGGCGGCGACTTCTATCCCACCGGCGGGGCGGTCGTGGACCTCGACGGCGACGGCTTCCAGGACGTCGTGACCGCGAACTGGCACGGCAACTCCGTGAGCGTCCTCCCCGGTCTCGGCGACGGCACCTTCGGGCCGTTCACCGACTACCCGACGGCAGACCTCGCCGCGACCCAGAACCTCGCGGTCGGCCGTCTCGATGCGGACGACCGCCAGGATGTCATCGCGGTCAACCTCGACCTCGGGTCCGCCACCCAGTTCATCGGCCAGCCGGCCGGCGTGCTGGGAGCTCGGGCCACGTACGCGGTCGGCGGCCCCGGCGCGCTCCCCCTCTACGTGGCCATCGCGGACCTGAACGGCGACGGCAAGGACGACGCGGTGTTCGTCGGCGAGAAGACCGTCGTCCGGCTGGGAAACGGTGACGGCACGTTCGGTGCCGAGACCATCTATCCCCTGCCGGGCGGCATGGTCGTGCCGATCGACGTCGACCTGGACGGCGACGTCGATCTGGTCACGGCCGACCGCGCCACCGACACCGTCGGCGTTCTGCTCGGGCGCGGCGATGGCACGTTCCTGTCCCCGCTCATCTCCACCACCGGGCGCCGCACGGGGCCCTGGGCGCTGGCGCTGGCCGACTTCAACCTCGACGGCGTGCCGGACGTCGTCACCGGGAACTTCGACAGCGCCGATGCCACGCTCCTCCTGGGCATCGGCAACGGCCGTTTCGAAGCGCCGGTCAGCGCCGGCGAGACGGGGGCAGGCTCCTACGGACTGGTGGCCGCCGACTTCGACGGCGACGGCAAGCAGGACTTCGCCACCTGCAACGCGACGACGTTCGACATGAAAGTCACGCTCAACGCGTCGCAGTGAAACATAGAGAGGTCGTCATGAAGAGATTGTCCTGGCTCCCGATGCTCGTTCTCGTGGCCTCTGCGCCGGCGGCGGCGCACGAGGCGGAGTTCAAGAGTCCCGGGCCAGGCATGCACTTCACCGAAGGGCTGCCGATCATCGTCTTTGCCGACATCGCCGACGCCAGGGACTACCACGGCTTCATCATCGACGGCGTCGGCTGGCCGCAGTTCCAGGTGCTGGTCGACGGCGTGAAGCAGATCGACAGCGTGACCGGCAAGGACACCGTCCCCGGCGCGAACATGGTCGATCAGAACGGCAACCCGAGTCCGGCCGATTTCTACCGGTTCAGCGTCACGGGGCTCGCGCCCGGGGGCCACCAGGTGGTCGCGCGCGGCCTGTTTTTCGCGCCGGGCGATTCGGACGTCGCCGTCCAGGACAGCGCGCCCATCACCATCATCGTGGACCCGAGGCCCGACAAGACGGTGGTGAACCTGACCGGCGACGTGAGCGGCCCGGTCAACTGGGACAACGTCATCGTCGTGGGCAACGGTCACAAGGTGAATGCGAGCGGCAGCCTGGTCATCGCGGACAGCCTGGTCAGCGGTCTCGGGTCGCTCGACACGGCCGGCATCAGCGGCAGCCTGGATTCCGTCGACATCCAGGGCTCGATCTTCGAGGCGATGGGCTCCCTCGACCTCACCATCGGCGGCAGCGCCGTCATTCGGGGCAACGAGTTCCGCGCCAACAACCTCATCAAGTTCATCGCGAACGACCCCGACGCGTCTCCGGTGATCTTGCTGACCGGAAACAGCACCGAGCCCAAGCTGTTCCAGGGCAACCGCATCGGCGCGGGACGGGTCGTGTTCGACAGCACGAGGAACTGGCTCGTGGGGGGAGACAGCGAGGCTGACAGCAACATCCTCATCGGGCCGCGCTGCACGCTCTACTTCCAGAACGGCTCGTCCGACATCACGGTGCGCGGCAACTACGATCATCACAACTATCGGGGCGGCTGGAGCCAGGGGTTCAACCTCTCCTTCCAGTGCCAGCAGTGCCGTCCGGCGGACGGATCCGGCATCCTCGTCGAGCACAACTTCTTCACGGGCGGCTCGTGGCCGATCCAGAACCTCATCGGGGAGTTCCGCTACAACGTGGTGTACGGCTACGGTCACGCCTGGATCCGCAGCGCCGTCACCGGGGCGCTCATTCACCACAACGTGTTCACGCCCGACGGCATCAAGGGAAGCCTCGACCGGGCGCTCGACTTCTACCGGGACGAGACCGGGCTCAACATCTACAACAACACGTTCGACGGGGGCGGGCCGATCGGGGACATGGCCGGTCCGACCGTCGCCATCGGCGGGACCACCCAGGTGTTGAGCCTGCGAAACAACCTGTTCACCTTCTCGCGCAACCAGGGCAACGACAACCCCGGCGACGCGCGCGTGGTCGGCGGCGCGCTCGTCTCCGCCGACTACAACGCGTTCTACTCGCCCGACAACGACAACAACGACAGCTACGCCGTGGCCGGCATGACCGAGGGCTCGACGCCCGGGTTCGCCGCCCACGACGTCAGCGGGAACGGCGACATCGGTGTGGTCGACGGCGAGCTCGCCGAGTTCCCGTTCGCCGGCGAGCGCATCTATCCTCTGAACGACGGCACCGTCGTCGACGAGGCGGCGATCTGGCAGGGGACCCAGAAGGTGTCGTACGTCCTGGCCGCGTTCCGCTCGCGCTACACGCCCAAGCCGGGCAGTCCGCTGAGCGACGCCGGGGATCCCCAGGACAACGATTCCCAGGACCGCCGGGCCGACATCGGCGCCGTCGACCTCGGTGGCCACGATCAGGACAAGTTCGGCAAGTTCGGCACGCCCCCGTCGGAGTTCGAGGCGCCGACCGTGAGCCTCACCTCGCCGGAGGCCAACGCCACGGTGACCGGGACGATCACGCTCGAGGCGACGGCCCAGGACAACGAGGGCGGCAGCGGTGTCGTGCTGGTGCAGTTTCTGGTCGACGGCAGCGTCGTGGCACAGACGGCCACCAGCCCCTATTCGGCCTCGTTCAACACCGCGATCGTCGCGAACGCGGACCACGTCTTCTCCGCGAAGGCCTGGGATGCGGCCGGCAACTTCGCCTTCTCGGAGCCGGTCCCGGTGACGGTGGCGGGCAACGTCGGCCCGCCCGGCGGCGGCGGTGGGCCCGGCGGCGACGGCGGCAACGGCGGCAGCGGAGGAAGCAACGCCTCGGGCGGCTGCCAGGTCATGCGGGGAACGGGGGACGGCCCGTGGGCGCCCGGGTTCCTCTCGATCCTCGGCGCGGTCGCCGCGGCCTGGACGATCCGTCGCCCGCGAGACCGCCGGACGTCACGGATGTCCGGCGCCGGAGGCGCCGCGATGCGCGGCCGGCGGCGCAGGCGCCCGGCGTAGCCAGCACTCGCGCCAGTAAGGGTAGATCGCCCGCGGGCAGAACCATCGACCCGCGCTCAGGTCTCCCGAGCACACGACATCGTCCAGCATGATGCAGTCGCTGGTCGACTTGATGTTGATCATCCGTCCATTGCGATCATCGACGAGGCGATTCACACGCTTCCTGACGCGAAAGGTCCCGCCGCAGAACGGGACCATCTCGACATCGAACCAGAGTCCGCGGTTCTTGCCCTTCTCGTTGAGCGTGGCGAGGATCTCCTCCTTGCTCTTGATCTGGACCCACTCGCCCGGCTGCAAGTTGAGCGGCGGCTCCTTGGGAGCGCTCTTGGTTCCGGGCAGCGGCCCGTCCGGCCGGATGCCCACCTTGCGCAGCGGTTCGTGCACCGCCGCACGGGCGACCACCTTGAGGAAGCGCCCCAGCGGCACGTTGCCCGATGTGTATTCGCGCACGTACGGACGCGGGTCGAGGGTCCTCAGATGGTGCGAAGCGCGGTAGAGGTCGGTCGCCTGGCAGCGATAGAGCTCGAGCGGGCGTCCCTCGACCTCCTCGGTCCGTTTCGCGCTCTGGCGGAGCCGGATCGCCGCCGCCGCGGTCGCGCTCTCGTCGGGTGAAGGCGGCGGCGGCGCCGGATCTCCGGGTTCGACGCGACGGAGCCAGGACTCCTTCCAGAACAGGCGGCACTCGGCGTCACACCCATCGTGCCCCGAGCCGTCGCAGCGCAGCTGCTCGAGGAGCACGGTCTGTGGAATTCGCCGGCTGCTCGTGGAGTGAACCGTGTCGCAGATCTTCGCGGCACGCTTGTCGACCGTGAAACGACGCCCGCAGTGCTTCAGCATCTCGGGCATGAAGGGCAGTCCCTCGAGCGAGCTGGTGTCGTCGAGAGTGGCCAGAATCTCGGCGGCGCTCTTCACTTCCACCAGATCGCCGGACCGCAGGGTGTCCTTTCCCATATCGTCATTCTCCAGGGACGAGAGACGCGAGTCGCGCCATGGTCGATTCAGACGTTATCGAACAGTCGCCGGGCTCGCCGCTCCAGGGCGCGGGCCAGCGTCTCCGGCGACAGCGCGTAGTGCACCACGACCGGGATGGCATCGCGCAGGAACCGGCTGCGATCGATATCCTCGCCGATGGTGGCCAGGCCCTTGCGGTGGAACTCCCAGAACTCCGGCTCGCGGCGGCGCAGCCAGGACTCGGCGAGGAACTGCCGGTACACGCGCTCATGTTCGCCCATGGCGCGGGCGTATTCCTCGGGCGAGAGATACATGCGCCCGTAGTTCCTGAACCGGAGCACCCGTTCCAGGACCTCCGCGTTGTAGCTCTTGTATCGCCCCCCGATCGAGCCCTCGTCCTTGCGCGAGAAGGTCAGCACCTGATGGACGAACGCGAAGTCGCTGTCGGCGAGGACCTCGTAGATCGCGTCGGAGTCGGCGAAGTACCGGTCCTCGGAGTAGAACGGGTCCCGGGCCCGGACGATGTCGGCCCGCACCATCACCGTGGTCTGCGAGCCGAAGAGGTACAGCTCCTCCAGGAGATTCAACCGGCAGGCATCGCGGCCGGACATGACCGTCCTGGTCCGCGGAAGGCCCGAGGGCCCCACGCCCAGCCCGACCTTGCGGTAGGAGCTCACCACGCCCACGCTCGGATTGGCCTCGGCCACAGCCACCATCTCTTCGAGGCAGCGCGGAAACAGCCAGTCGTCGGCCTGAGCCATCTTGAAATAGCGAGCGTCCGGCGAGATCTGCCGCAGCGCACGGTTGTAGTTGCGCAGCTGGGGCAAGAGGGTCTCGTTGTGGAGAAGGCGGATGCGCGCATCGCGCGCCGCGTAGCGCTCGGCGATCTCGAGCGAGCGATCCGTGCTGCAGTTGTTCTGCAGCACGTATTCGAAGTCGCGGAAGGTCTGCCCCAGGACGCTCTCGATGCATTCGGCGAGAGTGTCCTCGCTGTTGTAGAACGGTGTTGCGACGCTGACGAGAGGCCGTTCCGGAGTGGTCATTCCCCCACCAGGGTCGGCAGCTTGACACAAAACACAGCACGAGGATAGCCTCGAACGAGTGCAGCGATTCGACCGGCGTCACCGCAAGCCGCTCTGCACGACAGGTTGCGACGTTGAACGCCCGCTGGCACCGCGCCAATGAAGACGGCAGCCGTCCTGACGTTCATCAACAACATCAGCGGCCGTTATCGCTGGTGGGATGAATTCCCGGCCATGATCGGCGAGAGGCTGGGCCGGCTCGGGGTGGAGCACATCTGTTTCCGCCGCGACTACGACCCGAACTCGACCGAGCCGCCGGATGCACGCCACGTCACGCCCGAGGGTGCGCTCGGCGATCTGAAATGGCTTCGCGAGAACGTCAGACCGGTAGCCGCGGGGTTCGAGAAGGTCATCTTTCACACCCACGGGCACTACCAGCCGATCCTCCTGGGACGAGAGGTCTGGCGACATGGCCGGGCACGCTGGTTCTGGACCGAGCACCTCATCGCCGACCCCGGAAGACGCGAACGGCTGAAGAAGGCGGTGCGCATCGTGGGGCAGTCCTTGCGGCTGTTCCCCCAGCGCCTGTTCGGCGTCTCGCAGGCGGGAGCCGCGCGCCTGTGCGAGCAGTTCCGCCCGTCCTCGGTGAAGTGCATCCGGACCAGCGTGCGACTTCTGAATGGAGTCGTGCGGACCGACTTGCCGGCGGTGCCCCGCAAGGCGCTGTTCGTCGGGCGGCTGATCCCGGAGAAGGGCATCTGGCCGCTGCTCGAAGCCTTCGTGCTCCTTCAAACGAGGGGCGTCGACGTGACGCTGACGATCGTCGGCAAGGGCCTGGACGAGGACGTCCGCGCCTTCATCGCCGCGAACAAGCTGACCGACCGCGTCCAGCTCGCCGGCCACCAGACCGACGTGGCGCCCTTCTACCGGCAGGCGGACTTCGTCATCGTCCCCAGCGTCTGGATCGAGGCGCTGGGCATGGTCTCGCTCGAGGCGCGCATGTACGGGCTCCCCGTCATTTACTCTCGGCGCGGCGGGCTGGCGGAGACGCAGGTCGAGGGGGTGACCGGGCTCGCGCTCGCGCCGACAACGCCGGAGACCATTGCGGAGGCCGTGGTCGAGCTGCAGTCCAACCCGGCGCGCTACGCGGAGATGGCGCGGCAGGCGTCGAGGGGCCTCGAGGAGTATGCGATCGAGACGATGGTGGACGCTTACGTGCGCGAGTACATGAGCGAGCTCACGGGGCTGTGACATGACCGACGAGACCCCAGATGGCGACGGCGCCCCACCGCCCGAGGTGAACGCCGGCGCAGCGACCAAGCCGGGCGTGGGCATCACCATCGCCAAGAACTACCTCTGGCTGCTGACCGACAGCATCGCCGGCATGCTGACGGCCTTCTACTGCTCGATCCTGGTGGCGCGCGGGCTCGGCCCGGACCGGATGGGCGAATACAACTACCTCCTCTATTTCGCCGCCGTGCTGAAGATGTTCACCGAGGTGGCGGTCCCGGTCACGCTCCGCAAGTTCGCCGCGGAGCTGATGGGGCGCGAGGACTACAGCGCGTTGAAGACGCTGGTGCGCGCCGCTCTGCGCCTGGAGGTGAAGCTCGCCGCTCTCGGGCTCGTCGTCGGTCTCACCCTCGCGTACCTCATCTTCCGTCCCGACCAGCGGGCCCTCGGCATGCTCGCGGTCGTCACCATCGTCCCCGGGATCCTCCTCAGCGTCCCTGCCGGGGCCCTGTGGGCGACGGAGAACCTGAGCTACAACGTGGTGGCGTCAGTGGCCGCGATGGCCGTGAACGCGGCAGGGGTGACCGCTTCGGTGTTCCTGGGCTGGGGTCTCATGGGACTCGTGGCCTCCATGCTGGGCTCGCGGACCATCGACTGCGCGCTGCGTTTCCTCCTGTACCGGTGGCGATACTCTGGCCTGCCGGGGACGGCTCGCGACCACGTGGAGCCCGATCTGCGCCGGCGCATGATCTCGTTCGCCGCCATGCAGCTGGTGCTGATCTTGCTCTATGCGCTCCTGTTCGACCGCATGGAGGTCTTCTTCCTCAAGGCGCTGGCGCCGAGCCGGGAGATCGCCTTCTTCTCGATCAGCTTCACCCTCGCGCAGTACCTCCTCATCATCCCCCAGACCCTGTCCGGATCGGCCAGCGTCAGCATGATGGTCCGGCAAGGCCGGTCCTCCAACGAGTCCGCCCGCATCGCCGTCACCGCCACCTGGTTCGCCATCCTGTTCGCCACCCCCATCCTGTTCGGCGTCTCCGCCCTGAGCGACCCGCTCATGCACCTCATCTACGGCGTGAGGTACCTGCCGGCGGTGCCCGTGCTCGGTGTCCTGTGCCTGTTCTCGCTTGCCCTGGCCGCATCGCAGTCGGCCCAGTGGCTGCTCGTCTCCGCCGAGCGGCAAATGTTCTACATGGTCGTGCTCGTGGGTGCCGGGCTGTTCGACGTGCTGGGCAACCTGCTGCTCATTCCGTCGTTCGGCGCGCTCGGCGCGGCCTACGCCAAGGGAAGCAGCCAGCTCCTGGCGGCTGCTGCGTTCCTGGCCTACATGGTCTGGCGCTTCAAGGTGACGCTTCCCTTCGGTCGCATCGCCAGGCTGCTCCTGGCCGCCACCGCGATGTACGCCGTCGTGCGTCTCCTCGGAGAGGTCCTGGCATCGCTGCCGGCCGTCGTCGCCGGCATCCCGGTGGGTGCGGGGATCTTCTTCTTGCTCGTGCGCTGGCTCCGGTGCCTGGACGCGGCGGATCGCGATCGGCTCCGCCAGCTGACCCGGATGATGCCGTCGCGCGCCCGCCCCCTGTACCTCGGGCTGCTGCATTTCCTGGTCCCGGGCACGGCCGGCTGATCGCGGACCGAGCTCAACCGACGATGGCAGCCACGCGGCGGGCGATGGCCTCGCTGGCGGTGATGCCGGGCGACTCGATGCCGAGGAGGTTGACCAGGCCGGGCGCCCCGTGCGGGCTGGCTTCCTCGATGACGTAGTCGCGGAAAGGCTCGCCAGGACCCTGCAGCTTGGGCCGGATGCCGGAATAGTCCGGGTCGAGGTCCTCGTCGCGGATCGCGGGAAGGTAGCGGCGGAGGGCCTCTCCGAAGCGGCTCGCCTTGGCCGGATCGACGTCGTAGCGGACCCGGTCGATGTATTCGGTGTCCGGGCCGGCGAGGAGCTTGCCGCCCAGGTCGAAGGTGATGTGAATGCCGAGCCCCGCGTGGACCGGGGTCGGGTAGATGAGCCGGCTGAACCGCGCATGGCGCGCGGCGACGCGGAAGTAGTCGCCCTTGCACAGCCGCTGTTCGTAGCCCAGCGCGCGCACGTCCAGGCCGGCCATGGCCGCCAGGCGCGAAGCGTCCAGGCCGCCGGAGTTCACGACCCAGCGCGCCTGCATGTCCCCCTCCTCGCCCGACGAGGTCCGTGCGCGCACCCGCCAGCCGCCGGCCCGCGGCTCGAGAGCGGTGACCGTGTTGTCGAGCGCCAGCACGGCGCCCCGGGCCTCGGCCTCTCGGCGGTAGCTGTCGAGCAAGGCATGGACGTCGACGATGCCGCTCTCGGGGGAGAGGAGTCCGGCGATGGCGCGCACCTCCGGTTCCAGGCGGACGACGTCGGGCCCGTCGAGCAGTCGCACGTCGCCGGCGTCGTTGGCCAGAGCCTGCGCGTGGATCGCCTGCACCTTGCGCCGCTCGTCGTCGTCGGTGGCGACCAGGACCTTGCCGCACTGGCGGTGCGGCACGCCGTCGCGGGCGCAGCGCGCGTAGAGGAGCCGCCGCCCTTCCACGCACAGGACCGCCTTGAGCGAGCCGGTCGGGTAGTACAGCCCCGCGTGGATGACACCGCTGTTCCGGCTCGAGGTCTCCTGCCCCGTGCGGCGGTGGCGCTCCAGCACGACGACCGACCGGCCCTGTCCGGCCAGCACGGCGGCGCACGCCAGCCCGACGGCACCGGCGCCGACCACGACGACCTCGATGTCATCCACGTCTGCTCTCCCCTCCGGTGAGCGCATCTTACCGTACTCACGCCCTCCGCCAGGTCGACGCGCCGTGTCGCGCAACTTCTTCGCGTGAGATGACTGTGACCTCACAGGCTGCGCGAGACCCTCCCGAGTCGACGGACGGTCCACGCCGCACCCACTGCCTTGCGCGCACTTGCCTTGTGCCTGTGCCCTTGGGGGCTGGACCAGGCTGGCATGGGGGGTGCAGCTCGGAGATTGGGGGGCAACGGGATGAACGGGAAGGGGAGACGCGAGCAGCTCGCGCGAATGCTCGAGCGGGCGCGCATGTTCAGCGCCATCCTGCGCGTTCGGGCGCGCCTGCGAATGCCGGTCCTGTCCGCCATCTGCTACCACAGCATCGGCGAGCCGGGGCCGGACTATCCATGCGACGACGAGGTCATCGACGCCACGCGGGACGAGTTTCGCTGGCAGCTGGCGCTGCTCAAGCGCCATTTCACGGTGGTCGGCGCGGAGGACGTGGAGGCGATGGTGGCCGGCGGGCCGACGCCGCCCAACCCGGTCATCATCACGTTCGACGACGGATACCGCTCGTGCCGGGATGTGGCGCTGCCGCTCCTGTCCGAGTTCGGCCTCACCGCAACCTTCTTCATCGCCACCGACTACGTGACCCATCAGAGACTCGTCAGCGCCGAGTTCGGCATCGACCTCCGCCGCTTCATCGCCGGGCTCGCGAGGGCGTCCGCCGTCGCGTGGACGCCGGCGATCGAGGCCGAGCTCGCCGATCGGCTGGTCATGACCTGGCAGGACATCCGCGCGCTGCACGATGCCGGCATGGAGATCGCGTCGCACACGCGCAGCCACGTCCTTCTGCGCAACCTGCCCGCCGACGCGCTCGGCGACGAGCTGGCCGGATCGCGCGGCGACATCGAGCGCGAGATCCAGGAGCCGGTCCGCTCGCTGGCGTATCCGGTCGGGTACCGCATCCTGCACCTGCCCAGGCTCCGCGCCGCCGTGCAGAGTGCGGGCTACGACATCGGCTTCACCAACGCGACGGGGGTGAACTACCTTTGGCGAACGATCGATCGCTTCGACATCCGTCGCCTCGCCACCGCTCGCGGCGTTTCTTCCGCGATGTTCCTCGGGCAGCTGGCGCTGCCGCCGCTCGCCTTCACTCGCGCTGTCTGAGCCCGGGGCCGCACGAGCATTGTCGTTCAACAACCAGGCGCATATATCATCGTCGAGCATGCAAGGCAGACAATCCGCTCCCTCGCGAGCGGCGCAGGAGCCGGCGCCCGTCGTCGTCGAGCAGGTCGACCACCGGCGGCCGTCCGACCGGCAGGAGGTCCTCGCTCTCCTGAAAGAGTACTTCGCCGACCAGGCACCGGAGCAGGACACCGAGGCGGGCTACCTTTGGCAGTACCTGGAGAACCCGCACGGCATGGCGATGACGGTCATCGCGCGCGATGCGCAGACCGGGACGCCGGCCGGCCTGACCTCGCTGTTTCCACGGCGAGTGCTCGTCGCGGGCCGCGAGCGCGTGGGGGCCATCGGCGGCGACGGCTACGTCCGGCCCGCGTTCCGGCGGCGCGGCATCGCGACCCAGATGCACCGCGCCGCGCTGATGAAGATGCGAGAGGCCGGCATCGACTTCATGTACGGCCCGCCCGAGCCGCACAACCTGCGCGCGCTCATCAGCGCCGGCGCCAAGGTGGTCGGCGAGGTGCGGCGCTATGCCCGGCCGGTCGGCGCGGCCGGCCTCGGCAAGCGGGTCCCGCACGGCGGCATGCTGGCCCGGCTGGCCGAGCCGGTGCTGCGCCCGCGGCGCTCGCCCCTGCACGTGGTGCCGCTCATGGATCGCCCCGACTCGAAGCTGGAGGAGGTCCTGGCGGAGATGACCGCCGAGGCCGCGGCCAGGAAGCTCGTGGCGCCGGTCTACGACTCGGCCTACTACACGTGGCGTTTCTTCCGCTCGCCCAGACGGGCGCAGCGTCCCGTGCTGGTGCTCGACGGCGCTCGCCCCGTGGGGGTGGTGGCGATCGAGCGCTCCGGAGGGCGCGCCGCGCTCATCGGCTTCCTCTGCCCGGAGGCGAGGCTGCGCCACTTTCTGCGCGGCCTGCTCGACAACTGCCGCGGCGAGGACACGGTCTACCTCCAGATCCACACGCCGGCGCCGGCGCTGCAGCTCCGGCTCCTCTCGCTCGGCTTCGTCTCGCGCGGGCGGAAGGCGTTCCAGGTGCACGCCCCGCCCGATCACCCGGACCGCGAGGTGCTGGTCAAGCCCTCGGCCTGGCGCTACCAGTGGGGCGACGGCGACGGCGATCAGCTGTTCGAATAGCCGCGCGCTTCATTCGCAGAGACGCAGAGACGCAGAGAACGCAGAGGGAGCGTCGGCTTTCGCTTTGCCCGCGAACTCCCCCTCGTCCTCAGGACGTCATTGGAGGACGAGCGGGCAAAGCGAAAGCCGAGGCTCCGCCCTTGCGTTCTCTGCGTTCTCTGCGTCTCTGCGTCTCTGCGATGAAGCGCGCGGCCGCCGACTCACGGCTTCGACTCGATGTAGCGGCTGTGCCACAGGTTCAGCACCATCGCCGTCCATAGCTTGTTGCTGTGGTCGCGCTCGCGGCCGCGGTGGCCCTCGAGCAGAGCCGCCAGCGCGTCGCGGCGGAGGATGCCCAGCCGGGTGAAACCGGTCTCGAGCAGGATCGGGCGCGCCCACTCGCCCAGCCTCCCGGCGAACAGCTCCTGCACCGGCGTGCGGAAGCCCTGCTTCGGCCGGTAGATGATGTCGTGGGGAAGAACGCCCTCGATCGCCTTCTTGAAGAAGTACTTCACCCAGCCGTCCTTCGACTTGAACCGGGCCGGGATGTTGTAGACCCAGTGCGCGTAGGCCGGCTCGGTGAAGGGGCAGCGCGGCTCGAGCGCCAGGCGCGAGGACAGGAGGTCCAGCTTCGAGAGCATCAGGTTCCCGAAGTAGTTGTCCTGCATCATCGCGTAGATCATGTAGTTGAGGTAGTCGCGCTGCCCGTGGGCGCTCGCGTCGACCCGCCGCCGGTTGCGGGCCACGATGCTCGAGGGCGCCTCGCTCTGGACGCGAGCCCAGAGGTCGGCCGGGATGAGGCCAGCCAGCTCCGTCTGCGGCCACGCCACCTCGTAGCTCCAGAAGTACTCGCCGTCGTCGGCGGCGCGGCGCAGCACGTCGGAGCGGCTGGGTGTGACCAGCGGGGCCAGCGCCGCGGCGGCGCCCCGCACCGGGCGGGG
>WNGB01003181.1_pt1 | contig 26047 bp, 24 predicted proteins | sample 5400681 | NCBI WGS metagenome assembly WNGB01 (sample SAMN13153367, study PRJNA577476) | soil metagenome | isolation source: 115 cm soil or saprolite under grassland replicate 2 | place: USA:California | collected 2016-06-15
AGATCAGCGACGGATTGAACAAGAAACGGTCCGACGCCGAAATCACCGTGACATCGACATCCTCACCCAGCTCATGCTTGAGCTCCAAAGCCGCCGTGAGCCCGCCGAAGTTCCCCCCGATCACCAGCACACGCTTGCCGGCCATAGCCGCCACCCACTCTCTGTCTGACGAATACCCATGGGGGTATTCATGACCAGCATCCGCCTGCCCTGCTCCGGGCGATAGGGACAAAGGTCACCGATGCCGGGACCATACGGCCCGGTCCGCCCGGGCGGTCCAGGACTTGGCGATCCCTGACCGACCTCGAAGATCGCCGGCCGGCGGCCACGCGTAGACGCCGTTGATGGCCGGAAGGCGCCACCGGCGGCCCTCGACCCTCGCACCGTGCACTCGACTGCCCAACACCGAGCAGCAGCCGACACAGGTCGGCCTGAATCGAAAATTGGAGCTCAGCTAGGCGCGCGGCAGCACCCGGCGGAGCGCAGCGGAGCCGGGTTAATGGGCGCGGCGGCGGCAGGCGGCGGTCTCCTGGAGCAGGACGTTCTCGCTGCGGGCCTGGCCTGGCTCGGGATCGCCCACCGGCGCCGCCATCGCCCCGGCGATACCGGCCGCATCCTGGACATGGGCGGCTCATACGTAGTCATGCTGACCGCGTTCTACGTCGACAACGGCAAGAGCCTGCCACTGTGGCAGGACCTGCCCGCCACCCTCACCTACTGGCTGCTGCCATCCGCCGTCGGCGCCTGTTCGCCTACGACGAATGTTTCCGCCGCACCGTGGATCGGGCAAACGTAGCCTGACGCGGCACTAGATAGCCGGTGGGACGGCAGTGGGCCGAGCGCGAGCCGCGGTATCGCCGACCGGGCTGGCCGCCGGGATGCGATCGGCGCCAACCTGAGGCGGGCGTCCAAGCGGCCCGTGCAGACGGTAGGTCAGGGGCTGGCCCGGACCAGGTGCGCGTACCGGGGCGTGTCGATGGCGGCTCAGTGACCGTTTCCCAGCATGGCATTGACGGCATGCAGTCATCTCAGCCATTATTGACTCAATTATGACTGAGATAATTACCCCGGAGCGGAGAGTCGCGATCCACGCTGCGCTGGCCCAGCCCGCGAGGCTGGCGATCGTCGATGCGCTGGCCGTGCAGGATGCATCGCCTGGCGAGCTGTGCGGATCCGTGCATCTGCCGTCGAACCTGCTGGCGCATCACCTGCGCGTGCTGGAGGAGGCTGGGGTGATCACGCGGAGTCGCTCGGAGGCTGACCGGCGCCGCGCCTATGTGCGGCTGGTGCCTGCGGCTTTGGCCATGCTCGTTCCGGCGCCTTCGCGGTCAGCGTCTCGGGTGGTGTTCGTCTGCACCCGAAATTCGGCGAGGTCGCAGCTGGCCGCCGCGCTGTGGGCAGGACACAGCCGGGTGCCTGCCGTCTCCGCCGGCACGCATCCGAGTGCCCGCATCCACCGGCGGGCCATCAGCACCGCGCGGCGTCATGGCCTGGCGCTGGATCACCGTCGCACCGCCCACGTGCGTGACGTGATCCAGCCCGAGGACCTGGTTGTCGCCGTCTGCGATAGCGCGTACGAGGAACTGCGCCGGCGCGCTCAGTGCCTGCACTGGTCGGTGCCTGATCCTGTCCGCGCTGACACGGACGAGGCATTCGAGCAAGTCTTCGAGGATATAGAGGCTCGTGTCGTCCGCCTCACTGCTGCGGTGGGCGCCGGCGGCCAGATGCCGGGAGGATGCCATGACTGAGATCTACCGTCGGCCCGAACTCGGCGTCGACCAGCAATACGCGCTGCTGGTAGCGGCCCGTAGCCTGGCCGATGAGTTCAGCGGCGTGTTCGGCGCGGAGACCATCGATAGGTTCCTGCATTCCAGCTATGACGAGTTCGCCTGCCGCGCGACGATTCCCAACTACCTGCCGCTGCTGGCCGAGCGCTTTGCCCGGCAACGGCTGCGGGCGCTGGCCCGGGTCGAGGGCAAAGATCATGACGGCAAGCCGGTCGTGCTCTTCCTGTGCGTGCACAACGCCGGCCGCAGCCAGATGGCCATGGGTTTCTTCGAGCACCTGGCCGGGGACCGGGCCATCGCCTGGTCGGGCGGTTCGAAGCCTGGCAGCCTGCTCAACCCGGCAGCCGTCAAGGCGATGCGCGAGATCGGCATCGACATCTCCGAGGAGTTCCCCAAGCCGTGGACCGATGAGGTCGTCCGCGCGGCCGACGTCGTGGTCACCATGGGCTGCGGGGATGCCTGCCCCGTCTTCCCCGGCAAGCGATACGAAGACTGGACGCTCGACGACCCCGAAGGCCAGGACGTTGCCGCCGTGCGGCTGATCAGAGACCAGATCGAGCAGCGCGTCCGCTACCTGCTCGACCAGATCGGCGTTCCAGCCCCCGCCTGACAATCCGAGCGCTCTCCTGGCTGGTCCATGCCATCCCGGACCGGACGTCGCAGCCCTGCCGCCGGACCGTGCGGAACACTTGTCCGGCCCCGGCCTGGGCGCATGGTGGCTTCTGGGCAGAGACCCGGATCTTGAAATCGCGGCCAGGCCGACCGCGCCCTCCGGAGGTCAGCCCAGGTCACGGCACCGTGGGTGCCAGGAATGATTCCCTGTTCAGCTAACTGATGTTCACCTTCTATTCATGCCGCGCTTCCAGGATGTCAGTATTCCGCTTCTAGTCTCCTAGCCGATGGAGCGACACCACAGGTGTGGCCAACGCAGGAGGGCTCATGAGCTTTAAGTTTTCCGTTGTGGTTGCGGGCACGCTCGGCCTGGTTCTGGCGGCTGCTGCGTGTGGCAGTTCGGGCACTGGTTCCAGCTCCAGCTCGAGCGGCGGTTCCGCGGCTGCGGCAGCCTCGAGCGTCAGTTTCGGCTCGAAGAACCAGCAACTCTGCTCGTCAAGCGTGAACTCGACGCCGCACTACAAGAACACGATCGCCACGATCGCGGGCGGGGCGAAGTCGATCAGCGGCGCGGGAGCCACCTTCCCCGCTCCCATGTATTCAACCTGGGCAGCGGCTTATGACAAGGCCACGGGAGTTGCGGTCGCCTACGCATCGATTGGCTCCGGCGGCGGGATCGCCCAGATCCAGGCCGGAACGGTGAACTTCGGCCAAAGCGACACCGGGATGACGCCGACCGATCTCGCCGCGGCCAAGGACGGCCCGATCCTGCAGATCCCGCTGCTGCTCGGCGCGGTGGTGCCCGCCTACAACCTCCCCGGGATCGCGTCCGGCCTGAAGTTCACCGGCAACGTGCTCGGCGAGATTTACGCCGGGAAGATCAAGACATGGAACGACCCGGCGCTCAAGTCGCTGAACCCGGGCGTGGCCTTGCCGAGCGAGCCGATAGCGGTTGTCCATCGCTCTGACGGTTCGGGCACGACGGGCATCTGGACCGATTACCTGACTAAGGAGTCCCCGACCTGGGTGTCAGCGCTGGGCGGGGCGTCCAAGAGCGCCGCCCAGACCGTCGCCTGGCCGGTGGGCATCGGCGGCAAGGGAAACGAGGGCGTCTCCGCAGCTGTCAGCCAGACTAAGAACAGCCTCGGCTACGTGACGGCGGATTACGCCATCGCGCAGCACATTACCTACGGGCAGGTGCAGAACAAGTCTGGCAACTTCATCGAGCCGTGCGTCCCGTCGCTCATCCCGGCAGTGGACGGCGTCACATTCCCGCCGAGCCTGAACACCAGCCTGACCGACGGCTCCAACCCGAACGTCTACCCGATCACCGGCACGACGTACGCGCTGGTGTATCAGCATCAGACCGGCAAGGCAACGGCAGCGTCCCTGATCAACTTCTTCGCCTGGGTGCTGACCGAGGGCCAGGACATGACCGCCAAACTGACCTACGCGCCGCTCGGCGGGGCCCTCCAGAAACTCTCGTTCGCGCAGCTCAAGAAGATCACCGTCAATGGCCAGGCGCTGGCCAAGTAAGACCGCCAGCGCCGTGCCGGGACGGGGCCGTACGGCCCGTCCCGGCACTGGCCGCACCATCCAGGGAGGATGATGACCGCGCCAGTCACCACGCCTACTGCGGCCACCGGCGCGGGGCAGCTGCGGCGCCGTCGCGGCTACGGGGACCGGGTGTTCCGCGCCGCCGTGTTCGCCGCAGCCGGGATCGTGCTGCTCGTGCTGCTCGGTACCGGGCTCTTCCTGGCCAAAGAGGCGTGGCCGGCCCTCCGCCACTACGGGCCGCTCAGCTTCATAACCTCAGACCGGTGGGCCCCGTCGAACGCGACGGCCACCGGCACCCATCCCAACCCGTACGGCATCCTGCAGTTCGTGTACGGCACCGTGCTCACCTCGCTGATCGGCATGGTGATCGCAGTCCCGGTCGCGGTGGCGGTCGCGTTGTTCATCACCGATGTCGCTCCGTCCTGGCTGCGCAGGCCGCTGTCGTACCTGGTTGACCTGCTCGCCGCCATCCCGTCAGTGGTGTACGGGTTCTGGGGCATCTTCGCGCTCATCCCGGCGCTGTACCCGATCGCGAATTTCCTGATCTCGACACTGGGCAACGTGCCAGGCATCGGCATCGTGTTCGCCGGCCCGTTCTTCGGGGTCTCCTACTTCACCGCGGGCATTGTCCTTTCGATCATGGTATTGCCGATCGTGACGGCCATCTGCCGCGAGGTCTTCGCCACCGCCCCGGCGGACGAGAAGGAGGCAGCGCTCGCGCTGGGCACGACCCGGTGGGAGATGCTACGGATGGCGGTGCTGCCCAGGTCGCGGTCCGGGATCACCGGAGCAGCCATCCTCGGCCTCGGCCGGGCGATCGGCGAGACCATCGCGGTCACCATGGTGATCGGCAACAGCGTGCTGGCGATCAGCACATCCATCTTCGCCCAGGGCGCGACCATGGCTTCGGTGATCGCCAACGAGTTCACCGAGGCCACCGAGCCCTTCCACCTGCCGTCGCTGTTCGTGGTCGCCTTCTGGCTCCTGATCATCTCCCTGATCGTCAACGCGGCCGGCAAGCTGGTGGTCCGCCGGGCCCGAAGCGACATCGCCTAATGGCCGCCCCGCCTCTGACCCCGCGCCCCCCCCGGGCACGGTTCGGCACCGCGGACCGGGGCCTGTCCCGACGCCATGCCCGAGACCGGTCAATGACCGTCCTGCTCGCGATCGTGATGGCGGCCACCCTGGCGGTGCTGGCCTGGGTGCTTGTCTATGTCGCGGCGCAGGGCCTGAAGTACCTGAACCTGGCGTTCCTGACCCAGACACCGCCAGGGAACCCGGCGCAGCCAGGCGGCGGATTCGCCAACGGCATTGTCGGCAGCCTTATCATCGTCGGGCTCGCCACGCTGATGTCGGTGCCCACCGGCGTCACCGCCGCGGTGGCGATCGTGGAGTATGGCGGGCGTTTCGCGGGTGCCACTAGCTTCGTCACCGACGTGCTTGTCGGCATCCCCAGCATCGTCACGGGCGCCTTTGTCTACGCGCTGTGGGTCACCACGTTCGGATTCTCTGGGCTGGCGGGGTCCATCGCGCTGGCACTGGTAATGCTGCCGCTGATCATCCGGACCACGGCGGAGATGCTGCGGCTGGTGCCGGTCGCCCTGCGCGAGGCATCAGCCGCGCTCGGGGTCAGCCGCGCCCGCACGATCGTGTCGGTGGTACTGCCGAGCGCCATGGCCGGCATAACCACCGGCGTCATGCTCGCGGTCGCCCGTGCCATGGGAGAGACCGCGCCGTTGCTGCTCACCGCCCTCGGCAACGACCTGTTCATGGAGACGAATCCGACCCAGCGCATGTCCACCCTGTCGCTGCAGATCTTCGGCAACGCCGTCACCGGGTTCCAGGCCGCCCAGGGACGTGCCTGGGCGGGCGCCCTTACCCTGATCTTGATCGTCCTTGTTCTCACCATCGCCGCCCGGCTCATTGGCCGGCGCGTCGCCGCCGCAAGGAGCTGACACCGACATGAGCATCGCAGACCCCGCCGACGTTACGCCCTCTGTGAACGTTCCCCCGGTGCCTCACGCCGGCAGTGCGGCAGGCCGGATCCAAATATCGGGCCTCACCGCAAGCTACCGCGGCCGCAAGGCCGTCGCCGACGTTGATATCGTCATGGAACCGACGAAGGTGACGGCGCTCATCGGACCGTCCGGCTGCGGCAAGTCCACTCTCCTGCGCTGCATGAACGGCCTGCACATGACCGTCCCGGGTGCCTCGGTCACCGGCCAGGTGGAGCTTGACGGCGTGCACATCTACGACCGCGACGTGGACATCGTGGAGGTCCGCAGGCACGTCGGAATGGTGTTCCAGCGACCGAACCCGTTCCCCACCATGTCGATCGCTCACAACGTGTCCGCGGGGCTGCGACTCGGGCCCAGACGGCAACGCCGCGCTGCCAGGCACGACGAGGTCGTCGAGCGGTCACTGCAGCAGGCGGGCCTGTGGGAGGAGGTCAAGGACCGGCTTGACAAACCTGGCGGCAGCCTGTCCGGCGGCCAGCAGCAGCGGCTGTGCATCGCCCGTAGCCTCGCCGTGCAGCCGCAGGTCCTGCTCATGGACGAGCCATGCTCCGCGCTCGACCCCGTCTCCACCCTGATCATCGAGGGCCTCATCGACGAACTCAAGAAGGACTACACCGTCGTCATCGTCACTCACAACATGCAGCAGGCCGCCCGGGTCTCCGACGTCACGGCGTTCATGACCGTCAACGGCCCAGGCGAGCCGGGTCATGTGGTCGAGGTAAGTCCCACCAAGGAGCTGTTCAGCCAGCCGACCGAGCAGGCCACGGTAGATTACATAACAGGAAAGGTCGGGTGAGCGATGCACCCCCCCAGGGGATGAACGCCCGGCGTTTCGCCCGCGCCGGCGAGACATCCGCTCGTCCGGGGGCGTCCCTGCTTGTCGACCGGGTGGCCGCGCTACTGGCTGTGCATTTGCCTGGCTGGCGTCTGCCCCGGCATTCGGAGCTGGCACGACGCTACAACGTGAGCCTGGCCGAGCTTGACGCAGCGATCAGGGAACTCACTTCGCGCGGCCTCCTTCGCAGCCTGCCCGACGGACAGCTGTTCCGCGCCAGCCCGGCCGAGTACTCCATCTCGCTTGAGGGGATTCCCGGCCTCACCTCACGAGTCGATCCGATGGGGAGCGATCTCACCTGCGAGGGCCTTTATGTGTCGTGGCGCCGGGCGCCCGAAGAGATCGGATCTGCGCTGGGGCTCGCCCCGGGTGACACCGTGTGCGTTGCCCGCTACAAGTGGACGGCGAACAGGAAGCCCGTGGCCGTGTCCATGACCTACCTGCCCGAGCGCCTGGCTAACCTGGTGACCCTCGCGCGTCCACCCGCACCAGCCCCCGGCGGCCCGCCCGCTGGACTAGTGCCGGGAGCTGAGCCGCCTGACCAGCCAACGGGAGTGGAACCTGACCCGCCGCAGGCGTCGCCTGCCGACGCCTTGAATGTCCTCCCGCTGCTAGATGCGCCGGGCACCGGCTGGCGGCACGCGGACCACCCCCCGGAGGGCCAGCTGGCCAGGCGAGTCGGCCAGGCCCGGGCGCTGCGGCTGGAGATGCAGCCTCCCCCGCCATCGGTGGCCAGGAGCCTCCGCCTCGCTATCGGGCAGCCCGCGGCCATGGTGACCGTAAGGTTCGACGATCCTGTGGCAGGCACGCCGGTTGCCGTCACGGTCGCCATACTCCGCGCGGAACTATTCAGGATCGTCATCGAGTCCGCCGCGGCCCCGCTGCCGGAGGGTGATGACAGTTTCTCGGATACCTGGACAAAGGTGACGGAGGAATGGGCGCCGTGACTCCGGTATGAGGACCCTTGCGGGCGTTTCAAATGCAGCGTGGCTCGTCGCGGCCCCTGGAATCCACAGACTCAGGGGCGCACGTGCCGCTGCCGCTTAAGGTGAGGCCTGACAACCCGCGCCTCCGCCCCCACGAGCCAAAGTCCACCTCCGCAATCAAGAGGGTCCTTGGCGTAGCCCTGCGCGAGACAAGGCGCGGCTGAGCCACCGGGCGCGCCGGGGGAGCTATGCCGTGCTCGCTCGGGCGCATGGCAGGATGATTGCCGTGGACGGGAGCAACCTGACCGCGCGGATGCGGCGGTGGATGCCGTTCTGGATCGGTTTCATGGCCGGACTGCTGGCCGTGGCGGCGTGCACTACCAGCGTTACCGGCGCCGCACACCAGGCCGCGCAGTCGCCTGGCGGGCAGACGCCGGCTGCCGCCGCCAACCCGGACCTAGACCCCGGCACCTCGCTGGGCGGAGATCCGGCGCCGGGTTTCCGGCTGGTCAACCAGTTCGGCCAGCCGATGTCGCTCAGCCGGTTCCATGGCAAAGTAGTGATCCTGGCGTTCACCGATCCGCAGTGCACGACGGTGTGCCCGCTGACCACAGCCAGCATGGTGGAGGCCAAGGAGCTGCTCGGCACGGCCGGGAACCAGGTGCAGCTGCTGGCAGTGAACGCCAACCCGAAGGCCACCGCCGTGGCCGATGTGATGGCCTACTCCCGCGCCCACGGCATGGTCAACCAGTGGGACTTCCTCACCGGCTCGCTGGCTCAGCTACGCGCCGCCTGGAAGGCCTACCACATCTACGCGCAGGTCCAGGCCGGGCAGATCGATCACACCCCGGCGCTATACGTGATCGACCAGCGCGGCCGGGAGCGGAAGATCTACCTGACCACGATGGCGTATGCCAGCATCGGCCAGGCCGCGCAGATCCTCGCGGAAGAGGCCGCCAGCCTGCTGCCCGGCCACCCGAAGCTGGCCAGCCAGCGCTCCCTGGCACATATCGGCGGGCTCGGCCCCGCCGCACGGGCGACGCTGGACACGGTTCCCTCCGGATCGGTCACCTTCGGCCCCGGCCGCCCCCATCTGGTGCTGTTCTTCGCCACCTGGCTGACCGACACCGTCGGCCTCTGGGCGCATCTCGCCGCGCTGAACGGGTATGCCCGGGCGGCAGAGCGTGGCAAAGTCCCGCAGCTGGTCGCGGTCGACGAGGCGGCCACGGAGCCATTCCCGGGTGCGGCGCGCGCCTACCTCCAGCACCAGCACAAGGCGCTCAGCTACCCGGTCGCCCTGGATACCACCGGACGGCTCGCCGATGGATACGGCGTCCAGGACCAGCCGTGGTTTGCGCTCACCTCCGCCTCGGGCAAGATCGTGTGGAAGCACGACGGCTGGCTCTCGGTAGCCGCCCTCGAGGCCGCAGTCCGCAGGGTCAGACTTGCCGCTGCGGCTGGCTGATGCCTGACAACTCGTCAGGTCCGCGAGCATCCGCGCCGGGCCCGGCGGCCCGCCGGGGGCCGAAGCTGTGGCCAGCATCAACAGGAAGGGGACAGTCGATGCCGCAAGCAGGCCGCGAAGAACGGCTGCGCCGCTACTGGGACAAGCACGCCGGCTCCTACGACAAGCAGATGGGATTCCTCGACCGGCACCTGTTTGCCGGCAGCCGCGACTGGATCTGCGCCAAGGCCGAGGGACAGGTGCTGGAAGTCGCGATCGGCACCGGCCTGAACCTGGCCCACTACCCGGCCGAGGTGCAGCTAACCGGGGTGGAGTGGAGCCCGGCGATGCTGGACATCGCCAAGGACCGGGCGGGGCAGCTGGGCCGGGCGGTGGACCTGCGCCTCGGCGACGCGCAGGCGCTGGAGTTTCCCGGTGCCTGCTTCAACACGGTGGTCTGCACGTTCTCGCTGTGCGCGATTCCCGATGATCGGAAGGCCGTGGCCGAAATGGCAAGGGTGCTGCGGCCCGGCGGGCTGCTGCTGCTCGCCGACCATGTCGAGGCCACGTCCTGGTGGGCCCGCGCGGCGCAGGCACTGATCGAGGTGGCCAGCGTCCCGGCCGGCGGCGAGCATTTCCGCCGCCGGCCGATCATGCAGGTAAGGGCCCTGGGGTTGACCGTCGAAGACCACGACCGGTTCAAGCTGGGCATCGTCGAACGGCTGGCCGCACGCAAGCCAGATCAGGCCGGCGCGCCGGCGGGCAACGGCCGGTAGCGCTCGGCTCTTGGCCAGCGGCTCCGGCCGGACCGCGGGAACCAGCCAGCGCCCGGCTCGATGAGCTACCCGGCTGCGGTCATGGTGGCGCAGAGGCTGGCCAGGATGAACAGCATCAGCTCGGTGCCGTAGCGCTTTCCGGTAGATGACCAGGATCGACAGTATGAACAGGCTGTAGCCGGGGCAGGAAGTTCCGGAAACGGCGCCATGTACAGCCAGGTCAATGATGCCGGCATCCGCGCCAGCGTGTCAGTCGTCGCAGACCAGCTCGCCGTTCCAGGCTTCGCGGCCTTCTCGTACCGCGAAGTAGGCGACGGCTAGTGCCGCAATCGGGTCGGCCCACCACCAGCTGAAGGCTGCGAAGAGAACCAGCCCGAGCAGTGTGGTGGCGGCGAGGGTGGCGCAGAGGATTGTTTCGGCGGCGTCGGCCAGGACGAGCTGGTTGCGCAACAACGCGCCGACGCGGCGTTTGCGCCAGCCCAGCAACGGCATGACCAGCAGCGAGCTGACGGTAAGGCCGATACCAATGGGTGAGCGCTCGGGATGCGCCCAGGTGGCGAGGTCGATGCCCGAGCCGATGACCACGTAGGCCGCCAGCAGGAAGAACGTGACCGCGATGATCCGCAGCACCCGGCGCTCTGCTCGCTCGTCCGCCCGGCCGCCGGTCAGTTCGGCGCGCAGCCGGCGCAATACCAAGGTGGCGGAGACAAGCTCGATGACCGAGTCGAAGCCGAAGCTGGTCAGGGCGAGGGAGCCAGCGATGATGCCCGCGGTTACTGCCACGCCGGCCTCGATCAGCATCCACGCGATCGAGAACTGCTCCAGCCGGATGGCTTGCCGGTGACGGCCGGGCAGTGGCTCAGCGTTCGCGGCGCTGGTGGTGTCCATCAGTTTTGCCGTCGCCTATGGTCAGCAGCTCATCGGGTGCGTGATCGACCGGGCCGGGAGACGCTCACCAGCCCCTGGATTCCCTCGGCGGCGATATACGGCGCGAGCAACCAGAAGCTGACGGCGACCAGTTTCTGCGCGCGGCGTTCGGACAGTTGCCCGGCGAGCCGGGAGCCGGTGAACCGCCAGATCACGATGATGCTGGCCAGGGCTTCGATCCCGCTGTCGAGACCGAAACCAAGCAGCGCGGCCGATCCGGCAATAACCGCGGCTGCCACGCCCACGCCCGCCTCGAGGCCGAGCCAGCCCAGCGTGAGCCAGGACAGCAGCCTCGCGCGCCGGGCCAGCCGCAGCCAGTCCGGTGACCCGGCTAGCGCGGGAACGGCGAACGGGCGGGTGCTCACGGCAGGACTGCGGCGGGCTGCTCAAGGGCGCTGCGCAGCAGGTCCAGCCGGCCGGGCACGACCCGGTACCAGATCCACCGGCCGCGCCTGTCACCAGTGATCAGGCCCGCTTCGGTGAGCACCTTCAGGTGGTGGCTGACGGTGGGCTGGGACTTGCCCAGCGGCTCTACCAGGGCGCACGCGCAGACTTCGGGCCGGTCCGCGATCAGGCTGAGCAGCCGCAGCAGGCCGGGGTCGGCGAGGGCAGCGAAGCCGCTGGCCAGCACCGAGGCCTCGCCCGCGGTGAGCGGCGCGGCCAGGACCGAGCAGGCCGGGTCGGCCAGGTTCTGCGACACAGGTCCTCCCTAATGCATTGACACTCTTCGATACAAAATACACGTCATCGTATCGAGCATCTTCAATACATGAGGAGGCGGGCAAGGTCTGCGCACGCAAGTACGTGGTCCCGATGGTGTTGGCGTCGTTGACCACTTCCGCTCGGCGGGTGTCGTACCGGCCGACTGCCAGGGAAAGGGCGAAGGCCAGGATCAGAGCCATGAAGCCGAGTAGTGCGGCTTGAAGAACGCCGAAGGACTCGCTGACGCTCTCCCGGCTCTCACGCAACGAACGGCCCACCAGCAGACCGCCGCCGGATGAACCGACGATCACCGTCAGCAGCACCACGGCCAGCAGCACGCTGGAAAGCGCGAAGAAGAACAAGCCACCCTCCCAACACGCGACATCAGCGATCGCCCGACAACCCTCGAGCTGCGCGCTTATGACGCCGCGGAATCCTGATCATGTACACGAGGCACGTTCACGATCTCTACGCCGGATGCCTCAAGCCTGGCGAGTAGCCCGGACAGTGCCGCTTGATCCTGGAACGGGCCTGGTACGACAGTTTCGGCCGACTGCACGGCGACGGTGAGCGACTCGAAGTCAAAATAACGCCTCGGGCGGGAGGATCCCAGCCACGCGGACCTCGTAGTAGATCGGTGTCACCGCAGGCTCCCGGCAGGTCGATTCTGCAGACCTGTCTCGACGATGCCCCTGCGCAGCTTTCCGCGGGCCACCCGTAGCGGGTGACCTTCATCGCCTCGAACAGCAACGCCGGCCTGCTGGTCGGCGACGAGGAGCTCGCGGTGGCCGAGGGCACGATGGTATTCATCCCACCCGGCACCGGGCATGCGATCAGAAATACCAGTTCCGAGGTGCTCGTCTACGTGTCAGCGGCGGCGCCGCCATTTGACGCGGCGATTTCCGGTCAAACGTGGGAGCCGCGGGACCTCACAAGCCGCAGATGAGCTGCCGCAGGACCACCACCGCCAGACGGGTCTTGCCGGACCGCCGGCGCCTATCGCCGTGACCAGCCGATGACGGGCGAGCAGGCCGGCAGCCCCACATCGGCCGGCAGGACGCGTTCCCGCCTGGTCCGAAGGAACCGGCCGAGTTCCCCCGGGCCGCTGCGGCCCGCCACTGTGACCCTCACCCGGGTAGGTCTGGGATTTCGGTGTTGGAGTAGTAGGCCTTCGTGAACGGGAATGCCGTTTCGATCCAGTGCTGGAGCGCGGCGTACAGCTTGGTGTAGTAGCCGTGCTCGTAGGCGTCGGGCGTGACCCACCAGCTCACGTCGACGTCGTACTTGAGCAGGTCCCCGGAGAGGGGGGTACGCCGCCCCATCGGGTACAGATAGCAGCATCCGAGGTACTGGCCGCGGGAGTCGGACACGGCGTAGGTGAACGAGTAGCCTTCGCGGAACTCGAGTTCGTGCCAGACCAGATCGACGTAGTTGAAGTCGGCGCTGACCGGCTCTGTCGGCCAGCCACCGCCGCGGGTTCGCTGGATGAGCTCGATGCTGGCGTTGATGCCCTGAACATCGTCGTGCAGGTCGGCGCGGCTGATCGCCCGGGCGCGGATGTCGTCGTATTCCAGCTCGGCGGGTGGCATCCACCCGGCGGGCAGGTCGAGGCTCTTGACCAGGCCGTGGTAGTTCATGACCGTCTCCTCATCGTCGGAGTGGGGGCTCGTTGGTGGCACTGCGAGGATCCAGGCTGCCCGCTTCGCCTGCGGAGGCGAGCAGCGCATCGCTGTCACGCAGCTGCTGGAGGGCGAAGGCGTCGGATTCGTCGTCGACAAAGTCGAAATGCCAGCGGTCCATGTGATTAATCACGCAAGTCGATGGATGACCGTCTCCGCGGTGGGGACATCGAAGGGCAGTCGGCTCCGAGCGCCCGCCGCGGCCGGGTGGCCAGAGCGTCAAGCCCTTGCTTACCGGCGCCTGGCCCTGGACGGCAGACTCCGGTCAGGCCAGTAAAAAGATGGCTCCCGGGCATGCGGCCCGTCTAGCCTGAGCGCTCGTGAGGGACAGGCCTGCAGGAGTCGGGGAGCGCGAGCTAAGGCAAGCTCTCGCTGATGGCTGGCATATCCGGGCCGTAGCCACTCGATACGCTCCGGTGGGTGGCGGGAGCTACCACTGGGTTGTGCGCGACGGCCAGGGCAGGCAATGGTTCGCCACGGTCGATGACCTGGATGACAAATGCTGGCTCGGAGACACCCGGGCTGCGGTGTCCAAGGGCCTGCGGGCGGCGATGGATACGGCCTTTGCGCTGCGCCATGACGCTGGGCTCCGGTTCGTGGTGGCCCCGGTTCGGGCGCTTGACGGTGAGACGGTCCTGCCCTTGGGATCGAAGTACGCCGTCACAGTGTTCCCGTTTGTGCACGGGGCCAGCGGGCGTTTCGGCGAAGAGCTGTCCGCTGGCGAACGGGGACAGCTCGTGGAGATACTGGCAGCGCTGCACCGATCCACGCCAGCAGCGGCCCAGGCATCCCGCTGCCAGATCGTAGTGCCGCGGCGCGGTGTTCTGGAGACGGCACTGCGTGAGCTACACCAGCCCTGGCACGGCGGTCCTTTCTCTGAACCAGCCCGGGCGCTTATTACCAGGACGGCGGGGCACATCCGGCACCTCCTGGCCAGCTTCGACCAGCTCGCCGGGCGTGTGACAGCACTGGAGCCTGTTGTCACCCACGGTGAACCGCACAACGCCAACCTGATAAGGGCGGGCACCGGCGTGATGCTGATCGACTGGGACACCGTTGGCCTCGCCCCGCCAGAGCGCGACCTATGGATGATCGTCAGCGACAGCGGCCAGGAAACGCGCCGCTACACCCAGGCAACCGGGCGGCCGGTGAACCCGGCCGCGCTGGCGCTCTACCGGATCCGCTGGGCGCTCGATGACATCTCGGCTTTCGTGCAAATGTTCCGCACCAGGCACCGCCGCACCGCAGACGCCGAGCACATGTGGCTAGGCCTGAACAACACGCTGGCGCGCACCACTTCATGACCGCCGGTCGGCGACCCGCACGGGTGCTACCAGGTGACAGGCGACTCCAGGGCGCGCACGAATCCCACTGGCCGACGTGCCACCCGCGATCTTCTCCGAGGCCATGCGGGATCTCGACCTACTAGTCAGCGTTACCACAGTCGCGAACGACCCGATCTGGCTCGATAAGTTCAGTGGCCACTATGACGACCTCGGCGGGTACTGGAACCGGGTCGCCCGTGACGGGCTGGACCAGCTCCGGACGCATCGGCGGGAGGTACTGGCACCGTTCTATGCCGATCAGGAACCGAGCGGCCGGTTCGAGCTGACTGAGCGGGAACTCATCGTACGCGGGTCGCTGGCGGCCTACCGGATCGACCTCGCTACCGCCAACGTGCGCATGGACCCGGTCGGGAAGTGGCTTTCCTTCGATACCAGGCTCACTCCCGACGACACCTACCGTCAGCAGATTCTCGGCCTGCCTGCCCTTGACGACGATGAAATCCTGCAGCGAATCCTGATCCGCGCCGCCCGCGGCAGGCTCGCGTCAGCCGATCTGTTCGGCCAGGGCGACGATGATGCCCGCGGGGCCGCGGAGGTAGCAGAGCCGGAAGATGCTCTCGTACTGCGCCACCTCGCCGAGGAGTTCGGCGCCGTGGGCGCGCAGGCGGGCGACGGTGTCGTCGATGTCGTCGACGGCGAACATGACGCGATGCAGGCCCAGCGTGTTGGGCGGCGGGTTCGCCGGCTCGGCGCCGGCCGCCGCGGGGGTGTGGTACTTCGTCAGCTCCAGCTTGCTGTGGCCGTCCGGGGTCCGCATCATCGCGATGTCGCTCCGGACGCCGTCGAGTCCGACGGTGCGGTCCGCCCAAAGGCCTTCGACCTGCCCCTTGCCTTCCAGCTCCATGCCGAGCTCGGTGAAGAACGCGACGGCGGCATCCAGGTCTTCGACGACGATGGCGACGTTGTCCATCCGCTGAATGGTCATGTCGCCCAGCATAAAACAGCGGCGAGCCGCCGGTTCGCGTGCCGGAATCGGGCGGCTCGCCGCTGGTGGGAATACGGGGGCTAGAAGCCGGAGTTGCCGGGGTCTCGGACGATGGTGAACGTGGTGGTCGGGTTGGAGAGACCGCCGGACGGGTGCCCGATATCTTGTGGTGGAGAAGGTGGCGGTGCCGGTGATGTTGTCGATGACGATGCCGTAGGTGCCGGTCGTGTCGATGGCGACGCTGTCGAACGTCGTGCCGGTGATGGTCTGCTCGCAGTTGACAGCGAGGATGGCGACCGCGATGGCCAGATCGGCTGCGGGACTCAGCTTGGGCAGGGCGGGGACACTAGGAGTCTGCCAGCCACGCCAGCAAGCGGCCCTGCGACCAGCAGCGGCCAATGGCCCCAGCGATTGCCCGTTGCTGTAGGTGATGCCAACGCGATCGACATGGAGATTGAGCCCAGCCGAACAACCCACGTCGATCAGCCCAACCGCGTTCGCGCCTGCCCGGCGCGCCGCCTCGGCAATGGCCGGATACAGCACGGCGCAGCGTCCGGTCTCGCTGGTCCGCGTCGGCCGGCGCACGGCGATGGCCACCACCGAGTCGGTCATTCGCAGCAGCGTGTCGATCGCCGCACCAGCGGCAGCGTCGCCGTCCGCAGCGGCATAGGCCGCGGCAAGCGCCGGGGCGCGTCCGGCGAGGGCGAGGTCGTGCAGCGCGGCGAGGACCACCGTGGGGTGCCGCTTGCGCGCCGGCGCCGCCTCGATGGCGCGCAGCGCCTCGCCGGACTCACTCAGGGCGACGGCGACGCGCTCGTACAGCGGCGATGTTCCGGCGGCGTCGACCTCACCGAAGTGCCGGTACACCTGAGCGAGTGTGCGGTCCCTGCCCGCGGGTACGGCGCTTCCTGCGGTCGGCCCTGGCATCCCGGGGATTCTAGCCATTGGAACGAAACCCCCGACCCTTGACCTGGCACAAGAGCGCCGAGGAGATCCCCGGCCGACCCGCCGGCTACTGCCGCTCCCCCAGCAAATAGCGAGCGCTCCAACCTGACAGGACACTAGCCTCGCCGCAACAGTCGAACGATCTTGTGTTGCGAAGATCGCTGGAATCCGCCCGGCCTGAAGTGGCCCCGCCTCGAATCGGACACCTTCGATGTCGGGCCCAGCAGAGCCAGATGAAGCCGTCCGAGTGGGGCCGAATGAAGCCGTCATAGCCACCCGCCAGCGGCGTCGTGCCGCGAAGCATCTGGCAGGATGTCGGCAGCTACCCGAGCGGCCTGGGGAGGAAACCGGTGCCTGTCCGCTTTCAGTTCGTCATCGACTGTGCCGACCCGGACCGGCTGGCTCGGTTCTGGGCCGCCGCGCTGGGCTATGAGCTCGCGCCGGTCCCGGCTGGATTCGTTACCTGGAACGACTTCTACCGCCAGCTGGGGGTGCCCGAGGAGGAGCTGGTCGACGGGGCGGACAGGATCAGCGACCCGGAGGGCCACGGGCCGGGCATCTGGTTCCATGTCGTCCCGGATGCCAAGGTGGTCAAGAACCGGCTGCATCTCGACATCCACGCCAGTGGCGAGCGGACGGACCCGATCGAGACTCGCAGGAAGCGAGTCGACGCGGAGGCGAGCCGGCTGGTCGGCCTGGGCGCCACCATCACTGGCGCATTGTCCGAGGAAGGGCTCGACCACTACGCGGTCGGGATGAAGGACCCGGAAGGCAACGAGTTCGATATCAACTGACCGCAGCCGCCGAGGCGTCACGCCGAAATGCCTCACATCCATCGGCGCGGTACCTGCGGTCGGTTGCCGCGCCCTCGCTGCGGCGGGCTTTTGCGGTGGGCAGCTACCACCAGCGGCACGGCGCCAGGACGCATGATCTCGCCGAGCGGTGGATCCGGTCGAGGTGGCTCCGCTCAGATACCCCGAATCCCGGCCGTAATTTCAACGCACTGCAGGGCGTGGCGGCCCGCAGCGCCACCCGGGTCTGGGCCGTGGGCACCACCCGGCCCGGCCCCCTGCAGCGATTCTCGACGCTCGCCGAACGCTGGAACGGCACCCGCTGGCGGGTGGCCAGAACGCCGAGCCCCGGCAGCGGAGACGACGGGCTGTCCAGCATCGCCGAGATCCCGCACCGCGGCGGTTTCTGGGCGGTGGGAAATGCGGGCGACAGCACCCTCATCGAGTTCCACTGCTGACGCAGGGACATTGCGGGTACCCGCCTACAAGCCGCGGAAGACGATCAGCGCCAGGTCATCGACGGGCGGGCCGGATCCGAACTCATGGACTGCACGCTGAATTCTGGCCACGATCGCGCCGGCGTTCAGGCCCGAGCATTCGCCGAGCAACTGGCTCAGGCCGTCGTCATCATCGAGCAGTCGGCCGGAGGCCCGGCGTTCCGTCACCCCGTCAGTAACGCAGAGCAGCACATCGCCCGGCGACATGCTGACGGTGTCGGTGCGGAAGGTGACCGCGTCCAGCACGCCGAGAAGCGGTTGCGGCTCAGCCCCGGTCTGCACCGTGCCGTCTGAATGCAAGATCAGCGGCGGCGGGTGGCCCGCGCAGGCCAGGGAGATGGTGGCGGTGCCGCCGGGCGCCGGGACGAGCTCGCCATGGATCAGCGTCACGAATGGCGCCCGGGAAGCTTCTCCGGCGATCAGCGTATTGAGCCGCTCAAGCACGGCCGGGACATCATGGCCCTCCGCGGCCAGGATGCGCAGCGCATGCCTGGTAAGGCCAGTTACTGCGGCGGCCTCGGGACCCTTGCCGCAGACATCGCCGATGGTGAACCGCCAACGGCCCTCGGTGACCTCGAACACGTCGTAGAAGTCGCCGCCAACCTCATTCCCCTCGCCCGCTGCCTGGTACGCTGCCGCCAGCTCGACGCCAGGGATGTCCGGCAGCTCAGGCGGTAGCAGGCTGCGCTGCAGCGCATGGGTGGCTTGCAGCTGCTCCGAGTAGAGCCTGGCGTTGTCAAGGGCAAGCGCCGCACGCCGGGCCAGATCCTCCGCCAGATCCAGGGCATCCCTCGCCATTGCTCCGCCGCGCGGCCGGCCGATCACGAAGATTCCCAGGCTGCGGTCGCGCGCACGCAACGGAATGCACCAGGCCGGATCGGAGGCCAGTTCGGCGGTCATGGCCGTGCGCAGCTCCGGCTGCGACCCGGTAAATGACCACGGCTGCACGCCGTCGCCGGGATAGACCTGGGGCGGCGGACTGTGGTTCAGCAGACTGGCGAGCGCATCGGCACGAGACTCATCTGCATGCCACGCGTAAGCCAGCCTGGGCTCGCCACTCACGTCGGGCAGCAGCACGGCACACCAGGCCGCCAGCCGCGGCACGACAAGCTGGGCGGCGAGCGCTATCGTCTGGTCTTCATCCAGGGTGCCGGCCAGCAGGTCGCTTGCCTCGGCCATGAAACTTATCTGGCCCCGCCAGGCCCGGTCATGTTCACTCAGCCTGGCTCGGTCAAGCGGAATTGCCACCTGATCGGCTATCCGCTGCACCCGGGCCAGGTCCGCATCGGTGAATCGCCCCGGCGAGGCCGCGATGACGGCCAGCACGCCGGTTACCCGGCCCTCGGCCAGGAACGGGACGGTCATCAGCGACCGCCCGGAGTCGCGCCGAGCCTGCGCGAGATCCGTGCCGCGCTCTGCGAGCTGGTTATAGAAGGCGAGGAATGTTTCCAGGCCGCCAGGGTCCGCCTCGGTGCCTGCGGCGGCCGTTGCTGTCCGGGCGGCACCACGCCCGGCAGCGGCTCGAATCCTCAACTCGCCTTCCTCATCAGGGATCAGCGCGTACACGGCGTCAGCCGCCACCGCTGCGCTGGCAAGCTCGACCGCGTGACCGAGTAGCTCGTGGTATCCGCCCTGTAGCCGGTCCGCGCCGCTTCGCTCGACCGCGGGCGATGAGAATTCCCCCAGCTCGAAGCCATTCGGCGGCCCGGCTCCGGTCCGAGCCTCATCGCCGGCCGGCGCGGCGGCCGGGGCGCCGTCGGGCCGGGAGCTCAGCCCTAGCCGGAACCAGACCACCTTGGCGGTCGGCGCGTAAGACACTCCCCACGACGACGCGAGCGCCCCAGGCAACAGCAGCCCGCGACCATTTGGCCGGTCGGCTTCGGTGCGGCCATCTGGCGGGTCGGGGATCATGCGGGCCGGATGCCTGTCCAGAACCGATACCTCCACGGCGGCGCCGTTGAGCCTGCACGTTAACTCGAGACCGGTTCCCGCATGGACGATGGCATTGGTGACAAGCTCGCTGGTCAGGAGCACAGCATCGGCCACCAGATCATCGCAGCCGGACAGCTGCCAGGAATTCAGCGTTTCCCGGACGAAGCGCCGGGCGGCGGCAACCGCCGTCGGCTCTGGTTCAAAGACTGCGGCAGCGATGAAGCCCTCGTGTCCGTCCACGTGTCCTACCTGTGCGCCCCCGGGCTCTCGGTGCAATCGATGACGTTTGCAGCTGGTCGATGCTCTTATCGTGGCAGACTTGACACGTCGGCACATGGGGGAAAGCGCAGTCCGGTCCCACATCGCCACGGCCGGGCCCGTCGGCCAGCGGCGGAGGAGGACTCTGTGATGATCCGCGCTGCGGGGAATCCCCGCCGCGACGACGGAAACGGGACGCGCGAGGATAACGGCATAAGCCCAGGCCGCGGACCCGCCGTCGGCCGCGGAACAGGACGGTACACCGACGCCGACCTTGAGCCGATCCGCGCAGCCCTGGCGGCGTTCGCGCGCGGCGATTTGCGCCCGCGCGCGGGGCGAGCCTCCGACCGGCGCGAAGGCGCCATGCTGGCCGAGATCGGCCAGCTGGCCGACGAGGTCGGCGGCCAGCTGGCGTCGCTCAACTCCGAGGTCACCCAGAAGGCCGCGCAGGTGCGTGACATCGCGCTGATTACCACGGCCGTGGCCCGCGGCGACCTGACCCGGAAGGTGACGGTCGATGCGCAGGGTGAAATGCTGCAGCTCAAGCAGACGGTGAACACGATGGTCGACCAGCTGTCGGCGTTCGCTGACGAGGTGACCCGGGTAGCCCGCGGGGTCGGCACCGAGGGCAGGCTCGGCGGCCAGGCGTACGTGCGTGGCGTGTCCGGGGTGTGGAAGGACCTGACCGACAACGTCAACTTTATGGCGGGCAACCTCACCGGCCAGGTCCGCAACATCGCGCAGGTCACCACGGCGGTAGCCAATGGCGACCTGAGCAAGAAGATCGACGTGGATGCCCGCGGCGAGATCCTGGAGCTGAAGACCACCATCAACACGATGGTCGACCAGCTGTCGGCCTTCGCTGACGAGGTGACCCGGGTAGCCCGTGAGGTGGGCACCGAGGGCAGGCTCGGCGGCCAGGCGCGGGCGCGTGACGTGTCCGGGGTGTGGAAGGACCTGACCGACAACGTCAACGGCATGGCCAGCAACCTCACCGGCCAGGTCCGCAACATCGCGCAGGTTGCGACGGCGGTAGCCAATGGCGACCTGAGCAAGAAGATCGACGTGGATGCCCGCGGCGAGATCCTGGAGCTGAAGACCACGATCAACACGATGGTCGACCAGCTGTCGGCCTTCGCCTCAGAGGTGACCCGGGTAGCCCGTGAGGTAGGCAGTGAGGGCAGGCTCGGCGGCCAGGCCGAGGTGGAAGGCGTATCAGGCACATGGAAGCGGCTGACCGAGAGCGTCAACGAGCTGGCAGGCAACCTGACCACACAGGTCCGCGCCATCGCCGGGGTCGCCAGTGCTGTCACCGAGGGCGACCTGACCCAGTCCGTCGAGGTCGCGGCGCGCGGCGAGGTCGCCGAGCTCAAGGACAACGTCAATCTGATGGTCGCGAACCTGCGCGAGACGACCCGCACCAATCGGGAGCAGGACTGGCTGAAGACCAATCTCGCCCGGATTGCCGGGCTCATGCAGGGCCATCGCGATCTGCTGGAGCTGGCGCGGCTGATCCTCGGCGAGCTCACGCCGCTGACCTCTGCGCAGTACGGCGCCATTTACCTGGCCAGCGATGCCGCGGGCACGCAGAGCCAGCAGCAGGAATTCACCCGGATCGCCACCTATGGTTTTACGAAGGGCGGCCTGGATCATTTCGGGGCAGGAGAGGGGCTGGCCGGCCAGGCAGCCATCGAGCGCATGCCGATCCTGATCACCGATGCCCCGGCCGGATACCTCAAGGTCGGATCGGGTCTCGGCAGGGCCGCGCCGGTGAGCATAGCCGTGCTGCCCATCCTGTTCGAGGACCAGGTCGTCGGCGTGCTCGAGCTGGCCTCGCTGACCCGGTTCAGCGATGTTCACCTGGCCTTCTTTGACCAGTTCGTTGGGACCATCGGCGTTGCCATCAATACGATCATGGCAAACTCGCGGACGGAGGCCCTGCTGAGCGAATCTCAGCGGCTCACCTCTCAGCTGCAGGAGCGCTCGGTCGAGCTGCAGCGCCAGCAGGCCGAGCTGCGCAGGTCCAACGCAGAACTCGAGGACAAGGCAGCACTGCTGGCGACGCAGAACAGCGCCATCGAGATACAGAACCGCCAGATCGAGCAGGCGCGCAGCACGCTGGAGGAGCGTGCTCAGCAGCTGGCGATCTCCTCCAGGTACAAGTCGGATTTCCTGGCCAACATGTCGCATGAGCTGCGCACGCCGCTGAACAGCCTGCTCGTGCTCGCCAAGCTGCTCTCGGAGAACCAGGACGGCAACCTGACCGGCCAGCAGGTTGAATTCGCCCGCACTATTCACGCAGCTGGATCCGACCTGCTGCAGCTGATCAACGACATCCTGGACCTGTCCAAAGTCGAGGCCGGCAAGATGGATGTCAATCCCGCAGAGCTGCCGCTGGCCGCGCTCGTCGAGTACGTCGACGCCACGTTCCGCCCGATGGCAGAGGACAAGGGACTGAGGTTCGGTATCGACGTGCGCCCCGGCACGCCGGACCGGCTCTATGTCGACGAACAGCGACTTGAGCAGATCGTGCGCAACCTGCTCTCCAACGCGGTCAAGTTCACCTCGGCCGGCGAGGTCAAGCTCACCGTCGGCCGCGCCGACCGGGTAGAGTTCGGCGGCGCGCTCCGCGGGGCATCTGACGTGATCGAGTTCGCCGTGTCGGACACTGGCGTCGGCATTGCGAAGAACAAGCTCAGCACGATCTTCGACGCGTTCCGGCAGGCGGACGGAACAACGAGCCGCCGCTATGGCGGCACCGGCCTCGGCCTCTCGATCAGCCGGGACATCGCCCGGCTGCTCGGCGGGGAGGTCCGCGCGTCCAGTCGGCCGGGCAAGGGCAGCACGTTCACGCTGTACCTGCCGGCCCGGCAGGACCCGCCAGGAGCCGGAACCATGACGGCCGTCCCGCCGGGCGCCACGGCCACGAAACGGGCAACGGCCGTTCCCGCCGCAGCTGCGATGCCCGTAGCCGGGAACGGCGAAGACGTGCTGAACAGGGCTCGGATACTGATCGTGGATGACGATGCGCGTAGCGTCTTCGCTCTCACCGGTGTCTTTGAACGGCACGGGGCCGAAGTGCTCTATGCGGAGAACGGGCGGATCGGGATAGAGACGCTAGAGCGCAACGAGGGCATCTCGCTCGTGCTGATGGACGTCATGATGCCGGAACTGGACGGGAACGCGACCATGCGGGCGATCCGGCAGATGCCGCAGTTCACCGAACTGCCGATTATCGCTCTCACCGCGAAGGCGATGAAGGGCGACCGGGAGAAGAGCATCCGGGCCGGCGCATCCGACTACATCCCCAAGCCCGTGGAGACTGATCACCTGCTGCACCTGATGCGACACTGGCTGCAGCGCAGTGCCGGGCCGCGCACCTAGGGCTGCTTCGCCAACTCGCATGAGGAGCCGCCGACGTGGCAGAGAAGGCCAAGATCCTGCTAGTGGACGATCGCCCAGAGAACCTCGTCGCGCTCGAGGCGATCCTCGGCTCGCTCAACCAGAAACTGGTCCCGGCGCGCTCTGGGGACGCCGCGCTCAAGGCGCTGCTCAGCGATGAGTTCGCCGTCATCCTGCTCGACGTCCTGATGCCGGGAATGGACGGATTCGAGACTGCCGCCCACATCAAGCGACGTCCCAGGACGCGGGACGTGCCGATCATCTTCCTCACCGCGCTGAACAGCGAGCCCGACTATGCGTTCCGCAGTTACTCGGCTGGCGCCGTCGACTACATCGCCAAGCCGTTCGACCCATGGGTGCTGCGCGCCAAGGTTGCGGTGTTCGTAGATCTGTACATGAAGAACCGGCAGCTCAGCGAGCAGGCGGCGCTGCTGCGATCGCAGTTGGCTGATTCGCTGCGGGCGGCCGAGACTGCCCCTGCGACCGCGGAACAAGTGCTGGCTGAGCTCTCCGCGCGGCTGGCGGCGGTGGAGGACCTGGTCACGGTGCTTTCCGGGCAGACCGCCGCCGCCCCGGACCCCGCCATCACCCAATCCATGCAGCAACTGGAGGACCGGGTAGGAAGGCTGCGCGACGTGTTCGATGCGCTGCGGGTCGGCGGCTGACGCCTCGGTGCTGCAATGTCAGCTGGAGCTGCCGGAGCGCTACTGGGCGGCCGACGTGACCGGACCGCCGTTTCGCCGCAGTCGCGCTATGGCCGGGGACGGCGGCTGGACCGCGCTGCTCACGAATACCTGCGGGCTGATCATGTGCAGCTCGCTGAGCAAGGCGCCGAGGCCCTCATCCTGCGGCAGCTCAATGATCACGTCGCCGGTCATCTCGGTGTCGCGCGGGACCATCAGCAGCGCCCAGACACGCTGTCCGGCGAGCGCCGCGGTGAGCAGCGCCTGACTATGCGGATCATCTGACATGGTGATCCGGACTCTCCACAAGGACATCAGGGCCCCCTCACTTCCTGTTCTGTCCTCGACAGTGCAACCGCCCCGTTGCCGATGTGATTCAGGCTCGTAACGACGACGTGAACCCTCGCGGCCCGCCCGCAAAAGGTCACCGACTGTAAGCTGTTCTCGCATCCGAAGAACTTCACCCCGGTCTGCACGACCGAGCTCGGCTACATGGCGAAGATCAAGCCTGAGTTCGACCGCAGAAATACGAAGATCATCGGGCTCTCGGTCGATCCGGTCAGCTCCCACGAGAAGGTGGGCGGCAGACATCGAGGAAACGCAGGGTACTGCGCCGATAGAACCTGCATTGCTTATCTTCTATAAGAATCCATTGGTACCGCCATGTGAAGAAGAAGGGCTCAAGAGTATTAACAACGGTCACAATCGCGACCGGTGAGAATGCCACGCCCGTCCAGAGATTAAGCTTCTGCAAGTCAAGAATTACGGCCGACATGACCGACAGGACAAGTGACGCCAGCTTGACCGCGCTGCAATGCCCTTCCTTACTGAACTGACGGTCGCTGCGGTAGGCGGTGCAGGACGAGTTTCCGGTCGACGACGCGGGTTTTTGGGGGTGTCGGGTTTGCGGGTCGGGAAGTCGCAGCCAGGGCGCTGGAGCATACGCGGGGTGGAGCGGGGCGGGCGCTCGCGGATCAGCATCCGGGGCAGGTCCTCGACCAGAAGTCGGAAGGCTTTGGCCAGGTCACAGGCGGCGAGGACAGTGGCGACGGAAGCACGTACGGCATCGAACAGCGCTGGGAACCTCACCCGGCGCAGTTCGATCAACGCGCGGGAGCCGAGTGCTCGCGGTGGTTATGCTTTGGGCGCCTGCGAGATGCGCACCATGGTGCCGGAGGGGTCCCGGAACGCGCAGTCGCGCGGGCCCCAGGGCTGGTCGATGGGCTCCTGCAGCACCTCGGCGCCGAAGGCCCGCACCCTCTCGAAGGCCGCGTCGAGATCGTCGGTGCGGAACACGCTCATCGGCAGGGCTCCCTTGGTCAGCAGCTCCTGCAGGGCGTCGCCGTCGGCCTGGGACCGGCCGGCGTGCGGCTCGGAGAGCACGATCTCAAGGTCCGGCTGGGACGTGCTGCCGAGGGTGACCCAGCGGAACCCGCCCGAGGCGACGTCGTTGCGCACCTCAAGGCCGAGCGCGTCGCGGTAGAAGGCGAGCGACTCGTCCAGGTCGTTGACGGTGATATGGCAGTACTGGAGTGAAATGGTCATGCGGCCAACGCTAGACGACGTCGTCGCGGACCGCTTCTCCAATCCTGATCGGTTGGTCCCTGGTCGGCCGGGTGCGCACCTTGGCCACGCACGCGGGCATCGCCAGCACGGCGCGGTGCTCTCGGGCCCGGTACGCGCTCGGCGTCATCCCCACGAGCTCGGTGAATCGCGAGCTGAACGAGCCGAGGGAGGTGCAGCCGACCGCCATGCACGCGTCGGTCACACTCATGCCCGCGCGCAGCAGCGCCATCGCCCGCTCAACCCGCCGGGTCATGAGGTAGCTGTACGGCGTCTCGCCGTAGGCCGCCCGAAACGCCCGGGAGAAGTGCCCCGGCGACATCAGCGCGTGGCGAGCCATTGTCGGCACGTCGAGCGGACGCGCATACTCCCGGTCGACCAGATCCCGCGCCCGGCGCAGGTGCGCAAGGTTGGCAAGGTGTAGCTGGTCCATGGGACGAGG
>WNGB01011528.1_pt1 | contig 26039 bp, 24 predicted proteins | sample 5400681 | NCBI WGS metagenome assembly WNGB01 (sample SAMN13153367, study PRJNA577476) | soil metagenome | isolation source: 115 cm soil or saprolite under grassland replicate 2 | place: USA:California | collected 2016-06-15
TGGAGCGGCGGATTTGTCTCCATTGAGGATGCCGATTGGCTCATCCTTGTTGACGACGCCAGGGACCGTGAAGTCTTCGTTGTCGCGGTTCAGGGTGTTGTTGATATCCCGGGTCGGATCGACACCGGCCGGATCCACCTCGTTGATGAGGAGGGGCTCCTTCGGCGGCGTGTCGTCGGTCTCTTTCAACGCGGGAGGCGGTGCCGGCGGATCGCCCTTCGCGACGGTGTCGGCGGGAGGAATTTTTTCCAGGTCGGGTTGCCGCGCCGGGGCGGGGCCGGGGATGAGGAAGAGGGCGAAGATCAAGCCGGCGTGGACGATGCCGCTGACGACGGCGGCTGGGATGAGCAGGAGCAGACCAATCCCGGAGCGCTTGATCGCCGCGCCGGGGTCGCGGATCAGGGCCGGTTGCGTGGGGCGTTTGACCTTGCTGTTGTCCAGGTTCGCCATGCTGCGTTTCCTTCCTTCTTCCCTGTGAATTACCTCTCATTCATTATGCGCACCGCACCGTCGCCGCCGCAATGAAAAAAAGCGCCCTTTGCGGTCTAACTCAGAAGTGGTTTGCAAACTAACCCGAAGCGTCAGCGAGGGATTCTCACCTCTCCGGAAGGGTGCAAGGCCCTCGCTGACGCTTCGGGTTGGTAACAAAGATTCTCAAATCCCTTCTAAGCGGACGGCGGCCCCGGTTCCCTGTGGTCTGGTTCGGGACCACCGCCGAGGAACGCCTGCTCATCGAAGAGTTTCGCCGTGTGCAACTCCGTCAGCCTCGCGCGCACCGCGCGGTCGCCGCGCTTGTACCAGAGACTGAGCGCGATAATCAGCCCGAGCGTGAGCACGACGCAGCCAATAATCCCCATCACCATCGTCTTCGTCATGCCCGTTTCCAACTCGGGGCGTGGCCGCGGCGATTGAAGTGTCAACGTCGGCGCAATGAAAAACAACGCCTGGCGCTCCTTCTCGTCCTGCGATGTGTATGGCCATTTCTTGAAAAAGTAACCGTCGAACGAGACCCGCCGATCAAGGTCGTCGCCGACCTGCAGGCCCTCGGGCAACTCCGTGAAATCCACCCGGATCAGCGGGCCGCGGTTATCGAGGGAAATCCACGCCTCGTAAAAGTGCGGCACGCCATGCTTGATGGCAGGGACCGGAGCATCGTGCCGGTTCAGCCTCCTGAGGGTGCCTGCCAGGTGAATAACCTGGCCGCGATATTTCCACGGTTCGGAGTTGATATGGGCGAATTTGACATGGGTGTTGTCCGCCGCCGCCTTGGCGAACACATCGGCTGGTGTCCGCGAAGCATAGAACAAGGCATCAGCATAGACCAAATACTCCCGGTATCCCGGCCGCAAATGCAACCTGGCCTCCTCGCCGGGGTTCCGGACGACCATGTCTACCCAGGGCTTACCATCGCGCACTCCCTGTAACGATTTTGGGTTGAGGTCTGGCACGGTTTCGAGGAAGAGAGGCCAGATCCCCTCGCGTCCGCCCTGGATGCGCATGGCCGCGGCGGTATAAGGATCGCGGATGCCCACAAGTTGAGCGCTGGCGGCGAGCAGGCGGCGACGCCCGTCCAGCCAGAACCGTTCCTCCCCCGCGATCTTCTGCCGCACCAACTCCTCGCCGGCGAGCAACAAGGCCCACTGCCCCTGCGGGTAGGGGGAGCCTAACGCCGCCGTTGCCCGGGCGAGGGACAACAGGTCCGGACGTTGAAGACCTTTCTTCTCGGCCTTTTGGCCCGGCGGGGGCTGGGCGGCGCTCGTCGTCGCGGCGAACAGGAACGCGGAGACGAGCGCAACGCACGCCAGGGTCAGCTTCAGGCGCGGGGGATGCATGAGATACCCGCCTCCGGGCGACAGCACGACACGCAAGCAATTCCTCATACACGCTCCGGTCGAAGGAGCCCGTTCGTAGTACCGCCTTGAGGCGGAACCCCCGTCGATTCCGCCTCAAGGCGGTACTACGAACGGGCTCCTTCAACTGGACCGCGAATCAGGGCACCTTCTGCGGCGCGTGGAAGTTGATTTCCTTGAATTTGGCGGTCTTGCAGACGTCGTACATGCGGATGAAGTATTCGTACTTCAGATTCGGTGCCGGGTCGATGCTGACGGTCACCTCGGCGCCGCCGGGGCCGTCGCGGATCTCCTTCAGTTTGGTCAGAAGGGGGGCCAAACTCTGCTCGAAGCGTTTCTTGCCGTCTCCAGGCTTGAGTGGCTCTGGGGGGGGCGGAACCCAGATCGCTGTCGCCTCGCGCTGGGCGACACCGGGCAGATGCAGGGTGATTTCCTTGGGTTCACCGTCGCGAAAACCGATGTCTACCTCTTCCTTTTCCTTGGCCTTCGGTAGCCCGTCGGCCTCCCCAACCGCCTTGATGATGATGCGCAGGTTGGTTTTCAATTCCTTCTCATCCGGCTCCTTGTCCTTGGGCGCCTCGATCTTCGGCTCCTCATCGATCTTGGGCGGCTCGTCGTCCTTCTTGTCCTTGTTGCCGATCTTGGGGGTAGGTGGTGGAGGCGGTTTGTCGGCCTTCGCGTACGGCAGCAGCTTGCCGTCGAAGTGCGTTTCGGTCGGCGCGGGGTTGTAGACCATCACGAAGAAGGCCATCAGCTGAAAGGCCACGTCGAGGAACGGCGTGATGACCAGGCTGAGCTGCACGCCTTCGCCGCTGGTGTCGGTTTTCTTGCCGAGCATGTGCCGTCTCTCGCTATTGCTTGGCGACGTCCTTCAGGACGCGCAGTTGCCAGCGCTCGTAGCCGGCGTCCATGCACGCCTTGAGGGCATCCCACACCTGGTGGTAGCGGGCGTCCTTGTCGGCCCGTAGCACAATGACGATGTTGATCGGGCCGGTCTTGCCGATTAACTGTGCGGTGCGCTCCAGGGTCTTGCGCTCCCGTTCGACATAGCCCTGCAGTTTGTCCGGGGCGAGGGTGCTGTCGCGGACCTGCAGTTTGCCGTCCTTGTCCACGTTGAGGTAGACGAAATTGTCAGGCCCCTGATCGATCGGGGCAGTGATGCTCTGCGACTTGGGCAACTCAATCGCCTTGTTGAACTGCTCGCGGGCGACGAAGTTGACGGTGATCATGAAGAACATGATCAGCTGCAGCACCACGTCAAGCAGCGGCGTGAGGTTGATTTCCAGGTTATCGTCGCCATCGCCGCCACCGTGCATCGCTTTCTCTCCGCAAGACGAGCGGCGGGGTTTATCCCCGCCGGCCAGACGGCGGGGATAAACCCCGCCGCTCGTTGTCGCGAAACGCTACTCGGTCACCTCGCCCAGGTCGCTGCTGCTCTTGGTCGCGGGCTTGATCCCGCGCTGATCGGTGGCGGTGGTTGTGCTCGTTTTCGCCGTCGCCGGAGTGGCAGCGGCCCCTGGTGTCGCTGGGGCCTTTTTCGAGTTGTGGTACATCTGCGTCAACAGGTCGTCCGCCAGCAAACTCGTGTCCATCGTGAGGCGCGTCAACCGGCTCTTGAAGAACGCATGGCAGAAAATGGCGGGCACCGAGAGCGAGATGCCCAGCAGCGTCACGACCAGGGCGTGCGAAATACCCTCGGCGAGTTTGTCGGCCCGCGGCGCCTGGCCGGTGGACAACTCCATGAAGGCCATGATCATGCCGAAGACCGTGCCGACCAGCCCCAGCAGCGGGCCGAGCGTGCCGATTGTGCCCATGTAGGTGATGAGCTGCTCCTTGCCCGCCTTGACGTTCTCCACCATGCTGAAAGCCGCCTCGCGCGCGTCCTCGATGCCGTATTGCAGCCGGCCCATGCCGGCGGCCAGGACGCGCCCCAGGAACGAGCCATCGCTGCGCACCAGCTCAAACGCTTGCTTGAACTGACGTTTGTTGACGGTGTCGGTGAACTCGTCCACGAGGACCGGTGGGATCGCGACGCCCATGCGCAGGTCCATCGTCATCAGGACGATCAGCGTGACCAGCACGATCGAGACGAGCAGCAGCAGCGGGCCGAAGAAGATGCCGGCCGACTTGATGAGGTGGGTGAAGAAGTCCGGTGTCTCCTTGGCGCTCTCGGGCGCCTTGTCCTTGTCATCGGCCCCCTGGGCGTACGCGGCGGGCGGTTCGACCAGGATGGTCATCGTGCCGAAGGCGGCGAGCGCCAGCACACAGCACAGAAGAAATCGGCCAGTCCCGGCCGCACGACTCCCCACCGAAACTCCCATGGTGCAATTCCTGGCAAGTAGAATAGCGACAGACACCAGGCGAACCGGACGAACGTATCGCGGCCATGGATCGTGGAGGCCAGCGACTTTCTCATCTTGATGGGCCGTCGGACAACCTGTCAAGTCTTTTCCTTCCCTCCGGCGGCGCGTTCGTGGCCGGCCGCCCCTCATAGCGCTTCAGGAGCAGGTATTCCAGCAGCCAGACGAGTGTCGCCAGGCAGTGGTCGCCGCTATCGCGCGCCGGATCGAACTCGGAGACGGCCAGCCCCACGACGCGCTCCGACCAGACGGCGTCGAGCAAGCGCAACAGCAGGTGCGGACTCAGCCCGAAGGGCACCGGGTGAGCCACTGCCGGGAAGTAGGCCCGATCGAACACGTCGCAATCGAGGTCGAGGAACACCCGGCTGGCCTCCCCGCCAGCGCGGCGCAGGTACGCCAGCGCCGGCTCGGGATCGACCGCCAGGGCCGACGCCGGGAAGGTCGCCCGGTAGTAAGCGCCGACGTGTTCCGGCGGCAGCAGCAGTTCCCGGTGGCCGAGGTTGACGAGCGCCGGCAGCGGCCCGGCACAGTGCATCAGGAAATTGCCGTGCGACAACTCGGAGGTACAATCGCTTAGATGATAGACGTCGAGATGGGCGTCGAACTGCACCACAAGGGTGTCGTTGTCGCCTGACAGTTCATCGTAGACGGGCAGCACGCCGAGGTGGTTGCCTGCCATCCAGCACAGGAAGTCGCCGCGCTTCCAGGCGTCGCGGACGGCGCGGCGACCCTGGCGGCGCCAGTCGTGGTAAGCGGCGGGTGTCTCGAAGCCGAATTCGCGCAGGCGCACCTGGCCCGCGTAGGCACGGGCGCGGGTCGGGAGTTGCTCGCGTTTGTTGTCGGCGAGCATTTCCCGGACGGCGTCAGCGAGAAGTTCCGCCCCGGCGCCCGCGCCGCGGCTGCCGAAAAGGTCGAACGGGAAGAAGCTGACGGTGGTACTCACAGGCCGGCCTTGCCGGGTCGGTCAAACCTTCCAACAAACGAGCGGCGGGGTTTATCCCCGCCGACCAGACGGCGGGGATAAACCCCGCCGCTCGTTCTATTCCTTTTCCGTGGAGTTATCGACTCGGTCAGGCTGGAAAGCCTGACCTACAGGCTGTTCTATTGCTCGCGCGCATGCTATACAATGGGCGGGTGCGATTCCTGGCGACTCGCGCGCACCTGGCGAGCGCAACGCCCGTGAGATTCGGACAACATGCAAGCAATTCAGGACTACTACATCGCCCACAATGCCGTGGTTCGCGGCGATGTGGTGTGCTCGGCAGGAGTGAACATCTGGTTCAACACGGTCCTCCGCGGCGACCTGGCGCGGATCACGCTCGGCCCGCGCGTTAACTTGCAGGACGGTTGTATCGTCCACACCGACACCGGCTGCGATCAAGAGATCGAGGAAGGCGTGGTGGTCGGTCACGGTGCCATCTTGCACGGCAAACGGATCGGTCGTCACAGCCTGATCGGCATCGGCGCGCGCCTGCTGACGGGCTGCGAGATCGGCGAGGAGTGCCTGATCGCCGCGGGCGCCCTGGTTACCGAGATGCGCCGGATTCCGCCGCGCTCCGTCGTCATGGGGATTCCGGGCAAAATCGTGCGCTCGGTGACGGCGGAGGAACTGGAACGCACGCGGACGATTTGCGCCCATTATCTGGAGATGGCCCAGCGCTACGCCCGCGGCGCCTACCCGCCGCCGTGGCTGCGATGAAGGAGTGGTGAGTGGTGAGTGGTGAGTGGTGAGTGAAGACAGGCGAGTGCCTCTTCACTCACCACTCACCACTCACCACTCACGTCATGAGGAGCCGATGAGCGCCACTGCCATAACCGAATCGCCGTCGCCACAGGCTTCGACGCCCCAGGTCAATTTGACGACTCCCAGCGACAGGCGTGCCGACATCGACGCCAAGCACACCCTCGTTGCCGCCTTGCTCGAAGAGGTTCGGTGCGAAGGTTTGCTCGTGCTGGAGCCAGAGAACTTCACCTGGCTGACCGCGGGTGGGACGCCGCGCGGCATCCTCGACGAGACGGCCATGCCGGCGCTGTACTTCAGCCCCGAAGGCCGCTGGCTGCTCACCTCCAACGTCGATACCCAGCGTCTCTTCGATGAGGAAATCGACGGTCTGGGCTTCCAACTCAAGGAATGGCCGTGGCACTGGGGACGGGCCCAGCTGCTCGCCGATCTCTGCCAGGGGCGGAATGTCGCCTGCGATACGCCGCTGGGCAGTTGCAAGCAAGTCGGCGACCGGCTGCGGAACCTGCGGCGGACGCTCACCGGGTACGAACAAGCCTGTTACCGGGCGCTGGGACAGATCGTCAGTCACGCCCTCGAAGCCGCCTGTCGAACCCTGACGCCCGGCGAGACCGAGCGCGAGGTGGCGGGCCAACTCAGTCATCGCCTCTTGCATCGCGGGGCGTCGCCGCTGATGATCCAGGTGGCGGCCGACGGACGCTCGCGGGCCTATCGGCATGGCGGCTTCACCACGACGTCGGTGCGGACGGAATGTGTCGTGACCGTGACGGCGCGCAAGTACGGTCTCTGCGCTACTGCCAGCCGGAGCGTCTGCTTCGGTCCTCCCGACGCGACGTCGCGCCGGGAGCACGAAACGGTCTGCAAGGTCAGCGCCGCCTACATCGCCAGCAGCTGGCCCGATTCGGTGGTCAGCCTGGTGATGGAGAAGGGCCGGCGGATCTATGAGCTGAGCGGCGCCGAGCACGAATGGCTCCTGCAACCACAGGGGTACATTACCGGACGAACGCCAGTCGAGTTGTTGCTAACGCCTTCGACGGAAGATTTGATGCAAGCGAACTGGGCGGTCACCTGGCAGAGCAGTTGCGGCGCGGCGTTGAGTTGCGATACCTTTTTGCTCACTGAGGAAGGGCCGCGCACCGTCACCGCCGCGGAGAACTGGCCCTTGAAGCGCATTCGCATCTCGGGAGCGGAGTTCGTGCGGCCAGATCTGCTGATTCGCTGAACGGAAGGGTGGATGGTGGATGGTGGATGGTGGATGGTGAAAAGCCAGCTCCGCCCGCCGCTTGACGATCAGGCGCACGACGCGATCAACGCACTTCTCCACCGGCCAGACGCGGAACGGCGGCGCCGGCGGTTCCGGCCAGGGTTTGCCGTCCGGGCCAAGTACGCTCGTCCGCAGCGGCGTATCGACAAAACCCGGCGACACCACGCCGACGTGGACGCCGTCGCGTTTCAACTCCAGCCGCAACGCCTCGTACAAGCCGTGAATGGCGAACTTACTGGCTCCGTAAAGGGCATAAGATGGAATCCCACGCTTCCCGGTCAGGCTGCTGATGGCGACCAGCGAGCCGCCGCGTGCCTTGACGTGCGGCAAGGCGAAATGCGTCGCGTAGAGCGTGCCGAAAAAGTTGACGCGCATCACGTGCTCCATCGCTTCGAGGCTCGAACCCTCGAAGTATGTTCGCATCGATACGCCCGCCGAGCAGAGGAGCACGTCGAGCCCGCCAAAGCGCTCGACGGTCGCCGCGACGGCGCGGCCGACCTGGGCGGAATCGGTCACATCGGTCGGAAGCGCCATCGCCTCTGCGCCGGTGGCCTCCGCGGCGCGGACGACTTCGGCGAGGGCTTCTTGATTGCGGGCGGCGACGGCGATGCGCGCCCCGTGAGCGGCAAGGCGCAGGGCGGTCGCCCGGCCGATTCCCGAGGAACCGCCGGTAATAAGCACGACTTTCTTGGACAGCGGGTGCATCTTCAGATTGTCCCGGTCGTTGTGCCTGGTTTCGCTGGATTCTTGACAACGAGGCTTTCAAGTTCGCCATCGCCAGCCTAAAATCGCCATTCTATGACGAATCCTTCGCCAAACAGCCCGCAATCGCTCTCGAACAAGATCGCGCGCCTGGTGCAGGAACGCGGTTGGAACCAGGAAGACTTCGCGCGCATCGCCCAGCTCAACCGCCAGACGGTTCACACCATCCTGCATGAGGGCAATCGGAAACTGCGCAACGCCACCGTCAGCGCTTGTGCGCGGGCGCTAGGTCTGGCGGTCAACGACCTGCTGACGCTGCCGGTCGAGCGGTTGCTGGCGCGGATGAACGGCCGGCTGTCGGCCGATGCCGACGAGACCTTGCGCCGCCTCCACGAGCAGGCCAGCCAGCCCGAACTGGTGGCGTGGATCGAGCGTAACCCCGAGCGTGCCCGTCAACTGACTCCCGAGGAAATCGACGAGTTGGTCTCGCTACAGGGCACCGGCGGCCCCTTGACCGGCTTCGGCGTCGAGCGCTTTGTGGAGATGATCGAGCGAAAAAGGAAACTGATCCAGCAAGTGCATGCCATCGCGGGCACCGAATACATGGATGTGCTGGAGAAGCTGGTCGGACTGATGTACGAGAAAGTGCAGCCGTACGGCCATCAGGCCTAAAATCGTGGCGCTTGATCGTGGGCCGTGAGAGGATACGATAAAGGCGGGTTTCGAGCGCCGCTTGCGGCTTCGCGCTCGGGGACAAAACCCCTCCCCCCAACCCCCTCCCCGCAACGGAGAGGGGGAGCCAGACAGCGCATTGTTCTTCACCCCCTCTCCGTTGCGGGGAGGGGGTTGGGGGGAGGGGTTTTGTCCTTTAACTCTGAGCGGGGAGCCAATCATGATCCAGTTTCAATGCTGCCGCTGCGACAAAACACTCCAGGCGAAGGAAGAGTACCTCGGGCTGGAAATCACCTGTCCGGGGTGCGGCGAGCGGATGCCCATTCCGGATATCGGCAAGGCCATCCAGCCCGTCGCGCTGCCGCCCGAGCCCGTCGTCCACCGGGCCCCCGAGCCCGCGCCGCCTGAGCCCCCCGCGGCCCGACCACGACCACGTCCCAGCCGGCCTTCGCAACCCGAGACCAGCGGGAAGGCCCTGACCGCCCTGATCCTTGGCGGCTTCACCTTCCTGCTCCCCGTGATTGCAGCGATTCCCGCGATCATCCTCGCCATCCTGGCGCTGCGGGACATTGCTCGTCGCTCCGGCCAGTTGACCGGCAAGGGCGTGGCGATCACGGGCCTGGCGCTGGCCGTGCTGGGGAACATTACCATCCTGCCGATGGTGCTCGTGTACCAGGGGGTGAGAGAGTCCCGGGCCCAGGGGATCTCGGCCAACAACCTGAAGCAGTTGGCGATGGGGATGCACAACTACCACGACGCTAACCAGCGATTTCCCATGTCGGCGAATGTGCTGGGGCCTGGCAACAATCCGCCGCACAGCTGGCGCGTGGCGATCCTACCGTACATCGAGGAGGAGGCCCTGTTCCGACTCTATCGCTTCAACGAACCGTGGGACAGCGCGCACAACCTGCAACTGCTTCAGCAAATGCCGTCTATTTACGCTCCGGTTCGGGGCGAAGCGCCACCCGGGATGACGTATTATCAGGTCTTCACCGGGCCGAACACGCCTTTTCGAGCGGGGCGCCCGCTGCGAATGGCCGATTTCACTGACGGCACGTCGAACACCTTTCTGATCGCCGAGGCGGGCGAGCCTGTACCTTGGACCAAGCCCGCCGACATCGAGGTCTCGCCGCAGCGGCCGCTGCCCCGTCTGGGCGGGATGTGGCACGATGGTTTCATGGTGGCGATGGCCGATGGCTCAGTGCGCTGGATCGATACACGCCGCATCCGCGAGCCGATCCTGCGTCTGGCGATCGATCCCAGCGACGGGATGCCCTTGCCGCCGGAATTCTGGGACGGTGAACCACGATTTCAGCGTGGGATGAACGCGAAGTGGTGAGCAGCGCGTCAGCGCCTCAGCAGGCGGATCCGACGCCCGCAGACCCCACTCACCGAGGAACGAACAATGATCCGGTTCCAATGCCCCTGCGGCCAGCTTCTGCAATCGAAGGAAGAGCACGCCGGCCTGGAAATCACCTGTCCGGCGTGTGGGACGGCCAGTCTCGTCCCGGGTTCGGAGGCGGCCATTCGGCCCGCGCCAGCGCCCACCCACGGGGATGCTCTGCCGGTGGCGGAGTACACCCCGCGCCAGCCGCCGCAGCCTGTCTCGCCCGCTGGGAGACCGCGTCCTCGGGGCGCCGAAACAAGCGGCAAGGCTCTGTCCGCCTTGATTCTGGGCGCATTCACCTTTGTGGTGCCGGTGCTCGCCGCCATCCCCGCCATCATCTTCGCTGTCCTCGCCCTGAAGGACATCCGGAAGCGAGCGGGGCAGCTGACCGGCAAGGGGCTGGCGATCACCGGGTTGGCGTTGGCGGTCGTCGGCAACATCAGCATTCTGGGCTACGTTCTGCTCTGGCGGGGCATGTCGGGGCCCCGGGATCCGTCGGCGCGGGAACGAGCGATCTCGCAGAATAACCTGAAGCAGATCGGCCTGGCGATGCACAATTATCACGATGCCTACAGGTGCTTGCCAGCCAACGCGATCTACAGCAAGGACGGCAAACCGCTGCTCAGCTGGCGCGTCGCGATTCTGCCCTACATCGAGCAGAACGTCCTCTATCAGCAGTTCAAACTGGACGAACCGTGGGACAGCCCGCACAACAAGGCATTGCTCCAGCACATGCCTCCCCAATATGCGCCGGTGCGGGAGGGCCCGGGGGAGCCGTTCTGCACTTATTACCAGGTCTTCACCGGCCCGAACACGCCCTTTCCGGATGTGCCTCCTCAGGGTGGTCCCTTCGGGGCGCGCGGTCTGCGCCTGACGGAGTTCCGCGACGGCACGTCGAACACGCTCCTGGCCGCGGAGGCCGGAGAAGCCGTGCCCTGGACGAAGCCCGCCGATATTGCCATCTCGCCCGTACAGCCGTTGCCGAAACTGGGCGGCCAGTGGCGCAGCGGCTGCAACGTGCTCATGGCAGACGGGAGCGTGCGCTGGGTGGATCTGAGGCGGGTCAGCGAGCCCACGCTGCGCGCGCTCATCACCCCCAGTGGGGGCGAAGTGGTGCCCCCGGATTGGGAGGATTGACTTATCCCGAGACGCCGACAGGTGGCGATCCGGTGGCTGTAGAGCAGACTGCACACGAGCGGAGCGGACACAAGCCCGGAGCGCCAGCGCCGGGACGGTAGCATGGTCCCGGCGCTGGCGCTCCGGGCTTGTGTCGAGAGTGTCCCGTCGCTGGCGCTGTGGGCTTGTGTGGTGTTGGTCCCGTCGCTGGCGCTCCGGGCTTGTGTCCGCTACACTTGGCTGCAATGCGCTCTCTCCATCACGGACAGCGCCCTAGCGCCTCAGCGGGCTGCAACACCCGCGTGCGCTCGCCGGGATAGCGCCCGAACCAGTAGGCCACCAGCAGCACTTCCTCCATCCTCTCCGCGGCCTCTGCACGGCTATCGGTCTGGTAGACCGCCTCGATACGTGCCCGGGCCGCGCGCCTTGTGTCCTCGTCCAGCGGCGCGGGCACGGCCTCGACGGTTCGCCCGCCGTGGATCAGATACCAGGTAATCCGCCCATCGTAGCCTTGCAGCGGATAGACGAACGAGCCCTGGGTGCGCGCAAGGCGCAGGGACTCCAGCTGGTCCCGGAGCCAGCGGAGCGCTTCCAGCTTGTCGCGTAGAGCCGCCGCGCGCTCGAAGGCCATCGCCGCCGAGGCCGCTTCCATCTCGTTCTGCAGATTATTAAGAGGGGTTTTGTCCGCTCCTGTGAGGAACGCACGGGCCGCGGCCACCTGTACGGCGTAAGCTGCGCTGGAACACGCCGCGGCGCACGGCCCCAGACACGTCCCGATCTCGTGCCGCAGACAGCCGGCGCTGCGTTCGATGACCCACAACTCGCCCTGGTCGGCGAAGATCATCTCCTGAGCCTGCGAGCAATCCCGCAGGCGGAACCAGTCGTTCAAACGGCGGACGGCCTCGCCGGCGCGGCGGCCAGCGGGGACGGGACCGTAGGCCGCGAGAACCTTCGCCGGCGGCGTGCGTGCCAGGAACACGTACGGCGCTGGCTGGCGACCGACGCACACGTAACTGTAGCGCCGGCCATCGGGCTGCCCCACGACATTGAAACGTGGCCGCCAGCGCTGAATCAGTTCCAGCTCGCGATGCAGGGCGGCGAACTCGGTCGGGCTGACTTCCCAGGCGATCGCGCGGATGTGCTGCATGATGCGGCCGGCTTTCGCATCGCGGCTTTGGGGCCGAAAGTAACTGAGCAACCGCGTCCGCAGGCTCTTGGCCTTGCCGACGTAGACAAGATCGCCGTGGCGGTCGAGCATCCCGTACACGCCGGGGCGTTTCGGGCACTCTTCATGCACGCGGATACGGAGTCGCGAGGGGCGCTCGCCGTCGACGAGGTGCGGGGACGGCGGTGACGGATCGAGGCGGGCCGGACCGAAGGGTGACAAGGTGACAAGGTGACAAGGTGACAAGGTGACAAGGTGACAAGGTGACAAGGTGAACAAATTGCCGCTTTTGTTCCCGTCTGTCGCCATACAAACCTCCCTGTCACCTTGTCGCCTTGTCACCTTGTCACCTTGTCAGCCGACTGGCGGCGTCACGGTGCCGCCGTCGCCGTCCTGCACATCCATGCGGAAGTTCTGCCAGATCATCGGCCGCGTGAACGGCTCGATGTGCAGCACCACCTGGCCGTCCTGAAAGAGGCGGACCGTGCCGGATGACTGGCTGACGGCGACGGCGATCGCCTTGGTCTTTTTGCTGACGGCCGCTGCCGCCCAGTGCCGCGTGCCCAGCCCCTTGCTGAGCGTGATGCCCTCGGCGGTCGTGTCGATGTACATGCACGCGGCCACCGCGATGCCATCACGGCGAATGATAATTGCCCCTTCCAGCTGGGCAATATCCTTGATCTGTTCGCGGATCTTGCGATCGCGAATATCGCGTTCCGGCCGGCTGTAGCCGCGGAAGGGATTGTAGTTAAGCGGCCGCGACATTTTGAGCACCTTCGGAGTGTCGCCGACCACGAACATCGTGCCGACCGGATGGCCCTCGCGCCCTTCGCGGCCGATCTCGGTGGCGAGATCGACCACGGCGCGCAAGGTTTCCAGCGGCACCTGCGTGTCGAGGCGGCGCAAATCTTGGGCGCTGAGGCGTTCGAGGTGCTCGCCCAGGTGGATGACGCTCAGACTGTCGAGGGGTTGGGGCCGGCCGTCGCCGGTGTCGATGCCGTTGTAAACGGCGATGACGTGAGCGCCCGCGCGCAGTTTCTCCGTCGCGACTGCTTCGAGCAGGGCGAGGCTGAGGAGTTCCTGCGTCGGCGTCGGGCCGGCATCGACGTCGAGGACTTCCAGACCGGCGTACTGCTTGAGTTCGCGGGTTAACTCACGACCCGCAGCGATCACAAGCAATTTGCAGTCCGGCAGTTGCTCCTGGACAGCCTCCCAGTCAAGGTCGGTATGAGTGAGCAGCAACACCGCGTCCGCGGGCAACGCCGCCGCGAGCCGGCTGGCCGCCCTGAGCAGCGCCATCGTTTGATCCGCAAGCTCCATGTTGTTTGGCCGGTAGTCTATCTCGGAAACACCCACTCCCGAGTTCATCGTACCGGCCGGACAACGCGCAGGCAAATCGTAGGCCAAAAAGCTTCGGCGCCTTACAAGCACGAACAAAAGACGAGCGGCGGGGATAAACCCCGCCGCTCGTCTTCTGTTCGTGCCTCTTACGGCCGGGTCTCATGGCGGAGGTGCTGCTCGATGATCGCCCCCACGATGCGCTGGCCTTGCGGCCCGGGCAACTGCATCTGGACCGTCAACTCGTCCACCATCTTCAACGCGAAGGTGCTGGCGCTGCCGTCGATGCAGGCATCGACCGTGATGGTGACCGCCAGGCGGGTGCCTGCCTCCGGCGTGGCGCTGCGCGAGCCGAACTCCACGCTCATCACCGGCGCCTCCACCCGTAAACCTTGCACAGCTTGCCGACGCCAGTGGCCTTCGCCTGGTCCGTGCGGACCGCCGGCGGCTTCGGCCATGCTGCGAGGAGCGGACCCGGGTCGAACGGCCACGTCTCGCCGCATTGCACCGCCTTCGTCGGAAGCATCCCTGCCAGCGGATCGACGTCCTTCTTGCGACTAAACCCCTCCTCCAACTCATGCACAAAGGCATCGGGTGGCGCGGGATCCTCAAAGTGGACGCGACAGCCGGAAGCACCGCGCTCGACGATGAAACTCCGGCCGTGATAGGGCAGCACACTGCCCTTGCCGTTGACCTCCAACGTCGCCTTGTCGCACTGGCGGCGCAGGCGCGTCGGCTGCCGGGTGTTCGCATCGACTTCGAGCAGCGTTTCCTGATAGTTCGTGGAGCGCAGGCTGTGGTCGCGCCGGTTGGAAACGACGAAGCCGCTCGCATCGACCTGTTTGGTGAGCATTTCCGCGGTCAGGGTGTCCTCGTAGCGGGTCGTCTCGCCCTGGCCTGCTCCCTTGAGGCGGACGACGTAGCTTTCCTGGGCTCTGGCCCCTCCGCCAATGAGCAAGGTGAGGCCAAGTGCAAGCAACTGTGTGCGCGCCACGCGAATCCCTCCGCAGTGTAGTCCACTCGCGGCTTCGTACCCGCACCGGCGAAAAAGAGCAAGATCGAGCCAGAGGATCCCCGCTTGCGGGTTAGCGCTGTGCCAGGGTGCTAACCCGCAAGCGGGCAGAACCTCACGGACCATCCATCTTGAAGTCCGCGGTTTCCGGCAAGGTGCGGAAGCGATCCCCGTCGCGCACGACGAACCCCGGCAGGGTGACGCCCGCGAGCCACTGAGCACAGCGCGCGTACGGCTCGTTGCGGGACTGCGGGACCGGATCACCGAACACCACATTGCCAAGCGCCTGCGGTCGTGTCCGGAATGTGCCCGTCGCAAGATCCTTGAGCTTCTTGCCGGAGCCGTCCGTCACGTCCACGGTCACGGTCAACTCGTAAATCGGCACATCCACGCGGGCGTTCTTGTCGTCGAAGAGGGAAAAAGTGCCATTCGTCTTCTCGCTGACGTGGACGTTCACCTTCGTGGCCGCGTTCGCCGCCGGCACGAAGCCCAGCTCCTTGAGCCGGTCCGTGAGCGTCTTGTTGGCTTGAAACTGGAAGGTGGGAGGGCCACTCGTGGAGACGTTGATCGCGATGGCTGCACCCGGCGCCACCACCACCTCGGCCTGTCCGCCAGCGAGTCGAGTGAGCAGCGTCCCAATCTCGCCCTCGGGCAGAGACCGTCCCGTCAACGTGGCTTGCCTCTCGGTTCCGTCGTTGGCAACCCAACACCTGCCGTCCGGCAGGCCAACTCTCTCCAGAAAGCGCGGCATCGGCCCTCGATACGCGCAGACGGGGGCGCGGATATTCCAGTCGATCACCATCCGGCCCACGAGGACGTGCCGTTGGCTCCAGATGACCAGTCGGTCGTCCTTCTCAAGACGGTTCAAGGGCACCGGGATGAGCGCCTCTACTTTCCCGTTAAGCGCGTTCCAACGACTCAGCACGGACTCGTCGCGGGCAGACCGCTGAGGTGCGCTCAGGTTGGCGACGAGCGTTTGACCGTCGGGGGCAAAAACCGCCGCCATCGCCACGCCGCCCGCCAATTCGGGCGATAGCAGCTGTCGCCCCTTCCAGGTTCCGTCGGCCGTCGCCAGCAACTGGAACGCGGCGCCGTCGTGAGCGGCGAGGTAGTTTCGTCCGGGGCTCAGGGCTACGGTGCCGCGGACTCCCTCCAGCGTCCACAGCGCCCGACAGTCCGGCAACTGCCACAGGGTCAGCCGCCCCTGCTCGCCGAGCGTCAGGACGCGCCCGCCATCCAGCGCGGCGAACCAGCGCGGTTTACCGGCCGGCTCGGTATCGGTCGCGCATGGCATCCAGGCCGCTTCGTGCTTGCCCCCTGCCATCGACCAGACGTCCAGGCGGCGACCGTCGGCCGGGTGTTGCACCAGCAAGAGCGTGCCGTCGGGGCTGAGGTCGCCCTTGACTGCCCCGTGTTTCTGGTCGATGGAAACGGGGCAGAGGGGCCGTCCGCCCAGGAACTTGCCGGAGGTCAAATCGTAGCGATCGACGCGCAGCTGCTGGGGAGCGGTCGGCGAAGACGGCTTGACCATGCTCAGAACCGCCGCCTGCGCCAGTAGTGGAGTCGTAAAGAGGATCTGCTCGGTCTGCTGCTCCTGCCACCGCAGGGCCGTGCGGAACAGCGGCGCGGCGCGAGCGGCCGGTGCCGGGTCCGCTGCGGCCTGCCAGGGGACTTCCCCCACAGGCGGACTCAGCAAACGCACCCCGTTCCAGGTCGCGACCTTCGCCGGCGGCAGCGGCGGTGCCAGGGCATCCTCGCGGACGACGTTGAGCATGGAGGCGATCTGAGCCGCCGGCAAGGGCACGGCGGTGAGCTGCTGCTTGCCGGCGAAGCCGCTCATCGTGAGCACGTGTTTGGGGCCGAAAAGCCGGCGCGTGCCCAGGGTGGGGTCATTGACCGCCGCGGGGAGAATCACAGCGTGTTGCCCGGTAGTGTGTTCCACCAGCACCTGGCCGAGAATCAGCCAGCCGCCCTGGCCCTGCAACCACTGCAGGCCCAGCGGAGGCGACAGGGTAGACTTCTGGGCGAGCGCGTTCGGTCCCTTGTCCCACCGGTGTTCCCGGACCACCTCGCCGGCGGCCACGTCCCAGCTGAGAAGGTGAGACCGTTGTCCCTGTTCGAGGTAGGCGGCCAGTTCCTTCCCGTCGGGCGAGAAGGCCAGGCCGCGCACGGCGTCATACCCCTTCGGCAGTTCGATCTCGCCGGCCGGTTTCGCGGCCGCGAGATCGTGGACCATGATCTTTTCCTTGTCCGCCACCGCCAGGTAGCGCCTTCCCGGACTGAATGCCTCGATTTTGTAGACAAAATTCGACGTCTCGAAGCGCCCTGTCTCCAGCCCGGTGCCGATATCCCAGATCTGGAAAGTGGCATTCGGAGCACCGTACTTGGCGGTCACGACGCGGCCTGGCCGGGCGAAGTCCACCAGGGCCAAGTACGCGGGCCGCGGGTCCACCTCCAGCCGCGTCGGCTTTTGTCCCTCGGCGCCCACCGACCAGACCTCGACAATCGTCTTGTCCTTGCGCACCAGCCGGGCGGCGAAATACTTGCCGTCGGGGCTGAGTGCCTCGTCCACCAGCGCGAAGGGACTGCCGAGTTTGCCCATATCTTTCATGTTCTGCAGATCCCAGATCTTCGCTCCGTAGGACATCTTCGCGGGCGTGCCGACGGCGACGAAGATGCTGGCGGTGCCCGGGTAGATAAGGCGTGCCTGCGCGCTCAGGGGGATGTTGAGGTCAGGAGCCGGCGGACCGACGACCGCTGCCGGGGGCGGATCGACCTCGACCTTCCAGAAGGCGATTTTCCGCGGCGCGGGCCCTTTCACCTGCGGCGCGTCCGGCGGTGGGAGTTCCGGTTGCGGTTCCTTCGGAACGGGGCGTGGCAGTTCGGGGGGCGGTTGGACCTTGGGCTGCTCGACGACTTTCTCTTTCGGAGGCTGGATTGGCTCCTTGCCGGGAGGCTGAGCTTCGGCTCCGGGTGGAGGGCCTTCGGCGACGGGTTGCTCCTGATTACCTCCTCCGCGGCTCAGGATGATCACCAGGACCACGATGCCGGCAACGGCAAGCAGACTGCCGATGCCGAGGAGCCACATCATCACGGGGCTGCCTTCCCTGGCGGCTTCGGGTTCGGTCTCCGGGGCATCGGCGTCGCGGGGCGGGACCGGGCGGCGCGGCGCACGGATAGGTTCCGGCGGCGCCAGCCTGGCCTCCGGGGGATCGAGGTCGTCCTCCGGGGTGACCGTCTTGACGGCCGTCGTGGCCGGTTTCTTGGGTTCTTCGACGAGTCCGGCGACAAAAAAGATTTCCCGGCAGCGCTTGCAGCGCAACTTCGTGGCGCGCTGCGTCGCGGGAAGTTCGTAAACGGTCATGCAATTGGGGCAAGTGGTGCGGAGTGCCACAGGGGGAACCTCCGGTGTAGGTAAGCTGGGTTCAAACCGGTTCAGCGGGTGAATACCTGACAGTTTACGCGGGGTTGGTCGAATTGTCAGCCGCCGCTTCGACCATGGACCAGTCGGCCTCACGGTAAGTGTGCGGCGCGAGCCACCACGCGCGCATCATCGGCAGGGCGTCTTTGAGCGAAATGATGAGATGGATCGCATCCTCCTCATAGCCGTTCCGCGCCAGATCCTTCAGGCTCGGCACCGGCGGCGACGTTGGATGCGAGTGGTACACTGCTAACACCTGGATTTCCAAACGCCGCATGTCACGATCGGCCGCGAAGAGTTCGTCCGGGTGGGCGTTATATTCGATCGGGCTGCGCGCCACATTCACCAGCGGATACCGCCGCACAACCCTCCCAATCGCCCCATCTTCCACCCGACCGGCGAGCAGGCCGCAGCATTCGTTGGGCAATTCCACCTTTGCTTGAGCGTATATCTCTTCAACAAGCTGCGAAGGCAGCACAAGGCGAAATGATATTGACAAGGGAGGTAGTCCTCCGGATGATATTAATCTTTATTGCCAGGGAGGATGGGCAAACTATCCTCCTGTTTTTGTTTCCACACCGCCCAGTGCAAGATCGTGCGGTGTGGTTCGTAGTCCCGCCTTTAGGCGGCTTGATGTCTTGCCGCCTAAAGGCGGGACTACAAACCACACCTCGCTTGAAACCGCCCCGGTCAGCCTACCAGAAGGCGTGCAGCGTGCCAACCAGCCGGCGCCGGCATAGCGATTGCATACTAGACTTCAAAAACGCCCGAACGGAAGCGGACAGGGGAGGGGTACACGTGGCGCAAGAAATGATGGACCTCGATCAGCTGGCCATCTACCTGCAGCGCGATGCGCGCGAGGTCAGCAGGATGGCCAGCCGCGGTTACCTGCCGGGTCACAAGGTTTCCGGCCAGTGGCGTTTCCATCCAGCCGAGATCAATCACTGGATCGAGACGCAAATGCACGCCTACACCGAGCAGGAATTGACTGCCCTCGAAAAAGGCCCCGAGCGCGACCTCGATCAGCAACCGCTGCTGTCGGTGCTGCTGACCGAGAGCACGACCGCAGTCCCGTTCCGCGCCGCGACGCGGGCGTCGGTGCTGAAGGAACTGGTGCGCCTGGCCGAGCAGTCCTGGCAGGTCTACGACCCGGAAGCGGTGTTCGAGGCGATCAAGCAGCGCGAGGAGATGGGCAGTACGGCGCTCGACTCCGGCGTCGCGGTGCCGCACCCGCGCCGGCCGTTGCCGAAGGCGCTCGGCGATCACGTGGTTGCTTACGGACGCACCATCGGCGGTATCGCCTTCGGAGCGCCGCGCGGCGGCCTGACGGATATGTTCTTCATGATCTGCTGTCGCGATGACCGCACCCAGTTGCGCGTCCTCGCCCGGCTGTCGCGTTTGATGCTGCGGCCGGGCTTCCTGGAGGAATTGCGCGCCGCCGAGACCGCCGCCGAGAGTCTGCAACTGATCGAGGCCGCCGAGCAGGATTTGCTCCTCACCTGATACAACCATGACGCCCCGCGCACTGATCGAGGCGCTCCATCGCGAATCGCCGTATCAGTACGCGCTCGCGCTCGCCGGCGGTGGCACCGGCGCGGCGGCCGCCCTGCTGAACGTCCCTGGCGGCTCGCGCACACTTCTCGAAGTCTCCATCCCCTACAACCAGCAAGCCCTGACCGAATATCTTGGACGCGCGCCAGAGCAATTCTGCAGTTCTGCGACGAGCCTCACTCTCGCACGACGAGCGCTCGAACGCGCCCGCTGGCTGGCTCCCGGACAGCCGGTCGCGGGCGTCGGCTGCACCGCCAGCCTCGCGACCGATCGGCCGAAAAAAGGGGACCACCGTTTCCACATCGCCCTGGTGTGGTCGGGTTCAGGCGGCGGCACTGTGTCGCTTGGGCTGAGGAAGGGCGAGCGTAATCGCGACCAGGAGGAAGCCCTGCTCGACGCGGTCCTGCTCAATGGCATGGCGGAGGCGTTCGGCATCGCCGGGCGGCTCGACCTTGCCTTGCTGCCCGGCGAGCATCTGGACATCGTCGCTTGTCAGGCTTCCCCGCTGGAGTTGATGCTCGCAGGCGATCCGACCGCGCCGGCGGCGATTCACGTCGAACCGGACGGCCAGCACGCCCTCCGCGCTCCGCTGCCTTTGGCCGTCCTGCCGGGTGCTTTCAATCCGACGCATCACGCTCACTGGGGACTTGCGGAAGTCGCGGCTCGGCAGTTGGCGCTGCCGGTGGCCTTTGAGATGAGCGTTCATAACGTGGACAAGGGGACGCTGCCGGCGGAAGAGGTACGCCGGCGTCTCGGTCAGTTCATTTGGCGGGCTCCGGTCTGGGTGACGCGCGCCGCGACGTTCGTCGAGAAGGCGTCGCTGTTTCCCGGCGTGGCGTTTGTCGTCGGGGCCGACACGGCGGCGCGCATTCTGGCGCCGCGCTATTACAAGGAAGGCGACGCCGGGGTGACGACGGCACTGCAATTCCTGCGGCGGCAGGGGTGTCGCTTCCTCGTCGCCTGTCGCGTCGATGGGCCCGGCAACTGCCTGGCGCTGGCCGACTTGCCGATCCCTGTCGAGGCGCGCGACCTGTTCACGGCGATCCCCGCGGAGACGTTCCGGATCGACGTTTCCTCGACACAGCTCCGCGAACGCAGTTCTTGACCGCCCTTCAACCCGCGATGAATCATGCTGGCCAAAGAACCCGACAATCCGGACCCCAAATCCCCGGAAAGCCTGCCTGCCGCCCCCGCTGCGCCGGAAAGTCAGAAGCCGGCGCGCAAGCCGATCGACGAGAAGACCATCGCCTTGCTGCGGCAGGCAGCGAAGCGGCGACGGCCCTGGACGCGGCTAACGTGGCTGATCGTGCTGTTGTGCTGCGCGATTCCGCTCGGGCTGGGAGCCTGGGTGTTCTGGCCGCGCTCCCCGCCGCTGGCTCTCGTCGTCATCGCCTTCGACGAGGTGGTTGTGCAGGGGGAAACGGCGAGTTCGCGCGGGCAGCTGGTGCCTGTCGAGGCCGATCGTGCCGGCGTCCGCCTGGAAGGCTACGAACTCACCTTTGAAGAACAGCCGTTCGGCGCGTTGATCGGGCGGCAACCCGTGCGGCGCCTCGCCAAGACGACGGCGGAAGGGAGTGCGTCGGTCGAGTGGGGTTTTGCGGCCGTCGGCCGTTTCGATTTCCTGGTGCGCTATGTGCGGCCCGACCGCGAAAGCGAAGCGGTCGACCGTGGCCGCGTTTTCGCCTGGCCGAAGGAAACGAAACTCCTCCTCGTCGATGTGGCCGCGCTCACCGAGAAGGGCGAGAAACTGTGGGCCGATGAGCGCGTGCCCAATGCGGTGGTGCTGCCCGACGCCTCGACGACGCTGCAAACGGCTCAGAAGGCGAAATGGGCGGTGGTCTACCTGGCACTCCCCGCGACTCGCGGAACGATCTACCGTCAGGTCCGTAACTGGACGACGCGCCACACCCTGCCGCCCAACGGCGTGCTCCCGGACGGGCCTGCGCTTGGGCGGCTGTCGGTGAGCGGTGGAGGCTCCGACGGCATTCTCGCCTTGCTGAAACGCTTCGACGGTCCGCCGGTGGTCATTGTCGGTCAGGCGGAAGCGGGGGAGCCATACCGAGCCGCGGGAATTCGGACATTAGCGATCGGTCCGGGTGGCCAGGACTGGAAGGCGGCCGCGCAAGAGTTGGCGAAGTGATTCAAGCCGGGGAGTTTGCTTGTCGGCGGTGGGAGCGGCACGTAGAACACAGTCGGGCAAACTCCGGGGACATTGAGTCTAGCTTGGTGCTCTGCACCGTGGGCGATGTTGCGTCGCCCGAGCGTTTGGCTGTCCATGCGTCAGCAGGAAGGCTGTTTCAGACCCGCTGATCGGTCCCCCGGGTAATTATCCGGGGTAGAACTGGAACAACCTCGCGACACGCGGTTTCTACCCCGGATAATTACCCGGGGGACCGGCGGGTCCGAGAGCCCTCCTCCTCCCAGGTCACGCAGTAGACAACCCCGGAGCCATGCGGGCCGCTCGGAGCAATCCGGGCGGCCCGTCTCTTTCACGCCAGGTCAGGCTGCACCAGCGACGCCCTTTGCCCGACGCGCCGCAGCAGCGCCTCCGCCGCGAGGTAGCCGCTGCGCACCGCCCCTTCCATCGTCGCCGGCCAGCCCGTCGCGGTCCAGTCGCCGGCTACGAAGAGATTCTCGATCGGCGAACTCTGCGACGGTCGCCAGCGGTCCACGCCGGGCACGACGCTGAACGTCGCCGCGTGCTCCGTCACCACGCGCGACCGCAGCACCGTCGCCCGCTTCGCTTCGGGAAAGAGCGCTGCCAACTCCGCCAGGATGCGCCGTTCCACCTCGTCATGGCCGAGTCCCCGAAACTGGCGGGCGGCGCTGACGACCACTTGCAGGTAATGCTCGCCCGGGCTCGTCTCGCCGCGGTTGAACACCCATTGCCCGACGCAATCGACCAGGACCGCGTGCGGCAACCGCGTCACCGGCCGGTCAAACCAGACATGAACGCTCGTGATTGGCGACGTTTCCAGATTGCGAAGATCGCGAAAGTAGGCTTCTGCCTCGATCACCTGCTCGGGCAGCAGGTCGAGCAGGCGATCGAACGGCACGGCGGAGATATACCAGTCGGCGCGGATTGGTTCGCCCTGGCGCGGCAGCAGCGCCTCGACGCGATGGCCAATCACTGCGAGGAAGCGAGCCCCGGACTGCAGACGCACCTCGACATCATGCCGCTGCAGCCATTGCCGCAGTTCGTCGCCGTACAGGCGGCCGAGCGGCACGCTGGGCAACTCGACCTCGAAGCCGCGCGGGTGGCTCAGGAAGCCATCGACGAAGACCTTGCGCGCGTAGCGCAGGCCGATGCGTTCGGGGGTTTCGTTGAGGGCGCTCGTCAGCACGACGCCCCAGAAGCGATCGATGGTGCGTTGCGTCTGGCGATGGGCTTGCAGCCATTCCAGGAACGGCGGGTCGGCGTCGGTGGTTCGCTGGATGCACAGCAGGCCCCAGGCGACGCGAAGTTTTTCGGTGAGGGTGAGGTAATGAGCGGTGGCGAAACTCCGCAGAAGGTGGAACGGAGCGGGCCAGCGGTCGGCACGAAAACGGCTGAGGCGGCGCTCCGGCGTCAGGAAGTAGAGGCAGGGCTGCGGCCGCAGGAAATGGTCGATGCCGAGGGTGCGGCAGAAGTGCGCCAGGTTGGTGCAGCAGCCCATGCTGACGTGCTGGCAGGCGTCGATGAGCTGGCCGCTCGCCGCGTCCTGGAACGAGCCGGCGCGGCCGCCGAGCCGATTGCGCGATTCCAGCAGGGTGACGCGAAAGCCGCGCGGCGCCAGCGCCGTCGCCGCCGCCAGTCCGGCCAACCCGCCGCCGATGATCAGGACGCTGGGCGAAAACCCCTCCCCCCCACCCCCTCCCCGAAACGGAGAGGGGGAGCAAGCAACATCGCGTCTTTTCTTCTCCCCCTCTCCCTGTGGGGGAGGGGGTGGGGGGGAGGGGTTTTCGCCCATAGTCCTGGGGACCATATCGTTCATCGCCATCATGCCCATCCCCAGCGTACCGGCAGCGCTCCGAGCGCCAGCAGCAACTTGCGCCAGCCGCTCACCCGTACGCGACTGCTGAACACGTCGTAGTCGCGCCGCTCCATCACGTCGAGGAGGCTGCGATACGTCCGCGCCATGACCAGGAACACCGCCCGCCCCGCCGGCCGCAGCAGCGGTAACAATGGCCAGGCCGCCTCGTAGTAGCCGCGTGCCCGCTCGATCTGGAAACGCATCAGCGCCCGAAACCGCTCGTCGCGCTCGCCACGCTGGAATCGTTCCGGATCGTAACCGAAGCGGTCAAGTTCGTCGCGCGGGAGGTAGACACGCCCCCGTTGGGCGTCCTCGCCAAGATCACGGAGGATGTTCGTCAGCTGAAAGGCGATCCCGGCGTTCTCTGCGTAGATCAGGGCGCGCTCATCGCAAAAGCCCCAGATGTGGACGCACGCGAGCCCAACGACCGACGCAACCCGATAACAGTACAATCGCAGGTCCGCAAAGGTGCTGAAACATACTCGCCCGAGATCCATCTCGACCCCGTCGAGGGCGTCGTCGAGATAGCGGCGGGGAATGTGACAGGTCGCGAAGGTGTCGTGCAGCGCCGCGTGGATCGGGTGGCTGTAGTTGCCGGCAAGGGCACGGTCAAGTCGCTCGCGCCAGTCGGCGAGCAGGGCGCGCTTGTCCGCAGGTTCGCCGGGTTCGTCGCTCAGGTCGTCGGCGATGCGCAGGAAGGCGTAGAGAGCGCAGGTGGACAGGCGCTGCGGCCGCGGCAGGACGCGAAAGGCGGTGAAGAAGTTGGCCGCCTCGCGTCGCGCCAGTCGTTCACAGTAGCGGTAGGAGTGGCTGAGCCGACCGGTAATCATCCTGATCGTCGCCTCCTGACTTCTTCCCCGCTTGCGGGTTAGCACTCCCCGCGCTAACCCGCAAGCGGGGAAGAAGGACTTACCACAGCGCCGTCATCACCCGGCGCCACAGGGCACCCAGCAGCAGTTTCCCCTTCTCCCACTTGCTGAGGACCGGCCGCCTGCGCCAGACATTGTAGTTGATTTTTTCGATCTTGCGCAGGATCGCCAGGCCGCCGCGTGCGAATAGCTCGATGTCGCCGCGGACCTCGCTCGGCATCTTCGCGACGAGCGGCAGGCCACGGTAGAACATCGAACGGGTTCGATCGACCTCGTCGCGCAGCACCGCCGCGAACGCCGGCGTGAAGCGGCGCGCCATCAGGTCGGCGTCCGAGTAGCCGAAATGCCGGCGGTCGGCTTCGGGCAAATAGACGCGTCCGATGTCGAGATCGCGCGCCACGTCCTGCCAGAAATTCGTCAGTTGCAACGCCGTACAGATGTGGTCCGCGAGAGCGGCGCGGCCCGGATCGTAACAGCGGCACAGGTACAGGACGAGGTGCCCGACCGGGTTCGCCGAGTAGCGACAGTAGCCGAGCAGTTGCTCGAAGGTGCGATAGCGTTTGATGAGCTGATCCTGCTCGAAGGCGTAGAGCAGGTCGAGGAACGGCTGCGGCGGGATGCCGTATTCGTGGATGGTGTCGCGCAGGGCGATCAGCACCGGGTGGCGCGGACGCCCGCCGTAACAGCTCAGCAGTTCCTCACGCCACCAGCGCAGCAAGCGCAGGGCGCGCGTGCCGCCGCCGGTCTCGTCGGCGAGGTCGTCGGCCCAGCGGCAGTAGGCGTAGACGTTGTGAAACGGCTGCAGGAGACGGCGCGGCAACAGTAGAGAGGCGACACTGAAGTTCTCGTAATGCGTTCGCGCCAGGTGGCTGCAGTAGGCGCGCGCCAGGGATAAACTGACGGGGCCGTAGGATCGTTGCGGTCCCAGGCGTGCCAGCTCGCGTGTGAAACGGTGCGGCATGGGCAGATTGTAACGGAAGGGCCAAATGAGGAAAAGTGCGACTCGTTGCTGTCAGGGCCGCCGAAGCGCCGTAGATCAAACTTAGAGGCAGCGGACAAAACCGCCGGGATAAACCCGGCGGCTCGTCGTAAGATCAACGAGCGGCGGGGTTTATCCCCGCCGTCTGCCGAGGCGAATCCCGCCATCGCACGGAGCCTCAGCTCCGTCACCCCAACACCCGCTTCAAGCAGGAGAAACAGCTTGCGAAACCTTCTTTTCCCGACCGCCGCGCTACTGACGGCCATGACCGTCGGCTCCTCCGCTCAGGAGAAACGCGCTCTCGATGACCCGGCCCCGTGGGTCAGCAAACGAGTGCAGCTCTGGCAGCCCGCCCCCGAGGAACGACGCTTCGACGAGATCGGCTGGGCCAGCGACATCCTCGAAGCCCGCCGGCTCGCGAAGGAGCACAAACGGCCGATTTTCCTCTTCACGCACGACGGCCACATGGCCGTCGGCCGCTGCTGAGGGGGCGCGAACGCCATCCGAGCGAGTTCGCTCTCCAACGCGAAGGTGATCGACCTGATTAACGCCCATTTCATCCCCGTTTACGTCTCGAACGAAGACGTGTTCAAGAACAG
>WNGB01007169.1_pt1 | contig 26034 bp, 24 predicted proteins | sample 5400681 | NCBI WGS metagenome assembly WNGB01 (sample SAMN13153367, study PRJNA577476) | soil metagenome | isolation source: 115 cm soil or saprolite under grassland replicate 2 | place: USA:California | collected 2016-06-15
CGACGAGCGCCGCGACGTCTGGAAGCAGCTCGCCCACGACCTCGCCGGGGTCGACGAGTGGGCCCAGCAGCAGACGCGGGATGCCGAGATGGTCGGCCAGCGCGAGGTCCCACTCCCCCGTCCGCACGTCGAGCAGACCGGTGGTGGACGCGTTGGTGCGTTCGGTCGCGTCCTCCCCGGTCAGCCAGAAACCGAGCAGGTCGGGTACCAGCAGCATCCGGTCCGCCCGCTCGAGCTCGGCCTCGGCGGCCAGCTGGTAGAGCGTGTTGAACGGCAGGAACTGCAGGCCGTTGCGATCGAAGAGCGCAGCGTGGTCGTGGATGCCGTGCACTGCCGCGACGCCGCGTTCGGTCCGCTCGTCTCGGTAGTGGTACGGCGTGCCGAGCAGCTCCCCGTCGCGGAGCAGCCCGTAGTCGACCGCCCAGGAGTCCACGGCCACCGACGCCAGGCCACCCGCGCGATCGACCGCGGCCCGGAGACCGGCGAGGGCCGACCGGTGCAGGCCGTGGAGGTCCCAGTGCAGGCCATCGGGTTCGGTGACCGGTCCGTTGCTGAACCGCGCGACCTCGGCGATCGTCAGGTGGTCCCGGCCGACCTCGGCCAGGACCACCCGTCCGCTGGAGGCGCCCAGGTCGACCGCGGCGACCCGCACCGAGCGGGAGCCGCTCATCGCAGGAAGGCCGCCGCGACGCCGGCGTCGACCGGGATGTGCAGGCCGGTGGTGTGAGTCATCTCCGGGCCGACGAGAGCGAACACCGCGTTGGCGCAGTGCTCCGGGAGCACCTCGCGCTTGAGCAGGGTGCGCTGGGCGTAGAAGGCGCCCAGCTCGGCCTCCTCGACGCCGTACACCGCCGCGCGCTGGGCGCCCCAGCCGCCGGCGAAGATGCCGGAGCCGCGGACGACGCCGTCGGGGTTGACGCCGTTGACCTTGATGCCGTGTTCGCCGAGCTCGGCCGCGAGCAGGCGCACCTGGTGGGCCTGGTCGGCCTTGGTGGCCGAGTAGGCGATGTTGTTCGGGCCGGCGAAGATCGAGTTCTTGCTGGAGATGTAGACGATGTCGCCGCCGAGGCGCTGCTCGACCATCACTCCTGCGGTGGCCTTCGAGACCAGGAACGACCCCTTGGCCATCACGTCGTGCTGCAGGTCCCAGTCGGCGACGGTGGTGTCGAAGAGCGACTTGCTCAGCGACAAGCCGGCGTTGTTGACGACCAGGTCCAGGCCGCCGAAGGCGAGCAGTGCGGCCTCGACCATGGCCTGGACCGCGGCCTCGTCGGAGACGTCGACCTGCACGCCGACGGCGACGTCGGTGCCGCCCAGCTCGGCCGCTGCGGCCTGGGCCTTCTCCAGGGACAGGTCGGCGATGACGACGCACGCGCCTTCGGCGGCGAGTCGGGTGGCGATGGCCTTCCCGATGCCCGAGGCGGCGCCGGTGACGAGGGCGATCCGGGTCGCCAGCGGCCTGGGCTGAGGCATCCGCTGCAGCTTGGCCTCCTCCAGCGCCCAGTACTCGATCCGGAACTTCTCGCTCTCGTCGATCGGTGCGTACGACGAGAGTCCCTCGGCACCGCGCATCACGTTGATGGCGTTGACGTAGAACTCACCGGCCACGCGCGCGGTCTGCTTGTCCTTGCCGAAGCTGAACATGCCGACGCCGGGCACGAGCACGATCAGCGGGTCGGCGCCGCGGATCGCGGGCCACTCGCCGCCCAGTGCCCGGGCGTTGCGGTCGTAGTAGGCCCGGTAGTCCTCGCGGTACGCCGTGTGCAGCTCGCGCAGCCGGGAGACCGACTCCTCGACCGACGCGGTGGCCGGCAGGTCGAGCACCAGCGGCTTGACCTTGGTGCGCAGGAAGTGGTCGGGACAGCTGGTGCCGAGCTCGGCCAGTCGCGGGTGCTCGGCCCGGGCCAGGAAGTCGAGGACCACCTCGGAGTCCGTGAAGTGACCCACCATCGGCCTGTCCTGGGAGGCGATCGAGCGGATCGTCGGCGCCAGGACGGCAGCCCGGGCCCGCCGCTCGTCCTGCGGGAGGCCGGCGTACCCGTCGAGCACGGGACCGAACGGTTCGGCCAAGCTGTGCTCGGCGATGTACGCCGCGGCGGTGTCGATGATCCACAGCGAGTTGCCCTCGGCCTCGTCGCTGGTGTCACCCCACGCGGTGATGCCGTGGCCGCCGAGGATGCAGCCGATCGCCCGCGGGTTCTCCGCCTTGACGGCAGCGATGTCGAGGCCCAGCTGGAAGCCCGGCCGGCGCCACGGCACCCAGACGACCCGGTCGCCGAAGATCTCCTTGGTCAGAGCCTCTCCGTCGGCGGCGGTGGCGATCGCGATGCCGGAGTCGGGGTGCAGGTGGTCGACGTGGTCGGCGTCCACGAGGCCGTGCATAGCGGTGTCGATCGAGGGAGCGGCCCCGCCCTTGCCGTGCAGGCAGTAGTCGAACGCGGCAACCATCTCGTCCTCACGCTCGAGGCCGGGATAGACCTCGACCAGCGCGCGCATCCGGTCCAGGCGGAGCACCGCCAGGCCGGCCTCGGTGAGGGTGCCGAGGTCGCCGCCCGAGCCCTTGACCCAGACCAGCTCGACGTCCTCGCCGGTGACTGGGTCGGTCTCGGTGCCCTTGGCGGAGGTGTTGCCACCGGCGTAGTTGGTGTTCTTGGGGTCGGCGCCCAGTCGGTTCGACCGGGTGATCAGCGCCGCGACTGCGGGGTTGGTCGGTGTTGCCATCGGTTCAGTTCCATCCTGCCTGCGTGCCGCCGACGCGGTCCGCCTCGATCTGTTGCTGGTAGCCGCTGCTGAGGTAGGCCTGCATCGGGTCCGCCGGCAGGCCCCGCTCCTCTCGCCACGCTGCGAGGTCGGCTCGTACGTCGGTGTAGAAGGCATCCATGAAGACCCCGTTCGCACGCAGCACGTCACCGTCGGCCTGGGCGGCCGCGAGCGCCTCCCGGTCGACCAGCAGGGCGCGGGCGAGCATCTCCTGGACGTTGAGGACCGACCGGATCTGGCCGGGGATCTTGGCCTCGATGTTGTGGCACTGGTCGAGCATCAGCGCGACCTCGCTGCCACCCGCACCAGCGGGGCCGTAGCCGCCACCGCGGACGACCTCCACGAGGATGCGGAAGAGCTGGAACGGGTCGGCCGCGCCGACGATGAGGTCGTCGTCGGCGTAGAAGCGGCTGTTGAAGTCGAAGGAGCCGAGCTTCCCCAGCCGGAGCAGCTGGGCCACGATGAACTCGATGTTCGTGCCCGGGGCGTGGTGCCCGGTGTCCAGGCACACCACCGCCCGCTCCCCGAGTGCGGCCACCTGGGCGTACGACGTACCCCAGTCCGGCACGTCGGTGTGGTAGAACGCCGGCTCGAAGAACTTGTACTCCAGGACCAGCCGCTGGTCCTCACCGAGCCGGTCGTAGATCGCGCGCAGACTCTCGGCGAGCCAGTCCTGACGGGACCGGAAGTCGCCCTGGCCGGGGTAGTTCGTTCCGTCGGCCAGCCAGATCTTCAGGTCCCGGGACCCGGTGGCGTGCATGACGTCGATGCACTCGAGGTGGTGGTCGATCGCCTTCTGCCGCACCTTGAGGTCGTGGTGGGTCAGCGCTCCGAGCTTGTAGTCGTCGTCCTGGAAAGTGTTGGAGTTGATCGTGCCCAGCCGCACGCCGTGGTCCTCGGCGAACCGACGCAGTGCGGCGAAGTCATCGACCAGGTCCCACGGGATGTGCAGCGCGACCGACGGGGCCAGGCCGGTGAACCGGTGCACGGTCGCGGCGTCGGTGATCTTCTCCTCGACGGTCCGCGGAGTGCCCGGGCTGCCGAACACCTTGAACCGGGTGCCGGAGTTGCCGTACGCCCAGGACGGCACCTCGATCGCCAGGTGCTGCAACTGGCCGGCCGGCGGAAGCTGTTGTCGGGCCGGGCCTCACCATCGAGGCCCTCGAAGAACTCGGCCATCTCGGCCTGCCACCGGGCGTTGACCTCGGTGGCCTCCATACCGGCGAGCGCGGCCTCCAGGTCGGGGGTCTCGAAGTAGCCGACGAGGAGGCCGCCCTCGCCCAGGAAGAGGGAGTAGTTGTGCCATCCGGTGGCGGCCAGGGCCTCGAGCATCTCGGGCCACACGCGGGCGTGTCGCTCGGCGTACTCGGCCATCAGCTCGGGCCGCACCTGGAGCTGGAAACAGACGCGTTGCATGGGGTCGGGTGACCGGTTCCGGTCGGTGGGACGATGACCACCGACCGGAACCCTGGCCATCAGAAGTGGAACTGGTCGATGTTCTTGGCGTCGAACACGAAGGGGTCGCCCAGGAGCACGGTCGCGTCCGCTCCGACCTTGTAGTCCCCGAGCTTGCCCGCGGTGAAGGACTCGCCCTCAGCACCGGTGATGGTGCCGTCGGCCAGCGCCTTGGCGGCGTACGCCGCGAGGTAGCCGAGGTCCTCGGGGTTCCACAGCGCGAACTGCGTCACGGTGCCGTCCTTGACGTACTCCCGCATCTGGTCGGGGGTGCCCAGACCGGTCACGTCGACCTTGCCTTTGTAGTCGGAGGTCGAGATGTAGCGAGCGGCCGCCGCGATGCCGACGGTGGTCGGGGCGACGATGGCCTTGAGGTTCGGGTGCGACTGGAGCAGGGCCGAGGTCTTGTCGAACGACGTCTGGTCGTCGTCGTTTCCGTAGACGACGTCGACGAGCTCGATGTTCGGGTGGTCCGCGGCCAGGTCCTGCTTCATCAGGTCGATCCAGGCGTTCTGGTTGGTCGCGTTGGCCGACGCCGACAGGATCGCGATCTCGCCCGAGTCACCGATGTTCTCGGCGACCATGTCGACCTGCACCTTCGCGATGCCCTCCGCGGTGGCCTGGTTGATGAACAGGTCGCGGCACGACGGGTCCGTGTCAGAGTCGAAGGTGACCACCTTGGTGCCGGCGCCGCGAGCTTCGTCGAGCGCGTCGCAGATGGCCTTGGGGTCGTTGGCCGACACGACGAGGGCGTTCACACCCTGCTGCGCGGCGGTGTTGATGAAGGGCACCTGCGCGTCCGGGCTGGCCGCCTCGGGACCGACCTCGGCGAAGCTGCCGCCGAACTCGTCGACCGCGGCCTTGCCACCCTTGTCGCTGGTGTCGAAGTACGGGTTGCCGAGGTTCTTGGGGAGGAAGGTCACCGACGTGCTCCCCCCGCCCGAGTCCCCCGCATCAGTGGCGCCGCTGCCGCCACAGGCGGTGAGCGCCAGCGCCACACTGGCTGTGAGGGCCGCCAGCGACGTGAATCGCTTGGTGTTCATACAGTTTCCCTTTCGTGAGCGCCGGCGACTGTTGCCGGAGGCTGGGGGGTGGACCCGGATCTGCGGATCCGGGAGACAAGGCCCGAGAGTCGGCCCGCGAAACTGCCCGAGACGACGGACAGCACGAGCAGCAGGCCGATGATGATGCTGATGACGTTGACGGTGACGTTCTCCAAACGCAGGGCGCTGGAGATGACGCCGATGAGGAGGACACCAGCGACCACGCCGTGCAGTGCGCCTCGGCCGCCGAAGATCGACACCCCACCGAGCAGCACCGCTGCGATGACCTGCAGCTCGAGGCCGGTGGCGTTGTCGCCACGGGCGCTGCCGTAGCGCAGCGTGTAGAAGACGCCGGCGAAGGCGGAGACGGTGGAGGCGAGAACGAAGAGGACGAGCTTGGTCCGCTCCACGTTCACCCCGGAGAACCGGGCCGCCTCGTCGTTGAGCCCGATGTCGTAGATGCCGCGGCCGAACGACGTGTAGTGCAGCAGCATCGCGAAGCCCAGGCCGATCAGGGCGATCGGGATCACCACCAGCGGGATCGGCCCGTCGGCGATCCGGTCCTTGGCGAGGCTGGTCCACTTCTCCGGGAAGTCGGTGACCGCGGTGGTGCCGAGCAGGCCGACCGCGATGCCGCGGTAGAGCGCCAGGGTGCCGATGGTGACCGCGAGCGAGGGCAGACCGACGTACGCCACGAGGAATCCGTTGAGGGCGCCGCAGGCAGCGCCGGCGACGACGGCGATCAACGCCGCCACCGGGACCGACATGCCGTGCTGGTGCAGTACGCCGACGAGCACGCTGCTGAGGCCCACGACGCTGGCCACCGAGAGGTCGATCTCCCCGGTCACGATGACCAGGGTCATCGGGAAGGCGATCAGCAGGATCGGCGCCGTGTCGAGCAACAGGTAGGGCAGGGTCAGCGGCCCGTCGAAGTGCAACACCTCGGCCCGCGCATAGAGCCAGACGACGACCAGGAGGGCGATCACCGCTGCCTCACGGGTCAGCAGTACGCGCTGCCACAGCGGGCGGGACCAGGCGGAGTAGGTACGGCTCATGATGCGTCCCTCGCTTCGATGACCAGGCGCTCCCGGCGGACCGACAGAACCCGGTCGAGGACGATCGCGGCGATGATGAGTGCGCCCACGACGGCCTGCTGCCAGAAGTCGGGGATGTTGAGGATGGGCAGTGCCCGGTTGATGGTGAGCAACAGGTAGGCACCCAGTGCGGCGCCCCAGACCGTGCCGCTTCCACCGAAGATCGCGACGCCTCCGATGACGACGGCAGCCACCGCCTGCAGCTCGATGCCGCTGCCGGCGCCGCTGCTCACGGTGCCGTAGCGGGCGGCGTACAGGACGCCGGCCAGTCCGGCCAGGGAGCCGCTGAGCATGAACGCCGCGAGCAGCCGGCGGCGCACCGGGAGGCCGTAGAGCTCCGCGGCCGACGGGTCGGACCCGATGGCGTAGAGCTCGCGGCCACCGCGGGCCGTGTGCAGGTAGTAGCCGACGGCCCCCAGCACCACCAGGGCGATGATCGTCAGGACCGGGATGGTGAGGACCTGCCGGGTGCCGAGGTCCAGGAAGCCCTTGGGCATGTCGGAGGCGTTGATCCGGTTGCTGCCGGCCCAGGTCAGGACCACGCCGCGGAAGATGTACATCGTGCCGAGCGTGATCACCAGCGCCGGGACCTTGCCGAAGGCCACCAGGACGCCGTTCACGAGCCCGAGCGCGGCGCCCACCAGCAACCCGATGACGAAGACGCCGATCACGGGGAGCCCCGGATTGTCGACGAAGAGCCGCCCGGTCAGGTACGCCGTGAGCGCCAGCGTCGAGCCGACCGACAGGTCGACGTTGCGGGTGATGATGACGACGCCCTGTCCGACGGCCAGCACCACGAGGATCGAGGGTGTGAGCAACAGGTCTCGCCAGGAGTCGCTGCTCAGCAGGAAGGTGTGGTGGCGCAGCGTGGCGGCGGCGACCACCACCAGCAGGGCGAGTCCGACAGACAGCTCGCGCGAGCGCAGCATTTCGCCAAGGACCCGACGGGTCGGGCTGAGGGCGCTGGGCTCGACGAGCAGCGCCTCGCGCAGCGGCTCGTCGACCGTGGCCACGTGTTCGGCCTTCATCGGTGGGCCTCCAAGACGTTCGTGGCGGCATGCATGACCGCCTCGGGGGTGGCGTGGGCCCGGTCGAGGTCGGCGGTGATCCGGCCCTCGCACACGACCAGGACCCGGTCGGCCATGCCGAGCACCTCGGGCAGCTCGGACGAGATCATCAGGATCGCCAGGCCTCGGCCGGCCAGGTCGGAGAGCAGCCGGTGCACCTCGGCCTTGGTGCCCACGTCGATGCCGCGGGTCGGCTCGTCGATGATCAGGAGCGAGGGCTCGGTGGCCAGCCACTTGGCGATGACGACCTTCTGCTGGTTGCCGCCGCTCATCGTGGCGGCGCCCATGTCGAGGGCGCTGGTCTTGACCTCGAGGCGCGCGGCCCACGGCCCGGCCGCTCTACTCTCGGCGCCGCGGGTGAGCACCCCACCGCGGCTCAGGCCTCGTCGGATCACGGCGGCCACGTTGTGGGCGACCGACGCGTCGGTGACCAGGCCCTGCTTGCGGCGGTCCTCCGGGACGAAGGCCATGCCGGCCCGGATCGCGGCCCGCGGGTCGCGGGCCGGCACCGGCTTGCCGTGCAGGGTCACCGTGCCTGAGTCGTAGCGGTCCACGCCGAAGACGGCGCGCGCGATCTCGCTGCGCCCGGCGCCGACCAGACCGGCGAGGCCGACGATCTCGCCGGCGCGGATCTCGAAGGTCACGTCGTGGAAGACACCGGCGGAAGTGAGACCCTCCACCTGCAGGACCGGGGCGCCGATCTCGGCCGGGGTCTTGGGGAAGAGGTCCCCGACCTGGCGACCGACCATCAGACCGACGATCTCCGAGACGGAGGTGTCCGCGGTGGGGCGGGTGCCGACGTACTCGCCGTCGCGCAGCACCGTGATCGTGTCGCAGAGGGCGAAGACCTCCTCGAAGCGGTGTGAGATGAACACGACCGCGCGGCCCTCGTCACGCAGGCCGCGGGCGACCGCGAAGAGCCGCTCGACCTCGACGCCGCTCAGCGCCGCCGTGGGCTCGTCCATGATCAGGACCTTGGCGTCCATCGAGATGGCCTTGGCGATCTCGATGATCTGCTGGTCGGCGATGGAGAGTCCGCGGGCGGCCCGACGGGGGTCGATGTGGACTCCCAGCCCCTTGAAGAGCCGCTCGGCCTCGGCGTACATCGCGCCACGGTCGATGCGGCGGCCGCGGCCGAGCGAGAGACGCCCCATGAAGATGTTCTCGGTGACCGACAGGTCGGGGAAGAGCGTCGGCTCCTGGTAGATGACCGCGATGCCGGCTGCCTTGGACTCGGCCGTCGAGCCGAAGTCGACATCCTGGCCGTCGAGGCGGAGCACGCCGAGGTCGCGGCGGTACACGCCGGCCACGATCTTGACGAGCGTGGACTTGCCGGCGCCGTTCTCGCCCACCAGTGCGTGGATCGAGCCCGGACGCACAGACAGCGAACCCGACCGGAGCGCCGCGACGGGTCCGAACGACTTCGCGACGCCGTCAAGCTCCAGCACCGGGGCGACCGCTGCTTCCACCATTTCTAGCTCCCTGGATTGAAAGGTTTCAATCAACGTGCCGAATGTAGGTGAGCACCGTCACATCCGTCAAGGCCTCCGCTCAAATTGGTCCACACCTGCTTCCAGAGGCACGCTGGGCGGGCCGTCATCAGCACCTGACCCACGACCGATGCCGTACTCTGACTTGCACGTTTCACACGGTCGTTCGGGATAGGAGACGACATGGCCAACAGGTCACGTCCGCCGCGAGACGGGCGCAGCGCATCGGTCAAGGATGTGGCGGCGGCCGCCGGAGTCTCCCTGGGCACCGTGTCGAACGTGCTCAACCGGCCGGACAGGGTGAGCGCCTCCACCCGCGATCGGGTCGAGAAGGCGATGGCCGACCTGGGCTTCGTGCGCAACGAGTTCGCCAGGCAGCTGCGTTCCGGCCGTAGCCACACGATGGCCTATGTGATGCTCGACGCCACCAACCCGTTCTTCACCGACGTGGCGCAGGGAATCGAGCGGGCAGCCGAAGAAGCCGAGCTGTCGCTGTTCATCTGCAACAGTGACGGCAGGGCTGTTCGCGAGGCCCGGCACCTGGCCCACCTCCAGGAGCAGCGCGTCCAGGGCATCCTCGTCACCCCGGTCGACCCCGACAGTCCGTCCCTCGACGACGTGGTCGCCCGTGGCACTCCGCTGGTGATCGTGGACCGCGTCCGCGGCGATGACCGCTTCTGCTCCGTGGCCGTCGACGACGAGCTCGGCGGACGCCTGGCCATCGAGCACCTGCTGGACCGCGGCCACAAGCGGATCGCCTTCGTCGGCGGGCCACTCACGATCGGCCAGGTGGCCGACCGGCTCCGAGGCGTGCGCGAGGCGATCGCCGAGGCCGGCCTGCCCGAGGAAGCGCTTCAGGTGATCCCCACCGCCGCACTCAGCGTCGCCGAGGGTCGATCGGCCGGAGAACGACTTGCGGGACTGCCGCTGCGCAAGAGGCCGACCGCGGCATTCTGTGCCAACGACCTGCTCGCTCTCGGGTTGTTGCAGCAGACGATCTCGACCGATCGCTCCGTGCCCGGCGACCTGGCCATCGTCGGCTACGACGACATCGAATTCGCAGCCGCAGCCGCGGTGCCACTCACCTCGGTGCGCCAGCCCCGACAGCAGCTGGGTCGAACTGCCGCCGAGCTGCTCATGGACGAGGCCGCGAACCCGGCCCACCAGCACCAGCAGGTCACCTTCACCCCGGAGCTCGTCGCCCGCGCCTCGACACTGGGCTGATCAAGCAGCCTCCGGTGCCTCCGGTGACCAGCACCGCCCTCCATGCCATCGCCGTCATCGGTCAGCCTGCGTTGTCTGTGCTCGCGGGCGTCCTGGCGCTCGTCGCGTCGCTGTGCGCCAAGTAGTCACTCCAGCGCTGCAGCGAGGTCACGACGTCGGGCTGGCTCAACCCGTTGGCGCTGGCGATGTCGTTCGCCGGTCCGGTGGGATACCGGTCCGTGGACAGGAAGCTCAGGGTCTCGGGGTCTGCGTGCGTCAGGGCGACCGGCAGGGCCCTGACCAGACCGACGGGTATCCGCAGCCGTGGCACCTTGACCTGGTGATGTGCACCGATGACCCTCAGCAGGTCCGGGAGCACGGGTGTGTCGTCGTCGAGGATCCAGTACGACGCGCCCGCGGTCTCCTCCAGCCTCGGCAGCAGTGCCATGAAGCGAGCGAGGTGGTCGACAGTCACTACCGGCACGAAGGTCTGCGCCCCTCCCGGGATCGCGCGCAGCCTCCCCGCGATGAGATCAAGGACCGTGGTCGCCAGGCCCTGAATCTGGTCGGACTCGCCCGTGACCGAGTCCCCGATGACCGTCGAGGGGTTCACCACGGTCAACGGCACACCAAACTGTCGGGCGGTGGCCTGGACGACGGCGTCGCTCTCGGCCTTCGACGCCTCGTAGGCACCGAGGCGGGCGTATTCCGCGGTCCTGCGTTGGAGCGACCAGGGCGCGCTCTCGGGGTCCTGGCCGCCGACCCGGTAGCCGGACAGGTGGACGAGTCGGGCCGGGGCCGCAAGGGTGGCGGTGAGCTCGACCACGCGGCGGGCCGAGTGGACGTTCGCGGCGCGAGCCTCCTCGGCGCTCATGCCAAACCGGTAGGCGCCGGTCACGTTGTAGACCTCACTGATCTGCGGGAGTCCGGCGAGGTCGATGCCGAGCCCGTCAACGCCGAAGTCGACATCGACGGTCTCGACCAGCTCCATCGACGCTCCGTGATGTGCCAGCCAGCTCATCAGCCGGTGGGCAGCAGCGGGACTTCTCACGGCTGCCGTGGTCGGGATGTCCTGGCCGAGGAGCTCCCTGACCAACCATCGGCCGATGAACCCGGTGGCACCGAACACGAGCGCAGACCGTGCTGTAGGAGTGCTCACAACGGTGCCTGCGCGGTGTCAGCGACTGGTGCCGGTCGAGCGACCGACGCGGCGGTCACAGGTACGCCGTCGTACGCCGCCGGCGTGAAGCCCTTGACGAGCAGCCAGATCGCGAGCGAGACCTCGAAGATGCCGCCGGGGACAAGGAGCACCAGGCTGATCGGGGCACCGAAGATCTCGGCGGCGGCCCCGGCCATGTGCAGTGCGTAGCCGATCAGACCCCAGGCGGCCAGCCACCGGGGGATGAGCCCGCTGCGCATGAGTAGGGCGCACAGGAACAAGCATCCGAACGCGAGTGAGAGCTGGCCGATCTGGTAGGCGGTCTCGTTCGCGTCGACCGCGAGCGACCCGAGGGCCTGGGCAGAGTCCAGACTCTGCTCCCCCGCGTCGGCCTGGTCAGCCAGGGGGATGATCATCAGCAGCGCAAGCACGCCGACGGTCATCATCGCCATCTCGAAGACCATCGTGGCCAGGTAGGCGACAGCGGTGCGCTTGCCGTGACGCTCCAGGACCGGGAAGAACAAGACGGCCTTGCCGATGTCGACCGCTGCGGTCGAGATCATCAGGAATGCCCCGAGGGCCAGGGTGGTCTGCTGGGCGCCAACGCCCGCGAGGAAGTTGGGGCTGTCGACGACGGAGTTCACCAGGATGGAGCCGGTGCCGTAGAGGAGGAACCCGGCCAGGAACAGTGCCCCGATCAGTCTCGAGGACCACATCCGGCCGCTCGTCACGGGATCTGCCGGGCCGCCGGTCGTGGCGCGGCTTCGGCGGTCCGGCGGAGTCCACAGTGCTGCGGTGGTATTCATGGGTCGTACCTCTGTCTCTGGGAAGGATGCCGAGAACGGGGACGACCGGTCGGTGCCCCGGCGAAGCCGAGATGGCGTTCAGATGGTGATGGCGACCTTGCCCCGGACCTGGCCGGACTCGAGGTGGTGCATGGCCTCAGGGACCCGGTCCAAGGCATAGGTGCGGTCGACGCTCGGCCTCACTTGCCCGGTCTCGATGAGGTCGGCCAGCCGGTCGAGGTCACTGGCCCGCTCCTTGGCGATGAACCAGACCAGCCGCTGGCTCACCAACGGCGAGAGCACCAATGCCCGCAACTGCCGGTTCAGGCCACCGGTCAGGTTGCCGCCGTCCTCGCCGCCGACGAGCACGGCCGTCCCTTGAGGCGTGAGCGCGCGGCGCAGCCGGGACAGTCCCGGGTTCCCAGCGATGTCGAGGATCAGGTCGTAACGGTGCGTGCCGTCGGCGTAGTCGTCGCGGGTGTAGTCGAGGACGTGGTCGGCGCCGAGAGCGCGCACCAGGTCCAGCTTCGCGGTGCTCGCCACCGCGGTGACCTCCGCACCGAGCGCCTTGGCCAGCTGTACGGCGTAGCTGCCGACTCCCCCGGACCCGCCGATGATCAGCACCCGCTGACCGGCCTGGATACGGCCTTGGTCGGTCAGAGCCTGGAGTGCGGTCCCCGCCGAGATCGGGACGACGGCGGCCTGCTCGAACGACAGGCTCGTCGGCTTGTGGGCCAGCTTGCCTTCCGCGGCCACGGCGTACTCTGCGAACGAGCCGCGGCCGACGCCGTACACCTCGTCCCCGACGGCGAACCTGGTCACCTCGGCCCCGACGGCCTCGACCGTTCCGGCAAGGTCACGCCCCGGCACCCGGTCCTTCGGGCCCCGGAAGCCCATCCCCGCGATCCGCATGAGGTACGGCTTGCCCGTCATCAGGTGCCAGGTGCCGCGGTCCAGACCCGCCGCGTGCACCCGCACCAGGACCTCGCCGTCGCCGACCGAGGGGCGCGCAACCCGCTCGACGCGCAGTGCGTGGGCGCCGCCGTACCCGTCTTGGACGACTGCGCGCATTGTGGCGGCTGCCGGGACCAGTTGCTCAGAGACCATGACCATCTGCTTCCAGTGAGACACGGCGACCGCGAGCAACGAGCCAGAGCGCCAGCAGGAACTCGCCGAGGAAGGTGACCGTGGCGACGCTGCCCGGAGGACTGGCGAGGACTGTCGAGGCGAGACTGTCGAACACATAGCCGGCCCCGGCTATGACGAGCAGGACTCCCAGCAGCTTCGGGACGTAGCCCGAGACGTAAGCCAAGTAGCCGACGATCGCCAGATGGATCCCGAAGAGGATCAGCCCGGCCATCCAGAGGTCGTCGAACGCATCGACCTTCAGCAGGGTCTGGCCCTGGATCTGCTCGGCGGTGAAGACGCGCGAGTACTCGCCGGACGTCACCAGGTCGGGGATGCCGGCGAGCTGGCCGATGGCCAGCATGAAGATGCCCGCGTAGGCGAGCCGGAACCAGGCCGCCAGTCTCGCCAGGCCGTCACTCACCGGGCTGAAGAACCGGAACAGTGCCCACGCGACCACGACGTCGAGCACCACTACTGCGTACAGGCTCGCCGTCCCCCAACGGAACAGGCCGTCGGAGGCCGCGATGTCCTCGACGGTCCTGACTGCGTCGCCCTGAGTCACCAGACCTTCGCCGACGTAGAAGATCCCGAAGGCCGACAGGGCGGCCATGGCCAGGATCCCCAGCCCGGCGACGATGGCTGCCTGCCGGGCCGACGCGTCTCCGGCCGCCGTTCCCAGGGTCTGCGGGCCGGGACCCGACTTGCCCTCGATGGTTGTGGTCATGGGGTGTCCTCGTGTCTGTGGGTTTAGTACTTAGTACGAGACGCTACAGTACTAAGTACGAAAGCGCCATGGCTCGACAGGGCCAACTTCACCGACTGGCTCGACACCAAAGGGAGTGAGATGCCCGAACATCAAACCGACAGCCGCGACGATCGCCCCCGGCTCAGCCGGGAACGCGTGCTGAGGGGCGCCATGGCGGTCGCCGACGCGGGCGGCATCGATGCGCTGACGATCCGCTCACTCGCCCAGGGGCTGGGCGTGAAGCCGATGTCGGTCTACTACTACGTCGCCAACAAGGACGAGATCCTCGACGGCATCGTCGACCTCGTGTTCAGCGAGATCGAGCTACCGGCGCCCGGCGGTGACTGGCGTGCGGAGATACGTCGGCGAGCCCGGTCTGCGCGGCGGGTGCTGAGGCAGCACCCCTGGGCGATCGCGCTGATGGAATCGCGCACCAGCCCGGGCCCGGCGACCCTGCGGCACCACGACGCGGTCATCGCCACCCTGCGGGCCGCGGGGTTCTCCCACGAGCTGACCGCCCACGCCTATGCGCTACTTGACAGCCAGGCCTACGGCTTCGCGCTCCAGGAGGCCGGCCTGCCCTTCGAGGGCTCGGACACCGTCGCCGACGTGGCCGAGCCGATCATTGAGCGGTTCTCCACCGGCGAGTACCCCCACCTCGTGGAGATGGCGACCGAGTACTACCTCCGGCCCGGCTACGACTTCGGTGACGAGTTCGAATGGGGGCTCGAACTCATCCTCGAAGGGCTGGACCGACGCCGCTAGAGGCGCTTGCTACGCCACGAGACCGGGGAGGAGGGACGCATCTCACACCCAGTGGTGATGCCCCGTGGCGCGGCACAGGGCAGACTTGCCCGGATCGGGCCGATCGCGCTCGACGACGAGGAGATGCCGACCGAGTGACCTCCACGCACGAGATCCGCCGTTCGCTGGCGCGCGCCGAACGTGGTGCGGCCCTCGATCTCGGTGAGGCGACCGCCCTGCTGGGTGCCACGGGTGAGGAGCTGGACCGGCTGTGTGCGGTCGCGGCCCGCGTCCGCGACGCGGGCAACCCCGACCGGCTGATCACCTACTCGCCCAAGGTCTTCATCCCGGTCACCCGGCTCTGCCGCGATCGGTGCCACTACTGCACGTTCGTCGAGACACCGGCGCAGGCGGCGCGCGACGGACGGGCGCCGTACCTCTCCCCCGACGAGATCCTCGCGATCGCTCGGGACGGCGCGGCGCTGGGCTGCCTCGAGGCACTCTTCACGCTCGGCGACCGGCCCGAGGACCGCTGGCCAGAGGCACGGGCCTGGCTCGACGAGCAGGGTTACGACTCGACGCTGGCCTACGTGCGGGCGATGGCGATCCGTGTGCTGGAGGAGACCGGCCTGCTGCCGCACCTCAACCCCGGCGTGATGTCATGGGAGGAGCTCAACCGGCTCAAGCCCGTCTCGCCGTCGATGGGGATGATGCTCGAGACCACCGCGTCCCGGCTCTTCACCGACAAGGGGGAGGCGCACTACGGGTCGCCCGACAAGGACCCCGCCGTCCGGTTGCGGGTGCTGGAGGACGCCGGCCGGCTGTCGATCCCGTTCACAACCGGACTGCTGGTGGGCATCGGAGAGACACTCCAGGAGCGCGCCGAGACGATCTTCGCGCTGCGCCGGATCTCCCGCACCTACGGCCACGTGCAGGAGGTCATCGTCCAGAACTTCCGGGCCAAGCCGGACACCGCGATGCGGCACGTCGACGACCTCGGCCTGGAGGAGTACCGCGCCGCGATCGCGGTCACCCGGATCATGCTCGGCCCCAAGGCCCGGGTGCAGGCGCCGCCGAACCTGGTCGACCTCACCGAGTGCCGGGCGCTGGTCGACGCGGGTGTCGACGACTGGGGCGGGGTCTCTCCGCTGACACCCGACCACGTCAACCCCGAGCGCCCCTGGCCCTCCCTGGAGCGGCTGCGCGCGCTGACCGAGTCGGCGGGCTTCACCCTGCGGGCCCGGCTCACCGTGCATCCGTCGTACGTCGTGGCGGGCGAGCCCTGGCTCGACCCGCGCATCCAGACCCACGTCACAGCCCTCGCCGACGACGACGGCCTGGCCGTCGAGGGCATCCGGCCCACCGGCCACCCCTGGCAGGAGCCCGACCCGGCCCTGCACGCAGCCACCGGGTCCGGCCGCACCGACCTGCACGCCGCGGTCGACACCGAGGGCCGCACCACCGATCGCCGCTCCGACTTCGACGCTATCTACGGCGACTGGGATGTCCTGCGCGAGGCAGCCGCCGTGAGCGACGGCACGCCGCGACGCTCGGTCGGTTCCTCCGGCGCGGCGGCGCTCGCAGCCGCTGAACGTGATCCCGCGGGGCTCACCGACGAACATGCCCTCACCCTGATGACCGCCGAGGGCGACCTGCTGCAGCAGGTGATCCGCCTCGCCGACGACCTTCGCAAGGAGACCGTCGGCGACGAGGTCACCTACGTCGTCAACCGCAACATCAACTTCACCAACGTCTGCTACGTCGGCTGCCGCTTCTGCGCGTTCGCCCAGAGGCGCACCGACGCCGACGCCTACTCCCTGTCCCTCGACCAGGTCGCCGACCGGGCCGAGGAGGCCTGGAACCTGGGTGCGACCGAGGTCTGCATGCAGGGCGGCATCGACCCGCAGCTCCCCGGTACGGCGTACTTCGACCTCGCCGCCGCGGTGAAGGAGCGGGTGCCGGGCATGCACGTGCACGCCTTCTCCCCGATGGAGATCGTCAACGGCTCCAACCGCACCGGCCTGTCCTTCGAGGACTTCCTGATCAAGGCCCGCGAGTCCGGCCTCGACACCATCCCTGGCACCGCCGCGGAGATCCTCGACGACGAGGTCCGCTGGGTGCTCACCAAGGGCAAGCTGCCCGCCAGCACCTGGATCGAGATCGTCTCCACCGCCCACAAGGTCGGGCTGCGGAGCAGCTCGACGATGATGTACGGCCACGTCGACCACCCCCGCCACTGGGTCGGCCACCTACGCACCCTGGCCCGGATCCAGGACCAGACCGGCGGGTTCACCGAGTTCGTGCCGCTGCCCTTCGTGCACCACAGCGCACCGATCTACCTCGCCGGTGTCGCCCGCCCGGGCCCCACGATGCGCGACAACCTGGCCGTGCACGCGATGGCCCGGATCATGCTCCACGGCCGGATCGACAACATCCAGACCAGCTGGGTCAAGCTCGGCGTCGACGGCACCCGCGCCATGCTGAACGCCGGCGCCAACGACCTCGGTGGCACCCTCATGGAGGAGACCATCAGCCGGATGGCCGGCTCCGAGCACGGGTCGGCCAAGACCGTCGCCGAGCTCACCGACATCGCCGAAGGCATCGGCCGCACGGTCCGCGAGCGGACCACGACGTACGGCGTGCCCACCGCCCGCGTCACCAGCACTCACGCTTGATGAGCCCACGACCGGTTCCCTTCGTCATCCCGGTCGCCCTGTCATGCGGCGTAGAGCCGGTCTCCATCGCCACGAGGCGAAGGCTAAGCGGCCCCGGCCCAGGTAACATCTGCCGACGCGTCAGCCAGAGCGAGGCGACGGGGGCGCCCGTCTGGCAGAAGCGCGGACGCCCTCGGACGAGGGCCACTTGCGAACACCATCCTCAGCACCGAAGCGAGTGCGACCAAGGTCCTGGAACTGTGTTCCAGACGCAGGGCGATGATCGTCGGCGCGCCCGCTCCGAAGTTGGCCATGACCGCGCCCACCCAGAGCGGCCACGACGACCCCAGAAACCCGAGCTGGCAATCGACTTCGCCCGTGAAATCAGTTGGCTCTTGATTGCGTCAAGCGTCTTGCCGCCGAGGCCAGAGCCGATCTGGCCGCTTCGGGGTAGTGTCCGACCATGGTGAGCGACGGGGAGTCCCGGTCGCGGCAGGCCGCCCCTGAACCGAGCAAGGTGGTGCGGAGTGTTTGCCTGTTTGTAGGGACGCCTTCTGACCAGTCGGTGCTGCGGTTACGCACGCTCGCGGAACGACTCGAGACCCATGGTTTCGAGGTGCAGACGACCCGGCTGTGCTCTCCTGACCTGGACCGAATTCTCAAGCTCGACCGAGACGGGGACGGGAGTACCTTCTTCAGCGTCGGGCGCGTCGATCTCACCGAAGCCCAAGAGCGCCTGGAGACGCTTTGCACAACCAAGAACGTGGCCTTCAACGTCGAGCTGGGCAGCGAGAGGCCGACACGGGAGCACGTCGGGCTGTTGACGGACATCATCCAGAACGCGCCGACGAAGACGTTCAGCTTCGCCTACACCTTCAACAACCGCCCCTCGTCGCCGTTCTTTCCTTCTGCCACCTACGAGACCGACGGCTTCGCGATCGGCCTTCAGCCGACCAACCTGTCCAGCGGATGCCGGAGCATCGACGAGTGGCTCGAACGTCTGCATCACGTGTGGGCGGAGATCGACCTGGTCATGCGCGGCGACGATGATTACCTCGGGATCGACACGTCAATCGCGCCACTCCTCGACGGTGCCGGCAGCCTACTCAACTTTCTGCGACGCCTGCGGCTCGACTGGGATCGCGCGGTGAGCAGTGACATTTTCCTGGGCATCTCGACATTCATTGCATCCGGGGCCTCGAGGCCGGTGGGCCTTTGCGGGCTGATGTTCCCCTGCCTGGAGGACTTCGATTTGGCCGACGAGTACGAGCGGGGCAGGTTCAGCATCGAGCGGTGTGTCTTCCTGAGCCTGCACTCGGGACTGGGGATCGATTCGTACCCGGTCGGTGTCGACGAAGATCCTGACCGAATCCTCGAGGTGCTGAGCCTTGTGCACGGGCTGTCTGACAAGTACCGCAAGCCCCTCTCCGCACGTTTCATCTCCGACGGACGCGCCAGGATCGGAGAACGCACCGGTCTCAACAGTCCCTACCTAGCAGACGTGACAATCCGTCCGCTGTAGTGGCCTGAGACTCGGCTTCGCTCTCGTCAGCGTGCATGGCCTCAGTGCTCGCAGATCGCAAGCGTGAGAGCGCGTCCGGCACGCAGAGGTCACCTGCGGGCCGGGGTCAGGGGACGCGTGGAGAAGCTCGAGCGCGTGCTCGGCGAACGTCGCCGTCATCGCGTGTGGTCGGCACCCCCGGAAGCGGCGGAATGACGCTGGCCTTGCACGGGCATCGCAGCAGGTCGCGTGGTTACAGGTTCTTCGCGAACGCCCAGAGCACGTCGAAGTCGGCGTCCGTCAGCCCGATGTCGGCCGGCACTGGGTGCGCGAGATGCGGACCCACTGTGTCCCGACTCGCAAGCCACAGTTGGGTGGGCCGATTGATCTCGTCATCGAACCAGGCGAAGGGTCGGTGGCCTACCCAGTCCACGATCCGCTGCGCCTTCCAGCTGCGCCGGGACCTGAGAAGGCTCGGCTGCGGGAAGCTGATCACGGGAAGATCGGAAGGCAGCGCGAGAATCGGCGAGATGAGGCGGTTCGCGTCTGCTCCCCAGGTGGTGGCGGCCCACGCCAGCTCATAGATCGAGGCCAGCTCGAGAAGCCGCCGGCCGTGCTCGGGATTCAGCGCAACGCTGTATGTCAGGTCGCCCTCTGGCGTGAGCTCGTGGAACTGGTAGCCGCCGGCTGGAGTGCCGTGGGCGAACCAGGGGGCTCCAAACGGGCTCAGGGGCCCGTCCACATCCATGAGCAGCAGCGGCCTCACAGACTCAGTCTCCCCTGCACTGTGTGACTCGGCGATCTGCCCGACTGGACGGGCAGGATGGGGACCGTTCCGGCCCGCGGATTCGGCGTACGCAAAGAAATTGCGCGGCCGCTGCAACGCGGTGGTCGGTCTCGACGACTGGGTAGCTGGGGAGGGCCCAGACCGAAGGCGGTCGTGTAGAGGCGGTGGGCGGTGGTGGGGTCGGCCACCTCGAGGGTGACGGTGTCGATGGAAGTCATGCCGATGACGCTAGGTTCAGCTCGCTGACCGGCGCTTCTCGGTTCCTGATCGGTGGTCGCCGGCATGGCGGGACGCGGATGGGGTACGCCGAAGACGTGCGCTACGTCGAGCTGCTGCGTCACACCACCGAGATGGTGGAGATCCTGCAGCGCGTCCTGGGACAGGACGAGGTGCCGGTCACCGAGGTTCCGGGGCTGCGCTCCTCGGTCGAGGACCGCTGGCGGGCCGCCGCCAAGGCCGCCGGGAAGGGCGCAGACGTCGAGGCGATGCGCCGGGTCGATCCGGCTCTCGTCGAGAAGGAGACGCTGCTCCTCGGTGAGGCGCTCCGGAGCGTGTTCGACGCCCTGCCCGACGGCGGCCGGGCGCTCGTCGTCGGTCACAGCCCGACCAACGAGGCCGCCGTGCTCGGGTTGACCGGCACGCTCGTCGGCCCGCTGGGCAAGGGCGAAGGAGTGCAGGTGGTGGAGGACGGCGGCCGGTTCCACGTGCCTCCGAAGGAGGAGCGCAGCGATGAGTGACGGCAAGGGGCGCGAGGGCTACCACGACCCGTTCGCCGGCATGGCGGGCGCGGCTCCCACGCGCAGCGCGCTCACGCTCCGGATGGTGCTCGCCACGTTCGGGCTGGTGGTGTGTGCCGCCGGCGCCGTCGTCCTCTGGGTTGCCGACCTTCCCGTGGCGTATCCGATCGTCGCGGCCCTGTTCGCGCTGGTGGCCCTCGTCGACCTCGTCGTCGTCATCCGGCGCAAGCAGCACGGCGAACCCGGCTGACTCGCAAGCCGAGAGCATCGAGGCGCCTCGTACCCAGCTGCGTAAGTGGGTGACGAGGCGCCTCGATCAAGACAAGGTTCTTTCTAGTCCACGGGCCCCAAAACCGCAATCATGGTTGAAGTTGCAACCGGCCGTGCACGGGTCTTCTGGTTCGCCCGGGACCTGCCCCGGCATGCCCATCCAGTACCTGACCAGGACCGACGGCCAGGTCGTCACGACCGTGTCCGTCGTGGACAACACGACCCCGTGAGCGGCGGGCGCGGAGTCAGCCCGTGAAGGACTCGGGGCCGAAGCGGCCCCACACCAGGAACCCGGCCAGCGCGATCAAGGCGAGGTTCGCCACGATCGCGTGGGTGTCGTGACGGCGGAGCTGCGCGATGATCGCGCCGATCACCATCGCCACCAGTCCGACGGCAGCCAGCGGCACCAGGACCGGCGCGATGTCGAGTGCGGCGGGCAGGACCAGGCCCACGGCACCCACGATCTCGAGGGCGCCGATGGCCTTGATGCTGCCGGGCCTGAAGCCTTCGAGGAAGTCCACGCCGGAGGCGATCAGCTGGTCCTTGGGCTGGAGCAGCTTCATGGCGCCACTGGCCACGAACGCTGCGCCCAGCAGTCCCGCGATGATCCACAGTGCGATGTTCATGAAAGTCCGACGACGCAGCGCTTGAGAATGTGAGCCGACGCGCCTGACATCCTGGTGCGCTGCGTCGTCGTACTGGTGAGAGCAGACGCGACCAAGGGAGTGTCGACAGTATGAGCGATCCGGGCCTGAGCGCGGTCATGAGCGAGCGGCGTCAGCTGACCAATCTCGCGTACCGGCTGCTCGGCTCCCTGTCCGATGCCGAGGACGTCGTCCAGGAGACCTACGCCCGCTGGTACGCCATGTCCCCGGCGAAGCGGGAGGGCATCGAGTCTCCCGGCGCCTGGCTGACGAAGGTCGCCAGTCGGATCTGCCTCGACCTGCTCGGCTCGGCACGGGCCCGGCGGGAGCGCTACGTGGGTGAGTGGATCCCGGAGCCGCTGCCCGAACGCACGGAGTGGATCGACGGTGAGCCCGACCCAGCCGACAGGGTCACCCTCGACGAGTCGATCAACATGGCCTTCCTCGTCGTCCTCGAGTCCATGACTCCGGCCGAGCGCGTCGCGTTCATCTTGCACGACGTCTTCCGGTACCCCTTCGCCGAAGTCGCCGAGATCGTCGGCCGTACGCCGGCGGCCTGTCGCCAGCTGGCCTCGTCGGCCCGACGTCGGATCGGCACGTCGCAGGCTGGCGCCGCTCCGGCACCCCAGCCCGCCGACACGGTCCGGAAGTTCAAGCAGGCCTGGGAGGCCAAGGACATCGTCGCCCTCGTCGGGCTCCTCGACCCCGACGCCACCGCGGTCGCCGACGGCGGCGGCGTCGTCAGCGCCATGCTGCTCCCGCTCGACGGCGGCGAGCAGATCGCGGGCGCGTTCGTCGACCTCGCTGCCAGGGTCCCCGACCTGACGCTCCTCGAGCGCACGGTCAACGGCCAGCCGGGCCTGGTCGGCCAGCTGGAGGGCGCCACCGTGGTGGTGATGGCGTTCGATCTCGCCGGCGACCTGATCAAGCACATCTGGGCGGTCCGGAACCCCGAGAAGCTACGGCCCTGGACGACCGGCTGACGCGAGTCCGTCCCAACGGGCCGCCTTCAACTGGCTCAGGTGGGGCGGCTGGGGTCAAGTCGCGCGGTGATTCACTCGCGGCGAATGACGCGCGTGTTCGCTGCCTCGCGTCCGCCACGACGAGCCAGGCTTCGCCCTGCGGATGGCCACCTCGCAAACGCCGGACACCGACACTCGAGACACCTACCGTTGTCTGGTCTTATCGCTGACCCAGGGGATGCCATGTCTCAGCTGCAGGCCCAACCATCGCAACAGCTGATCAAGCGGTTCCAGTTCGATGGGGGCGCCGGATCGTTCCTCGTTGTGGGGATCCTGTCCTTTCTCCTCATCGTTTTCACCCTGGGTCTCGGAACTCCTTGGGCGATCGTCATGCGCTATAGGTGGCCGACCGAGCACACGATCATTGATGGCCGACGACTCCGGTTCACCGGCTCCGGCATCGGACTGTTCGGCAACTGGATCAAGTGGCGGCTGCTGTGCATCATCACTGTCGGCATCTACATCTTCTGGGTGGTCCCCCGCCTGACCAAGTGGACGAAGGAGAACCAGGACTTCGCCTAGACCGACTGGCGGAAAGACGCAGCCCGGCTCACCCAGCGCTCACGTCAGGCTCTTCAGGATCTGCTCGCAGAACGCATCAAGGTCGGCGGGTTTCCTTGAGGTGATGAGCGAGCCGTCGACGACCACTTCCTCGTCTACCCAGGTCGCGCCGGCGTTGATCAGGTCGGTCCGGATCGAAGGGTACGACGTCACCCTGCGGTCGCGCACCACGTCGGCCTCAGCAAGCACCCAGCCGGCGTGGCAAATGGCGGCTACCGGCTTGTTCGCCAGGGCTGTCTTCTTGACCAAGGCGACGAGTCTCGCGTCGGTGCGGACCTTGTCAGGAGAGTAGCCGCCGGGCACGACCACGGCATCGAACTGGCCGGCGTCCGCGGCCTCGGGCCCCGCCTCAACGTCGAAGGTGTCGCCGTGCTTGCCGCGAACCTTCTTACCCTGTTTGAGGCCAAGCACGACGACTTCGTGACCGGCTTCGCGCAGCCGGTCATAGGGGACGCGGAATTCGGAGTCTTCATACACATCATCGAGGAGAAAGGCGATACGAGCCATGCCTCCTGCATACCAGTCGTCACCCGGTTGTGCACCTTCCAAGGCCCCACCGAACGACGCCATTGTGGGCGTACTGATGCGGAATGACGCAAGTGGTCGCAGAAGGTGTCAGCGCCGGATGACCGACGCCGGGCCTGAGCATCCAGGCGTAGCTCACCTACGTCGGCAGCTAACCTGAGATCGTGGCGAAAGAGGGTGCCCGGCCGGCCAGGGTCGAAGACGTGCACCACCTTGCCCTCGGCATGCCCTACGTCACCGTCTACCCCGGCACGGAGCACAGGCCCGTCTACCAGGTGGGCGGCAAGTCGTTCATCTTCTTCCGGAACCCGCGCCCCGACGCCTTCGACCCGGACACCGGCGAGCGCTACGACGACGTCATCGTCTTCTGGGTCGCCAACGAGGGCGACAAGTTCGCGATGGTGCAGGACGACGCCTCACCGTTCTTCACCACCCCTCACTTCGACGGTCACCTATCGGTCCTGCTACGGGCCAGCCGGATCGGCGAGATCACAGCCAAAGAGCTCACCGAGGTCGTGCAGGAGGCGTGGCTATCACGCGCGTCGGCCACCAGACGAGCAGCGTGGCTCAAGGAACACATGCCGGACTGAGGCAGGGGCCATGGGCGGAAGGCGCGTTGCCGAGAATCGGGCCCAATGGTGGGCGCACCCATGTCTTCGTTTTGGGGGTTCGCGATGCGCGTGTTGTTCACAAGCACGCCGCTCTTCGGGCACTCCATGCCGATGCTGCCGTTGATCGACGCAGCGATGCAGGCAGGGCACGAGGTCGTCGTCGCCACCGGACCTGACCTCGCGGACGAGGTGGATCGCCGAAGCCTGACGCTGTGGCAGGTAGGTCCGAGCATGGCGGAGGGTGTTCGGCCGGCGCGCGGCCCCTCCGGAGATGGCCGGCGCCACTCACATCGAACTGCTGCGCCGCGACGTGATCGCGATCTTCGGGTGGCCCGGTTGGGAGCAGGCCCGCGACTTGGCGCCGCTCGCCGCCGAGTGGTCCCAGCACGAATTGCCGCCCAGCACGAGAATCGAACGGTGCGCAACATGAAGATTCACGTCGCTGCTGTCGATGATGCCCCGGCCATGGGGCTTGTGATGGTCGACCTTTCTGTCCGCGCACCGCGGCCAGATGCCGGATGTGGCCTTTCAGAAGCGAGTAGACGAATGGACGCCGGAGGTGTCGGCCCGCGGATGGGCCAGGGCGATCGCCGAACTGTCCGACGGCAATCCGGAACGGGGCGTCATCCTGGTCGCCGAGGACGACGGAGGGCTGCTCGGCCTGGTTTCCGGCAGCGCAGCAGAGGGTGACCTCTCCGGCACGACCTGCGAGATCGGTGCCCTGTATGTCCTTCCTCGGCGTCGGGGTCAAGGGATCGGTGGGTCGCTTCTGCGCGCGGCTTCCAGCCACCTGGCCGGGCTCGGTTACACCGAGCTCCACATCGGCGTCCTGTCCGCCAACCGCCCAGCTCGGGCGTTCTATGAAGCAATGGGAGGCCATGCGAAAGGGCAAGGCACCATCGACGAAGAGGGCTACCTGCTGCCTCTGACGATCTACACATGGGCAGACATCACGGATCTCAACCGCGACGGGACCGATCCCCCTTGGACAGCGGAGAGGACGAGACCCAACTGAGCTGCCCCGACTGTCACGCGCCCAACCTGTCCTGCAACAGCCGAGAAGGCCGCGTTCTCACGACCCCTGTGGCGGCGAAAAGACGCGCGTTCGCTCGGCGTCCGCATCTTCGCCCCAGCCTGGGCGGCGATAGCTACTGCCGTCCGTCAGCCCGGGGACCGGTAAGCGTGCCGACGCCCCTGGACGCGGTCATCCTCGCAAAGTGACCCTCGCTGATGAGGTAGGGAGGCATGGCATTTGCGGGCCAGCAATCCTCGCCCTTACACCGTGTGGGCGTAGCCGGGCTGGTTGGTGAGGTCCTCGGCGTCGTCACCGGCGCTGTACAAACGAACGGTAAGCCCGTCGGGGTCGTAGACGTCGACCACCCAGCCGCGAGATGCACGCCGGATCTCGGAGTGACGCTCGCCGAGCGCATCGAAGTGAGCGACCCACGCCTCAGCAGCAGCCCGGTCGGCAATCGCAAAGCTCACCGGGTCGAAGCCGGCAATGCCGGCCGCGGCTTCCCCGTTCTGCCGAAGCGCCACCGGAACACCTGCACCGGGCAGCCCCCCACCGACACCGCGAACAACGCCATCGTCGTCGGGAAACTCCCGATCGACGGTGTAGCCGAGGACCCGTTCGTACCACTCGCGGCTGAGCGCAAGGTCGCTGACCGGCAACTTGAGGTGATGGATGCCCGTGAACTTCGCGTCTGCCATCTCTACTCCCATCACTGCAGTGGGATCCGAACCTAAGAACCCGACGCGTCGAGCCAAGCAGCGCTTTCCTGGGTCGAACGGACTCGCTCTGACCGTAGCAAGGGCCGCGCCCCGAGGTTGATTGCCGCGCCCCGAGGTTGATTGTCGACGCGATGACGGAGACTCGATCGACCCGACGACCTTCGAGGCTCAGGCCGGTCGAGGGCCACCGGTTGATCGGCGTATCGCATGGCCGCTTCGCGGCTACTGGATGCACCATCTGATGCGCCCGCCCACGCTGACGAGCGGATGCCCCCAGCTTCATGGGAAGCGTCGCCTGTCGTGTGCTGGTCGGAC
>WNGB01003185.1_pt1 | contig 26028 bp, 26 predicted proteins | sample 5400681 | NCBI WGS metagenome assembly WNGB01 (sample SAMN13153367, study PRJNA577476) | soil metagenome | isolation source: 115 cm soil or saprolite under grassland replicate 2 | place: USA:California | collected 2016-06-15
GGCGATCTCGCGGTGGATCTACACGCCCTCTCAGTCCTGGGCAAGGTGACCTCCTCCAAGCAGTCGATCTTCCTCGACAACACCCACGTGTACGGCGACGCCAAGGCTGGGACCACGATCAGTCTCTCCAACAACTCCAAGATCGACGGGTCACAGACCCCGAACTCCGAGTCCGGGGCACCGCCGGGTGGGTGGATGCCATTCCCCCAGATCCCGTACGACGATACGAAGTGTTCCCCGGGCGCATCGGCAGCGGCGTGCTCCTGGGTCAAGGACGGCTACACGATCCAGCCGACTTTCACTAACTGTGCCGCGGCCAAGACGTACATCAGCGCCGGCCCCACGGGCAAGAACGTGGTGCGGATCTCTCCGGCCTGCGCGCTCTCCTGGAGCAACAAGAAGGTCGATCTCAAGGGAGACTTGGCGATCATCACCGACGGCTCCTATACCCTGAGCCAGCAGAACACCTGGACCGGGGTAGGAGGGAAATGGACCCTACAGATCATCCGGCCATACCAGTCCGGACTGGACTGCAACAGCGGGAATTACGACATCAACGCCTCCAACAACACGTCGTTCGACAACCTGAAGGTGTTCCTGTATACGCAGTGCACGATCAACTTCGGCAACAACAACGCGTCGGGGTTCGACGGGCAGATCATCGGCGGTCAGGTCAACATCACCAACCAGATGGTGGTGAACTTCGATCCGATCTTGGTGCCCGGGTTCAACAAGATCGGATACCGGAGCGACGTCTCCTACCTCCGGGAGATCCCGTCCAGCTGATCTGCTAACGGGCGCAGCCGTCCGTCGCGACAGGCTCGGTCCTCGTCTTGGCCTTGCTGAGCTTGGGGATCACCTCGGCCGAGGTCAGGGCGTAGCCCACGTCCCCCTCGGTGGTGGACGCGGCGAAGACCACCCCCACTACCTTTCCGCCCTTGAGGACGAACGGCCCGCCGGAATTGCCCGGACGGACGTCGGCCTGAAGCTCGTAGACGTCACGCTCGACGACCGAGTTGCCGTAGATGTCGCGACCGACGGCGTGTAGCTCTCGCCGAACTGCGGCCGGCTCGGGGTCGAACGGGCCGCCGCCCGGGTAACCGAGAACCGCGCCCTGCGTCCCCCGCTCGACCTCGTCGGGATCGAGGTCCAGAGGCGGGCCAGGAGTGTTCCGTACGTACAGCACGGCGATGTCCAACCGGGGGTCGAACAGGACGGTCACCCCGATCTGCGCTCCGCCGCTCTGACGGACCTGGGGCGACCTGACGCCGGCCACCACATGGGCGTTGGTGATCACGTAATGATCGGCCGCGACGAATCCGCTGCCCTCTTGGACCGCGCCACACGCCCGGCCGGCGATCTGCACGGTACTGGCGGCCGCCGCGTTGACGATTCCCCTGATGTTCCGAGGTACGTCCACCGGGCTCCCCGGTGCGGGGGGGAGGTCGGCGAACACCTCCGGGAAGCCGAAGCGGTTGAGGAACTGTCGTACATCCGCCAGGAGTGAAGGCGGACGCGGTAGGAACGAGTCGAGGCCCCGGATGATGGCGGAGTTCCGGATCTGCCGGGAGACACTGGGCACGGGCCCGTTGACAAGGTTGAACCCCACGAACCATGTCGCCAGGAGCACCGCCACCAGGGCGACGAACGACCCGGCGACCGAGTCCGCCACCCCGAACACGCTCCGCCTGGCCAGGGCCCAGAACTTGCTCCCGATGACCCAGCCCATGGCGTCCCCGATCCCGGCCAGAGAGAAGAGGACGATGATGGCCAGGACCGCTTGGGACAGGGGGCTGGCCACGAGCCCGGCCACCGCCGGGGCCAGGAGGGCTCCCGCGAACAGTCCGAGGAGCAGCCCCGCGTAGGCGGTGAGCTGGAGCGCCGCACCGCGCCGGAACCCGTTCACGGAGGCTACTCCGAGCATCGCCAGGATCACCAGATCCAGGAGGTCCATGAAGCGCACATCGTGCCATGGGAAGAGGAGACAGGAAGAGAGGGGCCACCGAGCTGCGGGTAGACTGCTTCCGTGGTCACGATCGCGCACATCTCGGACCCGCACGTCGGCTCGCCGTACTTCGTGCCCAACCTGATGAACCGTGTGATCGTCGAGCTCAACGAGCTTGAGCCCGACGTCGTGGTCTGCACCGGCGATCTCACGAACGAGGGGTACCGCCAGGAGTACAAGAACTGGGTCGCCTACCAGGAACGGATCAGGGCGCCGGTCGCAACCATCCCAGGGAACCACGACGCCCGGAACGTCGGCTACCTCCACTTCGAGGAGTTGATCGGTCCCCGCCATTGGGTCCACGACGTTCGGGGGGTCCGGATCGTCGGGGTGGATTCGAGCGAGCCGGATCTGAACGAGGGGCAGATCGGCCGGGAACGCTACCCATGGATCAAGGAGCAGTTCGCTCTCCCCGCCGAGCTGAAGGTCTTCGCCCTCCACCATCACCTGATCCCGGTTCCGGGCACCGGGCGGGAGCGGAGCACCGTGGCCGACGCGGGCGATCTCCTCGAAGTCCTGATCGAGTCCGGGGTGAACATCGTCTTGTCAGGGCACAAGCACGTGCCCTACGTGTGGCGGCTGGAGACCTTCTACATCGTGAACGCGGGAACCTGCTCGTCGCTACGCCTCCGGGGCTACACCAAGCCGTGCTACAACATCGTCGAGGTGGAGGGGGACGAGGTGAAGATCTTCCGGAAGTTCCCCTTCGGCGGGCAGACCGTGCTGGCGCACTTCTCTCTGTCGAGCGGGGCTCAGTATCACCGGCAGCTGGAGGCGCTCGTGCAGGAGGCCCGTCCCAACGTCACTCTCGCCTCTGAGTAAGCCGGCCGCCGGTAAGGAGAGCCACCCGCTCACGGCCGGGCCCTCGTGAACCCCGAGCGTCGGAAACGTGGGATGAAGGTCATCGCTCTGGTCGACGGCGAGCACTACCCCTCGGTCACGCGGTGGGGGCTGGATTCGGCTCGGGAGGCGGGCCTCGACGTGATCCTCGCCCTGGTCGTCGGGGGGATCGAGAAGCTCGGGGCCGACCGGAGCCTGGATCTCGGATCGGTGCCGGTCGCGCGTGGCGAGGCCGATCCCCGTGGCGCCCTGACCGCGGCGATCACGGAGCACGCGCCGGAAGCGGTCCTGGATCTCTCGGACGAGCCCGTTCTCGGCTACGAGTCCAGGATGGAACTCGTCGCGGTGGCCCTTTCCATGGGCCTCACCTACGTGGGCCCCGATTTCCGATTCGAGCCGCCGATCGTCGAGGCGCCCCTTCAGGTGGCGACCCTCGGGGTCATCGGCGCGGGCAAGAGGGTGGCCAAGACCGCCATCGCCGGGCACACCGCCCGGCTGGCCGTGGCGGCGGGGCTGCGCCCGATCGTCGTGGCGATGGGCAGGGGCGGGCCTCCCGCACCCGCCGGCGCGGGGCCCGCCGACGTCACCCTGGACGCGCTCCTGGCCAGGGCGGAGCGGGGCGAGCATGCCGCGTCGGATTATCTGGAAGACGCGCTGACTTCGGGGGTTCCCACCATCGGGGCGCGCAGGTGTGGCGGAGGCCTCGCCGGAAGGCCGTTCGTCACCAACGTGGCCGAAGCCGCGCAGCAAGCGGCAAGCTCGGGAGCCGACCTGGTCATACTGGAGGGGAGCGGCGCCTCTCTCCCGACCGTCCCATGGGACGCTGGCGTCCTCGTGGCTCCGGCGACGATCCCCTTGGAACACTTGAGCGGATACTTCGGCCCTCTGCGAATATTGCTTTCGGACCTTTTGGTCTTTATCATGGGTGGTGGCTCGTCCGCCGAGCCCGACAACCTTTCGTCTCTCTATCCCTTAGTTCGTCGGCTTCGCGCAGATATCCGGGTGGCCATAGCGGAGCTTCAACCGGTACCGCTGGCCGACGTGAGAGGCAAGGATGCGTTCTTCGCAACGACCGCACACCGAGAACTGGCGGGTCATCTCGCCGATGAACTCGAGCGCACCTCGGGGTGCCGGGTGGTGAAGGTGTCCCCCCACCTTGCCGACCGGGCAGCCCTGGAGGCGGACCTGGCCGCGGCGCCGGCTTTCGACGTCTTGCTCACCGAGCTGAAGGCGGCTGCGATCGACGTGGCGGCCCGGCGCGCCTTGGAACGCCACGCAGAGGTCGTGTTCGTCGACAACCGGCCCCGAACGGCCGGCGGAGAAGGAGAGATCGACGAGCTCCTCACGGAAACCATCCTGCTGGCTGCCGACCGGGGGCGGGAGCGGACTCAAAGCGGAGCCTGAATGACCGACAAGAAGATCATCGTCATCTCGGGAGCCGATCCCGGCCTGCCCTATTCCAAGGGCCTGTGGGCGAGCGAGCTCATGGTGACAGGCCTCTCTCCCTACCGGGCCTACCAGGTGGCCGAGCAGGTCGAGCAGCGGCTGCTCGAGCGCGACTTGGTCAGCGTTACCACCGATGAGCTGGACGACCTGACGATCGATGCGCTCTCGGATCTGGCGGGCGAGCGCTACGCCACGAACTGGTTGAAGTGGAGAGAGATCAGCATGCTGGACGCGCCCCTGGTCATCATGATAGGCGGGGCCACAGGGGTGGGGAAGTCGACCATCGCCACCCAGCTCGCCGTGCGGTTGGGGATCGTCCGTGTGGTGGCCACCGACGCCATCCGAGAGGTCATGCGGGCGCTGTTCACCAGCGAGCTGATGCCCACCCTCTACACCTCCTCGTTCGAGGCCGACTCGGCGCTGCGGGAGCCTCCGCCGCGGCCTCTGGACCGGGTGATCGTGGGGTTCAGGGAGCAGACGGCCGCGGTGGCAGTGGGGATCCGCGCCCTGGTCGAGCGGGCGGCCGTGGAAGGGACCAGCATCGTGATCGAGGGCGCGCACGTTGTCCCGGGATTCTTCGACCTTGAGGCTTTCGAGGGAAGAGTTCTGGCCGTTCCGGTTGTTGTAACTGTCGACGACGAAGACCTGCATCGCAGCCACTTCGCGGTCCGATCCACAGACGCATCCTCCCGGCCGTTCGAGCGATACGTCCAAGGTTTCCCCAACATCCGAAGAGTGCAGAAATACATCAAGAGCCAGGCGCTCAGCCACAACGTACCGGTGATCCCGAACTACAGCCTGGATCAGGCGCTGGCCGCGATCATCGATCTGGTGGTGGAACGAGCCACTAACTACATGCGGAGCCGGGAGCAACACGATGGGTCCAAACGGCGGCATCCGTCCAGAGAAGCGACCCGACTGGAGGCAAGCAAGAGATGAAGCTGTTCCTCGATACAGCCAACCTCGAGGAGATCCGCGAGATCAAGAAGTGGGGGGTGCTCGGCGGATGCACCACCAACCCGAGCCTTCTGGCCCGAGAAGAGTCCGACTGGGAAGTGCAGATGAAAGAGATCTGCGCCGAGGTCGACGGGCCGGTTTCCCTCGAGACCACGCACACGGACGCCGAGGAGATCTACGAGGAGGGCCTCACCCTCGCCTCGGTCGCTCCCAACGCCGTGGTCAAGGTGGCCATGACCCCTTCTGGACTTCAGGCGGGGAAGCGGTTGGTCGACGAGGGGATCCCCGTCAACGTGACACTGACCTTCTCGCCCGCCCAGGCCATCCTGGCCGGTGAGATCGGCGCGACGTACGTCTCGCCGTTCCTCGGCCGGTTGGACGATGTCGGTGCGGATGGAATGAACGTGCTCCGGGACATCTGCGAGATCTACGATGTCCAGGGGTACGACACCCTTGTCCTGGCCGCATCCCTTCGCCATCCGATGCACGTGGTGGAGGCCGCACGGCTGGGCGCGGACGTGGCCACGATGCCGTTCGACGTCTTCTCGAAACTGGTGAAGCACCCCCTCACAGATATGGGGCTGGACAAATTCCTCTCTGACTGGAAGCAGCTGCAGAGGGAACTCAAGGAAGGAGCATGACGGTGGATTCGCGCACGATCGAGCGGGCGGACCTGGAAGGCAAGGTCCTCCCCGAACTCCAACAGATCGCCGAAGGACTCGGCGTCGAAGGTGGTCAGCGCTTGAGAAAGAGCGACCTGATCGACGCCATCGTGGCGAAGGCATCCACCGACGGCCACGGCACCACATCGGCAGAGGCCGAGACCGAGAACGCCCCCGCCGAGTCCGAGGCCGGGTCTCCTGAGGGCCAGGGTGACGGGTCTCGCTCGCGAGGACGAGGCTCCTCGGACGAGTCCGAAGGTGAGGGCGGTGCGACGACCGCCGTGGCAGAAAGGCCGGGAGGCGGGAGCCAGACCGACACCCAAGAGCGTCTTCCTGTGGCCGAGCGGAGGGACCGCCGTCCCTCCCGAGAAGAGCGACGCCGGGAACGAGAGCGCCGTCGCGAACGGGAGCGGGAGGAGCGGGAGGAGGAGCTGGCCACGGCCCCGACTCGCACCGGGATCTTGGATGTCCTCCCCGAGGGCTACGGGTTCCTGCGGACCAGCGGCTATCTGCCTGGCAACGAGGACATCTACGTCTCGCTCTCGCAGATCAGGCGGTTCGGGCTGCGCCGGGGCGACCAGATCACCGGCAAGGTCCGGCAGCCCCGGGACAGCGAGAAGTACCCCGCGCTGTTGCAGATCGAGACCGTCGCCGGGGTCGATCCGGAGACGGCCCGGCAGCGGCCCGACTTCGACAAGCTGACGCCACTGTTCCCCGACGAGCGGTACCGTCTGGAGCACGATCCCAAGTGGATCACCGAGCGGATCATCGACCTGATCGCGCCGATCGGGAAGGGCCAGCGCGGGATGGTGGTGTCGCCGCCCAAGGCCGGGAAGACAACGGTGCTCAAGCAGATCGCCGGGGGCATCCTGGCGGCCGACCCCGAGTCGCACGTGATCGTGTTGCTGGTGGACGAGCGCCCGGAGGAGGTCACGGACTGGCAGCGGACGGTGGAAGCGGCAGAGGTCGTCTACTCCACTTTCGACAAGCCCGCCGATCAGCACACGCAGGTGACCGAGCTGGTGCTCGAGCGCTCGAAGCGGCTGGTGGAGCAAGGGATGAACGTGGTGATCCTCCTCGACTCGATCACCCGTCTGGCCCGCGCCTACAACCTGGCCGCGCCGGCATCGGGGAGGATCCTCTCGGGCGGTGTCGACTCCACGGCGCTCTACCCACCCAAGCGGTTCTTCGGGGCTGCCCGAAACCTGGAGGAGGGCGGGTCGCTCACGATCATCGCCAGCGCCCTGGTGGAGACCGGCTCCCGGATGGACGAGGTCATTTTCGAGGAGTTCAAGGGCACCGGAAACTGGGAGATCCGCCTGGACCGCAACCTGTCGGAGAAGCGCATCTTCCCGGCTCTGAACATCGAGGCCTCCGGCACCCGCAAGGAGGAGCGCCTCATGCCCACCGAGGAGCTGGCGCTGGTGTGGCGCCTCCGCCGGGTCCTGCACGCGCTGGAGCCTGGGGCGGCGCTGGAGCTGCTTATCGACAAGATCCGGGTGACCAAGTCGAACGAGCAGTTCCTCCGCGAGATCGCCAAGGCCCCGGTCAGCGAGTAACCCAACATGGCCGGCTGGGGTGACGACCCGGTGATGGCGGAGCTCCAGCAGGCCCTGGCGGATGGCTGGGAGCCAGTGCGTGTCACGGAAGAGAAGGACGTCACGGGCACGGCCTTCGACGTGGTGACGGTGGACAAGGGTGGCGAGCAGAGGGAGTTTCGCAGCGACCACCTGGCCTTCCACCGGTACGTGGAAGGCCTGATGGAAGACTTCGGTCTCTCCTATTCGTAGCGAACAGGCGCCCGCAAGGCCGGCCTGTAGCCGCCGAGGCCCCCGCGAGCGGATGGCGAGCGAGCTGCCCTTCCGCACGTCGAGCGAAGCGAGCACGCGGACCCCTGGTACGAGTCGAGCCGAAGCGAGTGGGTCGGCGGCTAAAGCAGCCGGCAATCGTCGTCGAGTGCTGAGCCGTATGGGAATATGGGTCGGTTGAAAGGAATGACATGAAGCAAGGAATCCACCCCGAATACGTGAAGGCGACCGTCAGGTGTTCCTGCGGGAACACCTTCACGACTCGGTCGACCAAGCCCGAGATGCACGTCGAGATCTGCTCGGCCTGCCATCCCTTCTACACGGGCAAGCAGAAGCTCGTGGACACGGGCGGCCGGGTCGAGCGGTTCCAGCGCCGGTACGGGCAGCGGCCCACTTCCGGCAGGTAACCTCTCGCCGTGCCCGCCCAGGACCATTTCTACGGTGGCCAGGCCGTCCTGGAGGGCGTGATGATGCGCGGCCGGGACCACTGGGCGATCGCGGTTCGCCAGCCCGATCAGACGTTGCACGTGGAGGCCCACGAGATCGGGTCGATCGTGAAGCGCTTCCCGATCCTGGCCAAGCCGGGCCTGAGAGGGGTCATCGCGTTGGGCCAGGCGTTGTCCATCGGGATGAAGGCGCTCACGGTATCGGCGAATCACGCCGTCGAGGAGGACCAACGGCTCACCAAGGGGCAGATGGTCGGCTCGATGGTGCTGGCCTTTACCTTGTTCACCGTGGTCTTCATCGTCGGGCCCTATCTGGGCTTCCGGCTCGTTCGCAGGGGCGTCCCCTCGAGCCTGATCAGGAACCTGCTGGAAGGAGTCTTCCGTGTGATCCTGTTCCTGGTCTATCTGGCGGCCATCGGCCGGATGAAGGAGATCCGAAGGGTCTTCCAATACCACGGGGCGGAGCACAAGACCATCGCCGCCTATGAGCACGGGGATCCTCTGGAGCCCGAGGCGGTCGACAGGTATTCCACGCTACATGTGCGGTGCGGGACGAATTTCCTCTTGATCGTGATGGTGCTGACCATCCTGGTGTATACGGCATTCGGATCGCGCGGCCTGGTGGCCGGCATCGTGTTCCGCATCGTGGCTATCCCAGTCATCGCGGGGATCTCCTACGAGCTGCTCCGGCTGGGTGCTCGATATACGCAGTCCAGGACCATGGGGGTCTTGATGGCTCCGGGCTTGTGGCTCCAGAAGATCACCACCCGCAGGCCCGACCGAGATCAGATCGAGGTGGCCATCAGGGCCTTCGAGGAAGTCCTTCGACAGGAGGGCACGCTCTCCTCCGCGTGAGGTGCTTGAACTCGGGCAGGGGAGGGCTAATGTCAATTCCCCCGGACCTTCGGTGTCCGCGAGAGGAGCGTCTTCTCGTGGCGATTCCAGAACCCGAGCGGCACACACCCCGTCCCTCCGACATCGCTGGGCGTGGATTCTCCCTGGGCAGGAAGGGATATGACCCAGAAGAGGTTCACGAGTTCCTCACCCAGGTCGCCGAGCACGTTAGCCGCCTCCAGGGCGAGGTGGAGTGGCTCCGGGCCCGAAGCGAGCATCTGGAGCGCCGGACTGCCGCCGCCCAGGAGGCCGCCTACGCCCGCGTCTCCCGAGACTTCATGGAGGTCGTGCGCAGGGCAGATGAGGCGGCGGGGCGGGTCCGGCTTCAAGCAGAAACGAAGGCCCAGGCGGATATCATGCTGGCGCGGAAGGACGCGGAACGCATACTGAGCGAGGCCGGGCGGGAAGCCGAGAGAATCCTGGCCGCAGCGAGACTCGAAGCCCACGAGATCGACTGGCACTCAAAGCGCCAGGAGGCTCGACCCGGCCAGCATCCACAGGCTGAGTGGCCGGACCCCCCCGACCCCCCCGGCGTGGATATCCCCACCGCGGCTGTGGACATCGCCGCGATCTGGGATCGAGATGACGCGGAGTCCCGGCAGGAACGGGAGAGGGTTTCTCCAAAGCCTTTCGAGGAACTGTCGTCTCCAGCCATCCACATCCCCGACGCCTGGATGGCGGGCGGCCACGTACCGAACCGGGACGCCTCTCACGAGGACCTGACGTGCAATGATCCCGAGGACCTCGACGTCTACCTCGACGTCCCGATCTTCGACCTCTTCGAGAACCACGAGGACTGAGCACCCCCACCCCCGTCAGGGGTTCGCGGGCTCAAGCAGCGAGGCGAAGCCGAGCGTAGCCCCCGCCAGGTAGGCCTGTTTATGGCGGCGATAATTGCTGACATGGCATTGCGTGAACGGCTCGAGGAGATCGAGCATCGCTACGAGGAGCTGACCCGGGAGCTGTCCAGTCCCGAGGTCTCCGCCGAGCCTGCCCGTCTCCGGGAGCTGGGCAAGCGCCACGCGGAGCTCCACGAGATCGTCACCACGCATCGGGCCCATCAGCGCGCACTCGGGCAGGCCCAGGAGGCTCGCTCCCTCGCTCGGGAGGAGAAGGACCCCGAGATGGCCGAATTCTTTCGCTCCGAGGCTGCCGAGGCCGAGGCGCGGGCCGCCAGGCTGCAGAAGGAACTGGAGGTGCTCCTCCTCCCCAAGGACCCAAACGACGACAAGAACGTCGTCCTGGAGATCCGAGCCGGAGTAGGGGGCCAGGAGGCGGCCCTCTTCGCCGGTGAGCTGCTCGAGATGTATCGGCGGTACGCCGAAAAGCGACGATGGAAGTCCGACGTGTTGTCCTCCAGCCCATCCGAGCTCGGGGGTTTCAAAGAAGTGGTCCTCGAGATCCAGGGCCGGGGGGCGTACTCACGTCTCAAGCACGAGTCTGGGGGCCACCGCGTCCAACGGGTCCCCGTCACGGAGTCCGGTGGGCGCATTCACACCTCGACTGCCACTGTGGCCGTACTCCCCGAGGCCGAGGAGGTGGATGTCCAGGTCAACCCCGATGACCTCGAGATCGACGTGTTCCGGTCATCCGGACCAGGTGGCCAGAGCGTCAACACCACCGACTCGGCCGTCCGAGTCACCCACAAGCCGACCGGCATCGTGATCTCGGTCCAGGAGGAGCGCTCGCAACGACAGAACCGAGAGAAGGCCATGCGCTATCTCCGAGCCCGATTGTTGAAGTTGGCTCAGGACGAGCAGCAACGGGAGGAGGCGGCCACTAGGAAGGCCCAGGTGGGAACCGGCGAGCGCTCGGAGAAGATCCGGACGTACAACTTCCCGCAGAACCGAGTCACGGATCACCGAGTCGGGCTCTCGGCGCACAACCTTCAGGCGATCGTGGAGCAGGGGCAACTGGACGAATTCATCGACGCCCTGCTGGCGGAAGAGCGGCGGAGGCAGCTCGCGGGGACAGACGGAGATTCCACGGGGCGATGAGAGCGACAGATCTGATCCGGCGGTCGGCCGCCTACCTGGAGGCCCACGGGGTGGAGAGCCCCCGAGAGACGGCGGAGGCTCTGCTCATGCACTTCCTGGACACGGACAGAGCTGGTCTGTACACGCGAACACATGGCCTGGACACCAAGACCGCCCGCCTCTTCGGCCGCGCCCTGTGCGGACGCTGCCGAGGCACCCCTCTCCAGTACCTGACCGGCGAACAACGGTTCATGGACCTGGCGCTTCAGATAGCGCCCGGTGTCTTCGTTCCTCGGCCCGAGACCGAGCGCCTGGTGGAGGTGGTGCTCGACGTCATCGGATCCGTCCACGCCCCCCTCGTGGTGGACGTGGGCACCGGCACCGGTGCGGTCGGCCTGGCGATCAAGCGCAACCGGCCGGATGCTCGCGTCCTGGCCACCGACGTCTCCGCCGACGCCGTCGAGGTCGCCAGGAGGAATGCGGTTCGGCTCGGGCTCGACGTGGAAGTGTTGTGCGGCGATGTCCTCCAGCCTCTGTCGAAAGATCTCGCCGGAACCGTCGACGTGCTGGTGAGCAATCCGCCCTACGTCACGGAGGAGGAGTACGAGTCGCTGCCTGAAGAGGTCAAGGCCGAGCCGTACGGGGCCCTCGTCGGTGGGACCGACGTGCACCGTCGCCTGGCCGAGGCGGCGCTGGAGTGGCTGCGTCCCGGTGGCTGGTTGATCGTCGAGATCGGCGCAGGTCAAGGGGCGATGGTCCGCGATCTCTTCCGGGCGCACCTGGCGGGCGTCGAGGTCCTGCCGGACCTCGCAGGCCGCGACCGATTCGTGCGGGGGAGGAGGATGAGCCAGGGTCGCGCTCGCTCTGGCGGGTGAGCGTCACGCTTGAGGTGGATCCCGGGCGCCCTGACGAGGTCGCGGAGGCCATCAGGGCGGTGTCCGAGGCGGTGAACGCCGGGGACCTGGTCGTGTTCCCCACCGATACGGTCTATGGCATCGGCTGCCGCGCATACGATCCGCAAGCAACCAACCGACTGTTCGAGGCCAAGCGCCGCCCCTTCGGGCTCAACCTCCCCGTGCTGGCCCCCTCGGCCGCGGAGGCGTTGGATCTGGTCGTTCCCGACGACGCCGCCACACGGCTGGCCGGTGCCTTCTGGCCGGGACCGCTCACAATGGTCCTGCGACGGGGGGATCGCTCGAAGAACTGGGCGCTCGGCGAGGCGACGCAGACCATCGGTATTCGCGTTCCCGACCATGCCCTTTCCCTTGCCTTGCTCGAGCGGGCCGGCTCCCTCGCGGCGACCAGCGCCAACATATCGGGAGGACCGCCCTTGCACGACGAGGTTGCTCTCCAGGAGGCGTTCGGCGACGTCGTGGCCGTGTACATCGTGGTGCGACCCGCCGCCACACCATCCGGGCAGTCATCCACGGTCGTCGATCTCACCGGTCCGGAGCTGCGCATCCTCCGCGAGGGACCGATCGATGAGGCCAGGTTGGCCGCGATCCTGCAGGCTCGGGGGGCTCGAGCAGCGAGGCGGAGACGAACGTAGCCGCCCGACAGGGACGGACCACGCTCCGAGAATCACTCGTTACACTGAGCCGAGATGGGCACCATCCTCTTGGTCTGCACCGGCAACATCTGCCGTTCCCCGATGGCTTCAGGATTCCTCACCGGCCTTCTTCGTGATCAAGGCGTCAACGGGGTCATGGTCGAGTCGTGCGGAGTTTCCGCGTGGGAAGGGTCGCCGGCCACCCCAGAGGCAGTGGAAGCCATGCGGGAGCTGGGCCTCGACATATCGGGTCACGTGGCGCGCAGGATGAACCGCCGGATCATCGAGTCGGCCGACCTGATCGTGGGGATGGCATCGGAGCATCGGGAGGCGGTTCGACGGATCGCCCGGGCCGCAGCACGCAGGACCTTCACGCTGAAGGAGCTGGTCCACCTCCTCGATTCCGCGGGCCCTCCGCTGGGGAAAGCGAGCTCGGAGGATCGGCTTCGATCGGCGGCGGTTCGGGCCGACGCGGTTCGGGACGCCTATCCTGATCTTCATCTCGAGGACGAGGACGTCGCCGACCCATTGGGGCTCGGCCTGGAGTCGTTCCACGCCGTCGCGTGGGAGATCGGGGCCCTCTGCCAAGGGGTCGTCGACATGGTGTTCGGACCCCGCGAACGCATCTCGATACGGGGGGACGTACAGGGGGAACCGAGAGCCGAGGGCAGGTCCGATCGCGAAAGGCGGGGTGCCATGAGAGATTTTGCGGCTGACTGGGAGGCGCTGAAGGCCACCGACCCCGATGTGGCCGAGGCCATCGCGAACGAGCTTCGACGAGAACGCACGACCCTTCGGCTGATCGCCTCCGAGAACTACGCGAGCCCGGCGGTGCTCGCCGCGCTCGCCTCCACCATGAACAACAAGTACGCGGAGGGGTACCCGGGCAAGCGGTATTACGGCGGTTGCGAGTTCGTCGACGTCACGGAGTCCCTGGCCATCCAGCGGGCCAAGGAGCTGTTCGGCGCAGAGCACGTCAACGTCCAGCCTCACGCCGGGGCCCAGGCCAACATGGCGGCGTACGGCGCATTCCTCGAGCCGAGGAATGCGGACCACAAGGTCCTGGGCATGGTGCTGGCCCATGGCGGGCACCTCACACATGGTTCCCCAGTGAACTTCTCGGGGAAGTGGTTCTCCTTCGTGGGCTACGAGGTCGACAAGGACAGCGAGGTCATCGACATGGATCGCGTCCGCGATCTCGCCCTCGAGCATCGGCCGAAAATGATCCTGGCGGGATTCACTGCGTACCCGCGGGTCATCGACTTCCCGGCGTTCCGCCGGATCGCCGACGAGGTCGGGGCCATCTTCATGGTGGACGCGGCCCACTTCATCGGTCTGGTGGCAGGGGGTGCCTATCCCAGCCCGGTGCCGTTCGCCGACGTGGTCACGTTCACCACGCACAAGACGCTTCGAGGGCCGCGCGGGGCCATGATCCTGTCGAAGGCCGAATACGCCAAGGCCGTCGACAAGGCGGTGTTCCCCATGATCCAGGGCGGGCCGCTGGAGCACTGCATCGCAGCCAAGGCGGTCTGCCTGAAAGAGGCGATGGAGCCCGCCTTCGCTGAGTATGCGCACAGGACCGTGCGGACGGCTCGCGCTCTCGCGGGAGGCCTGGGTGAGGAGGGGCTCCGGGTCGTCTCGGGGGGGACGGACTCTCACCTGGCCTTGGTCGACCTGCAACCGATCGGTATGACGGGGGCGGAGGCCGAGGCCGCTTGCGAACGCGTCGGGATCACTCTCAACAAGAACGCCATTCCGTTCGATCCGCTCCCGCCCGCGACGGCCTCCGGAATCAGATTGGGGACGCCCGGACCTGCCACGTTGGGTATGGACGAACCGGAGATGAAGGAAGTCGCCCGCATCGTAGGTGAGGTCCTGAGGAATCCAGCCGACGAGCGCGTGGGGGAGCGGGCTCGGGCGGCGGTTCGGGATCTGATGGACAGGTTCCCCGCCTACCCCGGGTAGGCCATGGGCCCATACCTGGTGGTGTTCCTGGTCAGCGCCGGGACCGTCTTGCTCATCATGCCCCTCGTGCGCCGGCTCGCCGCCATGTTCGGAGCCATCGACCGTCCGTCCGACCGCAAGGTCCACCCGAAACCAACGCCAACGCTCGGTGGCATCGGCATCCTCGCGGGCGTGCTGGTTGCGATGGCGGTGGCCTACTTGATCCCGGAGTTCCGGCGGCTCTACCGTCAGTCGTGGGAGCTGCAGGGCGTGGCCCTCGGTGCCCTGGTCATCACCGCGCTGGGAATCGTCGACGACGTCAGGGCCCTGTCAGCTCCTGCCAAGGCCGCCGGTCAGATCCTTGCTGCAGGCCTGCTGATCCTGAATGGGGTCGAGCTGCTGTTCTTCTGGTTCCCCACGCAGGGCGTCATCTCGCTGGGGTCCGATGTGGCCGTCCCGCTCACCGTGGCATGGGTCCTGATCATGGTCAATGCGACCAACCTGATCGATGGGCTGGACGGCCTGGCTGCGGGGATCGTGGCCATCGCCGCAGGAGCCTTCTTCGTGTGGGTCTACATCGCCCCTTCCACGTTCAGCGAGTCGGCCTCCATCGCCGCCCTGCTCGCCGCCATAGCCGCCGGGGCTGCCGTCGGGTTCCTCCCGTACAACTTCTATCCGGCTCGGATCTTCATGGGGGACTCGGGAGCGATGCTGTTGGGGCTCCTGCTGGCGGCCTCGACGATCGCCGGCGTCGGCCGAACCATCCAACCCTCCCGTGGCGCCCTCGCCGCGTTCGCCATCCCCGTGCTGATCCCGCTGTTCGTGCTGGCGGTTCCGCTGGTGGACGTGGGCATGGCCATCGTCCGGCGGATCCGCAAGGGGCGGCCCATCTTCGCCCCCGACAAGGAGCACATCCACCACCAGCTCAGGGAGATCGGGCACACGCACCGTCGGGCGGTCCTGACCATGTATTTCTGGAGCGTTCTCCTAGCCGGGTCCGGGCTCGCGGTCTCCTTCATCCACGACCGGGCAGTGGTTGCCGTGCTCCTTGGCGTCGCCCTGGTGTTGATCGGGGCCTCGTTCATCCCTCGACGTCTGAGGGAGCGCCGGCGGACGCGCTCGGTACGGAAGGGCACGACGGAAACGGTCTCTCGGGCGGGGGCCGGGCCGGGCGCGGTCTAGCCCAGCGGGAAAGACGAACGGTTATACTGTCGACCGTGCTTGTGAAAGTTTTCACAAGGTGGATGGGGAGAGGCGGAAAGTGGCCGTTGACCAGGGAAAACGGGGCTCTCCCCGCTTTGACTCGGCGCTGAGCAGGCCGCTATACTCCGCAGGCTCCATGGCCGGCAAACCTGACCCCAAGGATATGTGGGGCGGGATGTCGACCGGGGTGACGATCAGCGCCACCCTCCTGAGCGCGCTCATCGTGTGGGGAGGCATCGGCTGGCTGATCGACCGCCTGGCCGGCACGGGGAAGGTATTCACGGCCATCGGGATGATCGTCGGCGCGGCGGCCGGCGTCTATCTGATCTATTTGAAATACGGGAAGCCAGATGACCAGAAACGCTGAGCCGGAACGAGCCATCGTCCGCCGGGTCATCCCGTTCGGCCCGCCGGCGGCGCTGGTGGCCCTGCTCGCCGGGTGGCTCGCCGCGAGCTGGGGCACGGGCTGGTCGGCGGCCCTCGGTGTCGTCGTCGTCGTGGCCAACGCCGCGGCCAACGCTCTGATCCTCTCCCAGGCAGCCCGGATCTCACTGACGGCTTACTCCGCGGCCGTGATGGGCGGGTTCGTGATCCGCCTGGGAGTGATCGTGGCCATCATGTTCGCCCTGAACCGGCTCGACTGGTTCTCCCCGCTGGCGTTCGGTCTTGCGGTGGCGCCGGCGACGGTCCTTCTCCTCGCGTACGAGATGAAGCTCGTCGCGGGCGGGCTGGGGCAGGAGCTGCAGATCCCAACCCCAGATCTGCAACGGACCAGGAAGGAGGCCACCTGATGAGGTTGTGGGCCGCGCTTCCAGCGATCCTCGGAGCCGCCTTCGAGAAACCGACCACCAAGGACTTCGTCTGGGACTGCTGGGGACCCATGGTCAAGCTGGGCCCGATCCACTTCTGCTACAACTTCATCTTCTTCCTTCTCACCATCGCGTTTGCCACGACGATCCTCTTTTTCGTCATAGGGCTTCGGAGACCCAGGATCGTGCCGGGCAGGTTCCAGAACCTCGTGGAGTTGGCCGTGGAGTTCGTTCGCCAGCAGATCGTCATGCAGATGATCGGCCCCGAGGGACTGCCCTTTCTGGCCTTCCTGTCCACGCTGTTCTTCTTCATCTTCTTCGGCAATATCCTCGAGGTCGTTCCGGGAGTGAACTTCCCGCTGAATTCGCGCATCGCCTTCCCCATCGTGATGGCGATCATCTCGTGGATCACGTACAACACGATCGGCGTCCGGCGCCACGGGTTGTTCGGCTACCTCAAACTGGTGATGTTCCCGCCGGGTGCTCCGCTGCTCATGTACTTCCTGCTGGCCCCCATCGAGTTCATCTCCGTGATCCTTGTCCGGCCGCTCACGCTGTCAGTGCGTCTGTTCGCCAACATGGTCGCCGGCCACTTCCTGCTCGCGGTGTTCTTCCTAGGGAGCATCGCCTTGCTGTCGGTGCCCAAGACGTTCGTGTTCGGCGTGGCTTCGAGCGTGCTGGCCATCATCCTGGTGGGCTTCGAGATCTTCGTGGCCGGGTTGCAAGCATTCATCTTCGCCGTGCTCACCGCCTCCTATATCGGGGGTGCGATGGCGGAAGAGCACTGAATCCAAGGAGGAGTCTATGGTCGGAATGGTGACCCACCTCGTGGGCCTGATCGGCGAGACGACCGGGAGCCTCACGGCGATCGGCAAGGGCCTCGTGTATGGCCTGGCCGCCATCGGCCCCGGCATCGGGATCGGCATCCTGATGGGCAAGTCCGTGGAGGCGATGGCCCGCCAGCCCGAAGCTGCAGGCATGGTCCGAGGAACCATGTTCATCGGCATCGGTCTGATCGAGGCGCTCGCCCTCTTCGGTTTCGTTCTCTCGTTCATCATCTCCTAGGAGGGCCCTGTGACTGCGTTGATGGCGAGTCTCCTCGCAGCGGAGGAGGTCAGCGACAAGAAGGACCTGTATCCGCACCTCTCCGAGCTCATCGTGGGTGCCGTCGCCTTTGGCATCCTGTTCTTCTTCATGTGGAAATGGGCGATTCCACGGCTGAACCAAGCCCTGGAGGCCCGCAGGCAGAGGATCCAGGGAGACCTGGAGAATGCGGAGCAGTCCAGGACCGAGGCCGAGAAACTCCTCGATGACTACCGTGGGCAGCTCTCAGGTGCGCGGGAGGAAGCCAACCGGGTCATCGACGAGGCCCGCAAGACCGCGGAGCAGCTCCGCAAGGACATGACGGCCAAGGCGGAGAAGGAGTACCAGGCCATCGTGGCCCGGGCCCAGGAAGAGATCCGGGCCGAGCGCGATCGGGTGTTCGAGGAGCTGAAGGCCCAGGTCGGTCAACTCTCGGTGGCCATCGCAGGCAAGGTCGTCGGGAAGAAGCTGGACGAGGAGAAGGAGCTCCATCTCAGTCTGGTGGATGCCTACATCAGGGAGTTGGGAGCCATGGCTCCCGCCAACGGGCATGGCAGACCCGAGTCGGAGGGATAAGTGGCCGAGAAGGACATGCTCATCCAGGGATACGCCCGCGCTCTGTTCGCCGTGGCCGAGGCGGAAGGCGAGCTGGACAGGGTGGAGGACGAGCTGTACCGGTTCGGCAGGACGATCGAGGACCAGCCCAAGCTACGAGAAGCGCTCGTCGATCCCTCCCTCCCCGCCGAGCGCAAGATCGCGGTGATCCGCGAGATCCTCCAGAACAAGGCGAGCCGGCACACCACCGCACTGCTGGGGTTCCTGGTCGAGGAAGGCAGGACGAAGGATCTCCCCGAGATCCTCGAGTCGCTGGCTGAGGTCGTAGGAGAGCATCGGAACAAGGCGACGGCGGAGGTCCGGTCCGCGGTCCCCCTGGACGAGCAGCGCCGGACCAGGCTGGCCGACGCGCTCTCCAAGGCGAGCGGCAAGGACGTGGAGCTCAAGGTCCTCGTCGATCCCTCCCTGGTCGGCGGCGTCGTCGCCCGAGTTGGCGATCAGGTCTTCGATGGTTCGGTGAGGCGGAAGCTGGAGCTGGCCCGGGAACAGCTGGCGAGAGCCCGATGAGAATGAGGCATTAGGAGGTGGTGGAGTTGGCCCGAGAGCTGACCATCTCGTCCGAAGAAATCGCGGCGGCCCTCCGCAAGTACGTGGAGGGGTTCGAACCCGACATGGAGCGGGAGGAGGTTGGTCGGGTCACTGCCACCGGCGATGGAGTGGCCAACGTAGAGGGCCTCCCTCGGGCCATGGCCAACGAGCTGCTGGAGTTCCCCGGGGGCGTCCTGGGGATCGCCTTCAACCTGGACGAAGACGCGATCGGCTGCATCGTGCTCGGAGAGACGGAGCACATCAAGGAGGGCGACCCGGTCAAGCAGACGGGCCGCATCCTTTCCGTGCCGGTCGGGGACGGCTTCCTCGGCAGGGTCATCGACGCCACCGGAAAGCCCGTGGACGACAAGGGACAGATCAAGGAGGAGGAGTACCGCGCCCTCGAGATCCAGGCTCCCTCGGTGGTCCAACGCCAACCGGTGAAGGAGCCTCTGCAGACCGGCATCGTCGCCATCGACGCGATGACCCCGATCGGGCGAGGCCAGCGAGAGCTGATCATCGGGGACCAGAAGACCGGGAAGACCGCCATCGCCATCGACACGATCATCAACCAGCGAGACAACTGGGCCAGCGGCGACCCGAAGAAACAGGTCAAGTGCATATACGTGGCCATCGGCCAGAAGGGCTCGACCATCGCAGAGGTGGTGGAGGCGCTGGAGGAGAACGGGGCCATGGACTACACGGTCGTCGTGAACGCGGCCGCTTCGTACCCGGCTTCATTCAAGTACGTCGCCCCCTACGCAGGAGCGGCGCTCGGAGCGCACTGGATGGACAAGGGAGAACACGCCCTGGTCATCTACGACGACCTGTCCAAGCAGGCGGACGCCTACCGAGAGCTCTCGCTCCTCGTGCGCAGGCCGCCCGGGCGCGAGGCCTATCCCGGAGACGTGTTCTACCTCCATTCCAGGCTGCTCGAGCGGGGGGCCAAGCTCTCCGACAAGCTGGGTGGAGGGTCTCTCACCGCCCTGCCCATCGTCGAGACCAAGGGCGGGGACGTGTCCGCGTACATCCCGACGAACGTCATCTCGATCACCGACGGGCAGATCTATCTGGAGAAAGACCTGTTCAACGCCGGCGTCAGGCCGGCCATCAACGTGGGCATCTCCGTGTCCCGGGTGGGCGGCAACGCGCAGATCAAGGCGATGAAGCAGGTTGCCGGCCGGCTCCGACTGGATCTGGCCCAGTACCGCGAGCTGGAGGCATTCGCCACGTTCGGCTCGGAGCTGGACCGGGCCTCTCAGGCCCAACTCGACCGGGGCGCGCGTGTGGTGGAGATCCTCAAGCAGCCTCAGTACCAACCCATGCCCGTGGAGCAGCAGGTCGTCTCGATCTTCGCCGGCACCGGAGGCTTTCTGGACGACATCCCGCTGGTCGACGTCGATCGGTTCCAGACCGAACTCCTGGAATTCGTGGATTCCCGGCATGGGGACATCGGCCGCACCGTCGCGGAGAAGGGTGAGCTACCCGAGGACCTCGTGGAGCGCCTGGAAGGAGCCATCAAGGAGTTCCGGGCCAGCTTCATGCCCTCGGTGGGTGGCCCCCTCAAGGAGGCCCAGGCCAAGCCGCTCACCGGCGAGGAGCAGGAGGCGTTGAAGAAGTTCCGGCGGCCCACCCCGGAAGAGTTCGAGAAGAAGGCCGGGCACGCCGGCGCGAGCGAAGTCCAGCTGCCGGGCTAGGCATCGACGGAGACCGAGGGGGCGGAGATGGGCGCGAAGCTGAGGGAGGTCAGGCGCCGGATCCGGTCCGTCCAGTCGACGATGAAGATCACCCGAGCCATGGAGCTGATCGCCACGTCCCGGATCATGAAGGCCCAGCAGCGCGTGGAGCAGGCGCGACCGTACGCCGAACGGCTGACCGCGGCCATCGCGGACGTCGCGTCCGCCAGTTCGGCTCTCAGCCACCCGCTTCTGGAGCAGCGGCCGGAACCCAAGGCGGCGGCCGTCTTCGTGGTGACCTCGGACCGCGGCCTGGCTGGGGCGTACAGCTCGAACGTTCTTCGCCGAGCCGAAGAGCTCTTCTCTCTGCTCCGGCAGGAAGGCAAAGAGGTCAAGCTGTTCGTCGCTGGCCGCAAGGGTCTCTCCTTCTATCGGTTTCGCCGGCGCCCGGTCCAGGGGTCGTGGACCGGTTTTTCCGAGACGCCGTCCTATGCGAACGCCAAGGAGATCGCCCAGGCCATGATGGCGCAGTTCACGGCCGGGGATGTCGACGAGATCCACGGCGTGTTCACGGACTTCGTGTCCCCGCTGCGCCAGCGAGCGGTGGCCCGACGGTTCGTCCCCATGGTGTTCGAGGAAGCCGAACGACCCAGCGAGGGCCCGGTGGCCCAGTACATCTTCGAGCCGGAGCCCGAAGCGCTGCTTGAAGCGCTGCTTCCTCGATACGTGGAAACCCGCGTGTACAGCGCCTTGTTGGAAGCGGCGGCGTCCGAGCACGCTGCCCGCCGACGGGCCATGAGCGCGGCGACCGACAACGCGGAGGAGCTCATCAAGGTCTTGACCCGGGTTGCCAACCAGGCCCGCCAGACCGAGATCACGACCGAGATCATGGAGATCGTGGGTGGAGCGGAAGCGTTGCGGCAGGCCTCTGGTGAATAGGAGCGTGAAGCGAGATGGCTGACGACAAGGGCGATGAACGGGCGAGCGGACGGGTCGCCCGGGTGATAGGACCTGTGGTCGACGTGGACTTCCCACCCGGGCAGCTCCCGGAGATCAACTATGCGCTCGAGGTCCAGCGCACCCTGGACGGGGAGACCACCACCATCGTGTGCGAGGTGGCCCAGCACATCGGCGACTCCACGGTGCGGACCATCGCCATGAAGCCCACAGACGGACTGATCCGCGGGGCTCCGGTCGCGAACACCGGCCGGTCCATCTCCGTCCCGGTAGGGCCGAAAGTGCTGGGGCACGTCTACAACGTCCTGGGCCAGCCCCTTGACACCGACACGGTGGATGCTGCCGATCACTGGCCGATCCACCGGCCATCGCCGTCGTTCGAGGAGCTCGAGCCGAAGGTCGAGATGTTCGAGACCGGGATCAAGGTCATCGACCTCCTGGAGCCTTACGTCAAGGGCGGCAAGATCGGGATGTTCGGCGGGGCCGGTGTGGGCAAGACCGTCATCATCCAGGAGATGATCCACCGGGTGGCCGAGCAACACGGTGGGGTGTCCGTCTTCGCCGGGGTGGGCGAGCGCACCCGCGAGGGCAACGACCTGTTCCTGGAGATGACCGAGACCGGGGTCATCAACAAGACCGCCCTCGTGTTCGGCCAGATGGACGAGCCGCCGGGCGTTCGGCTCCGCGTGGGACTGGCCGCTCTCACCATGGCCGAGTACTTCCGCGACGTCGAGCACCAGGACGTCCTGCTCTTCATCGACAATATCTTCCGGTTCGTCCAGGCGGGTTCGGAAGTTTCCACGCTGCTGGGACGGATGCCGTCGGCCGTCGGGTACCAGCCCACGCTGGCCGACGAGATGGGCGTGCTGCAGGAACGGATCACCTCCACCAAGGGACGAGCCATCACCTCGCTCCAAGCTGTGTACGTGCCGGCCGACGACATCACCGACCCGGCTCCTCACACCACGTTCGCCCACCTGGACGCGACGACCGTTCTCTCCCGAGCCATCGTGGAGAAGGGGATCTACCCCGCGGTCGACCCCCTGGATTCGACCTCCCGGATCCTGGATCCCCGGCACGTTGGGGACGAGCACTACGCGGTGGCCCGGCAGGTCCAGGAGACCCTCCAGCGATACAAGGACCTCCAGGACATCATCGCCATCCTGGGGGTGGATGAGCTGTCGGAGGAGGACAAGGTCGTCGTGGCACGGGCTCGGAAGATCGAGCGCTTCCTGTCTCAGCCCTTCTTCGTGGCCGAGCAGTTCACGGGGATCTCGGGCAAGTACACGCCGATCGACGAGACCATCGCCTCCTTCAAGGCACTGGTCAAGGGTGAGTACGACCACTTGCCGGAGCAGGCCTTCTACATGGTCGGAGGGATCGAGGAGGCCCAGGAGCGGGCCAAGACGATGCAGAGAGAAGGGGGCGAGGAGTAGGCCATGGCCTCGCCATTCCAGGTCTTCGTGGTCACGCCGGAACGGGAGGTATGGTCGGGACAGGCCACCATGGTCATCGCGAGGGGGAGTGAGGGCGAGGTCGGGGTCCTTGCCGGCCATGCGCCCATGCTGATCCAGCTCGCCATAGGACCGTTGTTCGTCGATCCTGTCGAGGGCGAACGCCTGGCTGCGGCCATCGACGGGGGCTTCCTGCACGTGGTCACCAACGAAGGTGAGACACGAGTGGACGTCCTGGCCGAGCGCGCCGAGTTGAAGGACGAGATCGACCTCGACATGGCCAGGAGGCAGAAGGAAGAGGCCGAGCGCAAGATCCAGAACCACGAGGACGCCGAGGCGATAACCGAACTGGCCAAGGCCGTCACCCGGATCGACCTCGCTGGGTAAAGGCGGGCTCGTTGACCTTCAGGGAGCGGGCCCGCCGCCTAGAATCCATGCAGTGGATCGCCTGATCGTGACCGGGGGACGGCGCTTGAAGGGCGCCATCAGGATCAACGGCGCCAAGAACTCTGCCCTCAAGCTCATGGCGGCGTCGCTCCTGGCGGAGGGGAGGACCGTCATCGAAAACGTCCCTCGCATCGTGGACTGCATCACCATGGGCGAGGTACTGGAGCGTCTGGGCGCGGGGGTGGCCTGGGAGGGGAGCTCTCTCACCATCGACACCAACGGGGCGGCTGGCATCGAGGCTCCCTACGAGCTGGTGCGGAAGATGCGAGCCTCCATCATCGTGTTGGGACCTCTCCTGGCGAGGTACGGCCGTGGCCGGGTGGCCATGCCGGGCGGGTGCAACATCGGCTCGCGCAAGATCGACCTGCATCTGAAGGGGCTCGAGCGTATGGGGGTTGAGTTCACGTCCGAGCACGGCTACCTGGAGGCCAAGGCCCCCACCTTGCACGGAGCCTTCATCTCGCTGGACTTCCCGAGCGTGGGAGCGACCGAGAACATCCTGATGGCGGCCGTGGGGGCGAGGGGACGGACCCTGATCGAGAACGCGGCGCGCGAGCCCGAGATCCAGGACCTCGCCCAGATGCTGATGGAGATGGGTGCGAAGATCGACGGCGCCGGGACGACCTCGATCGAGATCGAGGGGGTCGAGTCGTTCCGCCCGGCGCGGCATGGCGTGGTTCCCGACAGGATCGAAGCGGGCACCTTCGCCGTCGCCGTGTGCATGACGGGCGGAGAAGTGACGCTCCAAGATGCTCCGGCCGATCACCTGGACCTCGTCCTGGACAAGCTGACCGAAGCCGGCGGCAGGATCGCGATCTCAGATGGCAACATCACTGTGGGCATGGACGAGCGCCCGCTTGCCGTCGACTTCGTGACGCTGCCGTACCCGGGATTTCCCACGGACCTCCAGCCTCAGATGATGGCCCTCCTCTCGATCGCCCGAGGGACCAGCATCATCACCGAGAACGTGTTCGAGAGCAGGTTCATGTTCGTCGATGAGTTGAATCGCATGGGGGCCGATATCCGGACCGAGGGGCACCACGCGGTGATCCGGGGTGTGGAGAGGCTGTCGGGCGCGCCTGTTCGTGCGCTCGACATCCGGGCGGGGGCCGCGATGATCGTCGCCGCCCTCGCGGCGGACGGGCGGACGGAGATCTTCGACCTCTACCACGTGGACCGGGGCTACCAGGACTTCGACAGGCGCCTGGCTTCCCTCGGGGCCGAGGTTCGCCGGGAGCCCGAGCCGTCGTTCTCACTCGCCCTGTCGTGACCCGGGCCCGCGCGGCCCTCCTCGCCACCGCAGCGATCGTGGTTCTAGGCCAGGTGGCCTTCGCCGCCCCAGGCGCAACATCTCTTCGAGCGCGTCGGTCTGGGACGGCGCTCCTCTTGGTGGTCGACCATGTTTCGTTCGAAGACTTGATGTCCATCCCCCAGGTTTCCGCGGTCGCGAGGGCTGGAGGAGTCGCGTTGATGGCGACCAAAGATCGCTATCGGGACGATCCCGAGAAGGTGTATGAAGCTCTTGGATCCGGGGCCGATCCCGATCGCGGATCAAGCGGCCGGCTTGCTCAGTTACTCTGCGATAGCGGCGTCAACGTGTTACCCGAGCCCACCTTCATCCACGGCCCTTCGGCCTTTGAGTCTCTTCTCTCTTTGGTGGGTCAGTGGTGCTCAGGAGTTGGTGCCGGCAGCTTGCACGTGAAATGGGTCCTAGGGGCGGCGGATGCCGAAGCCGGTGGCGACGGTCACAGAGACATACTCGCTCTCGCGGGCCGCCGGATCGCCGACGCGGTTCACCGGGAGGCACTCGGGCGGATGCTGGTGATCGTTGTCTCTCCTATGGCGTCCGCTGACATGATTCGCCGCGGAGATGAGGTCACCCCTGTTTTGGTGGCTCAGGGTTCGTCTGATCACATTCTTCAAGCGTCAGGTCCAATGCATTCCCTGAGGTCAAACACGACCCGGCAAACCGGGCTTGTGGCGAACGTCGACATCGCCCCCACGATCCTCGACTTCTTCGGGATCCCGATCCCGTCAGAGATGGACGGTCAGCCGATCAGGGTCACGAACGATCCAGCGCCATACACGTTGCACCGTCTCCACCTGGAACAACGCAGGATCCGCCTCCCCATCCAGTTGGCCGAGGTGGCCTTCGTGTCCGGTGCCGGCGCGGTGGCCATCGTTGCCTTGCTCCTCGCGGCTCGTTATCGGCTTCCTCCGCGGCTCGCCGGCCCGTTGCGGTTCATGGCTCTGTGCGGCGCATCATTGTCCATACCGCTGATGATGGGCGGAGTGCTCCCACGGCTGACCTACTGGGTGGTGGTGCCGTTCCTCGTCCTGTCGGTGCTTGCCCTCGCGGCCCTGGCCCGGGCGGCGCCATGGCCGGGTCCGCTCGGCCCGTTCACGTTCCTCGGCGTGGTCGGGTTGGCCGTGGTCATCGCGGACGCCATGCTCGGGTGGCGCGGTGCCCGGATCCCCCTCATCGGGGGGACCATGTTCGACGGCGCCCGCTTCTACGGGCTTCCCAACGCCTTCCTTAGCCTGCTTCTGGCGAGCGCCCTGTTCGTAGCGGCCGCGCTGCCGGCGTTCGCCGGATTCCTGGTGCTGTTCGGCGCGGGGCTGTTCGCGGGATTCCCATCCCTGGGTGCAGATGTTGGGGGAGCGATGACGGTGTTCTTCGCCGCCGGGCTGTGGTGGGTGCTTCGGACGCGTCGGCGCTTCCGCATCAA
>WNGB01014217.1_pt1 | contig 26027 bp, 31 predicted proteins | sample 5400681 | NCBI WGS metagenome assembly WNGB01 (sample SAMN13153367, study PRJNA577476) | soil metagenome | isolation source: 115 cm soil or saprolite under grassland replicate 2 | place: USA:California | collected 2016-06-15
GCTCCCCGTTCGCCTGCCTACTCGTGGGGCAACCCACCCTGCGGCGGCGCATCAAGTTCGGCGAGCTGGCCGCGCTCGACCAACGCATCGCCGTGCGCTACCAGATGACCGGCATGGCCCTGGAAGAGACCGCCAGCTACGTCAAACACCACCTCAAACTCGCCGGCCGCACCGACACCCTGTTCTCCGACGACGCGATCGCGCTGGTCCACCAAACCAGCCGCGGCTACCCCCGCATGGTCAACAACCTCGCCAGCCAAGCCCTCATCGCCGCGCTCGCCGAAGGCAAGGCCATCGTCGACGAGAGCAGCACACGCACCGCCGTGACCGAGGCGACGACAGAATGACCACCTACCCGCCACCGTGACCACCGAGCCGACAGCATGATCACCAAGCCCCGCCGGGGCACACCCGGCGGGGCTCTTCACGTCCAACCACCCGCTCACCAGCAATGACGCCTACACGCTCACGCCGAACGACGGGCAACACTCGGCGACCAAGCCATGGTCATCCAGTTGACGCCAGACGCCGCCCGCGCCTGGGGTCTGCGCTCCACCCGGCTGGGCATCAAGCTGCGCCTGACCGACACGCAACGCCAGCAGACCCGAACCGGGCTGCAACGGATCTCCGCCAGCTCACCAACGCCACCACCCGACATGGCCCTCTGAGGACACCCCACACCCGGTTCTACCGCTGATGGGGGGCGCATTGACCTTCGGCGGGTGGTCACCGTCCGTGGTGGCGCCCGCCGTGTTCGATGGTGAGGGCGGGCGCGAAGATTGGTCCTGACGAAGTGTCAGGGCTTGGCATTACCGTTCGCGCCATGACAGCGGACCGTCTCCTTTCCCAGGACGCGATCGTCCGGCCCCGGGTGGTCGTTTCAGTTGTCGCGACAGCCGATGGCCGTATCACGCTCAACCGCGCAGAGCGGCTGCTCGACGAAGGGGTGGGCCGGCGCTGGAGGACGGCTTGGCCACCGGATGTCGACGACCTGCTGGCGCAACGCACGACCGCCATCGAACAACGTCACCATCCGAGGGTTGTTCTCGAAGGTAGCGGCACGTTCGTGGCGGACGACGATGGCTCACTGGACCTTCCAGACACCGGCACGGCCGCCGAGGATCTGTTGGTTGACTTCCTGCCTTACCGCAGTCCGCGATGGTTCGCCGTGGTGGACGGACGCGGCAGAGTGCCATGGACCTATAAGCAGGACGGGGAGACGAGCCTGCTGGTCATCGTCAGCGCGAACACGCCCTTGCCCTACCTCGCCCACCTACGACGAGAGCAGATTCCCTACCTCCTTGCCGGCGCTCATCGCCTAGATCTGGAGTTCGCGTTGGCAAAGATCCGCACGCGACTGGGTGCCGAGTGCGTCGTATCCGAGGGAGGTGGAGGACTCAACGGCGCCCTCCTGAGGGCCCGCCTCGTGGACGAGCTCCACGTCATCACTATCCCCGCACTGGTAGGCGGGCTCGGCACACCATCGATCATGGATGGACCACCGCTCGAACCCGGCTCACTTCCCACACTGCTGCGGACGGTTGATGTCAAGGTCGGTGCTCACGGCAGTATCTGGACCCATTACGAGGTCGCCGAGGCACCTTCGGGAAGCTGAGACCACACCATGGCCCACAACCATTACCTACCCCCATCAACCACCTTGCCGGTGCCCGATGGGGCGGCGCGGTCAGGCGGGGCAGGGCGTCGACCACGTGGGCGTCAGCACGGAGTTGGGCACGCCGTTGACGTACAGCGTTACCACGCCCTGGTGGTGCGGCAGTTGGCCATCGTCCGGGTATAGCCGAGACAGCCGCGCTGATAGCCGTTGGTGAGCGGGGACTCGTAACAGAAGGCCTGACTGAGGTTGTCCGCGGTCTCGCCGTAGATGCGGACCGGCCCGCTGGAGCCGTTGTAGACCACAAGCGCGGTTTGCATGGAACTGCCGTTGACGATGAGGCAAGCGTTGAAGAGCACCCGAGGGTTGGCGGTGTGCTGGTAGTTGCCGGTGCAGTGCCAGGTGCTGTCCGGGTACACCACCTGCCAGTACGGGGCGGCGTGGGCCGCCTGGCCACCCGCCAGTACCACCGCCATCCCGACCAGGAACGCGACCAACCCGGGAAACAGTCTGCGCATGGAACCCCCTTCGTGGATGTGTTGTCCTCATCGAGAACCGTATGGCGGCGGTCTATCAGCGTCCTACTCGTTCGCTATCAGAGCTGGCCGGACCTCCGCCGAGCGTGTTCGGCGGCGCGGTCGGCGGTACGGCGGATCGCCTCCTCGACGCCGCGCATCGAGCTCTGGTTGAGCGCGCGACCCGTGAACGCGCCATGTGGCCTGGCCGCGGCTCGGTGGATCCTGGCTGCCCGACGTTGGATCCGTCGGCCAGCACGACCAGTCGCGCGGTCGGTCGGCTGCCGACCCGGGAGGCGGTTGCCGGCACGCTGGCGGGCATGCCTGGAGGAGGCTACCCACGCGGAGACTTCAGCGCCGGGGTGGTAGATACTCCCGGCCCGGACCGCCCGCGGCGACCGTGCGAAGAGCTCTGATGCGGACGGCAACTCGCTGACATCATGATCGAGGTATGGGGATTGTGGCATGAACGGGCCGGTCGTCGACTACGTACAGATTGCTGCCGCCGTCATCGTGGTCGACGGCCGGCTGTTGCTGGTTCGTCGAGCGGTCTCGGAAGGCGCGCTGGTCTGGCAGTTCCCGGCCGGGAAGGTGGAGCCCGGCGAGTCCGCCGAGGACGCGGCCGTGCGGGAGGCGGGCGAGGAGACCGGCCTGACCGTTCGTGCGGTGAGGCGACTCGGCGAACGGGTCCATCCGCTGACCGGCCGGACCATGACCTACGTCGTGTGCGAGGCGGTGGCCGGCACGGCGCATGTGGCGGCCGAGCGGGAGGTCGCGGAGGTGGTGTGGTGCGACCGAGTCACGCTGGCGACATATGTGCCGTACCCGTTGTTCGAGCCGGTTCGGGAGTACCTCGAAGCCACGCTCGGCCCCGGCTCGACTTGCTGAACCGAGTTCCCGGGGCGCTGCACAGCATCGGTGACGCTGATGTCGCTGCCGCTCGACCAGCCACCGACCGAGGTATGTCCGAACTCCCCGTTGCCGTACACGTCGGGCCGTGTCGACGAGATCGCGGGTCGATCGGTTGGTCGTCGCATTTGGTGCCGCTCGCGGACAAACAGCAAGGCGCCAGGTCGCCCGCGATGATGTCGACCCCAGAAACACCTGCGCCGATTGAGGATGGTGCTTATCGTGGGCGGCGTGACCGCTGACGTTGGTGGTGGGGGACGGCCATCTGGCTTACCGCCCGAATCCGTTGAGTACGATAGGCTGCTGATCGCGCTGGGCCGCGTAGTCCAGGAGTCGGCTCAACTAGAGAATGTCCTCCGGATGGCATTCTGCGCGCTGGTGGGCTCGAAGTACGCCGCCATCGTCGCCGCCGGGCAGCAGGTCAACTGGCTGATTGAGCAGTGTCGGGCGGTTGCCAGGGAGTACCGCGAGATCTCCGATGAGCACCGCAACGCGCTGCTGGAGGTTCTGGGCGCCTGCCGACAGGCCAACGATGAGCGCCGCCGGCTTGTTCATCACGTTTGGGGCCACGGCCCAGGTGGTACACGACCCTCCTTGGTAGCTCGTATCGCGACTACCGGCTTCGTGTGAGCGACCCTGTCGGCGTCGACCAGGTCGAGGCCGTTGACCGCATGCTTATCGAGTGTTCATTCAGGCTCGGCAGGGTGGTTACCGACGCGCTCGGGCCGCAGGCCATGTCGATCGAGGCCCAGCTCCGGTGGGAGGACCACCTCGCCGACATGCCCACCGCCGAGCTCGATGAGATCGCCCTTCGGAGATCCCGGGCCAGCGGCGGACCGCCGGTCCCGCAGGATATCGAGTCCTCCGAGTCGTAGCCGGCGCAGCGCGCAAGCCATCAGACAATGGCACCGGGCGCCCGAAGCGGAGCACGCGATGGCCACCGCGCCTCACGCGTCGACCGATGGCCGTGCTCATCGTTCCATTTCCGGCCCGCGAGGCCTTGGCAGCGCTATCGTTCCTCTGCGCGGGATGGTCAACAGTGCCGACTGACCGCGGGTGCTCTGGACGCGCTCGTGGCCGGGGCCGCGTAGGCGATGTCAACGCGGTCGCCGGTCGCCACGCCGCACGGAGGACGAGTCCTTGCTCGTACCGCGGGCCTACGCTCTACGGTGTGCCGACAACACGGACATACGGACCATGGCGCGTCGTCAACCGGATCGGCGGCGGTGGGAATGGCGATGTTTACCGCTGCCTCGGACCAGATGGTTCTGCGGCGGCCATTAAGGTGCTTAAGCGCGATCGGCCGCAACGTGACCGGATCGTTCGTTTCCGAAATGAGGTTCGCTTCCTGATATCGCGAGGTTCTCGTACCGGGGTGGTGCCGCTGCTGGACCACTCGCTGCCGGACGACCCAACCGAGCCGAGCTGGTATGTCATGCCGCTTGCGGTGCCTCTTCGAACAGCTCTTGGCACCGGCCCTGCACTCTCTACCGTCGTGGGGGCGATAGAGCGTGTAGGGCGAACCCTCACTGGGCTGGTGACTGAAGGCGTGTCACATCGTGACATCAAGCCGGACAACCTCTTTCGGCTTGACGATGACTGGGCCGTTGGCGATTTCGGCCTGGTCAAGTATCCAGAGCAGGAGGCGGTAACCCGTCAGGGCAGACCGCTCGGGCCGTACTATTTCATGGCCCCCGAGATGCGGCAGAACGCCGACACCGCAAACGCCGAGTTGGCCGACGTGTACTCGTTGGCGAAGACTCTATGGGCAGTGGCGGCCGGTCGTCCTGATCCACCGCCCGGTGAGCTGCGTCGTGACCGGTCTGGCTTACGCCTGAGTTCCTATGTGAGCGATGAGCGGGCAAGTCATCTTGAGGGGCTGCTGGAGCGGAGCACATCGCACGATCCATCGAGCCGGCCAGCCATGCGAGAGTTTGCGGAGGAACTCAACTGGTGGGCGGAACCAGAGGTCCGGATCCAGTCCGATCTTTCGGCATACGCAGAGGAAGTGAGTCGCCTCCGAGTTGCCACCGCGACAACGAGACAGGAAACCGAGCGTCAAAGGCTAGAGCGTTTATACAACGAAGCTGGTGGCCAGGTATATTCAGACTTGACGGCGCCTCTTGTCGCTAAGATAAAGGAGACCGGCCTACGCCTCGCCGGCTCTCCGCCTAGCACGATCGAGGGTTGGCCTCCTGTAAACTATGGTGGTTCTGCACAACAACCGTGCTGGGAGATAGAGACATTGTCGTGTCCGTGGCTCGCAGCCAGTATCGGTGTAGTGCATCGGGCAGTACCCGCGGAGGACCTCGAAGATCTGGCGGTCACTGTGGTCATCGCAAGGATGACACCGGGTTCCCAACACACTTACCTGACGGATTTCCAGCAATTTCGGCCCGGTTCGCTTCGTCTAAACCAGATCATCGCGGAGCTGAGAGCACGAATTGAAAACGCCCTGCCAGGTATGATTGCGGACTTCTTGAGCAGCGCCAAGCAAACTGGTAGGCCCCGAAATGAAGCGACTGGTTGGGAACGCTCTCCCGTTACTAATGATGGAGCTGCAAGACTGGCCGCGCAGGCACTTGCCGAATCTCGTAAGCCACGAATCACCGCCGACGTAAGGAATGAGCCGCACGGCGCGGATGGGTCGCTTCGCGGCACAGCCCTGGTAATCAACCGGTCGCAGCATGAGGCGGCTAATGTCGAGGTTGAGGTTCACTTCCGTGGCGAGCGAGGTACCAAGACGGGAAGCGTTCGACGTCTACTACCGTTCGACAGTGACGAGTCGAACATCTGGTATCTAGATCTAGGCCCCGAGCTTTCACACGAGGAAGCCACAAGCTGGCGCGGCATAGAGCGAATCGTAGTTCGCTACAGTGACTCTGAAGGATTTGCTCGGTGGGAACAGACGGAATCGTGGCCACCTGTGCAAGACGAACCGTCAGCTCGTGCGGGCCGCAGGTTCACCGATCGGTTGATCAGTAGGGAGTAAGCGGCGGCGCGGCCGCCGTGACGGCACAATCTAGAGTCTTGTACTCTCGGCCCAACGCACCGCCTCGTCCGCGCTGAAGCACTGCGCCGTGTTGGTGATCTGTCCGTCGCGGAGAAGGGCGATGTGGAAGTTGTAGCGGCGACGCTCGTCTCGTCGTTGGATGGGTCGGACGCGTACCTCCTGGGTGGCGCCCGGTGGACGGTACACGGCGATGCCGGGGTCCTCGATGTTCCAGTTGGCGCGGCCGACAACTGCATTGCGTAGTTGTTCGAGCGGATCGGTCGGGCCGACCATCCCGCGACGCTACCCGCGTTTCAGCAGGTCAAGCGAGATGCTGTCGCCGCTGACTCACTGCTGTTCCGCCAGGCACCAGCGGTCATGAGTCGCCGCGAGCATCGGGCGTCGGTGCGCCATGGTCACGATGGTGTGGCCTCGGGAGAAGGCGCAGGTGATGGGGGAGCGGCGCCGCAGCGGGAGTAGCTGCTGCACCATGGCGGAATCGTGACCGACCACAGCCGCCAGCCGGTGCGGTCACGCCGGGCCTCGGCACGCCAGGCCAGCGGCTGTCCGTGGTACCACAGCGCGCCGACCTCGGGTGTCGCGTACAGCTGCGGTGGGGGCGTCCACCGCACGCCGTAGCTGTCGACCACGGTGGCCCGGTCGCCCTCGATGCTCGTCGTGTCGGTCGGCTGGCCGGCGTGTTCGAGGCGGCCGGACCAGCTGGTGGCCTTGCGGTCGGCCTCCATCGCCTGGAGGTAGTCGCGACGCTGCTGGCCGACCTCGGCGCGCCGCTGGGCGACGATCAGTCGGTCCACGCCGATGGCCTGCTGTGGTTCCTCGAAGGTGAAGCACGAAGGCGAATAGCGCCGCGGTGGGCGAGGGCTCGCCGTGGTCGGCGGTGACCGTGCCGGCCACCAACGGCAGCACCAGCAACCGCACCGGGACGGCCACGGCGCACAACGTCACCACGCCAACGATCGACAAGGTGATCCACAACCGGCGTCGACCCGGCCGGGTGCCCCGGCTGCTGCCTCGGTGTCCCGTTCGGGCTCTCCACGCCGCTCGATGCTGCCCGCCACGCGCAGTCTTTTCCCTGCTAGACGATGCCAATCGAACATGTGTGCGATAGCGTCGGGGACGTGGAGCGGGTAGCAAAGCACTGGTGGAACGGCCGATGGGGCCGCATAGCGCGACGGGATGTGTACGTGATCACCGACGGCCGGGGTCGGTGGATGGTGGAAGCCCGCGAGGGCGGCGCGGACGGCCGGGTCAAGCGGCGTCACGAGTGCCACGAGGAACAGGAAGCCCTCGCCCTGGCCCAGCGATGGTGCGACCTCGCCGGCGATGACTGGAAAGACATCTCCGCCACGCACCCGCTGCGCTGACGCGCCATCAGCCTCACCGAGGCCAACACGCTGCGCGCCGTATCGGGCCACTACCTCGGCCCCGGCGCAACCTTCGGCGCCTTGGCCGGAGCGAGGCAGGGCGCAAGGCCGGAGGCGAGGGAACCGAGATTGATCGGCGAGCCTTCGGCATGGGGTGAGGATCACCTGGCAGCATGGACCCGGTTGCGACAGCCTGATCGAAGGTGATGCTGTGACCTCTGTGGGCATCGCGAGTGGCGGCTACGAGCCGTGGGCTTCGAGCGCTGCGGCCCGGCGGGTCATGCAAGGCAACCGCAAGCGAGACACGGCGCCGGAGCTGGCGCTTCGTCGTGCGGTGCACGCCCTTGGCCTTCGCTTCCGGGTCGCCGCCCGGCCCTTGCGGGGCCGGCCGTGGACCGCGGACCTGGTCTTCACCCGGCGTCGCCTGGCGGTGTTCCTTGACGGCTGCTACTGGCATGGGTGCCCGGACCACTGCGCGCGGCCGCGCACGAACAGTGCGTACTGGATCGCCAAGATCGATCGCAATCGTGACCGCGACCTTCGGGTGGACGCCGAGCTGCGCGCGGCCGGGTGGACGCCGCTGCGGATCTGGGAGCATGAGGAGGTCGCCGAGGCAGCCGAGCGGGTGCGTGCGGCGTTCGTGCAGCTGCGGGATGGAGGATGAGCGATCGCGACACCGGCCGAGCATCCGGAGAAGCTGCTGTCGCTGAGCGAGGCTGCCGAGCGGATTGGGGTGTCGGCCTCCCGGCTGCGCAGGCTCGCGGCGTCCGGGACGCTGCGAGCGCAGAAGGCTGGGGCGTACTGGGTGGTCAGCGAGTCCGCGTTGCGGGAGTTCATGGCGCTGGAGCGGCCTCGGGGCGTGCGCTTGTCAGCGCGACGCCGACGATGACAGATAGCACGAGTTGGTGCTATCTTGCGCCGGTGCAAGGGTCCCGGCGCGATGGCTGAGCGGGCACGTCGGCGTATGGCGGTCAGCCTGTTCTCTGGGGCGGGTGGGCTCGATCTTGGCGTCGAGCGAGCCGGGTACTCGGTGGCGCTTGCGGTGGAGAACGATCCGGTCGCCGTCGCGACGCTCAACCGCAACCGCAGCGACTGGTTCCCCGACCTTGGGGAGGTGGCGCCGCTCGACGTCATTGCGCTCGAGCCCGAGGATGTCCTGGACATGCTCGGGGTCACAGCTGGCGACATCGACCTTCTGGTGGGAGGCCCCCCGTGCGTGGCGTTTAGCAAGTCGGGGTTCCACCTGGAGTACAAGCGGGAGGGACGAGACCCCAAGGCCAACCTGCTCGAGTACTACCTCGACTACCTGAAGGCGCTGCAGCCCCGCGCCTTCCTCATGGAGAACGTCTTCGGTCTGGCGTACCGAAACCAGTCCCGAGCGTTCTTCGACGCGCTGTGCGTGGGGATCCGGCAGGCGGGCTACTCGCTCACGCACGGCGTGCTCAACGCGGCCGACTACGGGGTCCCGCAGAACCGGCAGCGGCTGTTCCTGATCGGCAGCCGTGACGGCCGGGAGCTGACCCTGCCGGCGGCGACGCACTGGGGTGCGCATGAGCGGCGCCGGCCACCAGCGAACGTGGCGAGGCTAGCGCCGCACATCACCGCCGGCGAGGTGCTGCGGGAGCTGGTCACCGAGCCCGAGGAGGGCGAGGCCGTCAACGGCAAGTGGGGCCACCTGCTCCCGGAGATCCCGCCCGGTGGCAACTACCTGCACTACACGCAAGAGCAGGGACACCCGCAGCCGCTGTTCAAGTGGCGCTCGCGGTACTGGACCTTCCTCCTCAAGCTAGACCCCGACCGTCCAGCCCCGACGCTCCAAGGCCAGCCCGGCCCATACGTCGGCCCGTTCCACTGGGACAACCGCCGGATCCGGGTGCCGGAGCTGCGGCGTCTGCACGGGTTCCCAGACGACTACGTGTTCGAGGGGACCCGCCGCGACGTCGTCCTGCAGGTGGGCAACGCCGTCCCGCCGCTGCTCGGCGAGGTGGTCGCCCGGGCAGTCCGTGAGCAGACCGAGCGCGACGAGGAGGTCGTTCTTCCCGGCCGGCGCCGCCGTTCGCACGGTGGCGTCACGGCAAGCGCCCGACGGCCTACGATCACCCCTTGAGGCCGGTCGTCACCCAGCCGTGGCGATCTGGCACTCTCTGTGCGTGCCCGAAGCTTTCGATCTCGCCACATGGCTGCGCGAGCAATGCGCCGGCTACGTGTTCGATGTCGCCGGCATCTTCAACAGGCCGGGTGCCGACCGATGGCCCCTCCAGGCCACCAGCCTCGCCGACCTCGAAACGCAGCTGATCGACCGTGAGCACCTGCTACCCCTGCCACAAGAGCCCGCGGCGCTGGCCAACGTGCTCGAGGTCCTAGTCGTCGACTTCCTCCTGGAGGCGGCGGCCCAGGTGCAGGGGCTGCAATGGCAGCGCGGGAGCGAGCGCGGCTACCCCGACATCGAGATGCTCGGCCCGGCGCTCGCTGACCGGTGCTGGGCGGTCGACATCAAGGTCGCCCGGCGAGCCATCCTGAAGCGGGGCAACCCCACGAGGACCAACAGCCGCATCACCCTCTACACCGGGAACACATACTTCAAGCATCCCGACCTTCCATGGCCCGGAACGTTCCGGCCGTTCACGACCCGCGAGTACATCGGTGCGGTGATGGAGATCGACCGCCTGCGGGAGGGACGTGGCGACTTCGACACGTCGGACGAGTTCTATCGGTACTGGCAGGCGTACCCGTTCCGGCTCAGCCCGGGCATCCAACGCACGCTCGCTCGGCTGGTCAAGCAGCAGCGTGACGAGCTGAAGCGCCTCCGTCGTTCCCAGCCTCCCGCCGAGGGCGCATAACGGTGCCGTCGACGCAGGGATGGCGTCGGCCCAGAGGTGGGGGACGGTCAGGCCGCCGCACCATACCGTCACGGTTGACGCGACTGCGGAGATGCTGTCGTGAAGAACTGAGAGCAGGTCACGACTCTGACGTGCCGCCAGCAGCACACCGCGGCTGAGGCGAGCCCGCCCATGTAGCAGAGCGTGCCCATGGTCGCCGGCCGAAGGCCGATCACCAACGCGGCGGGACACGTGTCGACCGCCTGTTCGAGGTCGCACCCGGCGTGCGACACCTGTTCCCCGCCGACATGACCGCCCAGCGGGACAAGCTCCTCGCCGCGATCATCGCCCTCGTCGGCAACTACCACCAGCGCGACGAGCTCGTGCCCGGCCTGCAGGGCCTGGGCCGCCGGCACGTCCGCTACGGAGCCCAGCCCGAGCACTACCCGATCGTGGGCGAGGTGCTGCTGGCCACCCTCCGCGACACGGCTGGCGAGGCGTGGACCGACGAGTACGAAGCAGCGTGGGCGCGCGCCTACACCTTCGCCGCAGAGGCCATGCAGCAGGCCGCCGCCGAAGCCACAACCCCAACGGTTGCCACGTAGATCCCCCCATTCAACCTGCTACGCGGGCCCCGAGATAGTCGTCGGGGCCCGCGTCGCTGTCTCACCTGGTCAATGATCCTGGGAGTCATCCCCTGTTGGGCGTAGCCGGCTGCACCCGTACGACGCCACAATGCCGTGCCACCACGCATCCACCGGCACTGGTACCGCCGCCGCCAGTTGCCGGCCCGACTCGGTCAACACCTCCGGTGCGCCCGCGTCGAGGCTGCTGCATTTCGCGCCCGGCGCGCCGCGGGAAGCGTACTTCGAGGGCCTGCAGCGCCTCGCCGGCATGACCGGAGACGAGAAGGCCGGTTCTTGCGCGAACACGACAACGTCTGGGTCTGAGCGGCCGTTGTGGATGCCCGGGCGGCGCTGCTGCAATGGGCGGGTGGAACCGTTGACCGCCATCGCGGTGATCGTCGGCCGGTACGGCGTCACCGAGCTGGTCGGGGCGCTTAGCGGCCGGGCGGACGTGGGCGGGCTGGCCGGGGAGATATTCGGCGCACTGTCGGCGACCGAAAGCCGGCTCAGCACCCGGCTGGCCGGCATCGAGGCGCGGCTGACCGGCATCGAGCGGCGGCTCGACCAGGTGCTCGCGCAGCGGTACGAGACGGCGCTTGGCACCGGCCTGCGCGGCCTGCTCGACGCCGGCGGCACGCGCGACGCGCGGCTGCGCACCGAGGACCTCGGGCAGGCACGCGACCGGTTCCGCGAGGCGAGCGCCGCGGCCCGCACGCCGCTGCAGGCCGCGGTCGCCGAGCGGTACCTGGTGCTGTGCGCGCTCGCGATGGGTCGCGCGGACGCCGCGCGCACCGCCTGGGCGCAGTTGGGCGCCGCGCTGGTCGGTGCCGCGGTGGGGGCGGTCCGGGACGCGGACGCCGCCCGCACGACCGCGGCCGGGCTGCTCGACGCGCGTGGGGTGGCGCGCGGGCGGCACTACGCCGACACGTTGGCTGGCGAGGAGACGCTGGTGCGCGACGCCGCGGTCGAGGCCGCCGACCTGGTGGTGAACCTGTTCGCCGAGTCCGCGGCGCTGGGCCGGGCGCTCGGTGAGCCGGACGGCCCGCCGGTGCGCCGCGGCAGCGGGCCGTCCGCCGAGGACGTGTTCCGCATCCGTGTGCGGGCCGTCGAGTTCCGGGTCGCGCACGCCGGCGCCGGCCCGGTGCGGATCGGCGCGCTGACCGTCACCTGGGAGCGCTTCGATCTCGGCCCGGAGCACTCGGCGGCGCCGGCGGCGGCCGGCGCGGCGGCGATCCAGCCCCGGTGGGCGGCCGGCCTGCCGGCGCTCGGCGCGGGCCGGCGCGACGCCGCGGTGACCGTGCGCGTCGATGCCGACCCGGTGCTCGGCTTCCCGGTCGCGGTCGAGCTCCCGCCGGCGGTGCCCACAGGCCCTGGCCACCTCTTCGTCCGGCGCGCCGCGGCCGCCGCCCGGGCGCCGACGGTCACGCTGGCCGCCGGCGCGCGTACCGTGCGGGCCACCGGCACGCTGTCCCTGCCGACCATCGGCGGGCAGACGTTCCGCGCCGACGCGCGCGTCGTGCTCGCCGACGCCATCACGGTGGCCCGCGACCCGCGACGCTGACCGGCCGGCCCGGATGGCGCAGACTGGCGTAGGCCTTGAGGGAGCGGGGATCTGTGAACCGGGCGCGGTCGTCGCCGTTTTCGGCCAGGACCCGCGCACCGTAGGTCTCGCCGAGTCCGGGGAAGCTGGGATGACCTCGTAATCCGGGTGCTCACGGAACACCTCCGCAGTCGCCTCGCCGAGCCGTTCCGCAGCGCTGCTGGCCGCATTGAGCATGTCCAGCAGGGCCAGCGCGTGTAGGCCCATCGCGCGCTCGACACGGGCCGGCTGGCGCCGCTGCGGCACCCGCATTGCTTGGGATGGCGTCGGTGACTCCCACACTGCCAGTGGCGATCTCTCGGGTGTCGCCGGGTCCCGGTCGCGCTGGCCTGCGCCTGCGGCGGCTTCTCCCCCGCAATCCCCCGCTGTGTCCCGTCCGTGACCGGCCGATCTGGCACGGATCTGGCACGCCCGCCCCGACGGAACATCCCCCGCTGCGAAAGGGGTACGGTAGCGCCATAACGGCCACGCAGGAGCAACGGATTACCGACCTGGAGTCGGAGACGTTCCGCGTTGGACTGTGGAGCCTGTTGCCCGTGGAGAAGCGATGGCAGATCTACTCACGTCGGCCTTGGCCGCTACCGGAACCCTGGTGACGGCGATCGGCGGACCCCTGCTTACGTCTGGGATCCAGAACCGCCGTGAGGCACGCCTACGACGGTCGATCGCGGCCAACGTCGAGCTGGCTAATCAGCTTAGGAAAGAGCCCGAGACCGTCCGGAGCATGGTTCCTGCCCTCGAACACCTGATCAGTGACCAGGTCGAGTCGCTCGTCCGTCGTGAGGTGAAAGACTTAAGAAAGCAGCGCGACTGGGCGTCGTTGGGCGTCGTGATTTTCCTCGTCGCCATTCTCGGCTGGATACCTATCTGGATGTGGTCTCTCCATCGTTGGTGGGCGACTGTGATCGCCGTTGCAGTGTCGGCGGTCCTCATTCTGTTCGTGATCGTAGGTGTGCAGATGACGTTCTGGCCGAAGAAGAAGGACGGAGCACAACACACTGACGGCCCGGGAACTCCTGAGACGTCCTGATTCTGCGCGTCAACGCATTCACTACCTCCCGGAGCCTGAGTGCGCAGCGCCGCGCCTCGCGCGGCGCCCTTGATGACTACATAGGCCAATTCGGCAGTACGAAGGCTTAAGTTTGTGTCCAGGGTCAGGCGGTAGGCGCAGGCGCGGCCCCGGGCCGCCGCCCCGGGCCGTTGGCCCGGGCTCGAATACGTATGGAAAGTTGTCACCGCCGGAAAACGCCAAGGGTAGAAACCGCCAAGGTCTGGATCCGCCGTCGTCCGGGGCGCTGCCCGACGGTCGTTGTCGAGACCTGCGGGGCGTGCCTGGTTCACGCCTGCCCGCGTCGTTACTGCGTACCGCTGCGGCCACTATTGCTCGGTCAGGAGCTGCACGCCGTCGTGGAGCCGTACGGCCACGTCGCCGCTGTCGAGCGCGTCGAGTACCCGGATGGCGAACGCTTCGGCCATCTCCGAAGTAACCCGGTCCGGCGGCCACCATTCAACGGCGGTGCTCTCGTTGGTCGGCTGCGGGTGTCCGCCGACGGGTCTGGCCCGGAATACCAGCGCGACTACTCCCCGCCGTACGTTCTTGTACACGCCCGTCAGTCGGTCCGGCTCAACGCGGAGCCCGGTCTCCTCCTCGACCTCGCGACGTACGCCAGCCGCGATTGACTCATCGAGTTCGAGTACGCCACCCGGGATCTGCCAGGCGCCGTCGTCACGGCGTTGGACGACAAGGACGCGCCCGGCGTCGTCGGTGACGACTGCGGCAACGCTTACGGAGTGCTCGGTCATCCGTGCTCCTCGCTGAACAGGCATGCTGCCACGGTCGCATCGTCGTGCCGTTTGTACCGCACATTTGCGGCGCCCGCTGGGTCCGCGCGTTCGGCCGCGCGTACTTGGCGGAGGAGTTCGGCCGGCCCTGGTCCGGTGACCAGATCGAGTAATGCGGACCAGTCGTACAGGCGGTAGTCATCGACGGCGCACGATGCACCGTCTGTCAGTAATGCCGCCCGGCGTAGCGGCGCCGGACCGAGCACGGATATAGCCCCGGCCACGGCCTCGAAGGCGGCGCTCGGGTCGGCCGCTGCAAGCCAGTACCCGCCGGCCCGGTTGATGTGTTGGTACTTCTCGGGCGTGAACTGTCGGATCCGGTCCGTCTGGCCAGCGCTACCGACTCCGCCGGGTACGAGCGTGCGCTCTCGGATCCGCGCGACCGTGGTTCGGAACCGATTGTCAGTGATCACCGTGATCTCGGTTCCCACGTCGACGACCATCGGGCTGTCGCCGAGCACGAGGTACTCGGCCTGGTCTCCGCTGACCTTTAGCGCGCAGACGGTTGATGCGGCCGTGGCCGGGTTTGTGAGGTCGCATCGCCCGCCGTGATCGTCGCGTACGGCGTCGATGGCGTCCGCGAGCATCGGTGGTAGAGCCGTCTCGGGATTGGCCGAATAGGCCGAGTAGAGGTGCGCCACCAGACGGCGTACATACCAGGCTGGGCCGTGGACGCAGCCGGTGTCTATGCCGTGCGGCTGGGTTACGCCATCAAAGACGGCGACGAGGTTTCCAACCGCCAGTGCATAGTCCTCGTTCGTGCAACCCGGCGCGGCGACCGTGGCGAATCGAACCTCCATCATGCCGAGGGCTCCGTCGTCGCTTCGTCGTCCCAGTCGTATCGCAGGGTCCATAGTGCGCCCGGCATGACGTGGATGCAGACCTCGATCGGTCGATCTCGTTCGGTGTACGCCACGTGCCAGATCTCAAACACCGGCTGGGTCGCCTCGATCTCCAAGGTGCGCTGTTCGACGTCGTCGGGCAGCCGGACGGTCACGTCCTCGCTGAAACGAGCCGGTGGATAGCCGAGTCCCGTCAGCCGGGAGTACGAGCCGCCTAGGCCGGTATCCTCGCGCAGCAATGCCGCGCTCCCTTTCGCGATGGACCAGGGGTAGTACGAGTCGGCGATCTGGGTCGGTTCGCCGTTGGCGTAGAAGACGCGGCGGCGTACGAGGGCGTCCTCGCCTTTACGGAGTCCGAGGATCTTCGCCACCTGTTCAGGGCTCTTCACCCGGCCGATCTCACGGTACTTGGTGACCGAGGACAGACTGAGCTTGCGTGCTTCGACTTCGCCGGCTCCGGCGCCCTGGCTGCGAGCGGCATACCGTCGTCTCGCGTCGCGGAGGATCCTGGGGAGACTTCGGACGTACGTGCCGGATCCCCGCCGCACCTTGACGTCGCCGGAAGCTCGGAGCAGGGTGACGGCCTTGTTGATGGTCACCCGAGATACGCCGAGTTCATCGGCCAATCGGGACTCGCTCGGGAGCGGGCTGCCCGGCGGATAACTGCCGCTCTCGATACGGTTGCGCAGTTCGTCTGCAATCTGCAGGTACTGCGACTTCGGCGGTTCGATCACGGCCATCTCGTGGTCCTTGGCTCGTAGGACGTCTTACCCGTACCCTACGTGATCCCCAATCAGTCGCATAGCTGAGGGCACGTAAGACGTCTTGCGCGCTGCCGGGCCGTCGAGCTACTATCCTGTACGCAAGACGTCATACGTCTTACGTAGGGGGTGGGAACGGTGCGCGCCGGCAGGTTCGGGGATCGCCCGGTGGGTGCGGTGACGCTGGTGGAGACGCCGGTGTCGCGTTCGTACGCGCGGAAGGCGCGTATCGCCTTCTACGTGGTCACGGCCGTGGTCGGTGGGCTGGCCGCGATCGTGTTGTCGACCCGGCTGCCGCTGCTGGCGGCGGTGGTGGTCGGTGTCCTGCTGGGCGCCGTGGCGGGGTTCGTGGTGGCGGTGGTGGTACGGGCGTGGCCGGTGTTGCGGGCGTTGTGGCACTGGTCGGTCGAGATCGCTGCGGCTGTTGCGGTGGTGGCGACCGCCGACTGGCTGGCGTCGGTCACGCACCCGCTGATTGTGCTGGCCGTGCTGGCGGCACCGGTTGCCGTAGTTGGTCTGGTACCGCCGATGGGCCGTCGGGTGGTGGCGATGGCCCGGTGTGTGGTGGTGCGACACCGGCTGCGGCTGTGCTTTGCGGAGTTCATCCGCGCGGCGAACCGGGTACACCCGGGCAGTCTGCCGCTGATCCTTATCGCACGGCCGACCCCGGCCGGGCAGCGGGTGTGGGTGTGGCTGCGCCCTGGCCTGGACCTGGCCGATCTGGAGGGCAAGACCGGCCGGATGGCGGTGGCGTGTTGGGCGGATGAGGTGCGGGTGGTGCGGGCCTCGGCCCGGTACGCGGCGCTGATCCGGGTGGACGTCGCCTGTCGGGATCCGCTGGCTGCCGACGTGGCGGCTGATCCGTTGTTGCGGCTGGTGCCCGCCCCGGACGACCGCGACGACGAACAGCCGATGGCGGTGCTGCACCCGGCCTCGGGTTTGGACCTGCCCGACGTGCCGGAGCCGGTGGTGGATCTGCGCAGTGCGCGCCGCTGACCGCTTCCGTCCCGGCCGGACCGTGTCCGGGCGGGGTGGTGGCCGCCAGATCCGGCGACCCGAACGACAACCAAGGAGAAGTCTGCGATGGCGGGAGACACCGTGGTCACGGTGCAGGGCAACCTGGTCGATGACCCTGACCTGCGCTACACCGACGCTGGTGTGGCGCTGGCGAAGATCACCGTGGCGTCCACGCCGCGGGTGCTGGACCGCGAGACCAACCAGTGGCGGGATGGGGACCCGCTGTTTCTGACCTGCACGGCGTGGCGGGAGCTGGCCGAGCACATCTCCGAGTCGCTGCGTAAGGGCACCCGGGTGGTGGTCACCGGCCGGCTGCGGCTGTCGCGGTGGGAGACCGAGGCGGGGGAGAAGCGTTCGGCGTACGGGCTGGACGTGGACGACATCGGCCCGTCGCTGCGGTTCGCCACCGCCAAGGTGTCTCGGATGACCCGCGGCGGAGGTGCCGGCTACGGCGCGGACGTGCCGCCGGATGACGTGTGGGCGCAGGCCAGCCCCGCCCGGCCCACCACTGCCCCGCCCGCCCAGCCGGGCGCTGGGCCGGCGGGCCAGTCGGCCTTGTTGGCTGTGGTCGCGTAAGCGGGGTGCCGATGATGCCTATCTTGACCGCGATTGCCACCGGCGACCCGGACGAACCGGCTGCCAACGTGACCGGCATCGACCCGGACGGCTACCTGGTTACCGATCCTGCCACCCGGGGCGTTGGCGAACTTGGCCCGGCCGCTGTTCCGTTGGGCCCGGTGCTATCCGTCTTCGACCCGATGTTCATCGGGATCGACGAGTTCGGGCATCCCGTGTACCTGCCGATGATCTACCGCAACATTCTCATCGGCGGCGAACCCGGCTCGGGCAAGTCCGCCCTGCTCAACCTGCTGGTGGCGCATGCGGCGTTGTCGCTGGACTGTCGACTGTGCCTGGTCGACGGCAAGCGGGTGGAGCTGGGCCAGTGGCGCGACTGCGCCGACGCGTTCGCGGTGAGCCTGGACCAAGCGCTGGCCACCCTGCAACGGCTGCAAACCGTGATGGACAACCGCTACGCCTACCTGGACGCGCAGCGCCCGAGCCGGCGCAAGGTGACGCGTGACGACGCGTTCCGCCCGATCCTGCTCGCGGTGGACGAGATCGCCTACTACTCGGCCACCGTCGGAGACCGCAAGACGCAGGAGCTGTTCTCCGCGTGGCTGCGGGACCTGGTCGCCCGGGGCCGCGCCGTCGGGGTGATGGTCGCGGCGGCCACTCAACGACCGTCATCGGACATCATCCCCACCTCGCTGCGGGACCTGTTCGCGTGGCGGTTCGCCGGCCGCTGCACCACCGACGTCTCGTCGGACATCGTGCTGGGCCACGGCTGGAAGGACCGGGGCTGGTCGTCCAACACGATCAGCCCGAACAACCCCGGCGCCGGCCTGCTGATCGCCGAGGGCGGCACCCCGCAACTGGTCAAGACCGCCTACCTGTCCGATGTGGACTGCGCCCGGATCGCCGGCTACGCAGCCGATATTCGCCGTACTGCCCGGCTCGCTGACCGCCCGTCAGGTGGGGAGCGTGTGGCGTGAGCGTCTACGTCGACAACGCCCGCATTCCTGCCCGGATCGGGCGAATCACGGCCCGGTGGTCGCACCTGACCGCCGACACCCGTCCGGAGCTGTACGCGTTCGCGACCGGCATCGGACTGCGCCGCGAGTGGTTGCAGGTGTGCAAGAACCGCGTCGGCTGCACCATCGCGGAAGACTGCGTGCACCGGCACTTCGACGTCACCGACGCCAAGCGAGCGCAGGCGATTGCGGCCGGTGCGGTCGAGATGGATCTACGGCAATGGCAAGGGATCATCCAGGCTCGCCGCACCGAGCTCGGTGGTGCCTCATGAACGCCTTGGCGCCGATTCGTCACCGGTCACTACACCCGCGTCTGGCTCGGCGTCGCCCGGCGGGACATCCGGACTGGTGCGCCGCCGACCACCGCTGCGGCCTGGGCGAGCACCGGGCCGAACCGGTCACCCTGACCGTGCCTGGCCGTGGGGTCGTGGTGCTGACCCGGGTCCTGGCGGCTGATGGCCGCCAGCACGTGGAGATCCGCACCGACGTGGCCTTGGCCGCAGGTGATGGCGCAGCCCGGGCGCACCTGACGCACATCCTCATCGAACTGGAAGGGCATCTGCGGCGGGTGGTCCGCCAGTCGCACGTACGGACCTGACTGCTTCCGTGCCGGCCGGGCTCGTGTCCGGCCCGGGCGGTGGCCGCCAGGCCAAGACCGACAACACCGGGCTCTGCCTCCCAAGCACGTCCGGTGTTGCCGGCCCTCCCACAACCCTCGGAAGGGAGCGGTTGCGATGCACCCTACCCAACTCCGGGTCTCTGGCCCGAACGAACCCACCGCGCGCCGGGTCGACGGCAAGTCGGAGACGGACGCGGACCGCAGGTTCTTCGACCTGCGCGAAGCCGGCTACACCGGCCCGATCGACCAGGACCGCCACTCGGTTGACGACGTCGACCAGTGGGTGGACCAGCAGCGGCCGTGGACCGTTCCGGTCGAGCCGTCCCCGTGTCTGGCCTGCGGTGACAGCGTGCCGGTGCTGCGATCGTGGGACGAGCTGCTGTGCCCGGACTGCGTCACGCTGCCTATTGACGTCGTGGCGGACTCGGCGGATGAGGCGTGCCGGTACGACGGCTGCGAGGTCTGCGGCGTCACCTACTCGTTCGGCCCGTCACCGTGGTCGACCTGTGGTATCTGCGCCGGTGCGCCGGTCGGAACCGATGCGGTCGTCCCAACCTGGGCCGGTCGCGTGACGGTGCCGGTGTCGACCATTCTGCGGGCGGCGGCGACCTACCTGGACCGGCATGGCTGGGTCCAGGGCGCTTACTACGACGGCACGGCCGTGGTGTTCACCCCACCGGCGTGCCTGGTCGGCGCGATCGGCTTGGTCTGCTACGGCGGTCCGGTCGACGCTCCGGCGCAGCACTTTGACGACCCGGGCTTCGCCGAGTTCGAGGCGGCCGTGGCGTACCTGGATCGCTACCTGTCCGACCGGTTCCCGGTCCGCGCCGGGGGCGAGGGGTTCGCCACCGCCTACGACTTCAACGACGCCAAGGGCCGCACCGAAGCGGAGGTCGTCTGGACGCTGGTCGAGGCGGCCGATGACTGGGAGCGGGACCACCCGCGCCACGCGGACTACCCGCACGAGCCGGGCAACCTGTACGACTGCCCGGCATGTGAGGCTGCCTGCTTGTGCACGGACGGGTTCGTCTGCGTGCGCTGCGCCATCGACGCCGACGCTCCTTGGTCGGCCCCGGGTGGTGACGCATGAGCAAGAACACCGTCAGGTCCGGCCTGACAGCCGGCCGCGCCAAGCGCGGCAAGCGTGTCGTGGAGAACCCGGAGTATGTGGCGTTCACCCGGCGGATTCTGGCCGGGTTGGCGCGTCGGATCGCCTCCGGTGACGTGGAGGCCCTGGCGTCACTTCGGTCGCTGACCGACGAGGTGGACTCGTGCACCCGCACGGCGATTCGTGGGCTGCGCGAGTTCGGCTACTCGTGGTCGGAGATCGCCTCCCGCCTCGGGATCAGCCGGCAGTCGGCCCATCAACGCTGGGGCGACCCGGGCGAGTCGGGCGGCCTGGACCGCCGTCTGGTCCGTGGTGCGGCTACGGCTACGAGCGCCGCGACGACGTGTGCCCCACGTTGGCCGTGGTGTGGCCGCTGCTGCACCAGCGTCGCCACGACGACAAGGCCGCGATCGACCGGCTGACCTCCGCCCAACACGCCGACCTGGTCAACTCCCGGGCCGTTGCCGCGATCAGCGCGGCTGCCCGTAGGTCGGCCCGATCCGCACGTCCGAAGGCGCGTCCCGAGTCGGGGCCGAGCCTGTTGGACCTGGTCGACGGGGCGGGTGCGTGATGGCCACAACCACCACCCGAACCGTCGTGTCGCGTCCGGCCGCAGTACCGGCTGGCCGCGTGGTCTTGGACTGGTCGGGCCTCGACGGCGAGGAACCGGCCCGGCTGGGACCGCTGGCCCCGTGCCAGCACTGCGGGCAACCGGCCCTGCTGCGGCACCCGGTCACCCGCCGGCCCTGTCACAAAATCTGCGCCGAAGCGGCGATCAACGCACGCCGCTCCTCCCGCACCCGGGGAGGTGGCGCATGAGCCAGCTCGACTGTCCACAGTGCACCAACGGCTGCCCGGGTAACGACTACAACGGGTACGCCGACCCGGGCGCGTTCGGCCGCTGCGGCTGCCCGTGTCATCGGCGCGGCGTCGCAGCCGGCAACACGGCGGCCGGCATCACGGCGACCTTCATCGATGGCTCTCGGGTCACGATCGTCGCCCGGGGTACCGATGGTGAGGGTCGCCAGCAATACGCCTACCGCCTCATCCAACCTGGCACTCCGCGTACCGTGGCCGCCGGTGACGACCTGCGTTCCGGGGTCGGCGACGCGGTGAACTGCTCCCGGGCGCTTGCCGCCTGGGTCGGTTTCGCTAGCGCCGACGCTGAAACCTACGCCGTCACCATGTCCGGCGACGCCATGCAGGAGTGGGCCTACCAGCACGACGACGAGCTGTCTATGCTCGCCGTCGAGCTGGAGGAACAACAGACCCAAATCCTCGACCCCGCACGGTCGCCGGGTGGTGGTGCCTGATGGCCATCACCGGAACCGTTTACCTGCTGCATTTCGACCGTCCGTACGTCCACGCCGGGCACTACACCGGCTGGACCACGGACCTGCCGTCCCGGCTGGCTGACCACGCCGCCGGACGTGGTGCCCGCCTGCTGGCGGTCATCGCGGCGGCCGGCATCGGCTGGCAACTGGCCCGCACCTGGCCCGGCACCCGCTCCCTGGAGCGGGCGCTCAAGCGCCAGGGCGGCGCGTCGCGCCGCTGCCCCATCTGCGGCATCAGCCCCCGAACCCCGTCCGGAGGTCTGTCGTGACCGATCGCATCAAGGTGCCCGGTCGTGGCTGGGCCTACGCCGGGGTCACGCTCGGAGGTCTGGTTTCGATCGCCGCGAACGTCACCCACACCTATGTTCCGCCGGCCGGCACTGCTGCCGACTGGCACCCGGCTCGGATGGCGATCGTGTTCGCCTTCTGCTGGCCGGTGTTTCTGTTCGTCGCGATCGAGATCCTGGCCCGGACGCCGTGGCCGAGGGCGTGGAACTGGATGCTGCTGCGCTGGCTCGGGCTGACCCCGGTCGCGCTGGTGGCCGCGTTCGTGTCCTACCGGCACCTGTCCGGGCTGCTGCTGCACTACGGCGAGGAACCGCTCGCCGCCTACACCGGGCCGCTGGCGGTCGACGGGCTCATGGTGATGGCCACCGGCGCACTCATCGCCACCAGCCGCCACCGCAGCACCGTCCCCGCACCCGGCCCGATCCCTGCGTCCGTCCCGGTCGCCGTACCTCAGGCGCCGCAAGGCGCCCCGGCGACCCCAAACAGCAAGCCGTCCATCGTGGACACTCCACCGGTACCTCGACCGGCCCCGAAGCCGGCCGTGCCGGCGGTCCCGGTGCCGGCCCCGGTCGCGCCGACCCCGGCCGACGTGGCCACCCGGATCACCAAGCCCCACACCAGCACCCCGGCAACCCCGGCCGCCGCGACCGGCGCCGGTACCCGACCCACCCGCACCCGAGCGGGCAAGCCCACGCCAACCGCAGCCAAGCAGGCACCGGCGACCACCGACACCCCTGTCACCGAGTCGCACGCTGCCCAGCTCACCCTGCCGGTCGCGCCGGACCTGCTCACCCGGGCCGCCCAGGTGGCGAAGGAGTACCGCACCAGCCACGGCACGCCGATCACCGCCGGCCAGCTGGCCGTGCGGCTGAAGGTGACCTCCGAGCAGGCCGCGCAGGCCCTGGCCGTGCTCGACCTGCACCCCGACAACCCAACCACGCCGATCCAGACCGTCAACGGCCGCCCCACGAAGGAACCCCGGTGACTGTCTCGACGCTGACCGCCGTACCCGAAGCATCCGCTTCGGGTACGGCCCCATGCGCCGAGCCATCCGCATGCGACCCATCCGTACCCGCGAGGTGAGCACATGAGACACCCTTTGTCAACCCCAGTTTCAAGCAGCGAGCTTGGAGGGCTGGTCGACCCGGCCGAGGGCGCGGTTGCGGTTGGCGACGTGGACGCTCTCGTCATAGGGCACACCGTTGGTCAGGCAGTGCCAGAGGATCTCCAGCCAGCGGTTACCCAGGGCGCGCAGGGCGGCGTGGTGTTTCTTGCCGCGGTTACGCTGCGTGTCGTAGAACTCCCGCGCCCAGCCGGAGTGGCGCAGGCTGGTGAATGCCCACTGCTGTACCGCCTCGGCGAGGTAGCGGTTGCACGCCAGCCGGGAGGCCACGACCAACTCGCTCTTGCCGGAACGGCGGGTGACCGGGGCCTTGCCGGCGTAGCATTGCAGCGCGTTCGGCGTGTCGAATTGTCCGATCGCGTCGCCGATCTCTCCGGCGATCCTGGCGGCGAGGCGGTCTCCGAGCCCTGCAAAGCTGAGGTAGATCTCGCCGCCAGGGACCGCCGGCCCCCGCTGGTCGCCCGGTTGCTTGGCCCGTCCTCGGCGCCGGTCGCCGAGCAGCAGCTCGCCCATGCGCCGTTCCCAACTGCGGCGTTGCTCACGCAGCAGCAGCAACTGGGCGCAGGCCAGCCGGATCGTGTCGGCCTTGGCGCGGACCAGGTAGTCGCGGGCCTGGAAGTGCTCACCGGCCAGGGCCTGGGTGACGCGGTCGGCGAACCGGTGCGGCCAGCCATGCCTGGCCGCGCGGGCCAGCGCCTCGATCTCCTCGCGGCCGGCGGCGGCCAACTCGCCGGCGGTGGGCCAGCGTCGCAGCAGCTTGAGCACGACCGGGCTGCCCAGCTCATCGCCGGCGATGACCAGCGCGGCGGGGAACGTGGCGGCCAGGTCCGCGCGCAGCCGGTTGAGCAGGCGACGCTCGTCACGGGCGGCGCGTACGTCATCACGGGCGATCGCGCGCAGTTCCCCGGCCATCTCCCCGTGCGGCACGAGGGCCCGCAGCTCGGTGTACTGATCGAGGGCCAGCAGGCAGGCGATCCGGGCGTCCTCGGCGTCGTCCTTCTTCTTCGCCGGGCCACGACGGCGGGCCACCAGGTCCGGGTTGACCGGCAACACCGTGTATCCGGCGTCGACCAGGGCCTCGACCAGCAGCCCGTGCCGGGTCTCGATGACCACCCGCACCTCGGCCGGGTCCGGCTCCAGCGCCGCGATCCGCGCGACCAGCGCCGCCACCGCAGCCGGGGTGTGCTCCACCCGCGCGACCTCGAACACGCCCCCACCCGGCCGGCCCAGGGCCACCAGATGGAACTCCTCCGCCCAGTCGATACCCACCCCAAGCATCGCACCACCTCTTCACGTCGTGACCGTACGTATCCGGTGAAGGCGCGGCGCCGTGCTGATGGACCAGTCCTCGCGGGACGACACCCTTGTGGGCGTCGGGCCTTCAAGGCCGCCCTCCCGGGACGCCGTCTCATCTCAGTCCTCACAGGACAAGCACCGCAAGCGTTCCCGGAAGGGGACCTCTGATGAAGGAAGGTAGTGCCATCAGCACCCCCACCATCCCGACCCCGGCCAACGCCGCCGATCCGCGTCCGGGTTCGCGGGCCGCCCGGCTCGCGGTGCCGCGCGGCATCGACGTGCTCAAGCAGCTCGCCGCCGAGCACGGCGTGTGCGCCCGCCCGATCACGCTACGTCGTACCGACCTTGCCACTGGACAGACGGAACTGATCGACCTGCCCTGCGGCGCGACCCGGGAGGACAAGTGCCCCACCTGCGCCCGACGTGCGAAACGGCTGCGGCAGGTCCAGATCCGCGAGGGCTGGCACCGCCCCGATGAACCCCACCCCGGGCCGAACCCGGTCAGCGAGGAGCAGCGGGCGCTGATCGTGCTGCGGGCACACTACGAGTTCGCCCGCGACCAGCTTCTACGCGGCGACGTCCCCGGTGACACCGTGGAGCAGAAGACCATCGAACGGGCCCGCCAGCTCGCCGACCTGGACGAGGCCATCGTTCAGGTGGAGCGGGCCATCGCGGCCGAGGGCCTACGCGGCCGGGTCGCCCCACCCCACGACGATGAGGACCAGGACGAGCAGGATGGCGAGGGGTCGACTCGGCGGACCCGCTCCACCCGACGCCGTCAGGACGTGCCGGACCTGCCCCGTCAGAAGGTCGACCATCGCACCATCGGCCGCACCTACCTCCGCCCGGACGGCACGCCACGGCGGCCGTCGATGTGGCTGACGCTGACCCTGGACTCCTACGGCCCGGTGCACGGTATCCGCAAGGCGACTAATGGTCGGTCGATCCCGTGCGCCTGTGGCGCCCGCCACCGTCCCGACGACGCGGTCTGCGGCGTGGCCATCGACCTCGACACGTACGACTACCGTCGCGCCGCGTGGGACGCCGTGCACTTCCCCCGGCTGCTGGACCGCTACTGGCAGAACCTGCGCCGGGCGGTGGGCTGGAACGTGCAGTACGCCGGCTGCGTCGAGCCGCAGAAGCGCTTGGCCCCGCACGCGCACTTCGCGATCCGCGGCACCGTTCCCCGGGCGATGCTGGAACGCGTCGCTGCCGCAACCTACCACCAGGTGTGGTGGCCATCGGCGGCCGAACCCCAGTACGGCCCGGATCGGCTGCCGGTCTGGGACCCCGACCGGCGCGCCTGGGTCGACCCGGACAGTCGCCTGCCGCTGACCACCTGGACCGACGCGCTGAGCGGCCTCGACACCGACACCGATGCTGAGCCGGTGCACGTGGTCCGCTTCGGCCCGCAGGTCAAGGCCAAAGGCGTCGACCCCGGCTCCAAGGACGTCGGCCGCACCGTCGGCTACATCACCAAGTACCTGACCAAGAACAGCGCCGACTGCCACCAGGCCACCACCGACGCGCAACGCGACCACATCGACCGGCTCTGGCAGGAGCTGCGCATCACCCCGTGCTCGGACCGGTGCGCGAACTGGCTGCTGTACGGCATCCAACCCAAGAAGGCACACACGAAGCTGCGACCCGGCAACTGCAAGGGCCGGGTTCACCAGCGGGCCACGCTGGGCATCGGTGGGCGCCGCGTCCTCGTGTCGCGCGACTGGTCGGGCAAGACGCTGGC
>WNGB01007965.1_pt1 | contig 26001 bp, 35 predicted proteins | sample 5400681 | NCBI WGS metagenome assembly WNGB01 (sample SAMN13153367, study PRJNA577476) | soil metagenome | isolation source: 115 cm soil or saprolite under grassland replicate 2 | place: USA:California | collected 2016-06-15
GAGGCGCCGCAAGACGCGGCGCCTCTTGCAGTGAACGGGAGACTAACCCATGGCGGGTCGCCGGTAGGCATCCGCCTGTCCGGCTTCCTGGTCCTCGTACTCCTGCGTGTGGTCGAGCGCCGAGCGATCTTTCAGCATGACCACGGCGACGAAACCGATCACGCAGCACAGGAGGATGTAGAGGCTGATCATGTACGGGTTCTTGGCGGGAAGGAATGTCTCGCCCGCCCAGATCCTGGTCGCGATATACGGCGCCGGACCGCCGGCCACGATCGACGCGAGCTGGTAGCCGAGCGATGCGCCGCTGTAGCGAAGCCGGCCGGTGAAGCTCTCGGCGATCAGCGACGCCTGAGGGCCGTACTGGATATCGTGCGGGATCAGCGATAGCGCGATCACCACGAATATGACCAGTGGGATCGCGGTGCTGTAGAGGCCGAAATAGACGAAGCCCCAGATCGCCATCACGACGATGCCGGCCATGTAGACGGTCTTTCGTCCGACGATGTCGGACAGGTGGCCGAAGAAGGGGATGGCAAAGAACGAGACCACCGCGGCGGCGCTCACCGCCCAGGTCAGGAACGGCCGGTCGAGCTTGGTCGCCGCCAGTCCGAACGTGAAGACAAAGGTGGTGAACAGGTAGAAGGGCGCCTGCTCCGGGAGCCGCAGCAGCGCGCTGAGGATGATCTCCCTCCAGTTGCGCCGGACGACCTCGGTGATGGGCCTCTGCTCGATCCGGTGCTCGGACATCAACGCCTGGAACACCGGCGTTTCGAGGATGCCCAGTCGGATGTAGAGGCCGACGCCCACCAGCACGATGCTGAGGAGGAAGGGAATCCTCCAGGCCCAGGCTTCGAATGTCGCCGAGCCCGCGAGCGTGACTGTCACAGCGGTGATCGCCGTCGAAAGCAGCAGGCCCACCGGGACGCCGAACTGCGGCCAGCTCCCGAGGAATCCCTTTCGCTTCTGGCTGCCCCACTCCATCGACATCAGCACTGACCCGCCCCACTCACCGCCGACGCCGATGCCCTGGCACAGCCGGAAGAAGACGAGCAGCACGGCCGCCCACAGACCAAGCGTCGAGTACGTGGGCATGACACCGATGAGAAACGTCGCGATCCCCATCAGCAAAAGCGTTGCGATCAGGGTCGCCTTGCGTCCGATGCGGTCGCCGTACGTGCCGAACAGCCAGGCGCCGATCGGGCGGGCCAGAAAGCCGACGAAGAAGATCGCGTAGTTGTTGAGGGTGCCGGTCAACGGGTCCGACTTCGGGAAGAACAGATGTGGGAAAACGAGTGCGGCCATCGTCCCGAAGAGGAAGTAGTCGTACCACTCGATCGACGTGCCGACGGTGCTCGCCACCACCGCCCGCAACATCTGTTTACGGCGTTCCGCGGGCGCCATGGACACCAAACCAGCCGAGCCGACTGTGTTTGCCATATTCACATACCCCCCACAACACAGGCGTTTGAACGCCTGCAGCTAATTAATTCTTTAGCAGGTTCGTGGAGCGTGTGCTGAGCCACGTGGCCTCGGCTTCGCCGATCGGCGTCGACGGCGGGCCGTTGCGGAACGGCCAGATCTCCTCGGCGATGCGGCGCCAGTTGGCGGTCGCGTTCAGGCTCCCCAGCACCGCGTACAGGCCGAGGTTGATGCGCTGCATGATCACGTAGGCGCGAGGCACGTCCGAGTACGGCGCCAGCGGTCCGCGCGCGTCGAAGAAGCGGCGCACGATCGCCGATGCATACGCGGGCGTGATCGTCATCGGCGCGTCCTGCAGGACCGTGCCGTAGAACTGTCCAAACCTGTCGACGACCGTCTGCGTCGGCACGGGCGCGCCGGCGCGCAAAAATCCCGCCCGCTCGAGCGCTGCGCGAAAAGCGTCGTAGTCCTTCTCGAAGACCAGGAACCGGACCGCGTCGATCAGCGGCGCCAGGTCGTCGTCCGCGAACAGCTTGGTCAGGCCGAAGTCGAGGAACGTGACGCGTCCGCCGCGGTGGAACAGGTAGTTGCCCGGGTGTGGATCGCCGTTGAAAGCGTGCAGGCGGTAGAGGCTGCGGAAGACGAACCGGTGAATCGTCTCGGCCGCGAGGTCCTTCTCGTGCTGGCCCCAGGTGAGCAGCTCGTCGAAGGTCGCGCCCGACACGAGCTGGCTGGTCAGGACACGCGCGGTGCTCAGCTCGTCGAGCACGTGCGGCACACGGATGACCGGATGGCCGTCGTAGTAACGCGCAAACATCTCCTGGCTCTCAGCCTCGCGGATGTAGTCGACCTCCTCCTGGAGGCGCTCGCCCAGCTCGTCGACCAGGGAGCGCGTGTCGAGGCCGGGGAAGGCGGCGCCGACGATTCGCCGCAGCAAGCCCACGTTGCGCAGGTCGGAGGTGATGCTGCGCGCGATCCCGGGGTACTGGACTTTGACCGCGACGGCGCGGCCGTCGCGGGTGATGGCGCGGTGCACCTGACCGATCGATGCGGCGGCGAAGGGCAGCGGATCCCACTCCGCGAAGACGCGCTCCGGGGCGTCGCCGAGCTCCTCGACAATGACCGACGCCGCCAGCGCCGGCGTCATAGGTGGTGCTTTGTGCTGGAGTCGTGACATCGAGGCGCGGAACGTCGCCGGCATATCCTCGTAGATGTAGCTCGCCATCTGGCCGAGCTTCATCAGGACGCCCTTCATCGAGCCCAGCTCTTCGGCCACCTCGTCCGCGGAGCGCAGCGCCAGGTCATGGCGAAGCTCACCGCGACGTTCGACCGATGCGAAGAGCAGCCGCGGCGAGCGGGCGACGTACCGGCCTCCGATGCGCAGGGCAAGCCGCGCCAGGGCGGCGCCGCGGCCGACGCGTCCCTGCCGCATCGCCGAAGAGGTCGCACTCATGCGCGCATGCGGAGCTCGATCCGCCGCCGCGCCTCGAGCACGCCGGGCAGCGACTCAAACGCGAGGTCGAGCGCCCCGAGCAGCTGGCGCACCGACTCACGCTCCATCAGCTCCGCCGGCGGAGCCTTGTAGCCGTACATCTCTCGTGCCCAGTCGGGCAGCGTACCGACCGCGACCTGGCCCAGGTCATGCCACAGGTCGCGCATCTCCGCGTCCAGCTCCGGCGGATCGAGGACGATCGCGATCGCCTCCTTGGCGGCCGGTGTGGCCTGCCGCAGCTCGACCGACTCGATGTACTCGCGAAGCGAGCTGAGCGCCGCCGGAACATCCTCCGCGGGCACGCCGACGATCTCCGCGAAGCGCACCATCTCGGCCACGTACCGATCGGTGTCGGCGGGCTCGAGTGGCCGCCCATAACGCTGGACGACAGTGATGATCGACTCGACCATCGCCGCGTGGACCCAGAGCAGGAGCGCCGGGTCTTCGGCGCTGTACGGAAGCCCGGTCTCGGGGTCGGTGCCGCGTACGTGGACGTGGACCTTGCGCACCCATGCCGCGGCCGCCAGGGCGGAGGCGGTGTCCCCGTAGGTGGTCGTCAGCAGGTAGCTGCTCGTGGCCGCCAGGCGCCCGAACGGGTCCTGCCGCCAGCTGCTGTGCTGCGCCACCCCGGCCATGGCAAGCGGATGCAGGGCCTGGACCATCAGCGAGCGCATCCCGGCCAGCGGGAAGCAGCGGTCGCGATTGACCCGCCAGACGATGCTCCGCGGGCCGAAGAGGCCGTCGTCCCTGGGATGCTCGGGGACGGCGCGTTGATAGGCCCTGGCCAGGGGTTCCAGCGGTCTGAGTCGGGCCGTCTCCATCGCGGAAGACGATACCGAGGCTAGGCCAGAACTTCCTGCCTTTTGGAGAGGTGGCCGATCGCCTGCTGGCGGACGTCGGCGAAGCCATCCGTCAGCCCCTTCCGCAGGATGCGTGCGCATGCCGCGGAGGAGTAGAGCCGCGGGATGAACACGAAGTCCGCCCCTGCCTCGTAGAACTTCAGGGCCTGCGGTATGTGTTCGGTCGTGAGCACCACGCGGGCCTCGGGAGCCAGCGACTTGACGCTACGCAGCAGCCTCAGGTTGCTGGTCCCCCGCAGAACGTCGTCGGTGATGCTCGAGACAACGAGCTCAGCGTGCTCGACGCCCGCGTGGCGCAGCGTGTCCGCGTGCGCGATGTCGCCATACACGACCTTGATGCCCTTGCGGCCGAGCTCACGCATCACCGTCGGGTTGAAGTCGATGACCTGGATCTTCTGGATGAACTCTCGCGCCTCTTCGGCGTCGCCTTCGTGCTCGAACTCGTAGAGGATCGAGCTGGTGTCGCGGAAGAAGCCGAGGAAGATGACAGGCTTGTGCTCCTCGGCCTCCTCCTCCTTGCCGGCCGCCTCCAGGTCCCGAAGGCCGATGGCCTTGAACCATCCTGCGAGCAGCTTCTGGATGGGATGGCTGAAGTTGATCATGTAGGTCGAGATGACCGAGGTGAGCGCAAAGCTGATGATCACGATGGTGAGCACGTCTTGCTTGATCTGGCCCATCGTCAGCCCGAGGGAAGCGATCACGATCGAGAACTCGCTGACCTGGGCCAGGTTGATCGCGGGGACGATGCTGGTTCGTAACCCGAGGCGGAGGGCATAGAGAATCGGCACGACGACGACTCGGCTGACGATGACGAACAGCGACGCAGCCAGTGTCAGCTCCAGGACCTGCAAGCTGGGGATCGTGATCTGCATTCCCAGGGCGACGAAGAACAGGGTCACGAAGAAGTCGCGAATGCTCACCGCCTTGGCGACCACGTCGACGTTGTAGGGAAACGTGGACAGACTCACCCCGGCGATCAGGGCGCCCATCTCACGTGAGAGTCCGATCAGGCTCGCCGCCCCGGCGAGGAAGAAGCACCAGCCCAGCGCGGAGACGAGCACGAGCTCGGGCGCCTTGGCGATCGACCGGAAGAGATACGGCAGCGCGTACTTGGCAAGCGCGAAGCCCGCAACCACGAGGATGGCTCCACGCAGCAGCGAGCCGAGCAGTGGCCCGAGGTTGGGGTTGAGGATGTTCGGCTGCACGGCCAGCATCCCGACCGCCCACAGGTCCTGGATGACGAGCACGCCGAGCGTGATCCGGCCTGGCAGGGTATCGAGCTCGAACTTGTCGTTCAGGATCTTGACCACGACCAGGGTGCTCGACAGGCTCATGCAGGCGGCCAGGTAGAGAAGCGCCGAGTTGCCCTCCTCGTTGCGCACTCCGATGACGGCGAAGAAAGCGAAGCCGAGGGCGATGCAGATCGGGACCTGCAGCGCTCCGGTGAGCAGCACCGCCGTCCCGCCCGAGGCCATCTTCCGGAGATCGATCTCGAGCCCGATCACGAAGAGCAGCAGGATCAACCCGATCTCGGCGACGATCTCGATGCTCTCGCGGTCGTTGACGAGCTTCAGACCTATGTTGGGGCCGATGATGACCCCGGTCGCGAGGTAGGCGATGATCAGCGGCTGCTTGAACCGCCACGTGATAGCGGCGATCAGCGCGGCGGCGCCCGTGCAGATCCCGATGCTCGACAGGAGGTCGCTGGGTACGTTCACGAGGCGACGGTGATCGGCTCGATCGAGGGCACCGTCGTGTTGGGGTCGGCGAGGATCAAAAAGCGCGGGTTGTGGAGTCCGTCGACCAGGCTGTCGATGAGCTGTTCCGAGGGCTCCGCTCCTTCCTCCAGGTCCTCGGTCGGTCGCAGCAGGCGACCCAGGCCGCGCGACCGCGTGTTCTGCCCGATGCGCGGTCCCGCGGTCCCGGTGCAGTACAGGGAGACGTTGACGCCCGTGCCGCTGACAGCCGAGGCCAGGCTCTTCGTGAACGAGGCGAGCGCGACCTCGCCGGTGTCGTACGCGATCGTCAGCGGGTCGCGCGGCGCCAGCGCGCCGGCGCTCACCGTGTTGATGATGTGGCCCGAGCCCCGCTCGGTGAGGTGCGGCAGGAAAGCCATTGTCGTGCGCACCGCGCCCAGTAGGTTGGTGTCCAGCATCCACTTCCAGTCGCCCGGCTTGATCCGCCCCAGGGGACCCCTGAGCAGCACCCCGGCCATGTTGACCAGGATGTCCACCTGGCCCATCGCCTTGATCGAATCGGAGGCGAGGGAGTGGACCGAGGAATCGCTCCGGACGTCGGTGGCCAGGGCGAGGGCGGCGTCGGCGCTGCCCAGACGCAGGATCTCGTCGACTGTACGCTCCATGCGCTCCCCATCGAAGTCGGCGACCACGATGCGTGCGCCCTGCCGGGCCAGGGCCTTGGCGGCCGTGCGCCCAATCCCACTCCCGCCGCCGACCACGACCGCCACCCGTCCCGAGAGCGCGCCGCGCGCCTGCGGCTGGTCATCCACCACAGCGGGCAATTCTATTGATCCAGGCACCGATTCAGGCCGTCACAAGCGGCAGGTCAGAGTCGGTCTTCACCACCTCCACAGCCGGGACGGCGAGCCCCAGGACGAGGAGGGTCATGCTCACGGCGAAGATGCCGTCCGAGATCCCGGACAGCCGGTGGAGGCTCGAGCCCGCGAGCTCGTCGTAGTAGCGGCTGCGCTCGTCGGGCTGGCCGGCGGGCTGTTCCACGGGTAGATTCTGGCGGCATGCCGACTCCCCGGAACGTCAGGTTCTTTGCGACCGCGGCCGAGCTGCGGGCGTGGTTCGAAGCCAACCACGACAGGGCCGATGAGCTGTGGATCGGCTACCACCTCAAGCGCAGCGGCCGTCCGTCCGTGACCTGGCAGGACGTGGTCGACCAGGAGCTGTGCTTCGGTTGGATCGACAGCGTGAGGTACTCGATCGGGGACGACTCTTCTGCGCAGCGCATCACGCCGCGGCGCAAGCGGAGCGTGTGGAGCGCGATCAACATCGCGCGCTACCAGGAGCTCGAGCGGCAGGGGCTCGTCCATCCCGCGGGTCGGGCCGCGTTCGCCAAACGAAACGAGGCCCGATCAGGCATCTATGCCTACGAGAATCGGTCGCGGGGTCTCGACGCCGCAGCGGAGGCTGAGTTCCGCAAGCACAAGCGCGCGTGGGAGTTCTTCCAGTCGCAGGCCCCGTCCTACCGCCGGACCGCCGCCTACTGGGTGGTCAGCGCGAAGCGCGGCGAGACGCGCTGGAGGCGCCTGCGTAGCTTGATCGATCACTCGAGGAAGGGCCTGCGGATTCCGCCTTTCCAGCGTTCGCCGCAGCCCGGGTCTGGACCAGTTGTTTGATCAGGTCCAGCGGCATCGGCTGGTCGAGCGGGAAACGGTACGTGCCTTTGCCGGTCATGTACCGCTTCAGATCTTCGTGCTTTGCCGCCTCGCCGACCGGGTACACACCGATGTGGTCCTTGAACGCCGAGAAGTAGATGAGCCGCCCGTGGTACTCGTAGTAGGGCATCCCGTAGCTCAGCCTTTCCTGAGCGTCCGGCGCGACCTCTCTGACCAGCTTGCGGAGAGCGCGGAGGCGCGGCCGCGCCGCTTTGGGCGCAGCCGCTATGTAGGCGTCGACCTCAGCCGACTTTCGTGTACGTGAGGTCGAAGTCGACCTTCCAGCTCGTGCCATCTTCCGAAAACTCCCATTGGCCGGCGAGCGTCTTGCCGTCACGGCTGAACTTTGCTATGTAGCGCTGGTTGAAGCCTGGGGCGTCGCGCCACATCCTCCACTCGCCCCTGGAAACTGCCGTCCGATACACCCGGTGCACGCCTCGCGAGTCGTAGTAGAGGACGGTGCACTCGTCGCCGGACTCGTCGCTGCCAATGATCTGCGTGCTGTGTGGGAAGCGGTCGTTCTCTTCGGCCGAGTCGACCCGGAAGAACTTGCCGCCCTCGGTGGGCGCGACCGTCATGTGGCCGCGCCCCTCCGAGAAGGTCTTGCTCGCAGAAGTCCACTCGCCGATGAGCGGCTCGAGCTGCTCAAGGCCTTTCTTCACTTGCCGGACTTCATCTTCTCGAGGAGCTCGGCCAGGCGCTCGACTGACTCGTCGGCGCCCTCCTGCATGCCCGACGCGACCATGCCGTCGCGGTCCATCACGGACTGGAAGACCGACTGCTCGACGAGTCTTGTCTTGTTGCCGAGTGCCTCGAACGTTGCGGTCTGCAGAGCCACGTGGCCCGGCACTCCGAGGTACTCGAACGTCTGGCAGATGCGTTCGGGCTCCTGGACGTCGTGGTTGACGCCGCGGAACTCGTGGCGCCCTCCGTCGGCCGCGACGTGGGCCACCTTCCACTCGCCGCCAGGCCGGGAGTCGAACTTTTCAATCTCGATCCCGTACCGTCGCGGTCCCCACCACTGCGCCACCAGCTTGGGGTCGGTGTACGCCTTGAACACGAGCTCGCGCGGCGCGTCGAAGACGGTGGTCGAGATGATCTCCTGCTTGCCAGGCTCGATCACGTACTCAGTCTTGGGCATGGTGGTCTCCTTGGTGCTCATCACTCTTTCTCTCCTTGATCAAATCCTGCAATACGGCGTCCAGGCGCTGGATTCGCTCGTCCCAGAACTGCCTGTACTCGCCCACCCACTCGGACGCCTCGCGGAGGCGTCCCGGCTCGAGACGGCACGGCCGCCACTGCGCGTTCCGGCTCTGCGTGATCAGGCCGGCGCGCTGCAGCACTTTCAGGTGCTTGGAGATGCCGGGCAGGCTCAGGTCGAACGGCTTGGCCAGTTCCGTGACCGAGGCCTCGCCCTGTGCGAGACGGGCCAGGATCGCTCGCCGGGTGGGGTCGGCGAGGGCTGCGAAGGTGACGCTCAGCTGGTCGTTGGCCACTGTATTTTTCTCATCAGCTAATTAACTGATGGGTAGAATACACCGGCCCACTCCAGCCGTCAAGTCCGCGGCTACGGGGGGCTTGCTAGCGGGCCGCTCTCAGCGCCGCCTTGAGGTCCGACACGCCCATGTAGGCGTTCAGCTTGCGGGCGCTGCCCGCGGACCCCGCGTAGATGTAGTCGATGTTCACGCCCGCCCGGCCGAGCTTGGCCGCCACCTTGCCGAGGGACCCTGGCGTGTCGGAGAGGGTGATCGCCAGCACCTCCTCCTCGGTGAACTGCCAGCCGTTGGCGGCGAATACCTTGCGCGCCGTCGCCGGCTTGTCGACGACCATCCGCACCGCTCCACGGCCGCCGTCGGTGGCGCCCATGAGGGCGACGATGTTTGTCTTCTTGGCGCCCAGCGCGCCGGCGATGTCACCCAGCATCCCCGGCTGGTCGGCGACCCAAAGCGTCAGCTGCCTGGCCTTTGGCATGGCTTTCCTCCTCGTCCTGAAACCGGCCCCAGTAGCGCGGTAAGTCTAGGCATGTTTAGGCGGCCTGAGGAGGTGGTAGTTCCCCAGGTGGAGCGACTCTCCAGACCCCAAAAACCAGACATGGAGGTGAGTGGAAGATGGCGATGAGTCGCTGGAGTCCAATGGGAGAGCTGGCCAGCTTGCACTCGGCGATGGACAAGCTGTTCAGCGACTTCTTCGGTTCGCCGATCGCCGGGAACGTGATCGAGGGACGCACCTGGTACCTGCCCCTGGACATCGTGGACAAGGGCGACACCTACCAGGTGAAGGCCGCGATTCCTGGCTTCAAGCCTGAGGAGGTCGAGGTCACGTTCAGCGACGGCATGCTGAACATCATGGCCCAGCACAAGCAGGAGTCCGAGTCCAAGCAAGGCAGCTACCTGCGCCGCGAGCTGACGTACGGCAATCTCGCACGAAGCGTGCAGCTGCCCGGCGACATCAAGGAATCCGACATCAAGGCCAGCTTCGACGCCGGCATGCTGACGGTCGAGGTTCCGAAGGTCCCGGCCGCCGAGCCGGTGAAGATCCCGATCACCGGCCGCTCCGAGAAGCAGCTGATCGGCGCGAGCTCGGAAAAGTAACCCCCATGTGTAGGGACCGCGCGTGAGCGGTCCCTGCCGCCGCATTCACCGCGCGAGGGCCTGCGTGCCGACCCGCAATCCGAGGCCGACCAGGACGGCGCCGAGCAGGCCTTCGATGGCGCGGCGGGTCCGATCTTGGCGCAGCCACCGCCCCATCCTCTCAATGACAAACGCGTAGCCGACAAGCCAGACCAGGGTCAGCAGGCAGAAGTTCAAACCCAGCACCAGCAGCAGCAGGAAGCTCGGGTGCGGGCCCGCGAAGGGCGGCAGAAGGCTGATGAAGAAGGCGACCATCTTCGCGTTCGAAAGGTTGCTCAGGTAGCCCTGCACAAAGGCCGACCGCGCAGATAACAGCTCCTCCCCACCGTGTGGTGAGGTGGCGGCGAAGCCGCCGGAGGGGCGTCTCATCGCGCTCGCGAGCGAGCGGACGCCGAGGTAGACCAGGTAGGCGGCGCCGGCCAGCCTGATCGCGAAAAACAGCGGCGCCGACGCGGCCAGGATCACGGCCAGCCCGGCGCTGGTCGCCAGGCTCCACGTGGCCTGGCCGGCCGCCACCCCCATGGCCGTCGCCACGCCGGCGCGGCGCCTCCCGAGCAGGGTGTTGCGGATGGTCAGCGCCGTGTCCTGCCCGGGCGTGCAGATGACCAGCAGCGAAACCCCGAGGAAGGCGACGTAGGAGGCGAGGCCGATCACCGCGGACTCATTGGCATCAGGTTGACTGTGCGTCGTGTCGCCCTACGACGCTGGCCATAGGGCGATGCAGCCAGCGCACACTGGCGGCGCTCTCCCGGTCAGGTCGAGGCGTACGGCCGCAGTCGCGCGGCGCGACCGGTGCGACGCAGCTTGTCCAGCGCCGAACGCTCCAGCTGGCGGACGGTCTCCCTGCTCGTGCCAAGCCGGCGCGCGACCTCGTCCAGCGCCCGCTGGTGTCCGTCGCCGAGCCCGAAGCGCAGCTGGATGACCCGCCGCTCGCGCGGCTGAAGGACGCGAAGGACATCGTCGACCTGGTCTTTCAGATCAGCCTGCAGCGCCGCAATGGCGGGCGACTCGGCGTTGACATCCTCGATCAGATGCCCGAGCGCCGTGTCCCCATCCTCGCCGATGGGAGTCTCCAGGGACACGGTGTCGCGTGACGTCTGGCGCAGGGCCTCGACCTCGAGTGCGCTGATGCCCAGCTCCTCGCCGATCTCCTCGTCGGTCGCCTGGCGGCCAAGTGAGTCGCGCAGGCGGTCGGAGACGCGGACCAGCTTGTTCGTCTGGTCGCCGATGTGGATGGGGAGCCGGATCGTGCGGGCCTGGTCGCCGATCGAGCGCAGAACGGCCTGCCGGATCCACCACGTGGCGTAGGTCGAGAACTTGAAGCCGCGTCGGTGGTCGAACTTGTCGACCGCCCGCATCAGGCCGACGTTGCCCTCCTGGATCAGGTCCAGCAGGGGCATGCCGCGGCCCTGGTACTTCTTGGCGATCGAGACCACCAGGCGCAGGTTCGACTCGGTCATCCTGCGGCGGGCCGCAGCCGAGCCTTTTTCGATCTGCTTGGCCAGCTCGACCTCCTGGTCCTTGGTCAGCAGGGTGCCGCGCCCGATCTCACGCAGGTAGGCGCCCAGGGCGTCGGCGTCGGCGTCGGCCGCCTCGGGGGCCGGCTGTGGGCGCTCCTCGAGGCCCGAGAGCACGTCCGCGAGGGCCGGAGAATCCTCCTGGGAGTTCGCTCGCGCTTCGTCGTCGGCGGCGGCGAGCCAGACGGAGACCGTTGATTGGAGTTGCATGCGCATCTGATCTACCTCGTAACGTGGGTTTTGAAACCCAAATTCCAGGGAGGTGCAGCATGAGAATCGCCTGCGTACTCGGCCCCATGTTCGAAGACTTCGAGTTCAAGGAGCCCTATGAAGCCTTTCGGCAGGCCGGCCATGAGGTGACCATCGTCGGGACCGAAGCCGGCGCGCGCCTGATGGGCTCCAAAGGCAAGGAGGAGGCGACCGTCGACAAGTCCTTCAAGGACGTGAAGCCGGAAGCCTTCGACGCCCTGCTCATCCCGGGCGGATCGAGCCCAGACAAGCTGCGGGCCCATGACGAAGCGGTGGCGTTCGTCAAGGCCTTCATGACCTCCGGCAAGCCGGTGTTCGCGATCTGCCACGGGCCGCAACTCCTGCTGACCGCCGACGAGTACCGGAATCACCGGATGACCGCCTGGAAGACCATCCAGGGCGACCTCAAGAAGGCGGGCGCCAACGTGATCGACCAGGAGGTCGTCGTCGATGGCAACCTGGTCACCTCCCGGCAGCCGTCCGATATACCTGCTTTCATCAGGGAATCTCTGAAGGTGCTCGAACAGGTTCCAGCCCGGCGCTAGTCGCGATCGCTCGATACTGGGCGCTTGTCAGGCGCACGTGAGCTGGGTGACATTCGAGGTGAGGACGCGGCGACGGGCGCACCTGGTCGACATCACCGACCAGGTGGCCGAGGCAGTACGACAGTCCGCCGTCACGGACGGCGTCTGCCACGTGTTCGTGCCACACACGACGGCCGGGGTAACCATCAACGAAGGCGCCGACCCGGACGTCGCCAACGACATCGAGTCGCACCTTGGCGAGATCGTGCCGAAGGAAGCCGCATTCGAGCACGCCGAGGGCAACTCGGACTCGCACATCAAGACCGTGCTCGTGGGCCCGTCGTGCGCGGCCCCCGTGCGCGAAGGCAAGCTCGCCCTGGGTCAGTGGCAGGCGATCTTCCTGTGTGAGTGGGACGGCCCGAGAACCCGGCGCGTCGACGTCAACGTCCTCCGGAGCTAGCGTCAGAACCAGGCTCAGCCCCTCTCCCTGACCCTCCCCCCAGGGGGAGCGAACTCTCTTCGCCGCTGAGCTGGGTTACAGACGCGCGCGGAAGCTAGCTCACGATCTCCAGCTGGCGCGCGGTGACGACGGCCTTGACCGAGGAGTGGCTGCCGAGCTTGGCGTTGATCGACTGCACGTGGGCGCGCACGGTCGAGTAGCTGATGCCGAGCCGCCTCGCGATCTCCCGAGTCGCCACCCCATCTGCCATGAGCTGCAAGACCTCGCGCTCGCGGGGACTCAGACTCTCGCGCATGTGTTCGCGGTCTCTGCCACGGCTGACCAGCTGCGCGATCACCGTGGGCGAGATCAGGGTCTGGCCGTGCGCCACCTTGCGGACGCCGTCAATCACCTCGGACGCCGGCCCGGACTTCAGCAAGTAGGCGCTCGCGCCGGCCTCGATCGCGGCAAGCCGAGCATCGTCGCTGCCGTCGCGGCTCAGAAAAACAAAACGCGTGTCGGGAAACACGTCTCGCATGGCCAGGGCGGCGTCCCGGCCGGTGCCATCGCCGAGGTGAAAGTCCATGACCACGACGTCCGGCGCCATGTGGCGGGGCAGGGCTGCGGCCTCGTGGACCGAGGCTGCCTGGCCGACTACCTCCATGTCGCCTTGGCCGTCGAGCAGGAGGCCGAGGCTTTCCGAGACGAGGTGATGATTCTCGACGATCACGACCCTTATCCGAGGCGGACCCCCGTTCTGCTTCGACGGCGGCGGCCGGCTTGCCACGGCGCTCAGGCCAGCTCAGCCCGCCTCGTCTGGTAGCGGGCCTCCAACTGCGGCACCACGGCGGCGACGCCGGCGCGGTCCTCGCTTCGGGAGACACGCAGGCGCTCGCGGAAAGTCCCCAGCCAGTGGCTGATCTCTTCGAGGCTGTCGATCGACGGCACGTGGACCTCCGGAGAAGGCAAAGGGGCCAGGCCCTCCCTCCGGGCCTTGGCCCCTCGCCCGGACTCTGCCCCCCGGCGAATCGAACTGGTCCTGCTGCTCCCTGCAGCCATGCCGCACCCACCATAAGCGAATTAAGGCAAAATTCAGGGTCTAAATCGGCCGGCAGGCGTAGATTCGTACACATGGAGGCCAGGGTGGGGCCGGAAGCCCTGCGCACGTGGCGTGAATTCCCAGGCGAGGACCTCTCCACCTCGGTCCTTGCCGAGGTTGCAGGCTGGATCGCGATCTACGAGGAGCTGGCGTCGGTCCTGCGGTCGGTGCTCTCCCGGGCAAACGGTTCTCCGCAGGCCGGCGACCTACAGACGAACCTGGCCTGGATCGAGCAGCGGCTGGCGACGTGGCGCGACCGCCACGCCGCGCTGGCCGGCTTGGCCATCGACCGCAAGGATCACACCTTGACCTACGCCGGCAAAACTCTGCGCCTTACCAGGCGCGAGGCCGACCTCCTTGATTTCCTGCTCCGGCACCCACGACGGCCGTTCACGAGCAAACAGCTGGCGACGCTGGCCTGGCAGGATTCCCGGCTTTCCGATGCTCAGGTCCGCACCTACATCATGCGGTTGCGAAACCGGTTGCAAGAGATCGGGCTGGAACGGGTCATCACCGTCGCGAGGAACCGCGGCTACGGGATCGCGGCCACCATGGGCGCACGCACCGAGGAATGACCGAAGCGCCCCGCGCCACGATTCCCGAAACCCTGATCCTGGCCCGACTGCTGATGCTGCAGTCGAAACGCCTGATCCTGGCCACACTCCAACGCCGTCTTCACAATCAGCAGACGGAGTCGCTGCTCGCAAGGGTCGAGCACGTTCGCCGAGAAACCGACGATGCCAGTGACCGTTACAGGGATTCCATGATGACCTGGGGATCGCCCGCCATCCCCGACTACTGGCCGGTCGCGTATGGACGGCTGGTCGAAACCGCGGACAGGCTCTCCGCCAAGTTGCGCCGGACGGCCCCGGATCTGCCACATGCAGACAGGTTCCAGCTGGCCACGGAAGTCGAGATGCTCGAAGTGCTGGCGGAAGGTTGGCGCCGCTCCATCCGGGCCTCGATGGCCTCCGTCTCCTAGGCCCGCTTCACCTCCTCCATCACCAACACCACCCCGGACGGGCGGCCGGCGTCGCCGAGCGTGTGGGCCATGACACGACAGCGGATCTGCCGGCCCTTACGCGTCGTCGCCACCACGACCAACTCGTCGTGACGGGCCTCGCCGGCGGTGCCCGCCTCGATCAGGGTTCGCAGCTGGTCGGCGGGCAGTCCGATATCCAGGTCGAAGAAGGACCGGCCCATGACCTCGTCGGAGCGGACGCCCCACAGGTCGGCCGCCCGCTCGTTCCAGACCTGGACGCGCCCTCGCCCGTCGAGCACCGCGGCGCCGAGCTCGATGTTGCCGGTGATGGCCAGCAGCAGCGAATTCAGCCGTTCCACCTCAGTCCTGCGCTGCATCAGGTCGGTGTTGACGCTCTGCAGCTCGGAGTTCGTGGACTCGAGCTCCTCGTTGAGGGTTTCCAGCTCCTCGTTAGTCGACTGAAGCTCTTCATTTGTCGTCTCCAGCTCCTCGACCGTCGACTGAAGCTCCTCGTTCGTCGTTTCGAGCTCCGGCTCGAAACGTCCAAAAAGGTCAGTGAGGTTCCCACGAGCGAGCCGTCCTCGTCGATCAGGGGGACCACATGCATGTCAAACACGACCGGCGTTCCGTCGGCGTCCTTGACCTCGACGCCTTGCCTCGTGATCGGCTGGCGCTCCCGGCTGACGCGATCGATCGGCGTCCGCAGGTCGACCGGCTTGTAGGAAAGCTCGAGGTCCTTGAGGACGCTGCCGACATCGGACTGCGGGACGTCAAATAGAACCCTGGCCCGTTGATTGACGCTGATGAGGACGCCCTGCGCGTCGACGACGATCTGTGGATTGGGAGTTCCCTCGGTGGCGAGCTCACGGACGCGCTGCTGCCGCGCCACGTGGTTGCCGGCTTCGGCGCTCCCCGCCTGCGCCAGCAATTCCATTCGTTCCCGAAGCTGAACGCGCGGGACCTTCGTGAAGACGCGAAGCTTCAGATCGACGGGCGTGAAAAGCCCTGCATGCGTGAGCACCGTCTCGGCCCGGCCGAGGAACATGAAGCCGTCGTCGTTGAGCGCGTAGTGGAAGCGGGCCAGGATGCGCGCCTGCGTCTCGGCCATGAGATAGATGAGCGTGTTGCGGCAGATCAGCAGGTCGAGGCGGGAGATGGGCGCATCCTGGGTGAGGTCATGGCGGCCGAATATCAGAGGCCGGCGGAGAGCGGTGCGGAAGACGAAACGTTCGCCCTGCTGTTCGAAATACCGCTCCTTGAGATCATCGTCGAGCGAGGCGATCTCCTTTACGGAATAGCCGGACCGAGCCTTGCTCAGGGCCTGTTCGTCGACATCCGTGGCATAGATCTTGAGGCGATCGATGAATGCCGCCTCGCCGAGCACCTGACAGAACAGGATTGCGGCGGAGAATGCCTCCTCGCCCGACGACGTCCCCGCGCTCCAGATCCGGATTTCCCCCTTTTTGGCCGCGATTCTCGGGACAACCTTTTCCGCCACGTAATCCCAGGTCTCCCTGTCTCGGAAGAACTCGGTGACGTTGATAAGGATCTTGTCGAACAGGACGGCGAACTCTTGGGAGTGCACCTGCAGGTAGTCGTGATAGGCGCTGAAGCTGTCGAGGCCGAGCTCGGTGCACCTCTGGCTAACGCGGCGCATGAGGGTGCCACGCTTGTATCCGGTGAAGTCGAAGCCACGCGCGTCGCGCAGGTACTCGATTAGCTTCTCGAACTCGCTCCCAGCCTCGAGCGTCATGTCACGGCTTCGGAGGCCACCAGGCTCACCAGCGTCGGCGCAATCTCGTCCAGCGGGAGGACGAAGTCGACCGCACCGGTCTTGATCGCGGCGGACGGCATACCGAAGAATTCTGAGGAGGCTTCGTCCTGGGCGATAACTGTCCCGCCCCGCTGCTTGATCGCGGTGACGCCCAACGCACCGTCGTGGCCGGTCCCGGTGAGCACCACCCCGATTGCCCGATCGCCGTAGGCTGCCGCCACCGACTCGAACAGGAGGTCGGCGGAAGGCCTTACGAAGTTGACCAGCTCGGAGTCGGTCAGCGTCAGGGCGCTTTTGCGCTTGATCAGGAGGTGGCGGTCGGGCGGTGCCAGATACACGTGATCGACCTCCAGCCCGGTGCCCTCGTCCGCGTGGACGACGGGCAGCTTGGAGTACCGCCCGACGACCTGCGGCATCAGGCTGCGGTGACGGGGGTCGACGTGCTGGACGATGACGACGACCGCGCCGAGCCTCTCCGGCAGCTGGCCGAGGATGCGGGTCAGGGCATTGACGCCGCCTGCCGACGCCGCCATGGCGATGATCTCGAAAGAGGTTGCCGGGGGACGCGCCTGTTCCAGCCTAGATACTCCGATAAGCGCCTTCCAATTGATTCAACTGTGATCATGCTCCGGATCGCTTCGGAAGGGCGAACTATGGATACGCGAGCGCGTGCCCGGTCTGTCTGGGGCTAGGTAAGATCGAAGAAAGTGCTGCGGAAGGGAAGCACCCAGGAGCAGATGGCCCTGGGGGATCAGTTCGCGCTTTTCGTCTCGAGCGTGGTCGATTACGCGATCTTCATGCTCGACCCCGCAGGCAATGTCGTGACCTGGAACGAAGGCGCGCAAAGGATCAAGGGGTACAAGGCGGACGAGATCATCGGCCGCCACTTCTCGCTTTTCTATCCGGTCGAGGACGCCCGCAACCGCAAGCCCGACTGGGAGCTCGAGGTCGCCAGGCGCGAAGGGCACTACGCGGAGGAGGGGTGGCGAATCCGCAAGGACGGCACCCGGTTCTGGGCGAGTGTCGTCATCACCGCGGTGCGCGACGAGACCGGGCGACTGCGCGCGTTCGGCAAGGTGACCCGCGACCTCACCGAGCGCCGCAAGCAAGACGCGCGGCGCCACGCCGAGCGGGAGGCGGAGGCCCAACGACTGCGCGATCACGCGGCCAGCATGGCCGAGCTCGAACGCGCGAAGACCGAGTTTCTGAACCTCGCCTCGCACGAGCTCCGTGGCCCGCTGACAGTGATCCGCGGGTACAACTCGATGCTCGAGGACGGTTCGATACCGCCCGATCAGGTCCCAGCGGTCGCGCGCCTCCTCGAGGCCAAGCTGGCGCAGATGGATCTCTTGATCGAACAGATGCTGGAAACCGCGCGCCTCGAGCACAATCGACTCGAGCTCTCGCGCGAGAAGTTCGACCTCCGCTGGGCCGTCCAGGAGCAGCTCGACATATTCCGGCCGCTGTCCCAGGGCCACCATTTCGTCATCAAGGGCGCGCACGAGCCCTTGCTGGTGGAAGGCGACCGGACGCGGATCGCGACCATCGTCGCCAACTTGATGGACAACGCCCTGAAGTACTCGCCCGGGGGCGGTGAGGTCTGCATCACGACCGGACGCCTCGGCGGAGACGTCTTCGTCGGCGTCCGCGACGAAGGTATCGGGATCGCCCCCGAGCACAAGCCGATCCTTTTCACCCGCTTCGGCCGCCTGCCCACGGAGGAGAATGTGAGCATCGCCGGCACCGGCCTCGGGCTCTTCCTGTGCAAGGAGATCGCGGTGCGCCACGGTGGGAACATCACCGTCAAGTCGAGCCTCGGCGCCGGAAGCGAATTCACGCTCACATTGCCCTCGGCTCGTTAGCGAATCAAGGAGGCGCTCCATGAACCTGCCACCCGGGGTCAGCTCGCACACAGCGCAGACGAAGAGGCTGCGCATGCGCTACATCGAGTCGGGACCGGCGGACGGCGTGCCCGTGGTGATGATCCACGGTAACCTGGCCACGGGACGATTCTTCGAGCATCTCTTCCCGGGCGCGCCGGACGGTTACCGCTTCATCGCGCCCGACATGCGCGCGTTCGGCGACACCGAGCACAAGCCGATGGACGCCACGCGCGGCCTGCGGGACTGGGCGGACGACACGCACTCGCTGCTGGAAACCCTGGGCGTTACCCGGCCTCCCCACCTTGTGGGATGGTCGACAGGCGGCGCCGCGATCGCCAACTACGCGGAAGACCGGCCGGTCGCCTCGCTGACGTTCATCGACCCCGTGTCGCCGTTTGGCTTCGGTGGGGTCAAGCCCGACGGCACCCCGTGCTTCGACGACTACGCGGGCTCAGGCGGCGGGACCGGCAACCCCGAGTTCATCAAGCGCCTGGCCGAGCACGACACCTCGACGGAGTCGCCCTTCTCGCCGCGCAACGTGATGAACAGTTCCTATTGGTCCGCATCGCACCGCGAGCCGCCAGAGCGCGAGGACATGCTGCTGGAGGAGGTCCTCAAGTCGGTGACCGGCGACGACGGCAACCCCGGCGACTCGACCACCTCACCCAACTGGCCGGGCGTCGCTCCGGGCACGCGTGGCATCCTCAATGCACTCTCGCCCAAGTACTGCAACTGGGCCGCCATCGTCGACATCGAGCCGAAGCCGCCCATCCTCTGGACCCACGGCTCGGCGGACATCGTCGTCGCGGACGGGTCGGCGTGGGAGATGGGCACGCTGGGCAAGCTCGGTTTCGTGCCGGGATGGCCGGGCGAGGAGGTCTTCCCGCCTCAGCCCATGGTCAGCCAGATCCGGGCGGTGCTGGAGAAGTACCGGGAGCGGGGCGGCCGGGTGGAGATCGAGATGTTCGATGGGTCCGGGCACGGACCTCTGTTCGACGCCGCCGACCGGTGGAAGAACGTGTTCTTCAAGTTCCTTGTGTCGGTGGAGGTGCCGGCCGCCGTCTAGACGAATTGCCGCGAGTGCCGGCGCTCGCGGGCTTCAAACCGTCCCATGGGGCGCGAATGCCGGCAGTCGCGGCATTCGCGGGGATCTTGCGCCACCCTTCGGCCGGTGCGAACATTTGCTCGATGGCGGCTAATGAGCTCGGGCTCAACACGGCGGAACCCACGACATTGGTCGTCGACATCAATTGCGCCTTCGCGTCGATCGAGCAGCAGCACGACCCCGAGCTACGTGGCCGGGTCCTTGCGATCGCCGCCTACGCCACCGACGCGGCGACGATCGTCTCCTCCTCTCGGGAGGCGCGCGACCTGGGCATCAAAACCGGGATGAAGGTCTTCGAGGCCAAGGCCATCTACCCAGCGGTCATCGTCCGCGACCCCAACCCGCCTCGGTATCGCGCGGTGTCCGACAAGCTGATGGAGATCCTGGAGCGGCACAGCCCCGATGTGCTGCGGATGTCGATCGACGAGGCGTCGATCAACCTCGCGGGCACGCCCAACCTCAAGAGGCTCGGAGCTGAGGAGGTCGCGCTCGCGATCAAGAAGGCGATTCGCGAAGAGATCGGCGAGTGCGTCACGGCATCGATCGGGATCTCGACGTCGATCTGGATGGCGAAGCAAGCTTCCAACCTGGACAAGCGCGACGGCTTGCAGCGCATCGACCACACGAATCTCATCGCGGTCTTTGAAAGACTGCGTCTCACCGACCTCTCGGGCATCGCCGAGGCGACGGCGCGCCGGCTGGCGCGCGCCGGCATCACCACGCCAATGCATTTCCTGCGCGCGACGCAACCGAAGCTGCGCCTCGCCGGTATGCACGCGGAGGTTGCCAGAGGCTGGGGCATGCGCCTGCGCGGATTCGAGGTCGGTGGTTTCGAGAGCGTCCGCCGCAAGAGCTACAGCCACTCGCACGTGATGGCGCACGCGACCGCGTCGCAGAGCGAGCTGGAGGAGCTGCTGATGCGGCTCTCGGACATGGTCGGCCGGCGGCTGCGCGCGGCCGGGCGGCGAGGCAGCATCGTCTCCGTGGGTGTGGTCTACCGGCCTGACCCAGGTCATTTCTCGCGGCAGGCCAAGCAGCCGCAGCCCGTGGCCACGGGCGACGAGATCTACCAGGCGGCGCTGAAACTGCTGGCGGCGCGCGATCCGCGGCTCACCGTGGGCACCCTCGGGGTCGGCGTGTCCGGGCTCGTGGACGCAGCCGGCGGGCAGCTTGACCTGTTCAGCGCATCTGTGCCACCGCGGCGCGATCGGCTCGAAGCCGCCGTGGACAGGATCCGCGATCGGTTCGGCGAGGATGCAGTTCAGCGCTCCCGGCTGCTCGGCCGGGCCCGGGTGGTACGGGACCGCATCGCGTTCGGGAATACGGGGCACCCTGATGATGCAAGACCCAAGCGGACGTGATTTTTTTGTGCAGAAGGACGATGATTCCGACATGGCCTCCAGACGAGAGGAGGCCGCAGAGGCGGCCTGGGAAGGCGCTGATCTAGAACGTCCGCTCAGCGGCGAGGATCCTGAGTCGGATTCGCTGGCGCAGGCCCGCCACTGGGTCACCGTCTACGGCCACCTGGTCAACCTCGAGCAGCAGCTGTTCGACCTGCTCGCCCAACTGATTCCGTCGATGCCCCGCGAGGCCCAGCGCGAGGCCGAGGAGACAAACCTGCCGGTCCTCGCCTCTCAGGTCGAGCGGTTTCGGCACCGGCTCGACTACTGGGTCAGGCGCGAACAGGAGCTCCGCGAAAGCGGGAGTAAGGCGCTCCACAGCTAGCGGCAGGCCCAGGCGTCAATCTCGACCCGGTACTCCGGCGCCGCCAGCGCCGCGACGTAGACGAGCGTCGACGCCGGCCGGTGATCGCCCAGCCAGGCCGTGAGGAGCTCGCGGCGGCGCTGAGCATCCATCTGGCCGACGACGTACCAGGTCAGCTTCACCACGTCCCCAACTCCCATGCCCGCCGCCTCCAGGTTGTGGCGAACGTTGTCGAGGGCCACAACCGCCTGCTCGATCGGATCCTCGGGGACCCGGCCGTCGACCGTCCGCCCCACCTGCCCCGCCATCACGAGCAACCGCGCACCGGCCGGGACCTCGACCTGGTGGCTGTAGGCGCCTAGCGGCGGGTGGATCGTCTCGGGATCGCGGGCGGTGTTCGTCACCGGTCCGGAGCGTACGTCAGGAGGACGTTGCCGTTGCGAAACTCGCGGCGGGCCAGCAGCCTCAGCGGGATCTGTCCCTTCGCCGAGGTCGCCAGCGAACGGCCGGAGCCGAGGAGCACGGGGTTGACCATGATCCGAAGCTCGTCGAGCAAGCCGTCCTCGAGGAGGCTCGTCGTCAGGACCGCGCTGCCCAAAACCAGGATTTTCTCGTCTGACCGCAGCTCGCGCGAGTCTTTGACGAGACGCGTGTTGTTCCACGCCGGGACCGGACTCGTCAGCGTTCGCGAGACGACGATCTTGTTCGCATCGTTCATCCGCGCCGCCACCTCCGGGTCGCTCTTGATGGCTTCCTCGCTCGGCCAGTACTGGGCCATCCCCTCATAGGTTGCGCGGCCGAAAACCAGCGTGTCGAACTGGTCCAGCTGTTCGGCCGCGAAGTCGTTGAACTCTTCGTCGGTGCGGTGCCAATCGAGGTCCCACGGTTTCTCGCCTTCGAAGTAGCCGTCGAGCGAGGCCATGATGAAGGAGGCGATCATGCCGCCGCCTCGCACTCGACGCACCCGGCGGGCGTCAGGGATCCGGTGCAGAGAACGATCAGTGAGAGCCAGCGTGAATTCTTCATGTCCAGTTAGACCGAGCCCCCCAGCGAATGTCATCGGTTGTCAACCGATGAATTTCGGACCGGTATTCCGTCTTACTACACGATGGCGACCGAGACGGTCATCCTGGACTGTGCCCGGCTGCACAGCTCGGGCCTGGCCGCGATCGACCGCATCGCGCGCAGCCGCCTGGAGGCCCGGCGCTGCGGCTGCGAGCTCGCGCTCCGCAACCCGAGCCGGGAGCTCCTCGAGCTGATCTGCTTCCTGGGCCTGGACCGATGTCTAGGCGTCGAGGTGAAGCGGCAGCCCGAACAGCGGGAACAGCCTGGCCGTGTCGAGGAAAAAGGTGAACTCGCCGATCCGCCCACCTTTGAGGTCCAGCACCTGCAGCGCCCAGGGTGAGTGACCGCCGGCCGGGTCCGGCTTGTACTGACCGAACGTGGGCATGCCGTTGGCGCTGATCGCAGGGATCACGCGCGAGTCCTGGCAGCCGATGCCGGGACCGAACCACCAGGTCAGGATGTCGTCGCGGCCGCTCAGCCACATGTCGTAGGGCGGCATCGACTGCTGCGCGTCTTCGCGGATCAGCGATGTCAGCGCCTTGAGGTCGTAGGCCTCGAACGCGGCGACGTAGCGCTCCAGCATCGCGCGGTCGGCGGCGCTGAGGGGCTGCGGGTTGGTCGAGCCGTCCGCCTGGGTCTTTGCCAGCGTCGCCCGCGCCCGCTGCAGCGCGCTGTTGACCGACGCCACCGATGTGTCGAGCAGCTCCGCGACCTCGGTCGCCTGCCAGTCCAGGACTTCGCGCAGGATCAGCACCGCGCGCTGGCGCGCGGGCAGGTGCTGCAGCGCGGCCACGAACGCGAGCCGGATCGACTCGTTGGCTACCGCGACGTCGGCCGGGTCGCGGTCGGGCGCGACGAGTGTCAGCGGGATCGGCTCCAGCCAGGTGGCCTCCTGACGCACGTGCAGGTTGGCCTCGATCGGCTCGCACGAGGGGCCGAGGTCCATCGGCCTCGCCCGGCGCTCCTTGCCTTTCAGCATGTCGAGGCACACGTTGGTCGCGATCCGGTACAGCCACGACCGCATCGCCGAGCGCCCTTCGAATTTCTCGCGGTTCCGCCACGCCCTGACGAACGCGTCCTGCACCGCGTCCTCGGCGTCGAAGGGTGAGCCGAGCATCCGGTAGCAGTACGCGGTCAGCTCGCCGCGGTACTGCTCGAGCTCACCGAAGGAATGGGCAGGCGCCAGTGTTGGAGTCTGCACTCAGCCGATTCTAGAAGGGTTTGAAAACCATCAGTCCGAAGAGGAGGACCAGCCCGATCACACCCACCAGCGCCACGAGAACAGGGTTCGTCGACGCCATGCGCGAGGCAACGTCCTCGTCGGTGCCTTTCGATGCATCGCGAGCCTGGTAATAGGGACGCGATGCCAAGACCATGAAGGCCATCATCACGATCAGCAGGCCAAGCGCCACCCACGGCCACGCCCGGCTCGACCATTGACCCGCGAACGTCATCCAGATCCCGGTGATGATGATCAGGATCAGTGCCGGGTCGGCCACCACGCCGGCCCTCTGCGAGTACTGAAGCAACGTGCGCGTCGATGAAGTAACCGGACCTCTCAAGAGGAATGACGCGCCGCCCGTGACGCCGTGTGCGAATAGAAATGCCCCGACGCTCAGCACGTGCAGGAAAAGAAGCCAGCCGTAGAGCACTGGGCGAGGATCTTAGAGGGAATTCCGCACCGGATGACGGTCCCGTGCGGAATCACGCGTTGGATTCCGCACCGGATCGCGATACCGTGCGGAATTAACGGGCTGCCGGCCAAGCGCGAGCGCGACCGGGGTCAAGCCCGCGTGGCGGCGGGGTCCGTGAAGTAGCGCTGCAGGGTGGGTCCGATCCAGGCCGCGACGTCGGCCTTGGGCGCGGACGCCAGCGGCTCGACCTTGACCACGTAGCGCAGCATGGCAAGTCCGATCAGCTGGCTCGCGGCCAGGCTGGCCCTAACCTGCGGTTGGTCCAGCTCCAGCGCCTGCGCGACGCGGGCAAGAACCTCGCGGCTCACGAAGTCGCGCATCAGATGGGCCGCGCTCTTGCTCGTGACCATCGAGCGAACCAGCGCGTGGGCACGGGCGCCTGCAGGCGAGTCCCAGATCTCGAGGAAGAAGCGCGCCAGCCGGATGCCCAGGTCCTCGAGACCCGGCTCGAGGAGCGCCGGGATCGTCTCCCCCGGGTCGAACGGGAAGTCCATGGCCGCCTCGAACACGCCCTCCTTCGACTCGAAGTAATGGAGGACGAGCTTCGGGTCGACGCGGGCCGCGCCCGCGATGCCGCGGATGGTGGCCCCGTCGTAGCCATGCTTGCCGAAATGCGAGCGGGCGGCGGCGAGGATCTTCTCGCGGGTACCGCCCTGCCCGGGTCTCCTGCCGGTCCGCGCCATCCTAGGCCGGATTTGGCGCGACGACTTCCTCGCGCACGGCCACCCGTCGCGAGACAAGCTGGCCGAGGACCATCAGGATCAGTCCGCCCAGCAGCCACAGGCTGAGCACGCCGAACGGCTCGACGATGCCGGCGCCGTCGAAATAGAGCGCTCCTCGAACGGCGCTGTACAGCTGGCCGGCGGGCATCCCCGGTGCCAGCCAGCGATAGGCGTCGGGCAGCAGCTGGCTGCCGATCGGACCACCCGAGCAGACGAGGTCGAGCAGGACCACGATCAGGGCAGCGAGCGCGATCCCGGGCCTCCCGAGCAGTGACGCCGCCCCGGCCACGACCGCGCCCACCGCCGCCGAGCCCAGGGCGACCAGGGCGGTCGCCAGCCAGAAGCCGGACCCGTAGTCTCCGGCGATCCACGTCGCGAGGCCCATCGCGGTCGGAGCCGCGAGGAAGGCGAAGGCGACGACCAGGCTCAGTCGTGTCACGAATCGCAAACCTCTGCGCAAACCCACGAGCGCCTGGGCGATCAGCGTCGAGACCAGGACGGCGAGGACCACGAAGAAGAGGATCAGGCCGTGCGGATCCCCGGCTGCAAACGGGTGCACCGTCTCCACGGCCAGGGCCTGGCCCTGCTGCTTGAACACGTTTGTGAACACGCCCGTGATCACCCCGTTGACACCATCTCCGGCCGCACCCGCGATGATCAGCTTCGGTCCGCCCGGCCCTACCACCAGGGCGCCGTCGACGTCGCGGGAGTCGATGGCCGCGCGAGCGGCGGCCTCGCTGTCGTAGTTCGTGAAGTCGAAAGCCCCCGGCGCGTTCGCCGCGAGCTGCTCAGCCAGCTGCGGCGCGCCCACGATCCCGACCGGGATGTCGTGTGGCGCCGGGCTCTGGATCGCCGGTCCGATCAGCCCGACCAGGGTCACCAGCGCCAGCAGGCCAGCCACCAGCGGGGCCACGTAGGTCTCCATGCGTGCTCTCATCTCTGCCCTGTCTGCCATCACCGACCTCCAGAATTCATCGTGCGTAGAATTCTACACGTGTGGAATTTCGGCTGTCAAGGGTGAGCGGGATCAAGCCGCCCGCGAGAGTGCTTGCAGGAGCGCCTGCAGCTGTGCCGTCTGCCACCCCTGAAACGTCACGTCAGAGGGCACCGGTGTCTCGGTCATCTGGACGATGGCGATCCCATTCGCGCGGGCCCGAGCGACCAGGCCCTGGACCTCGGGCGTCGAGTTCTGTGAGTTGAACAGCAGGACTTTGATCTGCTTGCGCTCGAGCTGATTCAGCATGGCTGACTTGTCGGCCGCGCTCGGGTCGTTGCCCTCGCTGATCGCATTCAGGTAGCCGCGCGGGGTGATCAGGTCGAGATTGGTCGCTTCGGCGACGTACACGAAGATGCTCTCGGTCGCGCCGACCTTGGTCCCGGCGTACTTCTGCTTGATCGTGTCGATGCTCATCCGATATTCCCGGAAGCCCACGTCCC
>WNGB01012795.1_pt1 | contig 25996 bp, 28 predicted proteins | sample 5400681 | NCBI WGS metagenome assembly WNGB01 (sample SAMN13153367, study PRJNA577476) | soil metagenome | isolation source: 115 cm soil or saprolite under grassland replicate 2 | place: USA:California | collected 2016-06-15
GCACAGCGCCGCCCAACCGCTCGATTCCGGCCGCCTTCACGAAGCCCCCAGCATGTCGCCCAGGCTACCCCTCGCGACACGCCGAGCCCATCCGGCGCGGCGCCGCTTTCCATGCAAAGCGGCGGTTTCGGGATCTTGGACCCCACGCTCGCTTTCGCGTGAAAGCGGCCGTGCGGCCAGTGCGACCGCGGGGTAGCGTGGTTCGCTCCAGCTTCGGACGGTTAGCGAAAGCGCCGTGGCTACAGGTTCACGGCGACGTACTTCGTCTCGAGGTACTCGTCGATGCCCTCGTTGCCGCCCTCGCGGCCGATCCCGGACTGCTTGACGCCGCCGAAGGGCGCGCCGGCGTTCGAGACCATGCCCTGGTTGAGGCCGACCATCCCGGATTCGAGGCCCTCGCAGACGCGGAGCGCGCGCTTCAGGTCGTTCGTGAAGACGTAGGCGACAAGGCCGTACTCGGTGTCGTTGGCGGCGGCGATCGCCTCCTCCTCGGAGTCGAACGAGGCGACGGGTGCCACCGGGCCGAAGATCTCCTCCTTCAGGAGCCGGGCCTCCGGGGTGACGTCGCCGAGCACGGTCGGCTCGTAGAAGTAGCCGGCGCCGTCGAGCTTGCTTCCGCCGACCAGCGCCCTGGCCCCCTTGCCGACAGCGTCGTCGACGAGCTCGGCGACCTTGGAGCGCTGGTCGTCGTCGATCAGCGGGCCGACGTCCACGCCCTCATCGGTCCCTCGCCCGACCTTGAGCTTGCCCATGCGCTCGGCGAGGCGGGCGGTGAAGTCGTCGGCGACGGCGACGGCGACGTGGAAGCGGTTCGCCGAGGTGCAGGCTTCGCCTACGTTTCGCATCTTGGCGATCATCGCGCCCTCAAGCGCGGCGTCGAGGTCGGCGTCGTCGAAGATCAGGAAGGGCGCGTTGCCCCCCAGCTCCATCGAGACCTTCAGCACGTTGTCGGCCGCCTGGGCGATCAGCTTGCGGCCGACCTCGGTCGAGCCCGTGAAGCTGAGCTTGCGAAGGCGCCTGTCCTCGAGGATCGGGGCCGAGACGCCGCTCGAGGATGAGCTCGTGAGCACGTTGAGGACGCCGCCCGGCAGCCCGCACTCCTCGAGGAGCTGGGCGAGTGCGAACGCGGAGAGGGGCGTCTGATGGGGGGGCTTCCAGACGATGGTGCAGCCGGCGGCGATCGCCGGGCCGATCTTGCGCGTGCCCATCGCCATCGGGAAGTTCCAGGGGGTGATGAAGTAGCAGGGGCCCACCGGCTGGCGCATGACGAGCACCCGGCTCGCACCGTTCCCCGCCACCTTGTAGTAGCCGTCGATCCGCAGCGCCTCGCCGGAGAACCAGCGGAAGAACTCGGCCGAGTAGGCGATCTCGGCCTTCGATTCGGCGACCGCCTTGCCCATCTCGAGCGTCATCAGCAGGGCGAGGTCGTCGGCGCGCTCGTTCAGTGTCTCGAAGGCGCGCCACAGGATCTCCCCGCGCTCGTTGGGCGGCGTCGCGGCCCATTCGGCCTGCGCGTCGACCGCGGCGTCGAGCGCCGCCTTAGCGTCGTCGGGAGTTGCGTCGGCCACCTCGCACAGCGACTCGCCGGTGGCCGGATCCTCCACGCTAAGCGTCTCGCCGCCGGTTGCGTCCCGCCATTCGCCGCCGATGTAGAGCTGCTTGGCGACCCGATCGATGACGGTCTGCTCCTGCGTCGCGACGCTCATCTCGACCTCCAATCTCGCCTGCACCTGCACAGTACCCCCAGGCAGGCCGGCCACACCGCAGCCTAGACTCCGCTCCGCCGGGCTGCCAGGGACCATGAGATGGAGGCGAACCGGCGCGGGCGATGTTCTCCAAGCGAGTGAGACGAAATGCGATCGGATTGGCGAGCGCCCTCGCCTCGGGGGCGATCCTCGCCGTGCCGGCGAGCGCGCCCGGCGCGGATTGGGTGATCCCGGGGCGCGGTTTCGGCCACGGGGTGGGCATGAGCCAGTACGGCGCCTACGGCTTCGCCAAGCACGGTCGCGATTACCGCTTCATCCTCTCCCACTACTACCGGCACACGCGCTTGACCCATTCCGCGGACACCCCGATCCGGGTGCTACTCGCAACGCCACCAGACTCGGTCGGCTTTACGAGGGCCACGAAGGCCTGCGGCAAACGGCTCGAAGCGCGGCGCGACTACGCGTTCGAGCGCTCTGGCGGCGACATCCTGCTGCGGCGGGACGGCGGGCACAAGCTCGCGAACTGCGGGCACGCCGGCACCGCCACGGGCGACCGCTGGATCCAGGTCGAGGGCAAGGGCACCTACCGGGGCAAGCTCAAGGCGACGGCCACCAGCCACGAGCTCCTGGCGATCAACGTGGTGAAACTCGACGCGTACGCGCGGGGCGTCGTGGCGAATGAGATGTCCTCGTCGTGGCCCCAGGACGCGCTTCGCGCCCAGGCCGTGGCCGCGCGCTCCTACGCGCTCGCGTCGAGCGCGGGCGGCGCCTACGACGTGTACGACGACACCCGCAGCCAGGTCTACGGCGGCAAGGGCTCCGAGACTCCCGAGACGAACAAGGCATGCCGCCGCACCTCAGATCAGGTGCTCCGCTACCGAAAGCAGGTCGCCACCACGTACTTCTTCTCCACATCGGGGGGCCAGACGGAGAGCATCCAGTACGGCTTCCCCGGGTCTGAGCCCGTTCCGTATCTAAAGAGCGTCAAGGACCCCTACGACGACCTCTCGCCGTACCACAAGTGGAAGGCGGGCAAGCTCCGCAAGATCGAAGTGCTGAAGCGCGGCGACTCGCCCCGCATCGTGAGCGCCAGGATCGTCGGCTCGCGAGGCAGCTCGAAGGTCTCCGGCCTCGCGCTCCAGAGCCGCCTCGGCCTGCGCAGCACCTGGGCGAAGTTCCGGAAGAGTTAGCGCTGGCCGCTACCCGTCCGGGTACGGCTGCAGCGGGATGCCGTGGTCGGTGTCGCGCATGCCGATCTCGTAGGCCGCGCCGCCGCTCAGCTCCAGGCGCTCGGGCTCGCGGCCCCGGCGCTCGATCTCGAGCTCGAGGTCCGAGATCGAGCAGTTGAGCGTGTTGTGCTCGGGGCCCTCGGGATCCGCGTAAACCCAGGCGACGAAGTTCCGGGCCTCCGAGGAGACGCGGCCGCGCACCTTGAGGCCCTTCCCCGGCAGCCTGAACTCGCAGCTCGTGGGGTGCTCGTCGAGCTTGGTCGAGAGCGCGCTACCCAGGCCACCGAGGCGATGATCCGCCCCGTCGATCCGCAGCGTCCCGTTGGCAAGCCACGGGGTCGTGAACGGCCCGACCTTGATCCTGCCGGCTGCCACGTCCAGATAGCTGCCCTCCTCTCCCGCGAGGCGGGATGCCTGGATCCACACCCAGCGCTCCGCGTGCTCCGTGCCCCAGTTGTGGCCGATCATGCCTGGCCAGCTGGCAAGGTCGAACCGATCCCCCCCGACGGTCAACGTGCCGTCGAAGCGCGCGCTCGGGTAGGGGCTCAAGAGTTTGGTGCGAGGAAGCGAGCCCTCGTACATGCGCTGGTAGGGGAGGTGGCGGAACGGTGGGCCGGGGTCGTCGAACTCGAGGTCCCAACTCGCGTCGAGCGCCGGAGTCTTGAGCTCGCCGGTGGCGCGGCCGGGCTCCAGGAGCGCCCCGTCCACGCGGATGTACGCGCCGTCGGGGGCTGAGAGCTCCGCCGCTTCGAACGTCGCCTTCGCGCTGCGCGGCCCCGGCGAATCCGCGTCGAAGAGGGTGAGCCAGATGGAGGCGGTCGGCTCCTCGCCGGGCCGCTTGTGCACCGTGTGGCGGATCCATATGCCCTGGCCGCCCGTTGGCCGGGTGGCCTTGATGTAGAAGCTCTCGTAGTGACCGGCATCGAGGCCGACGCGGGGAAAGTGGGCCTCCGTTCGCACAGCGGGAATCTATCCACACGCGGTGAGGGCGGCGCGGGCCGCTGGCTCAGTGGCGGATCGTGATCACGTCGCCGTCCTGCACGACGTAGTCGCGGCCCTCGGTCCTGATCAGCCCCCGCTCTCGCGCAGCCGTGTACCCGCCGGCGTCCACAAGCTCCCGCCAGTCGATCACCTCGGCGCGGACGAAGCTCGCCTGGATGTCCGTGTGGACGCGGCCCGCGGCATCCCAGGCCGTGAGCCCGCGGCGCAGAGCGCGGGCCCTCGCCTCGCTGGCGCGGTGGGCGGTGAAGAAGGTGACCAGGTCGAGCAGGTCGTACGCAGCTCGCACGAGGCGCTCGAGACCCGACTCCGCAAGGCCGAGCTCGGCGCGCATCTCCGCGGCCTCCTCGGCCGGGAGCTCGGCGAGCTCCGCCTCGATCCGCGCGCTCACCGCGATGCACGCCGCGCCGGAGCCCGCGTGCTCGACCAGCGCGGCCGGAGGCTCCGCCTCCGCCTCGTCGACGTTGGCCACGTACAGGAGCGGCTTGGAGCTCAGCGCCTGGAGGTTTCGCGCCGCGTCGGGCGCGCCGGCGGGGGCCGGAACCCGGCGCGCGGGCTCGCCCCGCCTCAGCGCCTCGACCACCCGCTCGAGCCAGTCTCGCTCCGCGACCGCCTCCTTGGCTCCCGATCCCGCCTCCTTGCGCACGCGATCGAGGCGCCGTTCAGCCTGTTCGAGATCCGCGAGGAGGAGCTCGGCCTCCACGACCTCGGCGTCCGCGATCGGGTCCACGCGCCCGTGCGGATGGGGCACGCGTCCGTCCTCGTGCGCGCGCACCACATGACAGATCGCGTCAGTCTCGCGGATCTCGGCCAGGAACCGGTTGCCAAGCCCTTCGCCGGCCGATGCTCCTCGGACGAGGCCGGCGATGTCGCGGAACTCGATCGTCTCGGGAACCAGTGGGCTCGCCCCCGTGACCTCGGCCACCGGAGCCAGACGCTCGTCCGGGACCTCGACGATCGCGACGTTCGGCTCCACGGTCGTGAAGGGGTAGGCGGCAGTCTCGGCGCCGGCGCGGGTCAGCGCGTTGAACAGCGTCGTCTTGCCGGCGTTCGGCAGGCCGACGATGCCGATCTTCACGAGGGGCCCGGCCGGGCGGCGTTCGCGACCAGGTCGATGAGGCGATCCTCGGCTCCCCTGCCGGCCAGTCCGGGCCAGGCTGCCCCGATCGCCAGCCCGAGCGCCGCGCCCGCGAGCACGTCGGACGGATAGTGCATGCCCAGGTAGGGGCGGGTGACGCAGATCGCGCCGGCCAGGCCGTACAGGGGCAGGCTCGCACCGGGCGCCACGCGAGCCATCGCGGTCGCGGCCGCCAGCGACGCCGTGGCGTGGGCGGATGGAAACGAGAGCTCGCTGGGGGCTCCGGCCAGGGGTGGCAGCCGCCGCAGCCGCGGCCGCCGGCGGCGAACGGCGAGCTTCACCGCATAGTTGATGCCAATCGAAGCCGGGCCGACCGCGGCCGCCCGCAGCCAGCGCTCGCGCATTGGAGGGTCGACGGCCGCCGCCGCGAGGCCGATCGCCGCCCACACGGCGCCCCACTCCCCGGCCGTGCCCAGCGACCGCATCGCCCGCTCCGCCCCGGACGAGTGATAGCGCGTGCGCATCGCGCGAAGCACGCGCCGATCGAGCCGTCGTAGGCGGTGGGCACTGAGCCGCTTCGGCATCGGCCCGAGGATACGGCGACGGCGATGGGGGAGAATCCCCTCGGATGGAGGCTGCAACTGCGCCGCGCATGGTCCCCGGCTATCGCCACGTACCGGGGAACCACTGCGGATCGACAGCGCTTCGCAACCTGCTGGCCTTCCACGGCGTCGACGTCTCCGAGGCGATGGCGTTCGGGCTGGGTGCAGGCGCGTGTTTCTACTACGTGGCGCTCGACGGCCAGTCCCCCTCCAGGTTCACGAACGGCCGAGTTGCGCGCCTCGAGGAGCAGTTCCTCGAGCTGACCGAGGCGCCGCTCCGGCTGGATACCTTCGACGACCCCGAGAGCGCGTGGCATGCGGCGCGCGTCACGGTGGATGCCGGGCGGCCCGCCATCCTCCTCACGGACCTCTACCACCTCGACCACTACGGCAAATCGGCCCATTTCCCCGGGCACGCCGTGGTCCTGGCGGGCTACGACGGCGAGGTCGCCTACCTCTCCGACACCGCCTTCGAGGAGCTCCAGATCACGCGCCTAGAGAACCTCGCACGGGCGCGCTTCGAGCAACTGCCGGTTTTCCCATTGGCCGGCCACATGTTCACGCTCGCCGACGGCGCCGAGCTCGGCGACCTGCGCGAGGCGATTCCGCGGGCCGTGAACCGAAACGCCCGCCAGATGATCGATCCTCCCATGGGTGAATTCGAGGGCCTGCCGGCGCTGCGGCGCTTCGCGGCCGAGGTCGGTGAGTGGCCGCGCGAGGTCGAGGATTGGCAGTGGTGCGCCCGCTTCTGCTACCAGGTGATCGAGCGCCGGGGCACGGGCGGAGGCAACTTCCGGCTCATGTACTCGCGTTTCCTCGAGGAGGCCGGCTATGAGCAGGCGCCGCTCGCCGCCGACGCGGCGGCTCGCTGGACGTCGCTCGCGGAGGCGCTCCTCGCGGCGAGCGAGCTCGACGAGCCAGGAGCGGAGGCGTGGGCGCGTGTGAGCGCTGCGGCGGCCGAGGTGCTCGACGCCGAGGAACGCCTCTGGCCGGCGCTCGCCGGCTAGCGGCTGCCCGCGCCCTAGCTCGTGGCCTGCGTCAGCGGGTCGGGTGCGCCCAGCTTCGAGAACTCGGAAGCCTCGTAGGGCTTACCGGGGACGCCTCCGATCGCCACGACGCGAAGCCCGTCGGGCCCCGGCCAGAGCTTGCGCTTGACGCCGCTTCCCACGCGCACCATCGTCTCGGTGTCGAGCGGGTGGCGTTCGCCGTCGATCTCGATCTCGCCCGACCCCCGAAGAGCGATGTAGACCTCCTCCTGCCCATCCTCTCCGTGGTCGTGCTCGGGGTACTGGTCCGTGTTGGGCGGTATCTCGAGCACCTGGAGCCCGAACGACTCCACGCCGAGCTCAGCACGGGCCCGAATGAAGGCCCCCGCATACACGGCCTCCATCTCGTCGATCCTCTTCGTCGCGTAGCCGGGCATTGACGCCTCCTTTTTGGGTGACTCAGCCGCGGGACACGATAGCGCACGAACGTTCGTGCGGAGGGCCGGGTATGATCAACCCCATGGCCACGGCCACCCGGAACACCCGCAAATCGTCCAAGCCGAATACCGGCAAATCCGCTCGGACCCGCGCATCGCGGGCAGGCGTCGGGAACCCGCCGAAGGGAACGCGCGAGGCGATCCTCGACCGCGCGGTGGACCTCGCTTCGGCCGAGGGCCTCGAGGGGCTGACGATCGGGCGCCTGGCGAGCGAGCTCGAGATGAGCAAGAGCGGGCTGTTCGGGCACTTCGGATCCAAGGAGGAGCTCCAGCTGGCGAGCGTGGAGGAGGCGTCGCGTCGCTTCGTCCACGAGGTGGTCGAGCCCGCGCTCGAGCAGCGGGAGGGAGTGGCGAGATTGCGCGCGCTATGCCACGGGTATGTCGACTATCTCGAACGTCAGGTCTTCGCTGGCGGTTGCTTCTTCGCCGCCGCATCGGTCGAGTTCGACGATAGGCCCGGCCCCGTCAGCGACCGCGTGCGGGACGCAGTCGGCGCGTGGCTCGCGTACCTGGAAGCGCAGGCCAAGGCGGCGGGGTCGGATGATCCAGCACTGCTGGCGTTCGAGCTCCACGCCCTCGGACAGGGCGCGAACTCGTCGTTTCGCCTCTTCGGCGATCGAAAGGCCTTTCGGCGAGCCCGGCAGGCGATGGAGCGTCTGCTGCCCTGAGCTAGGCGGTGAACCGCGCGAAGTAGCCGAGCTTCGGGCCCACGCGGCGCTCTAACTTGAGCCCCGCCGATTCGGCGCGGCGCTGGAGCGAGCCGAGCGTGACCATGTGCGGGTCTCCGAACAGCTCGCCGACGATCAGCCGCCCGCCCGGCCGGAGCACGCGAGCGACCTCGCGCAGGGCGGCCTCCTGGTCCGGGATCTCGCCGAGCACCGTGATCAGGATCGCGGCGTCGAAGCTCGAGTCCTCATACGGCAGCTCCTGGGCGTCGCCCTGGGTGGGGTTCACGTTCCACAGGCCGCGCTCCCTTGCCCGCCGGATCGTGTGGTCGAGCATCTCCTGCTGGACGTCGAATACCTCCACCGCACCCTCGCTACCGACCCACTCGGCGAGATCGAGGGTGTAGTAGCCGGTGCCCGGGCCGATCTCGAGGATCCGCTCGCCCGGCTGCGGCTCGAGCGCCTCCCGAAGGCGGTCCCGAGTGATGAACGGATGGGGCGCCTCAACCCAGAAGCGCTGGCCGTATGGACAGGCCGAGGGGTTCTTCCGCCACCACAGCGCCGCCCCGGCGACGACGCCGGCTGCCAGCCCGAGGAGCTTCCTCACGTCCCCGAGAAGCCGATCGTGTGTGGTGCCCCGGAGGTGCGCAGGAAGACCACCTTCGCCAGGTCCAGCGCCACCGAGCCGTCCTCGGTGGCGAGGTCGTGCCAGCCCTCGCCGCCGTCCACGGCGCTGCGCAGGCCCCGCAACGTCTCGTCGGTGATCCTCACCGTCATCACCTGGCCGCCGCCGAATCCGACCTCGACCCGCTTCATCTCCTCGGCCATCGCCATCCTCCTCGTCAGTCGTGCCCGGCCGCCGGCTCGACGAGCTCCGTGAGCACGCCCTCGCCCGCATTCGGGTGCAGGAACGCGACCCGGCTTCCCCTGATTCCCACTCGGGCCTCCTGGTCGATCAGCTCGACTCCGGCGTCCTTCAGTCGAGCGAGCGTTGCGTCGATGTCCTGCACGCGATAGGCCACGTGGTGAAGCCCCTCTCCGCGCTTTTCGATGAAGCGCCCGATCGCGGTGTCCGGCCCGAGCGGGCGTAGCAGCTCGACATGACCGTCCCCCACGTCGAGGAGGACGGCCTCGACGCCCTGGGCCTCGATCGTCTCGCGATGCACGACCGGCATCCCGAAGGTGCCCTCGTAAACGGTGGTCGCCCGCTCCAGGTCGGAGACGGCGACGCCGACGTGATCGATCAGCTCGAACATTGCGGCCTGAGTCTATGGAGCCGGAATCGTCTAGCGCTCGGGCTCGTCGGGGGGACGAGCGGCGAAGACCCCGGCGGTGTCGGGGTCGCGAGCTTCCTCGTCCTCGCGCTCGGGTATCGCCTCGAGCTGCTTGGTGCGCTCCCGGGCCATGATCTCGCGAATCTCGGCGTGCTCGATCACCTCGTTCTCGAGCAGGCGCTCGGCGATCTCGTCCAGGAGGTCGCGGTGGTCGATCAGCAGCCGGGAGGCGCCGCGGTAGGACTCCTCCGAGATCGCCGTCACCTCCTCGTCGCGCGTACGCCGCAGCGCCTCGGAGACGGTGTGGTCGTTCGCCGGCACCTGATGGGAGCGGATCGAGGTCCCCATTCCGTACTCGAAGACCATCGAGCGGGCGATGTCGGTGACCCGCTTCAGGTCGTCGGAGGCCCCGGTCGTCACGCGGCCGAAGGTGATCTGCTCCGAGACGCGGCCTGCGAGCAGGACCTTCATGTAGTCGATCAGCTCCTCGCGCGACTTCAGGTAGCGGTCCTCCTGCGGCAGGTTGAGCGTGTAGCCCAGGGCCTTGCCCCGCGGCACGATCGAGACCTTCTGGACCTTGTCGACGGTTGGTAAGAGCTCGGAGACCAGGGCATGGCCCGCCTCGTGCCAGGCGACCACGCGCTTCTCCTGATCCGTGATCACCTTGCGAGTCTGGAGGCCGGCGATGACGCGCTCGAAGGCATCGTCGAAGTCGGCCTGCGTCACGAACTCGCGATGATTTCGCCCGGCGAGGATCGCCGCCTCGTTGCAGAGGTTCGCCAGATCGGCTCCGGTCAGGCCCGCTGCGTGGCGGGCAACCCGCTCCAGGTCGACGTCCTGCGCCATGGGCTTCTCGCGCGTGTGCACTTCGAGGATGTGCTTGCGGCCCCGCATGTCGGGCGGGGGCACGAACACCTGGCGGTCGAAGCGGCCGGGCCGCAGCAGGGCCTTGTCGAGCTTCTCGAGCATGTTCGACGCCGCCATCACGATCACGTTGTCGCGCGAATCGAAGCCGTCCATCTCGACCAGGAGCTGGTTCAGGGTCTGGTCCCGCTCCCCGGAGATGTCCGATCCTCGCTGGGCGCCGACAGCGTCGAGCTCGTCGATGAAGATGATCGCCGGCGAGTGCTCGCGGGCCTGCTTGAACAGACGCCGGATCCGAGCCGCCCCGAGGCCGGCGAACATCTCCACGAACGAGGAAGCCGACTGCCCGAAGAAGTTCGCGCCCGACTCGTGGGCGACGGCCTTGGCCAGCAGGGTCTTGCCGGTCCCCGGAGGCCCGTGCAGGAGGATGCCCTTCGGCACCTTCGCGCCGAGGGACTTGAACTGCTTCGGGCGGCGCAGGAACTCGACCACCTCGCGCAGCTCGTCCTTGGTCTCATCGACGCCGGCGATGTCGTCCCAGGTGACGGAGCTCCTCGAGCGCGGCGTGATCTGCTGCGGCTTCGTCCGCGGCATCAGCTTCAGGGTCCGCCAGACCAGGTAGACGAGCGCCGCCATGAAGATGATCGGCAGCCACAGCTGCGCGAAGTCCTCGAACTGGTACCAGCTGATGTTCAGGATCGCCAGAGTCGTCAAGTGCCCTCCTGGCCTTGCGTCAGCGTATCCATGATCACAAAATATCGGCACCGGTACGCCGGTACCGAAAACCGCTACGCCGTCGTCCCCTCAGCCCTCAACACCTCCCGCAGCGCCGCCGAGCCGACCTCGAGCTGCTCCGCGTTGGGCTCCCGGGTGGAGAAGAGGCGCTGAATCGCGTCGCCCGCGGCGTGGATCGCACGCCCGAGCGCGGAGTCGGGCCGCCGCTCGGCGTATGCGAAGAGCTCGACGGCGCCGGAGACGCTCGCCACCGCCGCGACGATTCGCGGGAGCGGCCCTGGCCGCCTTACGACCCGCTCGGCGACCAGCTGGCTCGCCGCGGACAGGACGAGCAGGGGAACGATCAAATTCGAGCCGCAGCGCTCGTGCTCCTTCGGCGCGTCGGAGGGGTCGAAGCTCCCTCGCTCATACGCGCCGATGGCCTTGTGCTCGACCCCGTGGTAGGCGGCCAGGTCTCGATCGCGAAGGGCCATCGCCGCCGGCAGCACGCCGAGCGCGGCGATTGCGCCCTCGCTCGCCATCGTCGAGCGCGCGAGCCGCCGGATCGCGCCGCTCGCGAGCGCGGCGGAGAGTGCGACCGCGAGCACGCGGAGGTCCTCGACGGGGAGCCTCGCCACGGGCAGGCGACTGCGAACGATCGGCACCACGGCGAATGCCTCCGCGAGCCTCAAGGGCCCTCTGAGCAGCGGGATCGAGCCGAGCGGGCCGCGGGCGAACACAGGCTTGGCGCCCGAGGACACCTCGATCCGGCCGTCGCCGGTCCTCGCGGCTGCGGCCCATGCCGTGGGCCCGTGGATCAAGAGCCCGTTGCGAAGGGCCATCCCGCCGAGGCGGAGCTTGGGCGGTGGGCCGGCCCCGTTGCCGCCGGGCTGCGCGGTGCCCCGTTCGTGAGCCATGCCATCGCCGGTCGCGCTCATCCCAGCACCTCCTGGATCACCTCGCGGTAGAACCGGGCCGCCAGGTCGATATCGGCGACCGAGGCCCGCTCGTCGGCGTTGTGAACCAGCGGAGCGGCCTCGAGCAGCGACAGCTCGCGCTGTGGACAGAACCCGTAGACGATTGCCGACCCAAACGCCCGGCGGAACCAGTGGCTGTCGCTGAACCCGGGCATCGCGATCGGCACGAGCGTCGCACCCGGATCCGCTTGCGCCAGCCACGCCTCGATCGTCTCGCTGAGCGGCGTTCGAAACGGCGAGCTGTTGCCGACCACGTGCTCGACGAACTCCAGATCAAAGCCCGCCGCCTCCTCAGCTCCGCCTCCGGGGGCGGCGGGGTCTGTTGCAATCCCGCGCCCCTCCAGGACGGCCGAAACCCGTTCGAGAACGTCCGCCTCCCCCATTCCGGGGGGCACGCGGCAGTCCACGAGGATCTCAGCCCGCGAGGGGATCACGTTCTCCTTCTCGGACGCGCTCGCCTGGGTCGGAACGAGCGTCACGCGGAGCATCGGCTCGACCAGGTAGCTGACGAGCTCCTGGGCAGAGACCCTCAGGCGCTCGACCGCGCCCGCGAGGGCCTCGGGGTCGGCCCCGTCGAGGTCCTCGCCTACGAGGGCGGCCAAGAAAGCCATTCCCTCCGGCGTGGGCTCGATCGGGGGCTGGTCCCGAAGCCGGTCCAGGAGCGGTGCGAGCTTCAGCAGCGCGTTGTCGCCGAGCCCCGGAACGGAGGCGTGGCCAGCTGTGCCGTGAGTCCGGACCCGAAACCGGAACACCCCCTTCTCGCCGACGCAGAGGGGGTAGAAGCGGCGGCCGTCGAGCTCGAAAGCCACTCCGCCGCCCTCGTTGAGGACGTAATCGGAGCGGACCTTCTCGGGATGCTCGCGACAGAGCCACTGCGCACCCGCTCCGGCGCCCATCTCCTCGTCCGCGGTGGTGACGACCAGGAGCTCACCCTCTCGCGGTCGCCAACCGTCTCGGCCAAGGGCCGCGGCTGCCGCCACCTCGGCGGCGACCTGATCCTTCATGTCCTGCGCGCCGCGACCCAGGATCTCTCCGTCCACCACGTCTCCCGCCCAGGGATCGAAGCTCCACTCCGACGGATCCGCGGGAACGGTGTCGACGTGACCGAGCAGACAGAGGGTCGGACCCGGGGCCGCGCCGCGCAGGCGCGCGACGAGATTCGGCCTGCCGGGCTCGGCGGCGAACAACTCGCAATCGAAGCCCGCCTCGGTGAGCGTGTCGGCGAGGAGTTCCTGCGCGGGCTGCTCGTTGCCGGGCGGGTTCGACGTGTCGATCCGGATCAGCCGCTGAAGGAGCTCGACGGCCCGCGCACCGAGGTCCTCGCCGGCCGCAACTCTCGCCGCTTGCTCCACTCGACGGAGGTTACCCCGGAGCCGCTCAGCCCACGATCGCCTGGACGTCCACCGCCGGGTCATACTGGATCGGCGGAGATCCCAATGGAGCGGTTGTTCGACACCGGGGAGGAGCCACGCCATCGAACGAGCGTCCCGCCGCGCGAGGCTCCGCTGGCGGTGCGCATGCGGCCGCGCGCCCTGGACGAGCTCGTGGGCCAGGAGCACCTGCTCAGCGAGGGCTCGACCCTGCGCGCCGCGATCGAGACGGGTGAGCCGCACTCGGCGATCTTCTACGGCCCTCCGGGCTCCGGCAAGACGACCCTGGCGCGGATCATCGCCACGGCCTGCCGGGGCGCCTTCGAGGAGGCCTCGGCGGTGAACGCGGGTCGTGCGGAGGTGCGAGCGATGATCGGGCGTGCGGAGGAGCGGCGGCGGGTCGCCGACGAGCCGACCATCTTCTTCCTCGACGAGATCCATCGGTTCAACAAGGCGCAGCAGGACGCATTGCTGCCGGCGGTCGAGGAGGGGTTGGTGACGCTGATCGGCGCCACGACCGAGAACCCCTACTTCGAGGTCAACTCGGCCCTGCTGAGCCGGACGCAGATCTACGAGCTGCGTCCGTTGGAGCCGCCCCACCTGCGTAGCCTCCTGGATCGCGCCCTCTCGGATCCCGAACGAGGCATTCCGGACCCGCCCGAAGTCGAGCCGGCGGCGCTCGATTTGCTAGCGACCCGCTCCGACGGCGATGCCCGTATCGCGCTCACCGCCCTGGAGCGCGCTGTGGAGACGGCGCGAGCCGGCGATCACCGCGTCGACGTGGCCACCGTCGAGGATGCCCTGCAGCGCAAGGCCCTCACCTACGATCGCGAGGGGGATCGCCACTACGACTACGTCTCCGCGTGGATCAAGGCCACGCGGGCATCCGATCCCGACGCCTCGCTCTACTACCTCGCCGTGATGCTCGAGGGCGGTGAAGACCCACGCTTCATCGCCCGCCGGATGGTGATCCTCGCCTCCGAGGATGTCGGCAACGCCGACCCGATGGCGCTAGTCGTCGCGAACGCCGCCGCTGCGGCCGTCGATCGCGTGGGCCTGCCGGAGGGTCGGCTGAACCTTGCGCAAGGCGCCGAAATCGAATGCGTCCTACCGGGGGATCCAGCGCGCCACCGCACACGTTCACGAGCACGGCGCGAAGCCCCCGCCCGCGTACCTGCGGGACGCGCACTACCCAGGGGCGAAGAAGCTGGGCCGCGGAGTCGGCTACGTCTATCCGCACGACGAGCCGGGCGCGGTCGCCGATCAGGAGACGATGCCCGACGGCGTGGAGGGCGAGCGCTTCTATGCGCCCACCGAACGCGGCTTCGAGGCCGAGCTGGGTAGGCGCCTCGAAGAGATCAGGCGCCGGCTCGGCCGCTCCTAGCGCCCGCAAGCTCCGCCAACGCCGTCGAGCCCGCGGTTTGTCGCTTATGGCGTGCATAACTGCAGGCTCGACGGTCCGGCCGCCATAGAATCGGAGCGCGATGGGCAAGCTCGAGTCGTTCAACCCCGCCACGGGCGAACTGGTCGGCTCCGTGGAGACGATCAAGCCGGACCAGGTGCAGGCCGTCGTCGACGACGTCGCGGAGGTGCAGCCGTTCTGGGCGCAGCTCTCGCTCGCGGACCGGAGCCGCTATCTGCGCAAGGCCGCCGACGTCCTGGTCGAGGAGGTCGACGACGTCGCCCAGCTACTCACCCGTGAGCAGGGAAAGCCGATCACCGAGAGCTACACGATGGAGGTCGTGCCGACGATCGACGTCCTCCACTGGTGCGCGGATAACGGGCCGAAGATCCTGGACGACGAGCCGGTGCGGATGGGTCAGGCCCTGTTCCTCTCGAAGCAGGCGAAGTTCTCGTACGAGCCGCTCGGCGTGGTGGGCGTGATCGCGCCGTGGAACTACCCGTGGTCGATCCCGTTCGACGAGGTCGCGATGGCGCTCATGGCGGGCAACGGCGTGGTGCTGAAGCCCGCGAGCCTGACCCCCCTGCTCGGCGAGCGGATCCGCGAGACCTTCGAGAAGGCGGGGCTGCCGGAGGGCTTGGTGCGGGTGGTGCATGGCGGCGGCGCGATCGGCAGCGCGCTGTGCGAGTCGTCCGCGCGGAAGATCTTCTTCACGGGGTCGGTCGAGGTGGGCCGCAAGGTCGGCGAGATCTGCGCCAAGCACCTCAAGGGGTCGGTGCTGGAGCTGGGCGGCAAGGACCCGCAGATCGTGTGCGCCGACGCTGACCTCCCCAATGCGATCTCGGGTTGCGTTTGGGGAGGCTTCGCAAACGCGGGGCAGACCTGCTCCGGGATCGAACGCACATACGTCGTCAAGGACGTCGCCGACCGCTTCCTCGACGGTGTGACGCGGCGGGCGGGCGAGTTGACCGTCGGGGACCCGACGGAATGGGAGACGGAGATCGGCCCGATGGTCTCCGAGGACCAGTTCGGCGTCGTCACGGAGCTGGTCGACGACGCGCTGTCGAGCGGAGCGGATCGAGTCGCGGGCGGACCGCGAGAGGTGCCGGGGTTCAGCGGCAAGTTCATCGCCCCCACGGTGCTTGCCGGCGTCGAGGACGAGATGCGGATCATGAAGGAGGAGATCTTCGGCCCGGTGGTCCCGATCGTCGTGGTCGACTCCGAGGAGGAGGCGCTCGAGCGGGCCAACGACTCCAACTTCGGCCTCGGCGCGTCGATCTGGACCAAGGACAGGGCCAAGGGCGAGCGGATGGCGCGGCGAATCGAATCCGGGATGGTGTGGATCAACGACCACTCCTACACGCACGCGGCCTGTCAGTGCTCGTGGGGCGGCGTGAAGGAGTCCGGCCTCGGCCGTTCCCACTCCAAGTTCGGCTTCTACGAGTGCGTGGACGTCAAGCTGATCTCGTGGGAGCCCGGCATGACCCGCGACTTCTGGTGGCAGCCGTACGACCGGACGCTCGGCGAGGCGGTTCGCGCCTCGGCCCGGCTCCTCTACGGCCGCAACGGCCAACGCCTGAAGGCCCTGCGCGAGGGTGGCATTCCGCTGCTTCGAGTCGGCGCGCGGACGCTACGCAAGGACCGCTGACGCGCCGCGACGTACGCGCCGCGGCGCGGCCTACGGCCCGGTGAGCTTGTAGCTGAGCGGCGGGGACCAGCCGCTTCGCTTCGCGGTGTTGGTCTTCTCGGAGCGGACGGCGACCTTGTAGGTCTTGCCTGGAACCACCTTCGCCGGCCTGTCGTTCCTACCGAAGGTGGCGTGGGTCTTGGCGGTGTCGTTCAGCCAGGTGGTCCAGGGCCTGCCGCCGATCCTGTAGCGGACGTCGAAGAGCGACCCGGTGTTCGTGTTCGCATCGGCCCACATCACGCCGAAGGTGTCGAACTCGTTGACCGTGAGGGGGCCCGTCTGGAGCGGTCGCACCTTGACGATCCCGTTCATGCCGTTGACGGGGGACCCGCCGGGCGTACCGTGGACCTGGCAGTAGTAGTGGTAGGTACCCGCGGAGGCACTCACCGAGAAGTCGATCGGCCCGGTAGTCGGCTCGCCCGAGTTGAAGAGCTTCGCGTCCTGGACGACGTTGTGGTCTCCCGTAGAGGAGAGATCGCGCTGCCAGTGGAAGCTCGCGCCGGAGTGGAAGTCCTGCGCCGATGGCGTCGCCGGAGCGAAGAAGTTGTCGGAGACCGAGATCTCGGTCGGGGGCGCTGCGAGCAGGCCGGCAACGGCGGGCGCCGCGATCACGCTCAGCGACACCAGCGACACCGCCACAACGATCAACCGTCTCACCCGACACCTCCGCCTTCGTTGCCCCTGTGCACTCATGGTGTTTACAGGTTTCGCGCTCGCAAGGTTCACTTGGGACAATCGCCCCGTGGCCGAAATCGCGGCTGTGCAGCAGGAATCCGCCGCGGCGAACCGATCTGCCTTGGGACAATCGCCCCGTGGCCGAAATCGCGGCTGTGCAGCAGGAATCCGCCGCGGCGAACCGATCTGCCTCGCCGGGGGCCGTCGTGGTCGCGGGACTGTGGCGCGAGTTCGGAGAGCGCGCCGTTCTTCGCGACGTCAGCTTCGAGCTGCCCGGCGGAGCGACGCTCGCGATCCTGGGACCGAACGGAGCCGGCAAGACGACGCTTCTCCGGGTACTGGCGACTTTGCTCAGGCCGACATCCGGCACCGTCTCGGTGCTCGATTGCGAATTGCCGCGCCAGGCCTGGAGGGCACGCGGGCGCATCGGCTACCTGGGACACGAGCCGCTCCTCTACCGGGACCTGACCTGCGCCGAGAACCTCCGCTTCCAGGCTCGCCTGTACGGCCTGCCGAGCGAGGGCGAGGAGCGGATCGACTCGCTCCTGAATCAGGTGCGGATGTCGCGGCGCGCCGACGAGCTGGTCCGCAACCTGTCCGCGGGAATGGTGCAGCGAGTGGCCGTCTGCCGCGCTGTGCTGCACGAGCCGGAGTTGCTGCTCCTGGACGAGCCCCGGTCCCACCTGGACCCGGAGGCGGCCGCGCTGGTGGAGCCGCTGATCGGATCCGCGCCCGGCCGCTCCCGCGCGCTCGTCACGCACGACGTCGAGGCGGGGCTCGCCGAAGCCGATCTCGTGCTGGCGCTGAGGGCGGGCGGCGCCGTTGCCTACGCCGGCGCGGCGGACGGTCTCTCCGCAGGCGATGCCCGGGCGATCTACGGCGGTCGGCCGTGAGCGCGTTCAGGGCGATCCTCGGCAAGGACCTCCGGGTGGAGCTGCGCACCCTTCAATCCGTGCCGGCGATGGCGCTGTTCGCCGTCACCACCTTCGTGATCTTTCGCTACGGCCTCGACCGCACGGCGCTCAGCGGGAGCCTCGCCGCCGGCGTCCTGCTGGCTGCGGTTCTGTTTGCGGCGATCCTCGCGATCAACCGGCTGTTCGTGACCGAGCGTGACGAAGGGGGCTTCGAGGCCATCCGCCTGGCGCCGGTGGACGGGACCGTGCTCCTCGCGGCCAAGGCCGTGGCGCTGGTGGTCTATCTGCTCGTGCTCGAGGCGATCGCCGTGCCCGTGTTCGCGATCTTCTTCCTGGACGGCTGGGGGGGTCTCGCGCCGCTCGCTGGTGTCCTCGTCCTGGTGGACGTGGGGCTCGCCGCCCCCGGGGTCCTCGTCTCCTCGATCGCGGCGAACTCCCGCGCCCGCGACTTGCTCGTGCCACTGCTCCTGCTTCCCCTGCTCGTCCCGATGATGATCGCCGCCGCCAATGCCGCCGAGCCGCTGCTCGTGGCAGGAGGCCCTTCATACGCCGGAACAGGCAAATGGCTGGCGATCCTTGCCCTCTACGATGTGGTGTTCCTCCTGGTCGGATACGCGGTATACGACTTCCTCCTGGAGGACTGACCGGGCTTCCCGGACGAGGACGAGCAATGAGGTTCCCGAGCCTGCGAGCGCAAGCGGCCATCACCGTCGCCGTCCTGGCGGCAGGCTTCGCGCTGGTCTTCTTCTACGCTCCCAACGACGCGGATCAGGGCTTCATCCAGAAGATCTTCTATCTGCACGTCCCCCTTGCGATCTGCGCGCTCGCGGGCTTCGTCGTCGCGGCGATTCACGCGATCCGTCACCTGCGGAGCCTGGATCCGGTCCACGACGCCCGCGCGTACGTCTCGATTCACCTTTCGGTCATCTTCGGGGTGGCGGTGCTCCTCACGGGCTCGATCTGGGCGCGCGCCTCGTGGGGCAAGTGGTGGGTTTGGGACGAGCCGACGCTGGTCAGCTTCCTGATCGTCTTTCTGCTCTACGCGACCTATTACCCGCTTCGCTACGCGATCGAGGACCGGGACCGGCAGGCACGCTACGCATCGGTGTTCGCGATCACCGCGGGCGCCTTCGTGCCGCTGAACTTCATGGCGGTGCGCGCCGCTCAATCGCTCGTCCACCCACGTGTCTTCGCGACCGCGGAGGGGGGCATGCCATTGAGGATGTGGATTGCGTTCGCGGTCTGCCTGGCCGGCATGGCGCTTCTGTGGACCTCCTTGGTCCGCTTCGAGCTCGCCGCCAAGTCGGCCTCCGCCAGCCTCTCTCGACTGCGTCGATCGCTCGAGGGCGAGACCTACGTCACGAGCGGCTCCCGAATCGCGCCGGGCGTTCCGTCCCGCGCGCCGTCCCCAGGCTGATGCCCGCCCTGCCGCTCGACGAGGCGGGTAAGTACGTCGCCGCCGCGTACATCGTCTTCCTTGCCCTGGTCCTCGCATACGTCGCGATCATGGCGGCGAAGCTTCAGCGGATCGAGCGCGAGCTGGGGGAGCTCGCGGAGCTGGCGGAGGATCGACCTCGTCCCAGCCGGGAGGAATTGGTGTGACGGAGCTTCTCGCCCTCGGCGTGTCGCACAAGACCGCGCCCCTGGAGCTCCGCGAGCGCGTCGCGCTCACGGAGGGCCGCGCCACCGGCGTGCTGAACGAGCTCGTCGAGGCCGCCGAGGTCCAAGAGGCCGCCGCGATCTCGACCTGCAACCGCACCGAGCTCTACCTCGCCGCGCCCGATCCGGTCGGCGCGGAGTCGCGCGCCCTGGGGGTGCTTGCCCGCGAGGCCGGGACCCCGCCCACGGAGCTCGTCGGTCACCTCTATTCGCTGCGAGGCGCCGACGCGGTACTGCACCTGTTCCAGGTGACCGCCGGGCTCGACTCGATGATTCTCGGCGAGGCGGAGGTGCAGGGACAGGTGAAGCGCGCCTACGAGCTCGCCCTCGTGGAGGGCGCCACGGGACCGATCCTCAACCGCCTGTTCCGTGGCGCGCTCGCCGCCGGCAAGCGCGCGCGCTCGGAGACCGGCATCACCGAGCGTGGCGTCTCCGTGCCGTCGGTGGCCGTCGAGCTCGCGCAGCGGGCGCTCGGAGACCTTTCCAGCCGCCTCGTCCTCGTGGTGGGCGCGGGCGAGACTGCCGAGCTGACGGCCCGGGCGCTGGCGGCCCGCGGCGTCGAGCCGGCGTTCATCGCCAATCGCCGCTACGACCGGGCGATCGGACTCGCCCAGCGCTTCGGCGGCCGGGCGGTTCGCTTCGAGGAGCTGCCGGATCAGATGGAGAAGGCAGACATCGTGGTCGCCTCCACGAGCTCGCCGCATCACGTCATCGAGCGCGAGGCGCTCGCCGAGGTCATGCGAGCTCGGGATGGTCGCCCTCTGATCCTCATCGATCTGGCGGTGCCCCGAGACATCCATCCGGGTTGCCGCGATCTCGAGGGAGTGGTCCTCTACGACATGGACGATCTCCAAGCCCTCGTCGAGCGAAACGCGTCGGGCCGTGAGGCCGAGGCGCGCCGTGCCGACAGCATCCTGCGAGCGGAGCTCACGCTCTTTGAGCGCTGGCTCGGCTCGCAGGACGTCGTGCCCACGGTCGCCGCGCTTCGAGCCCGTGCGGACGACATCGTCTCGCGGGTGCTCGCCGAGAACGAGCCTCGGTGGGATTCGCTGAGCGAGAACGATCGCGAGCGCATCCGGGCCATGGCCCGGGCGATCGCCAGCCGACTCCTGCACGAGCCGACCCTGCGCCTGAAGCGCTCCTCGGGCGACGAGAACGCGTACGTGTACGTCAACGCGCTCCGTGACCTGTTCGGACTCGACGCCGAGACCGAGCCGGTCACCGAGACGGACGCCGAGGTCCGGCCGCTGCGCACAGCCAAAAGGCGCAAGCGCCCTGCCAGTTGAGCGAGGCGCTGAAGCTCGGGACGCGCGGAAGCCGGCTGGCGCTCGCACAGGCGCAGCTCGTCGCCGAAGCCCTCGGGACGGCCGAGGTCGTCGCGGTCGAGTCCACCGACGGTACCCCCGGCGACAAGGAGCGCTTCGTGCGCGGAGTCGAGCGCGCGGTCCTGGCGGGCGAGGTGGACCTCGGCGTTCACTCCGCCAAGGACCTGCCGGGCGAGCGTCCCGATGAGCTGCGCCTGGTCGGGGTGACGGAGCGCGAGGATCCTCGCGATGCATACGTGGGGGAGGCTTCGTCCCTTGACGAGGTGCCCGAGGGCGCCCGCGTCGGGACGGCGAGCCTTCGCCGCCGCTCCCAGCTCTTGGCGCTGCGCCCGGACCTCGAGGTGGCCGAGCTGCATGGCAACGTCGATACCAGGTTGCGCAAGCTCGCCGAAGGCGACTACGACGCAGTGGTGCTCGCGGCAGCGGGCCTCCGGCGCCTCGGTCGCGAGGAGGAGATCGCGTTCGCATTCGAGGTCGAGGAGCTGACCCCGGCGGCCGGGCAGGGGTCGCTCGCGCTCGAGGGACGCCGCGAGGATGAGGGCGCCGCGACGCGGGCGGCCCGGATCTCGGACCACGATGCGCTCGTCGAGTTCACCGCGGAGCGAGCCGCCGTGGCAGCACTCGAAGCCACGTGTTACACGCCGGTGGGTATTTGCGCCCGGCTCGGGGCGGGCGAGCTGACCGTCTTCGGATACGCGGGCATGCCCGACGGCTCGCAGTGGGTTCGCGATCGGATCGCGGGCGACCCGGAACAGCCCGCGGCGCTCGGGGAGGCGCTGGCCAGGCGGATGCTTGGCGCGGGCGCCGGGGAGATCCTGGAGAAGGCTGGGACCGCGGCATGAGCGCGGCACGGCCGGGGGTCGTCTACCTCGTCGGCGCCGGCCCCGGGGATCCGGGGTTGATGACCTTGCGAGCGGCCGAGCTGGTCGCCAGCGCTGACGTCGTCCTGCACGATCGGCTGATCCCGCACGGCGCGCTCGACGCGGCTCGCGCGGACGCCGAGCTCGTCTTCGTCGGGAAGCGCCCTGGTGCCCCGGAGATGCCGCAGGAGGAGATCGAGCGCCTGATGGCGGAGCGGGCGCGCTCGGGCCGCAGCATCGTGCGGCTGAAGGGGGGCGATCCATTCGTGTTCGGCCGCGGCGGCGAGGAGGCGGAGGCGCTGGCTGGTGCGGGCGTCCCGTTCGAGGTGGTTCCGGGGGTGACGGCCGGCGTCGCGGCACCGGCGTACGCCGGGATCCCGGTCACACACCGCGACGACGCTTCGGCCGTCGCCTTCGTCACGGGGCACGAGGATCCCGCCAAGGGCGACTCCGCGCTCGACTGGGAGGCCCTGGCTCGCTTCCCGGGCACGCTCGTCCTCTACATGGGGGTCAGACGGATGCCGGAGATCGCAGCGCGCTTGATCGAAGCCGGTCGGGACCCCGGCGAGCCTGCGGCGGCGATCGAGCGTGGGACGACGCCGGGCCAGCGGACCGTCACGGCGACGCTCGCCGAGCTGCCGGATGCCGTTGCCGAGGCCGAGATCAGGGCGCCGGCGATCGTGCTGACGGGCCCCGTCGCTGCCCGGCGCAAGACCGTGGCATGGCTCGAGCAACGTCCTCTGCACGGTCGCCGGGTGGTCGTCACTCGCGCCCGCGCCCAGTCGAGCGGCCTTGCCCGCGCGCTCGGTGCGCTGGGCGCGGAGGTCGTGGAGCTGCCCGCGATCCGGATCGTGCCCAGGATCGACTCCGAGGAGGTGCGTGACGCGATCCAGTCCATTCACACCTACGCGCTCGTCTGCCTGACGAGCCCCAACGGCGCTCAGCTCCTGTTCGAGGCCCTCGCGGCGGCGGGGCGCGACGCTCGCGCGCTGGCCAACGCAACCGTTGCCGCGATCGGCCCGGGAACGGCGGCGGCGCTTGCCGAGCGGGGCATCGTGGCGGACGTTGTTCCGGAGCGCTCGATCGCGGAAGCCCTCGTGGAGGCGCTTGGGGGGCTGGAGGTGGAGGGAAGGCCTGTTCTCGTGGCTCGGGCGGCCGAGGCGCGAGACGTGCTCCCCGAAGCGCTGCGCGAGCGGGGCGCCAACGTCGACGTCGTGGCGCTGTATGAGACCGTTGCCGAGGATGCCGACCCCGGGGTGATCGCGGCAGCGCAGGGAGCCGACTACGTGACGTTCACCTCCTCCTCCACCGTCAAGAACTTCGTCCAGGCGGTGGGCGATCGCTTTCCGGACGGCGCCAGGATCGTCTCGATCGGCCCGGTGACCAGTGACGCCGCACGCGAGGCGGGGCTCACGGTGAACGTCGAGGCCGAGCGCCACGATCCGGATGGCTTGGTCGAGGCGCTGGTCGCCGACAGCGCCTCGACGCCTGGCTGACGAGCGGGTAGGGTCCAGAGCCGCGGTTGTCGGTTGACCGGCGAGGCCCATACCCCTAGCCTGGGGGTGGGCTGGAGAGCGCCTCGGCCCCCAAGCGATAGGACCAACATGGGCACAGACTGGAGCGTCAGCCATGAGCGCGGCGAGGCGCTGCGATTCGACATCGAGCGGGATCTCTTGTGCACGGTCGATGCCGACGGCTACTTCACGTCGCTGAACGCGGGCTGGGAGCGAATCCTGGGATGGACCCGGGAGGAGCTCATGTCCAGGCCGCTGATCGACTTCGTCCACCCGGCGGACCGCGAGCGGACGCTCGAGGAGTCCTCGAAGGTGAGTCGTCCCGATTACCAGGTCGTGGACTTCGAGAACCGCTATCGCGCGAAGGGCGGGGGCTGGCGCTGGCTGCGGTGGAGCGCGCGCTCCGACGGCACCACGTGGTTCGCCGTGGCGTACGACGTCACGGAGACGAAGGAGAGCGAGAGGCGGCTGCGCCGCGTGCTGACCGCCGAGCACCTCGTCGCCTACAGCCAGCCGATCGTCGAGCGGCTGGGTAGCAGGGCGGTCCAGGAGGAGCTCCTGGTCCGGATGCGCGTTCCCCACGAGGATGGCCGCATCCTGTCGCCGTCCCAGTTCCTGCCCGATGCCGAGCGGTACGGCTTCATCGAGCTGATCGACCGGTGGATGGTCTCCCAGGGCGTGGCGTTGGCCGTGCGGGGCCGACGGACGGAGGTGAATCTCTCGGCGCGCTCGATCGGCGACGCCAGGTTCGCGGCGGACCTCGAGGACGCCGTGCGCGAGGCCGGCCCGAGCGCCGAGAACCTGATCCTGGAGATCACCGAGACCGCCGCGCTGGAGAACCTCGACGCGGCGCTCGAGTTCGCGGAGCGGCTGACGCGGCTGGGCTGCCGATTCGCGCTCGACGACTTCGGCACGGGGTTCGGCTCACTGACACATCTGCGCCACCTGCCGGTTCGCTACCTGAAGATCGACGCGAGCTTCGTCCGCGGCATCGTGCACGACGAGGAGGATCACGGCCTCGTCAAGGGCATCGTCGCGATCGCGCGGGAGCTGGGCGTGCTCACCGTGGCCGAGGGGGTCGAGGACGAGGCGACCCTGTGGCTGTTGAGGGAAACCGGCGTCGACTACCTGCAGGGCTATCTGATCGGGCGCCCGGCACCGCTCGCCTAGCGCTGGATCGCCCCTCGATGGGGATCCGCACAGGGACGGACCTTTCGAATCGGCATAGTTTGCACGCGTGGCCGCCCGCCCGATTACCTTCCTCTCCGACTACGGCTACGAGGACGAGTTCGCCGGCGTCTGCCGCGCGGTGATCGCGGGCATAGCGCCCGATGCGACGGTCATCGACATCACGCACGGGATCGAGCGCCATGCCGTCCGCCAGGGCGCCACGATCCTCGCCAACGCCCTTCCCTATACGCCGCCCGGGGTGCACCTGGCGGTGGTGGATCCGGGGGTGGGCTCGCCGCGGCGCGCGGTGGCGGTGCGGGTGGACGCGGAGGAGCGGATGCTCGTAGGGCCGGACAACGGCCTGCTGTGGCCGGCGATCGCGCGGCTCGGGGGCGCCGTTGAGGCGGCGGACGTATCGCTGTCGGGATTCCGCCTCGAGCCGATCTCCGCCACCTTCCACGGCCGCGACGTCTTCGCCCCGGTGGCGGCCCACTTGGCGCGCGGGGCGGCGCTGTCTGAGGCTGGGGAGCAGATCGCTCCGGACTCGCTCGTGGCGCTGGAGCTCAGCGTGCCGGTGATCGAGGCCGATCGCGTGATCGCACACGTCGTGTACGTCGACCGCTACGGGAACGTTGCCCTCGATCTCGGCGAGGGCAACCTGCCCGAGACCGGCCTGCGAATGGGGCATCCGATTGTGGTGGAGCACGATGGAGACAGCCACGATGCCCACTTCGCGCTGACGTTCGCCGATGTCCCGTCCGGGGCGCTGCTCCTGTACCAGGACGCCTATCGCAACCTGGCGCTCGCCCAGAACAGGGGCAGCGCCGCGGAGGCTCTGGAGCTTGAGACCGGCGACGAGGTCGTGCTACGCCCGGGCGACTGATGGAGCGCTCGCGAACTCACCCACGACCGTGAGCGCTACTGGCTTCGGACGTCCGCGGCGGCACTTCAGGGTCGTGGACTCCACCAACGAGCGCGCCCGCGAGCTCGCGCTCGCTGGCGCCCCGAGCGGCGCCGTCGTGACTGCCGCCGAGCAGACCGCGGGTCGCGGGCGGCGAGGCAGGAGCTGGACCGCGCCAGCCGGCAAGGCGCTCCTTTGTTCGGCGATCCTTCGCCCGCTTCGTCTGGAGCACGCGCTCCTCCCGCTCTCGGTGCCGCTCGCCGTGTGCGAAGCGATCGAGTCGCTCGCCCCAGTCGAGTGCCAGGTGAAGTGGCCGAACGACGTCTGGATCTGCGAGCGCGAGGCTCTCCAAGGGGAGGGCGAGGCGGGGATCATTGATGTTGGGCCGAGCGCGAAGCCATTTGCACAAGGGCGCAAGGTAGCCGGAGTCCTGATCGAAGCTCAGCCGCCTGAGTGGGCGGTTATCGGGATCGGTCTCAACGTTGCGATCGATCCGGGTGAGTTCCCGGACGATCTCCGCCAGCCCGCGACCTCGTTGGGCCACGGGATTGGCGTCGAGCAGGCGCTCGCCGCCGTGTGCGAGGCGCTCGGTGCCTGGGTCGAGGCGGAACAGGAGCGCGTGGTCGCTGAGTTCAGGGAACGCGACGCGTTACGCGGAGCCCACATCCGCTGGCAGGGCTCCGGCGAGGGCAGCGAGGGCGAGGGAGTGGCCGGCGGCATCGACGAGCGCGGCAACTTGATCGTCGCGACCGTCAAGGGCGAACGCTTGAGCCTTGGCTCCGGCGAAGTGACGCTGCTCCCGGGCTGACCCATCGACCCGGATGCGGTCCCGCGCTAGCCGTAGGCCCAACCCGGATGCGGTTGAAGCTTTCTGCTCCCTATAGGGAGCACAACCCTTCAATCCTTTTCGGAGGCGCCGTCGCCGCCG